>Ga0209039_10002013_pt1 | contig 17923 bp, 17 predicted proteins | sample BogFormECP12_OM1_FD_188238 | JGI IMG/M metagenome (GOLD analysis project Ga0209039, IMG submission 188238) | Bog forest soil microbial communities from Calvert Island, British Columbia, Canada - ECP12_OM1 (SPAdes) (version 2) | ecosystem: Environmental > Aquatic > Freshwater > Wetlands > Bog ...
AGCCAGTTTTTCGAGATAGCGTTCGATGTAGCGCGAGTGCAATGCCTCCGGGAAACCGGACTGGACCAGAAAGCCGAGGGGTGGGTTGTCCTTCCGACCGACGAGCGGCTCCAACGCCTCGATAAAATGCTTGGTCGACCCCGGCATGGCATCGGTGTAGAGCGGGAACCCAATCCAGGCGCAATCGGCTTCTGAGAAGGCTTGCACGAAGCGCTCCGTCTGCTTAACCTGGATGATATGGTGCATCTCGGTCTCACCGGCGAAGCCCTTGGCGAACTCTCCGAGCAGGATGGGAGTGTTGCCGCGGCGGCCGCGGGGTGATCCGTTGAAGAGCGTCAGCCGGGTAGGCGGGGGGACGGTTGCGGATTCGGTGGCGGACAAAGGTCCGGGTAACGGAAGCGGTCGCACGGTTCGATTGGAAATGCGCCGGGCCAGGTCAGAGACCGGGGTCTCGGTGGTCAGGCTGAACTCCAGGCGGGTCTTGAGATTGAGGGCGGTCCGGGTACAGATCTCCGACACGATCTGCAGGTCGCGTGCGTCGGTGGTGGCTTCCTTTTCCACCAACAGGCCGAGGCGCGGATAGGCTGCATAGCGTTTGCGATGGTGGGCCTGCAGGTGGTCCACGACCATATAGGGGTGGATGAGCGGCAGATGCTTGTCCATGGCCATTTTAAGCAGGGCAGCCGGAAAGCCCATTTTCAGCGGTGCGGCCCACAGGGTGAAGTCGGACTGGATGACAGCCCGGTCCATCTCCAGCGAGGCATCACGGGACACACACTCCCCGGGGGTTTTGACCCAACACCCCCAGCAGCCGATACAGTAGTGCAAGCGCAGGTCGCGCAGGTCGAGGCGGGTGACTGCATGGCCCTCGCCTTCCAGTCTGGATTGGACCTGCACGAGGTAGGCATCGAAGGGGGAGGGGAAGGGATTGCCATTCAGGATCGTGATTTTCATCTTGGTTTCCTTACGCTTGGGGAATTTGACCGTTCTTAATGCGTTTTATGACGCTTTCAGCCCATTCCAGGTTGGCGCGCATGTTGGAAATGCCGTTTTCAAGGGTCAGCATCCAGAAGAAATGCTCGCGCGGCGAGTTGATCTCCTGCTGGTAGGGCCCGATTTGGGCCGGGACCTGATCGTACCTGGCCAGCTTGGCCCTCAGCATGCCTGCGAAGGCTTCGAACTTGGCCAGAATTTCTTCATCGGACAGCTGGCCGGCGAAGAACACCTGGATCAAGGAGGCACTGCGCGGCTCTTCCGGTGGCGGTGGGCTGGCAAGCCATTTGAGCAATTCAGCCCGCCCGGCCCCGGTGATGGAGTAGACCTTGCGGTCTGGGTGATCTTCCTGGGCAACCTTTTCCATTTCGACCCAGCCCTGTCCTGTAAGACGTGCCAGGGTGCGGTAAATCTGGCTTTGATCGGCTGGCCAAAAGTGCTGCACGGAGTTGTCGAAGATTTTTTTTAGGTCATAGCCGGAGTAGGGATGGTAGTTGAGGAAGCCCAAAATAGCAAATTCAAGAGACATTATTATACAACTCCTATATAGTATTAATCATATATATTACAATACTTATAATATCAAAGTCTCATAGATCTGTCAAGGCCGTTTGGACAGCCGCGTAGGAAAGGCTTTTTTAGATTAATAAGCAGACCTGGTCTAGGGAGCGTAGCTCCATCTCGTTAGGGACGGATGGGTAACGGAGGCTTTTCCGATATCCAGGCTAACAGTCCGAAGCAAAGCAGGTTGAGACCTTCCCTGGCCACCGATCGAACCCAAACCGGTGCCTTATGGGTGATCAGTTGCGCTGCAGATGCGATTCCGATAGGTCAGGGGTCTATCAGGATTCTCCTTCATGGATAATATGGAACTGATCTATCTGCTGTTCATCTGCTGACACCATTTCCACTGGAAGGCCTCCAAACTATGAGCCTTGTCGTACGTTGTCGTAGACCCTGGTTTCTTGGAAAACCAGTACAACTCCCGAAACCGAAGTGGCTCTTGGGCGTGTCCGTATCTTTTCACGCTTGACCTCGTGGTTTATACCGGTAAAGTATTTTGCCCCGCGCATGGAGCCGCAGGGCAAAATACTCGGGATAAGGAGGAAATGTAAGAACGATAGAGGGGTGCGTGCCTCTCTAGGATAATGCTCCTTGATAATCATGGGATGGCTGATGAAGAAGGTTGCTCGCTTCTTTAAGTTCGAAGAACAGGTTCTCGACAGTGGGGTTTTGCGGCAGGATGATCTGTTGGCTTAATTTGTGTGAACGGTGGCACAAAATCACCCGATAGATGGAGCCGCCCTGATCCCAGGAGGGCACTAGTTCGATACGGACAATCTGCCATCCGCTGTCGAGGGCGGAGAGCAGCAGCAAATAGGAGTTAGGCACATAGGCTGGGCAGCGCGGTGCCTGCATGGTAGCCCAGATTTGTTCGCGTGTAACAGCTTGTCCTAACACATTGGCCTTCTTTCAAATACTCGGTTGGAATTCTGATTATAGGTTACCGCCTTTTGATTGTCGCCTGTTTAAGGGCAGGTTAAGGTTGTGTAAAACAAATCAGGTTTATATCAGGCGAGTGGGACGCTTTAGTTTTGTTAAAGGCTGGTTTCCTTGATTAAGTGGAATCCCCCTTTTTAGTAAAGGTCTTGACCGATACCTCCAGATGAGATGCAACCAACCTGTTGCAATCCTTCCTAGACCATGCATGTACTTTGTGGACGCCTGATTAAACAATAAACCCCCTGATTACCTTGAAACCCGAACCAATTGATTAAGTGGCAAAGAGGAAAAAGCCGATAGCCAATATATGGTTATAAAAAGTCTATAGAAATAGTCTTTACGCAAATGACAAAAACGAATGTGCTCACTGGCCGGACTGGTAGGAATCACATAACAGATCTCGACATTTTCGTTATGGACGATCACACGATCAATGAGCAATTCTACCAGTTTCCGTTTTTGTTCAAAGTTGGCGTTCTCCAAGCCAGTCTGGATATGCTGGCAGAAATTCTCTATAGAAACAGCCAGGCCAGAAAGTTCATTGTGCCGGTCCACTTGATGAACCAACTGGTTTTCCAAATCCTGCATGCCTTGGAGCCTATTCTCAAGATCGGTTCGCCTTCGTTGGTACTCGGGCATGGGAATGATTTGATTCAGATAAGCTTCAGTAAGCCGATCCTGCTGAGTTTGCAAGGCGACTTGTCCACGGTGCAAGTTTTCACATCGCGCCTGCAGTTCTTGGGGCAGCCAGCCGCCTCCTTGTGCTCTTTGCAGGGCAGCAGCAATGATCTCGGGATGTGTCATGAGGGAGCACAAATCCTGCCAGACCTGTTTATCCAACTGGTGGGCAGGGATATAGCGAGCTTCACAACGTCCGTGAACATGCGAATAAACAACATCCGTTTTCCCATGGCAGACATAATAATCATAGCCAGGATTCAATGTGCGGCTGATGCAACTCATATGGCAAAAGCCACAGCTTACCAGCGCTCTCAGCAAATAAGAATGGGCGGTGTTATTGCGGCTGGCAACCTGTTGGTTGTGAATCAATTTGGCCTGGACCTGCTTAAATTGGTGTGGTTCAACGATGGCCGGAACAACTGCAACAGGGATCCATTCTTCTTCTGGGACTTTGATATGACTTTCTCCCGATTTACCTATGGAGTGGGTAGCCGAACGACGCAAGTGAGGCTTAACCATACGCTGTCGGCCCGCATATACTTGGCCGGTATAAGCTGGGTTGGTCAAGACGCCGCGCAAAGTGGCTGTGCTCCAGTATTTTCTTCCCTTGGGCGACAAGACTCCCATTGCGTGCAAATGTTGGACCAGGCGATAAAGAGTCGAGCCTTCTTCCAGATAAAAATCGAACATTTCTCGTACAACTGCTGCCTCTGTGTCGTTGAGTGTCACCCTGGAAGGATCTCGAGGACGATCTGGATCCATCTGATATCCATACAATGGCTGGATCCAAGGCAACAAGACCCCGGCTCTGTATTTCGATTGACGGCCACGTCGCATTCGATCGGCGATCAGGGTACGTTCATATTCTGCAACAGCTCCCCGAATCTGCAGGAGCAATTGGTCATTTGGGTCCTGGCTTATCGGATGATCCAGAAATTCAACCCGGCAATTACATTTCTCCCACTCTTCCAACAGCAGCATCTGGTGAACATAATTTCGTGCCAAACGATCTGGCGCCGTGATCACAATGCAGTCGATTTCCCTGGCAAATACCCGGTCCCGCAGTTGATCCAGGCCGGGTCGGTTCAAGTTGGCTCCGCTGATCCCATCGTCTCGAAATATATTTTCTTGCAGCAGTTCCCATCCTTGTTGCTTGACATAGGCTATCAGCCGTTCCAACTGCTGCTCAATGGTTTGTGCTTGTGCTTGTTGCTGAGTCGATACTCTTGCATAGATCGCTACTCGCATAAGGCACCTCCAGTTTCATCGGCGTCTGGTTTTCCTCGACAGAACGAGCAATCTCCAGTACCAACCGATAGGCTCGGTCCCATCGGTTCTGTCCATCCGGATACTCCTTCACGTCCCGTTGAATTTTCCACTGACGTTTCATGGCAACCTCCACACTCAGAACTCTCTGGTGTAGAGGAAACACCTTGCTCAGTGGCAGGAGCACGTAACCGTAATGGACGTCGCCAATGATTCAGCCGCAACTGTCCGGTGCGAACCATGCAAAACTTGTCATTTGTGATCAGTCCATTGAGTTCCACATTTAGGGATATCTCTGTCTACTGAATCAATATATTCTACTGCTTGATCCTCCCATTGCATCCCAAGAACACCCAAAAACAGGAAAACCGACTCTGAGCGGAATTTTACCGCTGACCGGGCAAGCCCCCTCGGGGACCCTTGGGTGTCCATGGACTTTTGGGTTGTTCTCCGCGTCCTGATGGGGATTCTAACCCAAGAGGCGCAGGCATTCATTTAACTGTTGCGCCAATTCGCGAACGTATGGTTCAAATAGGATATTTCCATGTTCTCCAGGCACCCTGCGGACTTCAAACTCTCCGGTCACATAATCCGGCCAGTTCAACATGGGATCCCAGCGGACATACCAGGGATTTTGATCCGTCTTGAAAAGGGTTACCTTGCCGGAAAAAGGCGCGGGGTTGTAGATGTAGCGCGCGAGGTGGGCGGCCGACATAGGATTTGGGGGAATATACCCCAGGTATGCTAAAACGGTTCTCATCGGTTTCAGTTTGGCCGCACGGATCACCGCCTCATTGATCAGGCGTTTGAAATATTGAATCCGCTGCATTCCATCCAACCCTTGCAGGTTCTTATACTGGATAATGAGCCGGGTGTAAAACAGTGCCTGTTGGCGTGGGCCAGGCGGGTAGGTATCAAACAAACCAAGAAAGGCCACCTGTTCACCCCGGGCGAGGAGAGATCGGGCGATTTCCAGGGCAACATAGCCGCCAAACGAGTGCCCGGCAAGGTAATACGGTCCCTTCGGTTGGACATCAATGACCTCTTCCAGGTAGCGTGCTGCTATATTTTCGATGAGATAATTGTCATCGTGAATAGGGTTGGAGGTTATGGATTGAAAGCCGTACAAGGGACGTGACTCTTCCAGGTAGGGTGCCAGGTTGCGGAAATAAAGCACGTCTCCATGCCCGCCTGGCAGTACAAACAAAGGCAGCTTGTGGCCTTCGGGTTTTATGGCGACGCGGGAGCGTACCGGTCCTGAACTGGGAGTGCCAAGAACTCCGGCAATTTTATCGACGGTCCTATTTTCGGCCAGAAATGCGATCGGATAATGTTTGCCAAAACGTTTCCCGATTTCTGCCACTAAGACCGCAGCCGATAGCGAGTCACCGCCGAGTTCGAAGAAATCATCGTGGATTCCAATCGGATCGACTGACAGGATTTCTTTCCAAACTTGGATCAGCATTTCCTGGATTGGGTTTTGAGGCAGTCCGTCCAGAGCGGTTTCGGTCGAAAAATGGGGCGGAGGCAGGGCCTCCCGGTCGACCTTGCCGTTCGGGGTCGTCGGCAAGGCGTTAAGAACGATAAATAAAGCCGGCACCATATAATCGGGCAATTTTTTTGCCAGGAATTTCCGCAGGGCCTCGATGTCGACCGCCCGGCCCGGCGCGAAAATGATGTAAGCCACCAGACGGATATCCCCTTCCTTGACGATATGCCCCACGACCACCGTGTCGGTAATAAAGCCGGATTCCAGGATTGCGCTTTCGATTTCCTGGGTCTCGATTCGAAAACCCCTTATCTTGATCTGAAAATCTTTGCGGCCGCAGTGAAACAGGCTCCCGTCCGGGAACATTTTACCGAGGTCGCCGGTGCGATAAATCTGGCGGTTGCCATCGAGGGGATCGGGTAGAAAGGCTTCCCGGGTAATTTCCGGTTTATTCCAATAACCGAGAGCAAGGTACGAACTCCGGACCGCAATCTCGCCAACCTCACCATTTGGGACCTGTTTTCCGTCATCGTCAAGAAGAAGGACCTCCACATCCCGGAGGGGATATCCGAGCGGGAGGGTGGCGTTATTAATCACGGCATCCTTCCGGAGCATGATTTGCCGAACGGTCCCGGTTTCGGTTGTGCCGAGGCCGGTAAACAAGATACATTCCGGTGAGAAATGGCGTTTAAATATTTCAAAGTCGTTGCGCAAGGTCATTTCGCCCCCGAGAATAACGAGCCGCACCGAGAGGAGCCTTTGCGATTCCTGCAGTACGTTGGGCAGGTGCCGAAATACGCTTGGAATCGTATGGCAGATCGTGATTTTTTCCGCCTCCAGCCATTCGACCAGTGAATTTAACCCTTGGTTACGAATATCGAAAGGGTAAAGGGCCCCGCCGTTCAGTAATGAGTTCGATAGATCCCGCACCGTACCCATCACGCTGGTCGAATAGAGCATGGTATTTCTATCCCCCGGCCCAAACCGTAATAATTCGGTCTGCCGCATGGCGTTATGAAGCATGCCGCGCTGGTTCTGGACCACACCTTTAGGGCGTCCGGTGGAACCGCTAGTGTAGATTAGATAGGCCGGGCTTGTTGGCGGGATATCCAGCGCAGGATTCTCATCCGGGTCATTGTTTCCGAGGTCATCAATATTGACGATGACCAGAGCATCACCGAATAATTGAGATGCCAAGGACAGATTCTGGTTACTGGTTAGTAGAACCCTGGCTTGAGAGTCTCGAAAAATATACTGGTTGCGTGCTTGCGGAAAAAGTGGATCGAGCGGGACGTAGAATTTGCCGGACTTTAGAACCGCCAACATGCTCGCGACTGCTTCCGCCCCGGGATTGAAAAGCAGGGCAACCGGCCCGGACTGCCCACCGCCCGATTTTAAAAGTTCCCACGCAATTCGGTTGGCAATCCTGTTTAACTGGTCATAAGTCCACGTCCCGGCTTCATCCTTCACCGCAATGTGATCATGGTAACGGTCGACACAAATTTCAAACCTTTTTGAAACGCTTTGTTCAATGTTGTCCCATCCCGGGATGAGATTCCCTGGGGCAGGTTGACGATTCGAAGAAGAAGCGGGTGCTATCATAAAAGTCCTGGCGTTACTCTACCTGACCGAGGCTGGTTCCGGAGGGCGAGAATCCGGTAGTCTCCGTGCGGGTAAGGTCGCCGCATTCCCGCAGGAACTGCACCCGGGTCACGCCGGCACTGCGCAACAGGTTTTTACACGGTGCGCTGGACATGCCCGGAATATACCCCAGCCAGAGGAAAAGAGCAACAGCGGTTTCGAAAAGGTTCAAGGCGGGGTAAGAGAGGCTGCTCTAATAGGCCTGGGAGGCACCGTGTTAAGAACGCAATGATCAAAGGGAAAAGAGGGTTTTGGTAGAGGTCTTGTAAAAAGCACCGTCGCGCCAATTCCCCAAACTCCCCTATCGATTCTGTTACCGAAACGTTATAAGGACATTATAGACACATTATATACTAATTGATATAATTATTTTGTTCAATGTCGTAGCAACCCATAATTGCTCTTTCATAGGTGCCGATTCGAGGGGGTGTCCAACCTCTCGTATCTCGCCTTTGCAGACCGCCCTGCAAAGCAACTCGCTGAGCTCAATGCCAGCTGTCAGGTCAAGCGCCCGCATCCCTGGTTCGACACGTTCGTTCCCGACTCAGCCCTTGATGAATACGTGGTGGATGTTTTCCATCCTAAAGCCTTCCGAAATTACATCGGACTTCCCGATCGAGTTTATGGTTCGCTACCGTGGTCTGCCATCCCCTACGGTTTCAAGTCTCCGGCGAGGTGGTCGCCTTCCGGCGTGAAGTCATCATCGCCGTTCGTGATCCGGATCCAGCAATGCTGATGGACGAGGGGAACCGACCGTTTTTTGATCGGCTGCGTCAGATGGGCGCAAAGCGCTACCCCATCGGCGACTACCCGCTGACGCCGGAGGATTGAGAGCAGCACTTCCGTCCTTCTTATCCAGGAGCAGTTTGCCAGCACAATGTGCCGTTTCGACCCTACTCAGATCCTGGTGCAGGTCGCGGGAATCTTCTAGACGGCCCACACTTTGGGGGTTGGTCATATCCCAACCTGGACCAGGGCGACAACCAATCTTTAGAGGATTTTCATGGGCAAGAACTTACTAATCTACATTTTTCTCGTCGTCATCTTTGGACTTGGCATTTATTTCATTCTGGAAACGGGTTCACGCCTTATGCCTCCTGCGGTGCCAACGGCTCAGAGCGTCAGCCTCGCCAAACAAGGCCCGGCCAATCCGCAGCCACAACCAACTCAGGTGCAAACCACATCGTCTGGCGATGATCTATTGAGCAGGCTCCAACAACCATTAAGTCTGATGCTTTTGCAGATCATCATTATCATCGCAGCCGCCCGAGGGCTGGGGTTTCTTTTTGTTCGTATAGGCCAGCCTGCCGTTCTTGGAGAGATGCTCGCGGGGATCGTGCTTGGCCCATCCTTATTGGGCTGGCTGACCCCCGGCACAGAAACGTTCCTCTTTCCGGCAAATTCAATGGGCGTGTTGCAATTGCTAAGCCAGATCGGGGTCATCCTATTTATGTTCATCGTGGGTTTGGAGTTGAATGTCCAGTCCCTGCGCAAGCGGGCGCACACCACGGTACTGGTAAGCCATGCTGGCATCCTGGCGCCATTTATGCTCGGGATTGCGCTTTCTCTGCTGTTATACCGGTCGCTCGCACCACAAGGAGTTTCATTTCGCGCCTTTGCGTTGTTCATGGGTATCGCGATGAGCATCACGGCTTTCCCGGTGCTGTCCCGTATCCTTGAGCAGAGAGGCCTGTCCGAGACGCCGCTTGGCAGCACCGCCATTGCCTGCGCCGCAGTAGACGATGTCACAGCCTGGTGCTTGCTCGCCCTCGTGCTGACTATTGCCCGGGCCGAGGGCCTCGGTGGTGCCGTTCTTACCATCGGCTTGGCGCTATCCTTCACAGCTGTAATGCTTTTTCTCGTCCGACCCAAGATTCTTCAAATTATGGAAAGTGCCGGTCATGATGAAACACATGGCAATGGCCTGATAGCAGGGGTGCTGGTATTCGCCTTCGCCTCAGCATTGTTCACCGAAACCATCGGAATTCACGCCTTGTTTGGGGCATTTCTGGCAGGCGTGGTGTTGCCCCCACAGGTGGTAACACGAGTGCATGTGAAGGAACGCCTGGAAACTTTCAATACGGTCTTTCTGTTACCACTGTTCTTTGCATTTACCGGCCTGCGTACACAGATCGGTTTGCTGGATGACCGACGGAGTTGGCTGTTGTGCATCTGCATTATCATGGTTGCCATCGCCGGAAAACTAGGCGGGACAACCCTGGCCGCTCGTTCGACGGGCATGAGCTGGCATGACTCACTTTCCATCGGCACGCTGATGAACACGCGTGGTCTCATGGAGTTAATTGCTCTAAATATTGGATATGACTTAGGTATCCTCTCCGCGAAAGTCTTCGCCATGATGGTCCTCATGGCGCTTGTAACAACTATAATGGCAGGTCCGATCCTGTCTTTGCTCGAGTCGCGAAAACAGAAAATGGAATTGGTCAGAACTGAAACTGCCGTGAAAACTTAATTTAGGTTGAATGGTCGTTGAAGGTTATCATTAGTCAGCCTCTTTCAGCCTTTGCGAAAATGGCTCAAGAAAAAAGAGCGGGTTATGAAATCTCGGAGTTATACTCCTAGATTTCATGGTACTGTATGTCTTCAAACCATTTGAGACACAATATAATAAATGGAGGTTCGGTTACGCTTCAAGCCTTACCGACTGGTATACTGTACCCAAGGAGGCCGTATTTCCCGCTTGATTTCCTCTGCCGAACGGATCCAAAAAGCGTACGCCCTGATCCGACAAGCGCGCGACCTGCCCCTGCCGCCTACCGGGGAGGGCGGGAAATACAACTTTTCTTACATTGCCCGGGTCAAGGCGCTCCTGCAGGATGCACGCGATCTGGTCAAGTACATTTCCAAGACGCCAACCGCCACGCCGGAATTGAAGGAAGAGGTGAGGCGGCTCCTCCAGGAGGCCGATCGGGCTAACCGGGAGATTTTGATTCGGCGACCCGACTCGGGGAGTGACTCCGCTTGATTGGAAGGGTTTCACCTATTGAATCCTTTGCCTTTGGAGAATTGCATGAAAAGATCCTTCCCACTTATTCTTGCCTTCGGACTTTTATTCCTCTTCATTGTGCAGCTTGCCGGCATGCTGGTCGAATCCATTTACATCTTGGACTTGATGAACCTTAAACTGGACATCCGAGTGCTTGGCTTGCTGTTCTTTTTTACACCCATCCTGCTCCTGCCCTTCCGCAGAGAGCTGCCCGGCTGGACTGTCTGGCTGGTATTCGCGTTCCTGTTCGTTGCCCGCGGTCTGACGCCATACCTAGACACCTTCGGACGTATGATGGCGTCTGGCATTGGGATTGGGGCGGCCTTGCTTTTCTTCTCATTCCTGGCCTCGGCTCGAGCCAGAGTTGAATCTCCACGGGCATTCGGGATATCTGCCGCCGTCGGATTGGCTTTGGCTGTTGCCCTTTCGGTGCTGCTGCGCACGCTCAATTTCAGCCTGGATTATTCCCTGTCCGTCGTCGGCGGCTGGGTGGGATGGGGCCTTGGCCTGCTGCTAGGGTGGGCGCTGACCCAGCTGGATTGGGATTTCTCAGTTCGCCCGCAACCCGAGGGGCATAGCGTGACCGTCCCGATCCTTGGGATCTTTCTGATCATTATCCTGATTTACTTTGCCTTCTCGGCCCCGGCGGTGGTCGCCCGCTGGACGGAGGGCAACTATCCCCTCATCGTGGGGGCGGTCAGCTTGTTTTCAGCAGGCTGGGCCATTCTGGCTGTGGCCCGGCCGCGGACTTTCGGACTTCTCTCACGAGGTAGCCTACTTCTCTGGAATGCCTTGTTCACGCTCAGTCTGACCGGGACCATCCTGGCCCACCGTATCTCATTCCCGGTTGCACCGAATTCCCCGTCGGTGGTGGTGGGGGCCCCCGGCTGGATCCTGCAGGTCCCGCTCGTACTGATGCTGCTGCTCTTTCCGGTGTTGTTCTTGGATTTGCAGCTCTTTTTCACACAGCTGCGGCAGGCTGAACCTGCTCCGTGGACCCTCATCCCCGGCGTGCTCCTGGGAGCCCTGGCCCTGGTCGTGCTGGTCTTCATCGGCATCTTCACCAACGTATGGGGTTACATTGCCCCCGTCAGCACACCCTTCCGCAACCTGTTCTGGTTGCCGTTCCTGCTGGCGGCCGGTGTGCTCAGCCTGCTGGCTTGGATCCGCCGGCCTGCCGAGAGCTCGCCTGTCACGGGGATGGGCGGGGCGATGCTGCTCGGGTGGATCGTCCTGATGGGGATCATCTTCCTGGCTACCGGCGCCTATGCGCTGCGTACTGACCAGCCGCATCCGGGCGACCCGAACAGGACCAGCCTGTTGGTTATGACCTACAATCTCCAGGCGGGCAACGATGCCTCGGGGCAGCGTTCCTATGATCGTCAGCTGGCCGTGATGCGGCGTGTGTCTCCCGATCTGATCGCACTGCAGGAAAGCGACACGGCCCGTCTGTCTCTCGATAATGAGGATCTCGTCCGTTACTTCGCCGGCAAACTGGGCTATTATTCCTATTATGGGCCTGCGACGGTCACGGGCACTTTCGGAACAGCCATCCTGTCCCGCTATCCGCTCGAGAACACGCGCTCGGTCTTCAGCTTCAGTGATCAGGACGAGATCGGCACGTCCGAGGCCGAGATCTTGGTCGACGGGCAGCGCTTCTCGATCCACGATGTCCACCCGGATGGCTCGGATACTGCCAAAATGGCCCTGGCGCGCAGCTTGCTGGACCGCTCGGAGGGGCAGACAAATATGATCGCTCTGGGGGATTTCAACCTGACGGAGACTGCCGCAGCTTACCAGTTGATAGCAGGGCGGTATACGGAGGCCTGGGCGAGCGTTTATCCGTCCGGCATCGGGTCGGATGGAATGGACATGTCCGGACGTATTGACCATATCTTCGTTTCAACCGACCTGGGTGTGCGGGATCCGATCTATCTGCAACCCCCGGCATCAGCCAGTGATCACCCTGTCCACTGGGCGGTCATCTTCTGGAAGTAATAAAGCTGTCTCCAGAAATCCCAGCCTTCCAAAACAACTGATCGACCCATTGGCTCTCCCGATAGTACACCCGTCCGGAGAGCCATTTGATTGATCATTGTAGGGATGGTCTACCCCAATTGCGCCTGATTTTGGATGATTTTGCCACTGGATCTTGATCTCCCTTCACTTAACATATCGGCAAATAAAAAAATACCGTACGAGCATATACGGTATTTCAGGTGACCGACCGGGGACTTGCCTGCACCAGGCCGCAGGCACAGGTGAACACCGAACCAACCGATTAAGAGATCGTTTCGCCCAATTTCCATATTTGGTGAACCCCCCATATATTCCGGTGAGCATGCTCTTAATCCCGAATATATGGGGGTAAAGCGCTAATCATGAGGGGGACCCTGCTTTTTCTGCTGCAACCGTACTGCAACGGGAGCGATCAATTCGTCGATCTGCTCGGCCGCCTGCTCCTGGGATCTCAGCATGGAATGGCCGTAGATGTCCGTGGTCACGCTGGCCTTGGAGTGTCCGGCGCGCTGCTGGACGGTGGTTACTGCAATTCCCATGTCGATCAAAAAGGAGAGCGCCGTGTGGCGGAGGTCGTGGAAGCGCATGTCGGGCAGCCCGGCCTTCACGAGCAGCTCCTTGAATTCATCCCAGATGCGATGGCCTTCGAAAGGCGCTCCGATCGAGGAGGGGAAGATCAAGTCGTTTTCCTGCCAGCGGTCTCCGGCTTTTTCTCACTGAAGGTCCTGCCGTTTCTTGTGCTCAGCCAGGCGGTCGAGCATGCCCTGCCCCAGCTTGATCTGGCGCCTTCCCGCCTCGGTCTTCGGAGGGACGAAGAAAAGACCTTTGAGCTCGATGCGCTCCAGTTGGCGCTGGATGCTCAAGACGCCTTTGCCCCAATCCAGGTCAGACCATTTCAAACCCAAGAGTTCCCCCTCGCGCATCCCGGTTGAGAGGGCGAGGTAGAACAGGGCTTCATAGCGGTGTCCGGCTGCGGCCGTGAGAAATTGGCGGGCCTGGTCTTCGGTGAAGGTCTTGAATTGGTGATGCTCCGCCCGAGGGCGCTCGACGAAATCGGTCGGGTTGCGCGAGATGGCTCCCTCGCGGAGAGCCTGCTTGAAGACGTTGTGTAGCGCGGCGTGGACCAGCTGCAGGGTGCGTGCGCCCGTTCCGCTTTCTTTGAACTTGGAGTACATGCGCAGGATGTGGTCCGGGCGGACGTCCTGGATCCTCATTTCCCCGAGGTAGGGAAGAATGTAATGCTGGGCGAGCCGACGATATTGGAAGACCGTTCGTTCCCTGCAGGAGAGTTCTTTGCCGCTCAGCCAGAGGTTGAGGAAGGATTCCACTGTGATGTGGGTGCTAGCGTAGGTCAGACCGCTGTCGATCTTGCCCAGGATCCCCTGGACCCATAGGCGGCATTCCTGCTGGGTCTTGCCATATTTGGTCAGGCGGTGGCCGTCCAGGCTGACCTGTGCGCACCAGAGACCGTCCTTGCGGCGGTAGAGGGTTCCCTCGTGATTCGCTCGTCTTTTAGCCATGTTCATGCCTCCTTTTTGCAATTGACAACGAATTTATGGGGGTGGACGAACATGGCTGCTTGCGCTATTCGGTTTTTAAGGTGCGGGTGGATCATAGTAAGTGTCTCTCAGATTCAGCAGAAGTACCAATAAAGATTGAAGATATTATAGGGAACCCTTGGTATCATGTCAAGCGAGAATCAGTCCACTGTGTCCATGGCTTATTGTCTTTGTAAAGTTGAAGGAGAACCCCCAGATGAGGATTTCTAAATTTAGCACTACGCTCAATTTACGATATCGATCCTTACTTCAATCACCGCTTTGAATGGAACGGTTATAAGGCAGAACTGGATGGAAGATCTGCGCCACACAGAGGGTTATAATCTCGCCAAGAACTCCGCCGGACGTAGAATGGGAGTGTTCTCGAAGGGCGTCAGGTTGAGCAGGTCGCCATCACCCGAAACAATGCAATCGGCGTCTCCAGCCAGGGCGGCTTCGAGGAACTTATCGTCTTGATGATCGCGGCATACCGTCACTTTGCGGGCGGGTATCACCAGATCGCCGCGCAAGCGGATCAAGTTGATGACGCTACTGATGTCGTCCAGTTCGAGATGGTATTTTACGCGCAGGGCGGGTCTTCCAAGCAAATCGATGATTTCCACCAGGATGTCGGTGGAATAAATCGTCGTAAAGCGTCCTTCCCGCAGCGCCCGCAAGACCTCGCCAGTGGTTCCCTGCCGGTGGATCAATGCGCTGACCAGACCCCCCGTATCAACGACGGCGCGCATGGGCTAACCCTGGCGCGCGGCTTTAATGTCAGCGTCAAGTTCGGCATCGCCGACGGCGGCGTTCAATTCCGCCAGACGGTTCCAGACCTTGTCGAAACGGGCCATAACCTCGCTTTCCTGCATCTGCTGGAAGCGCAGGTAATCTTCGTAGGGGATAAGCACCGCTTCGGGACGCGAACCGCGCGTAAGCACGAGAGGTGTGCGTTTGGTGACCACGTCCTCGAAAAACGAACGGAATTTGCGCTGGAGTTCAGTCACACCAATAATTTGCTGCATTTCAGGCTCCTTTCTATATATTCTGATATATATTGTAGCACATATTTAGGACGACTTCTCGAAGAACTTGTCCAAAGCGGCGTTATTGAAAAGCGTCGGGTGGAATAACTTGTACTGTGCAAACATCCTATCCTATGCCAGATACCAGAGCTGAAGGCTACCTGCAGGTATCGTGGATGACGTCTCCCAAGACATCATGTCTCCGAAACAGTCCACATACATTCCTTTTTGTATGGGACGTTCATTAGACAGAAACGGATGAAATATTTGCACCATACAAGCTCAAGAAAAGAGGGCGGACTATGAAATCTCGGAGTTAAACTCCGAGATTTCATAGTAAAGTGAATTAACTGATCGCTTATATACCGGTCAGAGAAGTCTGACGGGATTAGGCATCTATTTCTACAACACCCGCTTCTATGACCTGTCTTGCTTTGGCTATCTTGATCGTAAAATCTCGTTTTGTAGTCCATCAAGCCATTCGAGAATGAATCTCCTTGGGCATCGAAATTACACAAACACCGCTGGTGAGACTTTGAATCTCTTTGCTAGCGCGCGGATTTGACGAACATTCAAGTCGCGCTTGCCATTCAAGATCTCTGAAACAACCCCTTGCGATCCCACTTCGGGCAAATCCGACTGCGTCAATCCTTGCTCCTCCATGAGGAAACGCAATACATCAGCGCCCGTGGAGGAGGGAATATGAATATGCTCTTCTTCGTAAGAGTGGATCAGCGTGCCGAGCGTATCGAGCAAACTGTAAAGGGGATGCTTTTCGTTCGCGCCGATTTCGTCGAGCAATTCATTCATTCGTTTCACTGCGGCGCTATACTCTCGCTCATTACGAACGGTAAGGAGGGGAGCAATGATTGACCAGTGGTTTTGGATTTGATTGTTTACAAGCGTCATTTTTTCCAATCTCCTCGGTCATATTCTGAATGCGTCAGAACATACCGTATATAAACCCTGCCACGATTAAAGTGAATCACTGTAATCAACCGATATTGATTGCCACCGATATTGAAAACGATCCAATCCTGAACTTTATCAACCGAGGGGAATACGGTTCGCAGCTCTGCAAAGCTGTGAAACTCAGTCTTTTCCAAGACCTTGAACCATCTTGCAAGTCCTGGTTGGCTATCAGGATGTTTTTCCCAGAACTGGATCAGTGCTTTACGGGAAATAATATGCACAACAATAGTATATCTCATATTGAGATATTTAGCAAGATTCTCGATCCACCGTAAAATATTGTCCCGGTCTGGATTAAAGAGCAAACAAGGACCCTTTGGTAGACGCGATCACATGGAAGATCTTCTCCAAGATTGCTTGAGGTAGCACTTCAGTCTGTTTATAGCAACGGACGTGGTTTTTGCACCACACAGGTCTAAGCCAAAAAACGGCTCCGTCTAAACCAAGGCGGAGTCCCGCGCAAGCGGAGCGGATCTTCCGAAACACAGAAAGTATGTCGTTTTAATGTGTTGACTTACTTTTAATAACATGGTAATATATTTAGCCTGGAAGGAGAGATTTGATAATGGAGACACATGCAACGACCAAAGGTCAGATCGTGATTCCCGCCAAATTGCGAAAAAAATACGGAATCACCGGAGGCACGCGCATTATCATCACAGATGCTGAGGGCGAAATCGTCCTGCACCCATTGACACGGCAATACTTGAAGAGTCTGAGAGGCTCGCTGAAAGGCTCAGGGGCGCTGAAAGTGCTCATTGAGGAGCGAAGGAAAGACACCGGGAGGGGTAAATAAGCAATGATGAACAAAGTTCTCGATTCCTTCGCACTCCTCGCATTCTTGCAAGACGAACCAGGCGCACAGATGATTGAGGACTTCATCCTGCAAGCAAAGGACGGCAAGGTGGAACTCGTCATGTGTGTGGTGAACCTGGGTGAAGTGTGGTATTCCATCTCCCGCACAAAATCGGCAGAGATCGCCGAACGCGTTGTCCAGCAAGTTCAAGGAATGCCGATCGAGATTGTTGATGCAGACTGGACTCTGACACGCCAGGCGGCCATCTACAAATCCAAGGGTAATATATCCTATGCGGACTGCTACGTGGCGGCCTTGGCGAAACTCCGAAAAGCGGAAGTATTAACAGGAGATACGGAATTTGAAATTTTGAAAGATGACGTGAAGATTGTCTGGATCAAATAAGGGGAACCGGTACCGGCTTGTGATTGTGGTCGTGTATCCATACAGCCTGGTTTACATCCGGTTTGTAGGGACCCATGCAGAGAACGACAAGATTAAAGTGACCACGGTATAAGGAGCTAAGGATGGACATCCAGCCGATTCGCAGCGAAGCAGACTATCAAGCAGCACTGAAAGAGATTGATCGGTTGACCGACTCTCGACCTGGCACATCCGATGGGGACCGCATAGAGGTGCTCGCGACCCTGGTCGAAGCCTATGAAACCAAGCATTTTCCCATCCCCGATCCGGATGACCCAGTGGAAGTGCTGGAATATTACATGGAGAGCCGGGGATTGAGCCGTTCGGATTTGATCGCCTACCTGGGGAGCAAGGAACGGGTTTCCGAAGTGCTCAACCGGAAGCGCGGGCTTTCGCTTGAGATGATCCGGCGCCTGCACAACGGCCTGGGGATCCCCACCGACTTGATCCTGGGCAGAAACAGTCGTCCTTAGAGAGCGTTTTGAAATTCAAGTTTGACACGATAGCAATCGTAGCATGCGATGGATGCTGGCGACATAGACCATGGTTTCACTGGATAAGGTTGTGTGC
>Ga0209039_10002014_pt1 | contig 17915 bp, 15 predicted proteins | sample BogFormECP12_OM1_FD_188238 | JGI IMG/M metagenome (GOLD analysis project Ga0209039, IMG submission 188238) | Bog forest soil microbial communities from Calvert Island, British Columbia, Canada - ECP12_OM1 (SPAdes) (version 2) | ecosystem: Environmental > Aquatic > Freshwater > Wetlands > Bog ...
CAACCTTCGTGTGAACCGGCGCTTCATAAGCCGGGCGCCCTGTCCTCTCCGCCTACCTTTCGCCTGGAACCTGCCTTAAGCAAAGTCGATGGTGTGCGGGTTCTGACTTTAACGTCAGCACAATCGCGACCTGATAATTTATCAGCACACAAGCAGATCGTGTCCGTGATTGTGCGCACAACACTTTTGCGGCGGCGGGTTTTGCCCGCGCTTTCGTGACGAGGCGGTCTTGAGCACTGGAGCATCAGTCGTCGTCAGCGCGGTGGTCGGGCACAAGCGTGTCGAGCTTGCGCCTGAAGTTTACGACCGAGCAACGATCGATGAAAAGCGTCAGGCACTCGGTATTGTAGGCAGGAAGTTGCTAACGATTGGTAGCAACTCAGGGTCTGTTCAGTGACGGGGTACTATGACCTGAGGGGATTTTGCTCCACCCTGCTGTGTTGATGCGGGGGGCGAGGCGCGGGGCGTGGAGGGCGGGGCGGCGAAGAAAAATGACCGCAGCCAGGTTTTGCCAATGTGCATGCAGCTAGATTGATCCCGCGTCTACTGCAGCTTCACGTATTCTGCTTTGGCTTCCTTCAGGATGGGGATGTCGGGGTCGGCGTCCTTTGCATGGCGGCGTAAGCGCGTGCCAGTCCCAGACCGCTCCAGCTCCGGAGACAACGTGGGATTGAGAGCGGTAAGCGGCCGTGGCGGCCTGTGCAGAATGGCACCAATCAGTTTCGAGCGTTCTACCTCAGCAAACGGGTACCGCCCCGTGGCCATCTCGCACAGCAGTAACCCGGCGGCATGAAGGTCGGTGCGAGTGTCAATCTCTCCCCCCCAGCAACTGCTCCGGTGCCATGTAGGGCAGAGTCCCCGCCATGGCTGCGGCTCGCTAAGACTCTTCGTCGCGGCACTCGCCGTGGCCGGATGCCACAGCTTCAGGTAAGCGTCAGAGGGAACACACGGTAGACAAGAAATATTGATTCGGAGACGTGCACGTGCGATCTCTCGACAGGGTCCGAGATGGCAGCCATCGTTGCAAATTGACTTCCAGAGTTCTATCGAGTCGTCACTCCACAGTCAAATTACCGTTCAGCGCGCGCAGTTGTTTTTGTCGGGCTCTCCGGCACCGATTTGTTTGTGGGGCGACCGGTTCAGCACGAGCCAATAGAGTCCCAACTGACGAACTGACTCGCCGAATTGCGCGAAATCAACCGGCTTCACGATGTAGCTATTGACACCAAGCTCGTAGCACTTCTCTATGTCCGCGTCTTCTCGCGACGACGTTAGGACCACGACCGGCATCTTGCATGTCCTGGGATCGGATCTGATTTGCCGGAGGACTTCCAGGCCGCTCACCTTCGGCAGCTTCAGGTCGAGCAGGACTACCCTCGGCGTTTCCTCCTGGTCGACATAGGGACCAGCATGAAACAAGAAATCCAGGGCATCGGCGCCGTCTTCAACCACTTGCACACGATTCGGCATATTGCTCTTCTGAAATACGTGCAGCGTGAGTTGCGCGTCATCGGGATTGTCTTCGACCAGCAGGATGTCAACCGGCTGTGCCGCCATGGCAGTTACCTCTTTTCCTTCATCACAAGACGGCTCCCACGGCTGCGGCACACACCGGTTTGGTCTGGTCAGCGGGCGTCCCCAACGTGAAGTAAAAGCATGCTCCCTTGTCCAACTCGCCCTCGGCCCACACCTGGCCCCCGTGTCGCTGAATGATCCGCTGAACCATGGCCAGACCGACTCCGGTGCCCTCGAAGTCGCGTTGCTTGTGCAAACGCTGGAAGACACCGAATAGTTTGTCCGCGTAACGCATATCAAAACCGACCCCATTGTCTCGGACGTAGAAAATGGGGACGCCGGTATTGAAGATTTCGGATGGACAGGATACCGGCCGGATGTCCGAAAGCCGCTTTCGTTCCTCAGAAGAGAGAGTTCCGATCTCGATGCGGGCCGTCTCCCGTGGCCGGGTAAACTTAATGGCATTGGACAACAGGTTGACAAAAACTTGCCGGAGCAGAGTCGGATCGGTCTGGCAGGCAGGCAGGGATCCGATGGCAAATTCGATCTGCCTCCCTTCTCGATCTGCCCGCAGATCTTCGATGGCCAACTGCACGACTTCGTACATCCGGACGAGTCTCTTGGCCAGCTCCTGACGGCCTAAGCGCGAGAAGGCTAACAAGTCATCCACCAGATGTCCCATGTGCACTCCGCCCTGCCAAACTCGGTCTAGGTACTGTTGGGCCGCGGGAGAGAGTTCCTGTTTGTGCTCGTCCATCAGGAGCTGAGCAAATCCGTTGATGGCCCGCAACGGAGAACGTAGATCGTGGGAGACGGAATAGGAGAAAGCTTCCAGTTCCTTGTTCGCCGCCTCGAGCTGCGCAGTCCGCTGAACCACGCGCTGCTCCAATTCCAAATTCAGCAGGCGGACTTGCTCCTCCGCCCGCCTGCGCTCTGTTATGTCGAGCACGGTGCCAATGATGCGAATAGGGTGGCCAGCCTCATCGCGGCATATTTCACCTTGGCATACCGCATGCCGGAGTTCCCCGTTCGGCCAAATGACGCGGCAGTCAATTTGATATCGGGGTTCCTTCGCGAGAGCTTGTTGGATCATCTCCGCGATCCGCTCCCGATCCTCGGAATGAAGCGTCTGGAGAAACCGGTCGTAGCTGGGTTCGACTGCGCCCGGCTCGAGCCCAAAGATGCGGAACTGTTCATCCGACCAGGATTGAGTATTCTTCACAAGATCCCAATCCCAGGCTCCCAAATGCGCAATCCGGACTGCATTATTCAGCCATGCTTCGTTACGCAACAGTGGCTCAAAGGATGCTCTCGTCTCCGCGATGTCCTGCGCGGCTTTTGCGTGGGTGACCTCAATCTCCTTCCGCAACAATCGCTCATGGATCGAGCGGTACTCGTCTTCAAAATGTTTCCTGCGCAACTGCGCCCGCAGTCGTGCCTTCAGCACCTCGAAGTCGCTCGACTTGGGAATGTAGTCGTCGGCCCCGGCATTGATGCTCTCAACCATGGCCTTGGTTTCTTCCACTGCCGTCAGAATCAGCAATGGAATATTCCGCCATGTCGGCGTCTTCTTGATGATGCGGCAAGTCTCCTCCCCGGAGAGTTCCGGCATCACCAGGTCCAAAAGGATGCAATCGACCTGCTCCACTTTCAGCAATTCGAGCGCTTCCTTGCCAGAACGAGCCGCGATGATGTCGTAGCCCTCCTTATGGAGTTCCTCAGCCAGTTCGTGCAGGTAGGTCGGACTATCGTCCACGGCCAGGATCTTTTTGGGGACGAGTAAGCCAGCGCCTGCCAGTTCACCGCCATGCAGACCCGGAGATCTCAGTAACGCCACGATCCGGGCCAGGATCAGGTCGATGTCCAAACTTTTGCGCACGTAAGCATCCGCGCCCGCTTCCAATGCGCGTAACTCCTCGACGGTAGACTCTTCGGCGGTGAGGAGCAGGCAGGGAGTGTCTCGGAGGGTAAGGTCGTCTTTCACCCTTCGAATGACGGCGGCGCCGTCTATGCCAGGCAGCACGCCATCGACGATGACTGCATTCGGGTGCGCCGCCACGATCGTGCGGAGCCCCTCCTCCCCGTTCTCCACCGTAATGACGTGGTACCCCGCGCTCTCCAAAACCGCTTGGAACTCGTTGCGGAAAGTGACACTGTCATCGATGAGCAACAGCGTCGGCGCGGATACGGCAGACTGCACTTCGATTTTGACCAGTTGCCGGGCGCGGGCCAGCAGATTCGCCCGATCATAGGGCTTCCCCATATACTCATCCGCTCCAGTGTTGAGGCCGCGCACACGATCACATACTTCCGCTTCGCTTGAAAGCAGAATGACAGGAACGGCTGCCGTGGTGGACGCGTCCTTGATTTCGCGGAGCAGGTCAATACCGTCTCCATCGGGCAACAGGACATCCAAAATGATCAGGGAAAAGGAGCGCTCGGCGAGTGCTTTTCGCGCTGCTGCCAGCGTCTCGCTGGCATTCGTGGCAAATCCAATGGACTCAAAGGCTTCTTCGAGATCCATCCTGACCGTCAGACTGTCATCAACGATGAGCACCCGCGGTTTCATATTTTTTTCCATTCAAGCCTGTCGGCAGCGATGGCGGGGACAGCCCGACCGGCGAGCGCTACGAGGGTAGGCGCGATCTCGTGGATTCCAAGGACACAGTCGACGGCTCTCATGCGAATCGCTTCCTGGGGCATGCCAAAGATCGTAGAGGTTGCTTCGTCTTGGGCAAAGGTCAGTCCTCCGGCTTGGCGGATGGCCAGCAGGCCCGCCGCGCCATCTTTTCCCATCCCCGTCAGCAAGCAGGCGACGCTCCGTTTTCCCATGTCTCCAGCCAGCGACTCGAAAAGCACGTCGACCGATGGTCTGCAGGAGCAGCGTTCCGGGCCGCAGCTTAGCCTTATGCAACCACCACGAACGACGATATGGCGGTCAGGCGGCGCCATGATGACCCTTCCCTGTCCCAACTCGGGCAAGGGCTCTCCATCCTTTGCGAAGCTCACGCGGAGAGAGGATTGGGCGTCGATCCACTCCGCCAGGGATTCGCCCAGCACGGGGCCAAGGTGAATGACCAGCAGAATGGGGAACGGAAAATCGGGTGGCAAGGCGTGAAGGATCTCGACGATAGCGGCGGGCCCTCCCGTGGAAGTGCCGATAGCTACCAACCGGTAATGGCCGGGCTCGGTTCGCGGCAGGTTGTCGGGCAGCGCCGTGCGGTGTACGTCTTGGGATTCGCGGCGACTTCGTCCTCGCAGATGTGTGATCGCTTTGATACGTGAGATCAGTTTGACTCTGGAGGTAAAGGACTGCTCCCACACATCGTCGGCCTCATCGCCCCTCGGCTTTTCCAGAACATCCAAAGCCCCCGCGGCTAAGGCATCGTAAGTCTTGAACAAGTCACCGCGATTGGTGGACGCCGACACGATGAGAATGGGGGTCGGGCAGTACGCCATGATGTACTCGGTGGCCGCGAGGCCGCTTAGCACGGGGAGCACCATGTCGAGCGTGACCGCATCGGGCTTTAGGTCACGGCAAAGCTCGATGCAGGTCTTGCCGTCGACCGCTTCGCCCACCACCTCGATCTCGGGGTCGGCGCTGAGCACCTCCACTAACCGCTTGCGCACGGTCATCGAGTCTTCCGCGACAAGAACACGAATTCTGGGCATGGCTTACTCCAGCAGTTGGGTCACGGTTGCAAGAAAGTACCCTTGGTCGAACTCGCCTTTGACGATGTACCCACGTACTCCCTCTTCTTCCCCGCGCCGCCGGTCCTCGACTGAGTTGCGTGAAGTCACGAGAATCGATGGGGTCCCGCGCAGCATCGGATCCTCGCGCGCACGCGCAAGGAACTCGAAACCATCGATACCGGGCATCTCGACGTCGACCAGAAACAACCCGTACTTGTGAGCGCGCGCCATTTCCAGCGCCTCTTCCCCAGAACTGGCCAGTTCCACCCGATGTCCTGCCGACTCCAGGATATTTTGCTCGACCATGCGCGTGGTCAGCGAATCGTCAATGATGAGAATGGGCAAGTGCTTTGTCTCGGCTGGGCTCGCCGCAGCGCTCTGCCCCTGCTGCACGGCTTGCACTAGACCCGCCGGGTCCATGACTAAAAGCGGGTTCCCGGCGGCATCGAGCGTCGCGCCGGCAATGACCGGTTTGGCCGCAGCGGCCGTTGACAGAGAGTGCACGAGGATAGAGCGCGTCCCCAGAAGCTTCTCCACGCCCACCGCGGCGATGGCTTCTCGGCACGCGACCACCACCGCGATCTTGCGCTCGCAGCCATTGGCGCTGGGCCGCCCGAGCGCCTGCGACAACGGCAGGAAGGAGATTGCCCGATCCCTGTAGGGAATGGATTCACTGATGCCTGAGCGCGCTATATCCGAAGAGCCGATGCGCATGGTTTGGCGAACGGACTCGATCGGCAGGCAGGCCCCAATCCCGGCGGATTCGACAAGCAAGGCATTCACCGAATTCAGCGAGACGGGAACACAGATTTCCACGGTGGTGCCAACCCCAGTTGCGGTTTCCACCGAGATGTCGCCCTTCAGTCGCGCCACCGCGTCTCGGACCACGTCCAAGCCAATGCCTCGCCCCGAAAGCGTGGTCGCCGTGCCAGTAGTGCTCACGCCACCATGCAGAATCAAATTGATGGCTTCCTTCAATCCCAGAGACTCCGCGTCAGGGGCCGAGATCGCGCCTTTTTTCACCGCGGCTCTGCGGATCGCTTCAACGTCAATTCCTGCACCGTCATCCCGACAGACAAAAGCGACGCGGGCACCCTTTCGTTCGACCGTAACCTCGATCTTCCCCGGCGACGGCTTGCCTGCGGCGGCGCGAATTCCCTGCGTTTCGATACCGTGTGCCACCGCATTCCGGATCAGTTGCAGGAGCGCGTTTTGAAGCAGCACGAGGACGTCGGCATCCAGACGAACGTCGGCGCCCGACGTTTGTAAGTCGACTTGCTTGCCCAGAGCCAAGGCAATATCGCGCATGGCCCGCCCAAGGGGAGGAAAGAGGATGTCGACGGGCAGAAGGCGAAGCCGGTATGCCCGCTCCCGGGACTCCGACAACTCCCGTTCCGTTCGTTCGACTGCGCCCACCAGCACCTGCTCCAGCCGTGCCGCGCGGCCGAGCAGTTGTTCCGCATGGGCTCGGACTTTCGCCGCCCCCGAGCCGTTTTGTCGCGGATCGGAGACTGAAAGGTAGTGGGCGATTGCACCCGCCAATTGCCTCACGTCCTTCATCGCGGTCGCTTCGTTGCGAATCGTGGCAACCTGCACCGCCGCTTCCGAAAGGCTGGAGAGCAGGGCCTCCACATCCTGTACTTCGACGCGGACCGTCTCCAGCGGCTCTGCCAAAGAAGGCTTCTCACCGATGGTGGTCTCTTTTGCCTCTGGCGACGGCGCCAACTCTTTCAATTTCGCCGCGACTTGATCCAGCAATCGAAGCGCTTCCGCCGTCGATGGTTTCGGCACCGGCCCTTCGGTCTCCCGATAGGGACAAAAGATGTCTTCGATGGCGTGGGCCGTCTCTGCGATCGATGTTTGCTTAACCACATGCGAGGCGCCTTTCAGAGTATGGGCAAGCCGCAGTAGCTTCGCCACCAGACTTTTGTCGGCGCTACCCCGGTCCAGTTCGAGCACCAGGCGCGTGAGATCGTCCAGCAGTTCACGCGCCTCGATCCGGAAGTACTTGTAAAGGTCCTTGCCCATGACTCACCTATGCGGATGCCGCGGCCGCGTGCGGCTGGATGACCTTCGAAAGGTCGTGCGAGAGATGCGCGAGCTGGGTCGCCGTCTGCAGCGTTTGGCTCGTGCTTGTTTCCGTCTCGCGGGCCGCCTGGGCAGCGTTGCCGACCGCACTGTTAACCTGCTCTACAGCGGTCATCTGCTGTTTGGTGCCGAGTTCTATCTCCCGCGCGGCTTCCGTGGTGTTCACCACCAGAGCGGTTATTTGCTTGTAGCCGCGCGTGACTTCTTCGAAATGCCGCAATCCCGCGTCGACGGCTTTGGAGCCGCCTTCGGTGGCCAAGACGGTGGCGTTGACGGCGGACCGAATTTCTTCCACCAGTCCACGAATCTCCTTGGTGGAGCCGCCCACCCGTTCCGCCAACTTGCGGATTTCGTCTCCCACCACCGCAAACCGCTTTCCCGCTTCTCCGGCTCCCGCCGCTTCGATGGTGGCGTTGATGGAAAGAATGTTGGTCTGCTCCGAGAGCTCATTGATGATGTCGAGAACGCTCCCGATCTGCTGGGATTTCTTGCCGAGATCCAGCATGTGGCTGACAATCACGTCGACCTGGCGGCGAATGGCGGCAATGGCCTCCTGCATATTTGCTACCGTCTCGTCGCCGGCGCGCGCCGCGCCCGCTGTTTCCTGCGCGATGTGCGCGACTCTCTGTGCGCTCTCCAGGATTTGACGGGAAGTGACCAGAAGCTCACTCATGGTGGTGCTGACTTCGTTCATGGCGCTCGCCGATTCACGGGCGCCCGTCGCTTGCTGATTGGCAGTAGTCTGAAGCTCCGCGGAAGAGCTCTGCACGTGCTGCACCGCCGATCCGACCTGCCGCGACAGAGAGCGTGTGATGAAGAAACCTGTGGCCGCGATAAATAGAAGGCAGAGCAGCGTGGCGAACACGATCATCGACTTCGTGCCGCTTGATACGGTCTCCGCTTCGCCCGTGCGTTGCTTAAGCAAACCTTGTTCTTCCCGTTCCATCTCGCTCGTGATCACCCGCAGATGGTCCATAAGTCTCTTTCCCTCTCCCCTGCGAATAATCTTAGTTACTTCGTCAACGTTTCCTTCCCGGCGGAGGTCAATCGTCTGCTTAAGCACGCCCATCTTCGCTGTAATGACCGGTTCAGCTTCATCAATCCGCTTTTGTTGATTAGGATTGTCCGCGGTCAGACCCCGAAGTCCCTTGACAGCCTCAGGGATACCCACGATGGCCGCCTGGTAGGGCTCCAGAAAAACCTCGTCACCGGTAATTATGTAGCCTCGTTGCCCTGTTTCCGCGTCCTTTAGCTGGTTTTGCACGTCGGCGATGCGTTCCAGGACTTGTTGTGTGTGAGTGACCAAATGGCTGGTATTGGTCAGCGAGTTCAGGCTGCGATAAGCAATCGCGCCGGTTACCGCCAGAAACAAGAATGAAAGTGTGAATCCCGCAGCTATTCTTTTTCCAAACGTCCACATAACATCGCTCCTTCGAGACGCGGTTTTCGCCGCAGCGCCTCCAGACTATCTTCGGTCGTCACAGGCAGCCAAACAAACCATTACGACGAAACCCGCTGAAACCTTCTGTTGAAAAGTCCATTCATGAGTCATAGATCGTCACTCCTTGCCTGGTCCAATCAGATCAGTACGTTTTCGCATTAGTTCCAGGATCGAAGGGATATCGATCACCGGGTGGACGGAAGAACCAATTCGCGCCAATAGTTGGCCATGCCTTCGGGGAATGCCGCCTTCCTCGGCGTATAGGCTGGCTTGTGCCAGTTCGAGCTGTCCCTCGAACTCGTCAAAAGCCAACGCAATGGGCAAGTCGCGGCCGGCAAGTGCCAACCAGGCCGGAGTCGAACCACGTGATTGCAGTTCCAGGACAGCAGTCAAATCGAAAACGGCCAGCAGCGTTCCCCGGATTCCAGCGAGTCCCAGCAGTTCTGGGATGCGACTCGGAAGGGGAACAATGCGCTTCGCTTTAACCAGCCCGGTGATCTGGCTGGCTCGTATCGCGAAGGGTTCACCCGCAAGACGGATCATGATCATCCGCTCCAAACTCTCGCCCTCGCCGACGAGCGCACGAGCAAAGCTCTGGTCGAACGAGCGCTGCATGTCGGCAAGCCGTTCCCTCTCCGGACTCGACTCTGCCCGGACCACAGCTGTGCTCATGATGATCCTCCACAGGCGCGAAGCTGTGCCCGGCTGAATTCCAGGAGCGCCTCGCGACTGAAGCCGCCCCCCAGAAGCAGAATGCGGGAAGCGTCCTCCCGCGGGAGAAGCGCGCTGGCCTGCTCCAGTTCGTGGCGCGCGGTCCTCAGGTCGCCGCTACGCCTGGCCAGCAGGCCGAAATGCAGGTGAGGCATGGCAAACGCGGGATCGAGATAGATGGCGGTCCGGTCGTGCTCCATGGCTCCCGGCGTATCCAGGGCATGTTCCCGGCAGAGCGCTGTGATGTAGTGCGCCCCGGCATTCAGTTCATCGGCGGACAAGACTTGCTGGCACACCGCTTCGGCGCCCGGCGCATCTCCGGAGTTCGTCAGCAGAACGGCGCGCAGAAGCTGGGTGTCACGATCCGCCGTCGCCTCCGAAGGCAGGTCGCTCAGCGCCTCCAAGGCTTCCCGAAACTTCTCCCGCCGAAGCAGTTCCAGCGCTATCCCAACCTGCCCGAGTGCGGGCTGTCGCGCGGTCTTCACCGCGCCCCCAACCGAGCCCTCTGGCGGGCGGGATAGGTGATGGGCAGAATCTCGCGACAGGCTCTCGATGTGCTCCGCCGAGAGCCGCACCGCATCCACCCACGAAAGATCCATCTCGGCCACCGCGGGCACCGGCACGGGTACAGGCTCAGAGAGCCAGCGGGGTACAGGTTCCGGATCCCCTTCGCGTTTCTGGTAGTAGAAACTGTCGTGCGTATGCCAAAGGTGAAACGCCTGCGAGAGCCCGCGCAGCGTTTCGGCATGGCTCAAGAAGAGAAACCCGGATGGAGCCAGAACTCGGGTGAGTCGCGCGACGGCCAGCTGCGCCGCCTCGGGCACCAGGTACATGATGACGTTGCGGCAAAAGACGACATCGTACTGCTCTGACTCCCAGCGCGTTCCGTCTGCCGCTGCCAGATTGCGCTCCTCAAACGTGACCATCGAGCGAATCCCCTCGTTGAGGATGAAGTTTTTCCCGTCATTTCGGAAATACGCGTCGCGCACTTCCGGCGAGGTATCCCGCAGCGACCAGGAAGTGTAACGGGCGGCCTTGGCCTTCGCCAGGATCGCGGGATTGATGTCGATGCCCACAATGCTTAAGCCCAATTGTGGCAGTTCGGAAATGCCTTCTCGGAGCGTGATCGCCACCGAATAAGCCTCGTCTCCGGACGCACAGCCAGCCGAGAGTATCCGCAGCGGTCCGCGTGCATTTCGCCGGCGCATGCGCTCAGGGACGACCAACTCTGCGAGCGCGCGGAAGTGTTCCGCAGCCCGGAAGAAATACGTTTCACCCACGGTTAGCAGAGAGGCGAGCGTGCGTAGCTCCTCGCTTTCCTGGGTCCCTGATCCTAATCCGGCCAGGTAGGCTGCGGGACTGATTCGTCCTCGGGCTTTCAGTCGCAGCCGGAAAGCATCTGCCAGCAAGTCCGTCTTGGTCTCATCGAACTGCAGTCCCAAGCGTGCGGCAACAATGCTCCGAAAGCTCTCCAATTCGTCGCGGCGAAACACCTCCATCAGCCCTCCTGCCGGGCGAGCAAGTTCCACACGTCTTCTGGAAGCAGACTCGCAGCTTTTAGCACCAGGACCAGTTCCTGGTCCAGTGCGCTCACTGCCTGCACAAGATCCGGACGCGCATCGTGCAGCAGCGGTGGCATGTCGTTCTGCAGCGCCGCAGGAATATCTCGAATTCCCAGCACGGCATCCACAGATAGAGCTACGTTTCGTTCACCTGTTCGCACGGTTACGAAACGCGTGGGCACATTGTGTTCGCCGTCACCGAGGAGGGTTGCCAAATCGATCACAGGAGTGGCTGCTCCCCGAATCATCGAGAGTCCCAATACCACTTTTGGCGCACCTGCCAGAGGCTCTACCGGTCTTGGACGCATAGTCTCCACCACATCACCGAGGCTGAGCGCGCAGATGTGGGTTCCAGTGCTGATGATCAGGCTCAGTTTGCCATCTGTCTCTCTCATAGCGTCCGGCTTTACCCGGGCAAGCCGGGGGATCAGCGAGCTAGGTAGCTACATCACGTATCTTAGGGCAACTTCCAGCTAAGTCACGGCACCAGCGGACGTAGCAGCCCCTCAGCTTGAGCAACAAGTCCCAAGATGGGACCGGCCTAAAGTTGCCCTATTCCGCATCGCGACCACATGCCTCGCGCATGCCCCTGCTCACAAACTCGGCTACTTCTCTTGTTCGCTTCAGGTATGAGGATGTTGTATTACTTCGAAGTCTTGCTGTGATGTGGAAGCTCAAGGAAGGAATTGTCTTGACGGGATTCGTTCGAGCCTCTCCGTAGAAGAGCATGAGCGATGGCCTGCAGCAAAGCTCCGGAATCATCCAAGTCCGACTTCTGCAAATAACTCACCGCACCTTCTTCCTGCAGCTTTGACTCATTGCTCTGGGGAAGACTGCTCACAGCGATCACCGGGATCCGGGCTGCCACTGGATCCCGTTTCAGGGCCCGGAGAACTTCAACACCCCCAAGTTTGGGCATTAGGATGTCGAGCATGATGACATCCGGCGCCGTTTCGAGCGCCAGGCGCAGGCCTTCCTCCCCATCGCTGGCAAGTTGAACTTTATATCCGGCAAATGTGAGTCTCTTCTTGTAGGCAAGTTGAAGATGTGCGTTGTCGTCGACCACCAATATTCTCTTGGGCTCCATTTCCACCCCATTGGTCAGCACATCCCGAGAGGGGGCCGGTTCTCGGGCGCTGTCGAGCACGTTGCGAATTATGGAGGCGTTCTTGAGCATGATGTCAAGATACTTGCGCTGTTCCTCCGACACAGTACCAGCCAGCCCGTCGAGAATAATCGTTCCAAACTGCTCGATACAGGCAAGCGCGTTCTGCACATCGTGGGATAAGTCGGGACTCAACCGCGCTCGCGCCTCGGTCTTCGTCATGCTCCGGCCAGCCTGCAGCGGTACTTGTTCGTTATTCATTAGGAGTTCGGAACCGCTTTCTTGGAGGCTACCTCGCTTAAAGCCCTCTCGATGGATGCCAACAACCACTTATAAGGCACCGGCTTCTGAAAGAAGTCGAAAGCGCCGCCTTCGTGCGAGGACTCCTGGTTTCCATACGGATCTCGCGCGGTGAGAACGATCACGGGTATGGACGAATAAATCGCTGACGATTTGAGAGATTGCATGAACTGGGTGCCATCGCCATCGGGAAGGCCCAGATCCAGCACGACGAGGTCAGGGGATGCGGAAGCCACGAGGCTCATCGCAGCCGCAATATCCTGTGCCTCGAGCACGACAAAGCCGCTGCTCTTCAACCGGATGGAAAGGGCCAACCGCGCGTCCGGGTTGTCTTCTACGATGAGAATCTTGGCAGGCATCCTAATCCTCACTATGAAAGCGCGTCTGTTCCGAGTGGGGAACAGATCGCATGTTCTTTGTCACAAGTGCGATCGCGCCAGTTAGTATCGCTGCTCCCGGCTGCTAGGCTCGAGTGTCAACCCCTTCCGTAGAGCATGGAGCAATTCTTCGGTCTTGACTGGCTTCTGAAGAAATGCGCTGGCACCGGCTTCGATCGCCAGAGCCCGATTCGTCATCGGATCCCGTGCAGTGACAACGATGACGGGTATCCCAATCGTCGGACCAAGAGATCTTAGCCTTTTGAGTACGACAAAACCGTCACCTCCAGGCAAACCGAGGTCCAGCAGGATTGCGTCGGGCTTCTCGCGGACCGCCACTGTCATCGCTGTTATCCCATCTCCGGCCCACACCACGTCGTAGTTGTTCGCCTTTAGCTTTATGGTTAGCGCGGTCATGTGCTCTTTGTTGTCCTCAATTACCAACACTTTGTTCTTGACTTGACTCATCGTGTGCTCCTGTGACAGTGGTAAGTCCAATGTATTTCGAGACTTCATCGGCGATACTCCCGGCAGCTTCGTCCGCTTGCTTCATGTGCGCGACTGCCACGTCCAGCAGCCGGCCGGAGAGTTCAAATTGACCTTCCAGAGGCTGCAACTCGGGGCAGGTCGACAGATGGTCCTGAAGTCGTTTGACAATCGCTTTCACGCCTTCATCATCGGTAAAGGCGACGACATGCACCATGCGCTCCAGTCCTTTCACATGCATGATCGGCAGAACCAGATCTCTACTTTCGTAGATACAACTTTTCACCGCCGTGCGCACGGATCTCAAGTATCGTCCTAAGTCCAGAGCGGAACAGTTCGGCATCTCGGGTATCTTCAGAGTGATAAGTGCAACCGAGCCCGTTGCCAGGTTGCTCGGTGACATCAGCGGCAACAAAATGCGGGCGAGCGAGAATATTGGCAGGGTAAAAGTGAAAGTGCTGCCTTGACCGATCTTGCCCGTCAACGAAAGATCGCCGCCATGCGCTTTCACAAGCTCGCGCGTGATATAAAGTCCCAGCCCGAGCCCGCCAGGATGATCGGCGGAAGCTTCGGCGACACGGTAGAACCGCTCGAATATTCGAGAGCGCTGTTCCGGAGCGATTCCCGGTCCATCGTCGCGAACGCAAACCTGCACCACATCCCTTGCTTCAGCCAAAGCGATGCATTCGACTTCAATGTGTTTCCCGGTGGGAATGTACTTGATGGCATTGTCACAAAGGTTAGTGAGGATCTCAACGACACGGGTGGGGTCGGCATAGACGAGGGGGAGCTTCGCCGGAATCCGGGGCACTAGCGCGATATGTTTTGCTTTGGCCTTTATCGAAAGAGATGTGCAAATGTCGACGACGAGTTCATCGAGCTCGACACAGGTGAGATCCACGGGTAAACGCTTCCACTCCGAGCGCGTAAGATCGAGGAGACTGTTTACCATCGTTCCGAGTTGGTTCGAAGAGCGGGAGATGAGTTCCAAATGTTGCCTCTGTTCCGTGGTGATTGCTCCAGCCAGTCCTTCCAAAAGAATAGAGGTGAAATCGACGATCGTGGTGAGCGGCGTTCTCAGTTCGTGCGAGATGTGCGACAAGAAGCGTTCCTGCAGTTTCGTGCGTTCCTGGCGGCTCTCCTCTAGTTCCTTCCTGGCGGCGTCCCGCTCGGTAATATTTTGGGTAAGAACGGCGAATCCTCGCGCTCCTTTTTCGTCAGCGAGGGGCCGGAGCACGATATTCGCCCAGAAGCGAGTCCCATCTTTGCGCATTTGCCAGACTTCTTCTTCGGTTCGTCCGGTCCTTCCGGCAGTTCGAAATCGACGGTCAATCCCTGCATCTTGCCGCTCGTCTCCACAAAAAAAGCGCGAAAACGGCGAACCCAGCACCTCCCGTTCAGAGTATCCCAGGATACGAGCGGCGCCGGAATTCCAGCTGACCACGTGGCCAGTGACGTCGACCATGTAGAGGGCGTAGTCTTGGACGGCGTCGATGAGAAGGCGAAGCTGCTCCTTGCTTTGTGCTAATTCTGCTTCAACTGTTCGGCGGCGGCTTCTCTCCGCGCTTTCGATCAGGGCACGTCGCACGGCAGGGACAAGGCGTTCCATTTTCTGCTTCAGGACATAGTCCGTCGCTCCTTCTTTTAGGGTTTCGACGGCAATGTCTTCCCCCATCGTGCCCGTGACGAAGATGAATGGGAGATCTGGGTACTGTTGGTGCGCAAATGTTAGCGCCGAAAGACCGTCGAAGCCGGGCAAGGTATAATCGGCAAGAATGAGGTCCCAACTCTCCTGCCGCAAACTGCTCACGAACTCCGTTTCCGACTCTGCAGTTGTAGTTTCACAACAAATGCCGGCGTCTTTGAGCAATCTCTCGATGAGTTCGCAGTCGGTTTGAACATCTTCTAGGTGAAGTATGCGAACGCTTCTGTTCGCGCTCTCACACTGGTCCGGTTGCAGAAGCCGCACTGCCGCCCTCCTCAGCCACTTTCTTGGTTCCGGAGGCTGATTAACTACTGCCCTGAATCTCCTTCACTTCGTTCACCGGCTCGAGAAACTGTGCGAATTCCGCCGGCTTTCCCAAGTGTGCGTTAGCCCAAGTTGATAGCATTCAAAATTGTCGGGACCTTCCCTCGGTGATCAAAGTCTATCGGGCCGAACATCCTCGCTTTAATTCCTTTTCTTTCGCCTCGAAAGCCATAGATAAGTTCGGCGGCCCCGCGAACTAGGAATCCACGGCCACGACAGTCTCCATCGCTAGGGCATGCCTAGCTGCCGGCGTTTGGTTTCGAGATCGTAAGCGCCGAAGCGGGCTTTGGAACAATGCTCGTCAAAGCGCTCGTGTGCTATGGTCTCTCTGACTATCGGCCAGCCCACAAAACCCTACAGCGATGACAATCAGTCTGCCGTTACGAAAGTCACCATCGTCACTGGTGGCTTAACCAGGCAGTTGGGGTGAAGCTCCCGCAACCTGCCAACGGAAACGGCAGGGGTCGCACGGTTCGCGACCGTCTTTGCCAACTCATCCGCCAGCATCAACTCGATCCGAACCTGGTCAAGGCTTATGCGACTGACTTCTGTAGCGTAAGCTCTACGAGAGCCAGATCCCGGTCATTGACCGCGCCCTCGAGACCGCGGCTCTGATGCTGGGCAGTGACCGGTCCCGAGGCTACTGCCTGGAAATGATCTGCGCCGACTTTCTGGCTGGAGCTAACCTGGACAACGGAGATCCGGAGACACTACTTTTTTCGGCGACACGATTTTTCCGCTTTTTGCCCGAAGCCCAGAAACAGGTTTTTCTGAAGACACTGAGTGGGGAATCGGCTTGAACGACATCCGCCGCCCCAAGGTCGAGCGCTTGCGGCTCGATCCCATCGCATACGAGAATCTGCGCCAGCAGGTGCTACGCCGTGATTGCTGGCGCTGTCAAGCGTGCGGCGCGATGTCGAACTTGGAAGTCCACCACAGAGAATTCCGCAGCCACTGCGGGGACGATTCCGAGCTGAACCTTAGGGTTGATTGGCTAGCTAGGGCTTAATGCTTCTCAGCAGCCTCTTCGACCATCCGCACAGCGGCTTGGCTGAAGTCCTCGCGCGGTTTTTTCCTCTGATTCTGTGGCGGACGGCGGGACGCCTTCCTTTCGAGTTGATCAGCCTCTCGCTGTGCTTTATCGGTTTTTGTTCGTTTCTCTGACATGAACACAGTTTCCCACAATCCCGAGTCAGCCGCTAGGAGCTGTAGATTTCGTACTTGGCAGCGAAGAGGCTTCCTCAGCGAACTGGTCAACCCGCCCAAAATCCCTTTCGGCGTCAGCTTTGCAAGTACCTGAATCTGCGAGGTTACCGGATTAGTGTCCGAGCTGCCCAGAAACAGATGTATGTGGGCAAGAGAATCTGTCTTGCCTGTAAGAATGTCGCAACGTGCCGCCTGGGAGACGCCTTTGATGACGACACCGCCCTGACCTTGGCAAGAAGTAAAGGACTGTGGGGAAATGCTTCGGGCACGGCAAACATCACCTATCCCATCCGGGAGCGAACGCCACTTCGTTGAGCGGTGGGCAAATAGGCCAGCACTCCTTACTGTTTGCGTGACCCGGCTTCAGCTTCTAGCGGTCAACCCGCGGCAAAAGCTCGGGCCGGGAGCAAAGCGGGTGCGGCCGTCATGCGAGCAGGCGCATCTTCTTCAGGAAATCAGGGTAGCGCTGGTCGCGCTGCAGACTCGCCAGGAGCGGGTCGCCTTTTGCGAAGGTGAGCCCGCCGTCGTGCTGGACGTAGGCACGTTCCAGCCATGTGAAGGCTAGATCGGCTTCTCCCCGAAAAGCGTAGACCTCGGCGATTTGGAAAGCCGCCGTCTCCTTATACTTCGATATCAGCTCCGCCAGAGCTTGATCTGATTCTTTCTCCCGGGCTAGCGAATGGTACGTCAGCGCCAGGTCTTGCATGTGAAATACAGGCGCCGTGTCTCGTTGTGCTTCGGCCAGGGCGTCCTGCGGGCGCGACTGCGCCAGATACACGCGGCTCAGCACGGTGTGCAGCCAGGGAAACTGCGGGTCGAGTTCCAATCCCTTTTCGGCTGCAGTTTCGGCCTCTCGCAGTCGACCGGCCCACCATGCGTTGAATGCCAGAGCATGGTGCGCCGAGGCCCGGAGCGGGTCGAGTCCCACGGCCCGGCGGGACAGTGGCAGTGCTTCCTCAAAGCGGTTCAAGGTTGCGGCCACGAATGCTGCCCTTTCGACAACTTCAGCGTTCCCCTTCTCCAAGACGAGAGCCCGCTGATAGGCAGCGTCCGCGCCAGTCCAGTCCCAATCGTAGTCCAGCTTGATCTCTCCGAGGGCCGCGTGTGCATCCGCCAGGCTGGGATCCAGCGTCAGCGCCCGTTCTGCAGCCTCTCGCGCGCTGCTGAATTCCTGCACAGTACCGTATGCAGCCGCGTGGATGCTGTATGCCTTTGAAAGTGCTGCCCAAGCCGGTGCATAGCTGGAGTCCAGACTGGTGGCTTGCTGGTAGTAGACGATCGTTTTCTCCAGATTTTCCTTCGTCGGCCGCGCTTGAAAGTATTTTCCCTGGAGGTAAGCGTTGTAGGCTCCTAGATTAGTGGGACGCGGGGCAGGCGCCTTCTCCCCGAGCAAGGTCACCCT
>Ga0209039_10002015_pt1 | contig 17914 bp, 13 predicted proteins | sample BogFormECP12_OM1_FD_188238 | JGI IMG/M metagenome (GOLD analysis project Ga0209039, IMG submission 188238) | Bog forest soil microbial communities from Calvert Island, British Columbia, Canada - ECP12_OM1 (SPAdes) (version 2) | ecosystem: Environmental > Aquatic > Freshwater > Wetlands > Bog ...
AACTTATTTCAAATCCGGCAAAATCCTCTCTATGCCTTTCATGAAACTCGTTGACGAGTTCTTTCGGACTGATGCCTCTTTTCGTCGCATTGATCTCTATGGGAGTGCCGTGCGCATCCGACGCACACATGTAGATCACGTCCTCCCCGATGAGGCGAAGAAATCTCACGTAGATATCGGTTTGAATGTATTCCACGAGGTGGCCCAAGTGTATGTCGCCGTTGGCGTAAGGGAGGGCGCTCGTGATCAAAAACTTTGGCAACGTTCACTCCTGTTCTGTGTTGGTTCGCTATATCATCAGTCCCACAATATGGATGCAAGGATAGTTCCGTGGGCTCACGCCGATTTGCTTAACTTGAGCCAACGGCGGGCAACCCCACTTTCAGTCAGAGACAAGACAGAGGATGACAGCAAGAACGGCTTACACCTACGGAAGCTTTGGGGTTGCGCGGTTGAGGCCGGCAGGTCCCAATGCCGGTCGACCGGCCACTTATTCGGGCACTATCTCCAGGGCTTCGATGTTTGGGTCCTTTTCCTTGTCAATCTTAAAAACCTTGGCCTTCATCACAATAGTTTCCATTTCCTTCAGCGTATCCAGGACCTTCGCTTTATCCTTCTTGATCCAGATCTTATTCAAGGTTATGTAGCTGACGCGATCGGCTATTATGAAGTTTACGTAGTCTTCGCCCAACGGACAAGGAAGATCCCCTTTCTTGTAGTACCGCACTGAGATGACGATGTCCTTATCGAGGTATCTGTTCGGATTCTCCGTCAAACCGACGATGGTCAAGTTTTCGTCCAGATCTTTGTAGACACCTCCCTTCAGGTACTTAGTTGCCCCACAGGCCGTGATAGCAAAACAAGCGATGAAAATGGCAAGAAGTCTGTTACTAGAGATCATACCCTATCTTTCGTCATAATAATTGCGCAGTCGTATAGCATAAAGAAGAGGGGACGGAAAGTCAAAAGGATTTGATTTGACCGAGGAAACAGAAAACCCTGAGGCACGCGGTAGTTGACTTCCAGCGGTGCGTCACATAAAATTGATTATAACGAATTTCAACGGTTTTTCACGGCGCTGTGGAGAGCACGCAAAAAGGCTTTCAAGATCCACGACGGTAAAACAAAAGGGGGTAAGGGTTTTCTCGGTTTCAGTGTCCCGGCTGAGCACAACGGATTTGACAAGTCCGCCTGCAGGTGATAAGAACATTAATAGCGATGGAGCAAGAGCATACGCAGAGAAACTCCATCCTGGGATATTCCCCGTAGATCATACCGGCCTGAAGAAATTGATTCGAACCATCCCCACCGAGTTGTGAGTTGAATGGCCCTTCGTGGAAGGGATTTCTTGGCCTGAAAGGTTTTTTTGTTACAAAGGGTCTTTGATGACCGAACTTTTGCTCTACTGGAATGTCCTCATTAAAAAGGGAATGGACTCCTACAGAATCAGTAAAGATGGGGCCGTGGCATGGACCCCATGAAAGCGTGTCAATGGTAGAGGATACCTGTGGTCTTGGTCTTTGATCTCTGTGGAGATCATTGTCCCCCGAGACCAGGAATGCTGCTTCCCCACAGCTTAGACCGTACGGCAAACTTCGGAGATTGGGTCTGCGCGACGCACCGCAGCATAAATGCTCCCCGAGACGAGGAGCGCGCAAACATTTTTTGATCGGGCTACTAGACGGACTTGAAATTGTGGCATGAAGATGAGCGGGGGAAGTTCTGCCTCGCGTCCCAAACCGATATCGGCGGTACGTTAGAGAAATCCATGGGACGTTAAATCATTGAGAATTCGACCGAAGTCTTCTTACGCAAAGCGTTTAGCTGAAAACAGTTGACAGCATCGGTACAACCTATTATAGACCCATCTTCACTTTGAACATTGAAGTGGAGGAAATCTTCTTGTCGACCCCGTGCATAAGGGACGGGGGGACTAGCAACGCAGAGAGGCCTGGAAGAGGCCGAGGAGGTAACATTTTGGAAAGATGTAAGACCTGTGGCAAAGAGTACACCGCGAATCAGACAATGACTTATTCGGTGTACGGTTATTGTTCGTGGGATTGTCTCATGAACAAGTCAAGCCGCTACAACAACCCGCACAGATCCAATCGTCGAAACAACGGCCCGCGCCCCGAGACCCGGCATCGTTCGAAGTGGGTTCAAAACTACTAATGCAGGCATAACTGGAATCACCTGACTTTGGGCCCCGAGCGAAGGAGTCTGAGTCGCAAGACGACTCACGACCAAATGGTAGTGTCGGGGAATGAACAGTTTGTAAATTGGTCGGCATGATTCTTCTTTTGCCGCCTGTCGCCTAATTGACAGGCTTCCATACAAACAGAAAAAGAGTAAACTGAGCATCAGGTAAGTCCGGCCCGACGGTGCGGTCTGTCGGAGGCGGGATCCTGGGAATCAAGTGCTGTGGCAGTGAACGTCCACCTTCTTCCAGCTTGGGCGATTCGACGGAGAAGACTGCCCATTTGCTCAGGATCTTCGAAGACACCGGCTCCTATGTTCCGGCCGCGGATAGTACTGCCGTGAAGTTTGGCTGGAGACCCGGTTCTGTGTGCCCGGAGCTCCGGTAGGGGCCGACGGTTTGTCGAGGGGGAAGAGTTTGAGCCAACTTACAGTTCAAAAAGTTGTGGAAGAGATCGACTCCGTTCATCGTGAACTCGCGCGCTTGTCGATAGATCAACTCCGGGGCGCCCCGTCTGCCCTGAATACGCTCGATATTATCGAATCTCACCCCGTTCCGTTAAGGCCAAAGACCATAAGCTTTCTCCGTAAGGCTCTGAGAGCAGCGGAAGGCACCGAAACAGCCCAGCGGATAGACCGAATACTGTTCGGGTGCATGGACCTTGCAGTTGAAGAACAGACCGCTTCCCTGGGGGACATGCTGAGATTCTACGTGGAGCGTGGAAGGATGCATGTGGGGACTGAAAAAATCCCCGCGCTGGAGGTGGTGCCGTGGCTTCAGGTTCAGGCAGATTTTGACAAACGGGAGGCCATGCAAAAGGAGAACACGATTTTCCTCAAGGGAATCGTGAACCCCATGCTCCTCGGAATTCTCGAACTCTCCATTCAAACGGTTACCGAGCGATTTGGTTTCGACAACTATGCGCGTTTCTCGGAGGCCAAAAAGCAGGTCTCCTTTGACGAGCAGGCCCAGGTTTTCCTGCAGTACCTTAACCAGACTGCGGAAACATACCGCAGTCGCATTGTCCCGTGGGTTGAAGAAAAAATCGGCAGGCCGTTTGAGAATCTTAGCCGCTATCACGCGCTGTACCTGCTTCGTATCCAACGATTTGACAGCTTTTTCCCCCAGTCCCGACTCAAGGAAATCATTCACAAGACCTTCAAGGGCCTGGGATTTGATTTGTTGTCACGGCCCGACGTGATCGCGCACATTTCTGACTCGCCGGCCAAGAATCCTAACGGCATGTGTGTTGGAGTGGAGATACCCGGGGAAGTGCATGTACTTATGAAGCCGGTGGGCGGACTCATAGACGTGGAGACGCTGCTCCACGAAATCGGGCATGCGTTCTTCTTGAGCCACTTTGATCCGGCTCTCCCCATAGAAGACCGGCGCCTGTATCGTTCACCTGCGCTTGACGAAGCGTTTGCTTTCCTTTTCATGGACCTCATTGACAACCCGGCCTGGTTAACCCGAACAGCCGGGATTCCTTCAAAGGAAGCCGACGCTCTTGCCGGCCTCTTGAAAACCAAGCGGTTGTGTCTTATTCGCCGCTACATCGGTAAGTTTCTGGCGGAGAAAGAGCTTCACGAAACAGGTGACATCAAGAATTCGGACCCCTATTGCCGGAACCTCAGGGCCGCGACCGGCTTCATTTATGAGCCTCAGGGTTATCTTGTCGACATTGAGTCGGATTTCTATGCGCTGGACTACCTGAATGGTTGGGCTGCAGCGCACGTGCTTCGGGAGTTTCTTGAGTTGCGCTTCGGGGAGGAGTGGTTTGGCCGGGCTGAGGCCGGAGCATTCTTGCGGGAAATAGCAGCGTCGGGGCGTCGGGATTCGGTAAATCAGGCAATCCATTCTTTTTGTGGCAAGTTCCCGCGTCTGCCGGATTTCTCCGAGAATTAATTCCTCACTGAGACCGCATCATGCTGGATTCGGGCGCGGTCATATCCCAAGCAAAAAAAACAGAGCTTTCCCCGCGCTGCAGTATTGCAAATCAAGAAACGGGTGGATAATAACAATGACGAGTTGGAGATCCGGCTGAGGTTGCTGCCGGGTTTACTTCAATTCAAGACCAATTTAGTATAGAATAGAAACCGTGATCAGGCCGAGTGAAATCGGGTGTGCCCACTCATTACAACTGATCGTGGGTGATGAAGGAACTTCGCACAATGGCCATCGGATCCACTAAGGAATACGCTGATTCAGACGGCCTATATGGCCGAGTAAACACTCAGTATGCGGAATTCGACGGGATCACGCTGGAATCAGGGGTGTTTCTGGGGCCTCTCACGGTGGCCTACGAGACGTATGGGACACTATCGCCCGAGCTTGACAACGCGGTGCTGATCCTCCACGCCCTTTCCGGCGACGCGCACGCTGCCGGAATCGACGCGAACGGTCGACTAGGGTGGTGGGATGCCATGATCGGTCCTGGAAAAGGGATCGACACCGACAAGTACTTCGTCATTTCCTCCAATTGTCTTGGCGGCTGCAAAGGGACCACCGGACCCTGCAGCATCAACCTTGGCACAGAGAAGCCCTTCGGCAGATCGTTCCCGCTCATCACCATGGGAGACATGGTTAACGTGCAGGGTCTGCTGGTGCAACACCTGGGCATCGAAAAGCTGCATAATGTTGTCGGCGGTTCTATGGGGGGAATGCAAGCCCTGGAATGGGCGGTCCGTCATCCGGACCAAGTCCGGTCTGCGGTGGTGATCGCTGCCACGGCAAGACTCTCACCACAGGGGATTGCGTTCAACTGGGTGGGCCGCAATGCCATTTACAGCGATCCCGCCCGAGTGTGTCCGGATACCGAAGCAGGCCACGTATACCAGAAGATGGGGCGAGGTCTGGCTGTTGCGCGAATGATCGGCCACATCACCTATCTATCGGAAGAAACGATGGAAGCTAAGTTCGGGCGGAAGCTCAGGCTCAAAGACATCGACGGATACAGCTACAGCCTGGGAGAGAATGGCATGGAGGGCGGAGAGTTTGAGGTAGAGTCTTACCTGCAGCACCAGGGTAGCAGCTTTATGCGCAGATTCGATGAGGATTCATACATCATCATCACCAAGGCTATTGATTACTTTGACCTGGAAGGCCCCCGCGGAGATCTCGTAACTGCATTCGAGAATATTTCGGCCAAGATGCTGATACTATCTTTCAATTCCGACTGGCTCTATCCTACTTCCATGTCCTTGACCATGGTACGGGCGCTTCAGGCCGCGAAAAAACATGTGTCTTTCGTTGAGCTGGATTTGCCATATGGGCATGATTCCTTCCTCGCAAATGCCGGAATTCCGAGTCTGACACGAATAATAAGGGGATTTTTGAACAGTGTCCGCTGATGTCACCGAAATTCGCACGCCTTTCCACAAGTTTGAGGTCGGCTTCAACATAATTATCGGCCTGATCGCGCCCGGAACCAGGGTGCTCGACCTTGGATGTGGCTCCGGAACGCTGCTGCAGCGCCTTCGTGAAGAGAAAGATGTGGAAGGCTGCGGCATTGAACTCGACCAGGAAAAGGTTATCCGATGCATAGAAAGAGGAATCCGAGTAATGACACTGGACTTGGATGAAGGTCTGGAGGGATTCCCTGACTTGAGCTACGAATATGTAGTCCTGAGCCGAACGCTTCAGCAGTTGATGAATCCGGAAAGGCTTATTAAGGAGATGCTGAGAGTTGGATCCAAGTCAATAATCACATTTCCTAATTTCGGGCACTGGAAGGTAGTTTTTGAATACGTCCTCAAGGGGCAAACGCCGGTGTCCGAGACCCACCCCCATCCATGGTACAACACCCCTGATATCCATCGTCTAACCATCAGGGATTTCAGGGCCTTCATCCAAGAGATGGGGGCCAAGATCGAAAGGGAAATCCACATAATCAACAATGTCCCCTACGAAGGAGCTTTCTGGGCCAATAGAAGAGCCGAATGGGGATGTTGCCTGATCTCAGCCGCCTGACCTGTTTTTCCAGGAGATCCAGCCAGCCCTTCCATTCCCGTTTACGCGGGAATGACACCACGCCTCCATAATTCTAAACTTTAAATAAAATAACTAATATATGGAACTTATAGGTTAATTATTAGTCTGAATGCAGTAGCCATAGATACTGGATAGTTACAGGCATTTTTTCTTGGAGGTTATCATGGCTTCAGCATTCCAGGAATTTTCAGATACATTTGAAGAATTCAAAAGGCAGTTTCCGCGTCATCCATTGATCGAAGAACTGCGCGGCCGCATATCGCGAGGGAAATATCCTGACGAAAAGTGGCTCAAAATTCATACCGACAAGATGAAAGATCTCATGGCGCCCGTCTGGCTGAGGCACCATTATACCGATTCGCCTTCAGAGATGTAATTTTCGAGGAGGATCTATAATGTGATTGCGAGGGCGTAAACCCGAAGCGATCTTCGGTCGGATGGGCGTCCCGCCCGTAAATTCTAGATGAATGGCAATCCCGCGTTCCGCGCGGGACGGTCCCACCGATAAGATTGCTTTCCCGCGGAACGCGGGATTCCAATCCTCGCAACAACAAGGTAAGTCTCTCCCTAATTTACCTGCTTTGAAAGACCATTCGTATTAATTACACCGGGCCTGCCCGGGGATGGAAACCCTGGACGTAGCCTGCTCATTACGCTATACGTGACAGGTTGCAATCTGTCCTCTCGTCTCAGGACGTTGTGCGCGGCGTGCGCTTTAGCACGTCCAGGATGTTAGATTCTGGGGATTGCTTATCATCTCGTATCGGCAAAGGAGATCTGATTGCCTGGAACGAGTCATCCATGAGCGCGGCAGCTCCCTCGGACACTGCCGGCTCACAAAGGTCCCTTATACGCTCCGTATTGGCATACGGCATAGTGGCCGCGTTTGTTATTCTATGTGCGCATTATGTCTTCGAACATTTGCAGGATTTTGCTTTTGTGGCTGCTGTCTCATTTCCGGCTATAGTAGCTGCGGGAATTCTGGTCCTGGTCAGCTACGTGCTCAACGCATACCAATTGAGCCTATTCCTGAAAAACTTCAAGGTGTCGCTGGGATTTACCGAATTGATGGCGTTAACCACCGGAATGCTCCTCGGCAATCTCCTGATTCCCATGAGAGGAGGAACCGGAGGGCTGGCGCTGTACCTGAAAAGAGTGCACGATCTCGATTTCGGGTCTTTTGCCGCAATTTATGGCGGTACGGCTGTGTTGATCGCACTTATTAACTCGGGCATGGCGATCGTTGCCTTGGTATTGCTGGGGTGGCTGCACAACTTTTCGCACCCTCTGCTCAGCATTTTTGTTGTAGGGATCTTTGCATGCTGCCTCTACTTGAGCCTATTCCCGCCACCGATCAGATGGAAAAGGAGCGGCCTCCTTGGGCTCGCTTTTAGGGCCGCTCGTTCTTGGCATCTCCTCACCAGGAACCGCAGGCTGCTTCTTGCACTGGCTTTATCCTTTCTTGCCATGTCTTTCTCCCTGATGTCAGCATTCTATCTGATCTACGGGGCACTTGGAATGCCCCTGTCTGCCTCGGCTGTACTCATAACCTCCAGCCTCGGCAACATAGCCAATCTGATACCGATAACGCCGGGCTCTTTGGGTGTTTTCGACGCGGTGATGATCCAGGTGCCACAGATCTTCGGTCTGGATCCAGCCCGCTCTATTGCAGCAACACTGGTGTTCCGCGTCCTCTCTTTTTTCTGGGCATTTCTGTTCGGCATTCCTGGAATGATCTACATATTGAGGGTAGGCAAAGTCAACCGGGGGATCGGAAAAGATCTCACGTGACACGCAAACCGGCATCAGCAGTTACTTGCACCGCATAGCGCGATACCTCTCCGGTCCGTGCCAGGCACATGCTCACCAGTCTCATAAAATCATCGAAAAGATCAGGCCTTTCTTCACGGACTGAAGGCAGGATCTCGTCGATTCGGAATGCCCTATCCTTATCCAGCGAATAGCTGGGGACGCTGATCCTCCGATCATCCATCAGAGCCATCATGGTCCGATCAATTTGTCTGGCCAAATCTGCCGCCACCCGTGATGATTCCTTCATCAGGGACTTCAGGCCCATCTTCAAGTCTATGGGCCGGTAGGGACGGGTTTGAAAACCCCCACTACCGATCTTGCCCGCGAGGGCCCGAAGGAAAGGATGATCAGCGCGTTTCTTAACCGCTTCATTGAGAAGAAAATGCACAGCAGACTCGAAGAGAATGTGGCGGTTCTTGAGGTAGTTCTCGTTCTTCGCGGCAAATCTTCTCGGATTCGGGTGCAGGATAAAACGGATAAGAAGCGGTAGCCTGGCGGCAGGAAAGGGTCGGGCATGATACGGTTGTGTGATGTCTTGCAGGTAGTGCATGGCCCAGGCGGCAAATCGCCATCCCCAGTAGTCTACGCCGCTCTCAATGGCAAGTCCGGCCAGGGCGAAGAAGAGCTGGATCCTTTCTCCCATGAAACTCCTGCCCAGACTCGGCCGAAGGGCCATGACCAGCGGGTTCTCATGCAAGAATGCCATGTGAAATGGGGCCTGAGAACTCGGGCCGTGCCCTGGTCCGAAGGGGCAAGACCCATAACCGTATTGCGCAACGGAAAAGAGGTCTTGATCCATCCCCCAGTCCGGCTCATCGGAAAACGTGCATAAAATCTCTCTTGCCTGAATGGCCTCTGCTTGTCTGGTCTGGACGTATATTCCTCCCGGCGGCCCGGCTCGAGACGGATCATGTGGCGCGTCAGGCGAGATCTCCTCGGGGCTTAGGACCCTAACATATTGAAGAGGGCAGTTCACATTCAACTTCAGCGCGGCCAGGAAGTCGGCAGTCGTGAGAATCTCTTTGGGAATCTCTGCAATCGCGCCCCTTTGCGCTGCTGTCCCCTGAACTTTGCGGTCCAACAGCTCGTAGTACCATTTCAGCACTTCTCGTAGAGGGTCTTTTGCAAGGGACAGAAAAGCTTCCAGCGCGATGACGGGGATTGAATCGTCCAGCCGCGGAGCGTTAATGGTGCTCAATGCGGCCCGCGTTATGAGGGCGTGAGAGTTCCCGGAGCGCATGGCACTATGACACTGCGGCATCGAGGTATGCTGCCAGATCTTGATCTGATTCCATTCTTATGCCCAGAGCTTCCTCCCATACGTCTGGAGATTCCATGCACAGGTAAATCCGTGAATCCGGAGAGTACATCCGTATCGTATCCGCGAGCGTGCGGTATATCTTGAGGCGACGAGCCACATGCAAGCGGCTCTTATTGTCCAGGCCGCGCAGGAAGCCATCATGAAAAAAGGGAATTCTGCCGAAGCGTGCCCCGGCGATTTCCTTCAGCTCAGGGACGAACCGCAGCACTCCCATGGATATCCATGCGATTGCTGAGGGCCTCACAAGCCCAAAAATCTTATCAATGACATGAGAATAAGCTTGCTCCCAACCGGGGACCGGGATTATGGGATCGAAATGAAATCCGATGCGATAACCGTGGTCCTGTGCCCTTGAGGCTGAAGCGATCCGCCTCTCCAACGGCGCGGCCCTTATTTCTTCTATTCGGGTGATGTCCTCTGCGTTCACGGAGAAACTCAGCACGACTCGACCCTTGGGATCCATGCCTAGCAGAGGCTCGATGAGATCCGTTTTGGTCTTTATTTCCAGGCAGGCTCTTTCCTGCCTCGAAAAAAAATTCACCAGAACTGGCGCCAGCCCCGTTATCGGGTTAAGCGCAAGGGAATCGGTAAACTCTCCTGTACAGATGCGGTGAAAGCGTTGGGAGTCGGCCTCCAGGTGCTTGCCCAGACTTTCCAGGAGAACGTCAACATTGACAAAAACCTCAAGCACCGGCCGGTTAAAGTATACTTGGAGGGCACAGTACCGGCAGTCCATGGGGCATCCCTGGCCTATGTGAAGAATTTCCAGGCCGCAGCAGACATATTTAGGCGTCCCGGGGCATGCTTTCACAAAAGCGCCCTTGTGCTTTATCAACCTCACGATGCGTTTTCCGCGTCGCATCGGGTCGGGTTCCAGGTCCAGCATACGGCTCCGTTCGGCAAACTCATTTCCGACTAGAACTTCTGCTTCGGGGAGCTTCTGGACAATATCTCGCGTTAAAGGGTAACCCTGAGCGTCTTCGTCAATCCATATTTGTTCGATGCTGAATTTCATGGGTTCGTGCCGTGCGGAGCGAGACGCGGGAACGTCATCAAATCTCAACCTTCCAGGGAGTTCATTTGGCTGTAGTGCCATAGGACTTGTCTTTGGATCACAGCCTTAAAAATCCCCCTCTCCCTTCCCTCTCCCGCCGGGGGAGAGGGTTCCCGCATTCCCCTCCCTTGACGGGAGAGGTTAGGGGAGGGTGGCACTCGGTGCAACTCTTATTGGGCCTTATTACAACACTTCCGCTGCCCCGTCCGTTAGCCTGTTCAATATCCTCTCCACTTCTTCCCGAGATTCCGTCCGGATCTCAACCGTGCATTCACGGCTCTCGAAGCCTGGCGCCGGGCGCACGACAATTCGTTCAGATTCGGGCAGGCCGCGAAGCCATTCCTGGAATTCCTGCTCGCTGTTCACGAGTTCCGGAAACTTCCAGGATCGGATCAACCGCCGGAAGCGTGCGGCTCGCTCTGGGCGAGGAATATCTTCATCATGGACTATGGAACGAGCCTCTTCCACATGCAGAAATTCCAGGATCGGCTTTCCGTGGAAAACCGAGAGATCAGCAAGGTGGCTGATCACTTTCGCCCTTTTGTTGGCATTCATTCCAAGCGCGTCGGTCAATTTCATGAGCGTGTGTTGCTCGTCCGACGCCAATGCAGAGAGGACAAAAGCCGTTTTCTCTTGGATACGACCCAGGGCAAGCGCTTGCAGCACAGGTTCTTCCAACCCCCCGATTGCCCGCAGACGTTCTAGTCTGGGTCCCCTGGCAGGGACTCCCAGCAGGGCCAGAAAATCACCAGCGACAACGTCCCTTGGAAACAGATCGAGGAGTCGCCTCACCACAACAGCGGTGGAAGCCATATCGAATGTTCGGTGGCCAAAGTTATCCCATAGAGCCACGGCAAAGCCCTCAGCTTCAGAAATTCGATCCGAGACAATCTTCACTTCAGTCTGGGAAATGCCCAGTTGCACCGCAGCTTGCAAGCGGCGCCTGCCCAGCACAGGGATCATTCTGCCGCCTGGCAGCTCCTGCAACAACGGCGGATTCAGGATTCCCACACTATCGATGGATTTTACCAGGGGGGCCAGATCGGCAAAACAGGGGATGCAGTAGGCGCTGTCTCGCAGGTCTATTTCGTGAGGGTCAAGGAGGGCCGTTCTGGTATTTGCGAGCCATTTCAAAATAAGTTTCAGCCTCCTGTTTCTTGCCTCTTTTTATGCACCCAGAAGCGACAATATGGCACTTCCGGATCAGTTCCCGGACCGCGGCCTCCCGGTAGTCGCAGAGGAGGGCAGGGTTTTCGACGATCTTGAGTATCGCACGGATCCTGAAGCGATCAATAGCCGGTGTGACCTCGGAAAGCTGGTCTGCCCTCCCTCCATGCTTGACCACCAGCCTCTCCGGCACAAAATCCACCTCGTGAAACGCAGTAATCCGAAGCCACAAGTCGTAATCTTCCGCGGCCGGTAAGTCCTCGTCGAACCATCCCACGCGATCTATCAAGGTGCGGGAAATCATCACGGAGGACGGACTTATGAGACACCTTTCCAACGCCCGGGAGAAGAATCGCCCGCCTTGCTTGAGGTGGATTCCCTTCTGGGGCAACTCTTGGCCGTTCCGCAGCCAGATCTCATTCGTATGGCAGACAAAATGAGCATCCTTGCCGTCGAATAGGGCCGTCTGCCGGGCAAGCTTTTCAGGCAGCCATTCATCGTCGGAGTCGAGGAACGCCAACAGAGCCCCGGTTGACCGTTTGATACCCAGATTGCGGGCAGCGGAAACTCCGCGGTTCTTCTGGACCAGGGCTTTAAGCTTGCCATCGAAGGTTTCCAAGAGATCGGTAGTGGAATCGCTCGAACCGTCATCCACCACAATCAGCTCGAAATCACGGAACGTCTGCACGAGCACGGAGCGGATCGCCCGCGACAACACTGAAGCTCTGTTATATGTTGGAATGATGACGCTGACCAGCGGCACGAGAGTCCTTCCGACCCGAGGAATGTCAGGATGTTTTGCCAGACATCATAGCTGCCTGCGCTCCCGCGGGCAAGGGGAGGGTGGCCTTGGCTGTAACCAAACAACCCCTAATACTAGTTAGCGGTCAAACAATGAAAAATCCGCTAAATCAAACACGGATCTGACAAGGCCCAGATCCGTGGCACCCCTAGCCCGATATTGATCGGATGCTGGCTGCCACTGATCTAATGCCGAGGTCAGTGCTAGTTTTGCATCTGACCGATTCCCACTGTTGGAGAACGAACTGGTATAAGCTCTGCCTATTTCTTGAAAGTCCACCCAGGGAAAGTTTCCTTCATAAAGAACGTGCTCACCACCACCACAACGGATGCTCCCAACAATGCCAGCAGCATGGCTCGATAGCCGTCAAGGGAGTATGCTCCAGTGGCGGCTTTGGGGTACGCATCCAAGAGCCGGCCGACAATGGGTTGAAAAATGGCGCCGCCCAAAAACGGGAAGAGATTGACCGTGCCTACCGAGGTACCTGCAATCTCAACAGGAAACAATTCCTTGGTAGTGGTGATGCCGATTACCACAATGGCAGAGGATGACATCGAGAAGATCAAGAACGCCACGTAGAGCCAAAATCGGGAGAGATCCTGAGGGAATATGTTGAGCAAGAGGAGTTCTAGAAACAGCACAGTTGAAGCCAGTGTGAGGACCTTTTTTCGGCTGTGGAATACCCTGTCGGATAGGAAACTCACCAGAGGGCTCCCCATGATCATACCCACCGCAATCATATTGAGAATATGGCCGGCCTCAGCTCGGGTCATCCCGTACACGTGAATGAGGTACGGCCCGGCCCACAGACCTCCGAAACTGAAAAAGATCCCGTCGATGAAGAAGAACCAGACCGCAATGGGCCAGAAGCGCCTTTCCGTAATAACGCGGCGGGCCCCTTCCCAGAGCGATAGGACTATCGGCGGTGCAGATGCCCTTGAGCCTATCTGATCTATTTCGGCAACGGACGGCCACCCCATGTCCTGTGGCCGGTTCCTGACGAAGAGCCACACAAGGATGGCTATGACGAATGTGCCTGCTGCTATGATCTCAAAGGAGGCGCGCCAGCCCACCCATCCGGTCATCAGCGCCAAAGGCGTCGCGGCGGTCAGTGCACCCAATCCTCCCATTGTCATCAGGATCGCGGTCATAAAGGGGAATTCTCGGATCCTGAACCATTGGGAAAGGATCTTCATAGTCGATATGAACACCATAGAGACTCCCAAGCCGACCATGACCCGCGCGGCAACGGCAATATCCACAGCCGCCGCCAGTCCGAAGATCAGGCTCCCTAACGCGGCAATCAGGAGAAACGAGGCGACAGTTTTGCGCGGGCCGAGAGAATCTGCAAGAAGACCCGCGGGCAACTGCATGAACGCGTAAGGGTAGAAGTACGCGGATGCAAGAAGCCCCATGAACTCCCCAGAGGTTTCGAAGGTTGTCTGGAGGTCCACTGCGACAACAGCGGGGCACAACCTGTGGAAGTATACAACGACGTACGCGACAGCCATGATCCCGAAGATCAGCCATCTATAAGCAAAGACCTTGCCGGCGGGATTTTCATCCATGTCCTTCTCTTTCGACGATGGGTTCCGGGAATTGGCCGGGCCAGCAGCAGTTATTGTTAAAGTATCAGATCATTTTTGTTACGGAAAGAAATCAGGGCGCATCAATCATAGACTTCAGGTATACCATCGAGAAGCAAGTAAACATCTATATAAAAGGCACTCAGCTCTCAGTGAGACCCGGCGAAGTAGAAGTTCCGAGCTGTCTCAGCATTCCGAGAGCATCGAAGAGCTCCCACTCCTCCGCGATTCGTCCATCTGAGATCCGGCAGATATGCATCGACTCAATAGTCACCGCTCTCCCTGTTGCACGTATACCCGGCAGGTCTCCTGTCTGGGTGGCACACATGGTGATGCGGGTCGCGACCTTATCGCCTTCCGCGACTTGATCCTCGAAAGTGAGCAGCCTATCCGGGAAGGCCTTCAGGAAGACAGAATTGCGTCTGATGTAACCCTCAGCCCCACCTCCTGGATCAGGGGCATTGGGGTCATGATGTTGATAATCAGACGTGTGCAGTTCGTTGACTATCTGGAGGTTACCTTTGTTAAAGAATTCGTCGTAGAAACGGCGCACGATTGCCTTGTTTTCTTCGGCTGACATCCTGGACTCGCCTCCATCCGTGTTGAAATTGAACAGAGCCAAAACCGTGGCCGGCCACCAACTGATGATCACAAGAATGCTGAGGTTATATGATTCATCCAACCAGCGTGATTACCCGGAATAGTGGGTCAGGCCTGCCTTTGACTGCCCCTCGGCTGTCGCTTAACCTCTTTAGGTACTTGGGCTCAAACCGGCTTTCAGTCCAAGCCCCTGTACTCGATATAGGCTGATGGTTTGCTCAATCCCCTTTAGAGAACACTGCTTTGTCCCCTCCACCACAACCTCTCCGCCGAGGTTATGAAAGACTGCGGGGGACGCAAGGACTTCACCGCCTTCTGCCTCTGATTGAATCCTAAAAGCCAAGTTTATGGGACTTCCTACCGCTCCGTATTTCTTGCGTTTTTCTGAGCCTATGTTACCGACAATTAGCTGCCCGCTATTGACACCTATCCCCATTTGAAGTTCAGGGAGACCCAACTGCAGATTGCCCTTGTTCAATCCCTCCATGGCGCTCTGCATCTCCAACGCGCAGGCCACAGCCCGCATGCAGTGGTCCGGAACTAAGGTCGGCGCTCCAAAGAATACCAGGATCCCGTCTCCGGTGAATTCGTCGATGGTGCCCCCATGTTTCATTATGATATCCGTCATCTCCTCCAGGTAACGGTTGAGCATTTCCAACACCTGTTCTGGTTGCAACAATTCTGTTGTGCGAGTGAACCCACGAATGTCGGACACGAGAATGGTTATCTCCCTCAACTCGCCTCTCAGCTCCACACCTCCTGGGGATTTCAGGATCTCGTTGACGACCTCCGCACTCAGGTAACGGCCAAACGTCTCCCTGATTGAATCAAGACTCCTGTGCTCTTGCACCATGCTATTGAATCCTTCTCCTGTACGCCCGATCTCGTCATTGGAAAACACCGGGACGCTAGCGTCGAGATCTCCTTTGCGAAACGTTTCCATGGCGGATTCAAAGGTTTGTAGCGGCTCAGAAACGCTTCTGGCCATGAATACTGATAATGCGACGGCCGCAACCATGAATACAACGAGAAGAAACCAGATCAACGAGGGCATATGGGAAATGAAATTTTCGATTGGTTGCCGCCCGGCCTCAATCTCTTGAATCTGACCCAGCGTCACGTGCCCGATCATTGCCAGCGGCAGCGTAGTTATCACGAGAGAAACAATCAGCATCTTGGGCAGAACATTGATCCTGAATGTGAGCGGAGTTGCCAGCAATGCACGGGCGGGAAAAAACTCCCGCATCTTTGTGCGAATCCATCTTTCCTGGAAGAAGAAAATCCAGCTAGCGGTAAGGGGTGCAGAGATCAACACCATCGAGGCCGAGACCCGGCCTGACGTGGCGGGCGTCCACGGATAGAGTTCTGGAGGTAGAATGTGAGCCAGCAAGAAGAAAGCTATCGCGGCAATAACCCACCCTGCCAGAGTCGTTGCAGCAAGCTTTGTCGGCAGCTCGAGCAGGTTTCCTGCCAGGATACGCAGTCCCTCTATGTCCAGGACCTGAGCTGCACCATTTCCGTGAGGTTGAAGCTTCTTCTTGACTTCCCGTACTAAGGGGATGACCCAGCTCATATTGATGGGGCCAATCACCGCCACGGCAGACAACCACACCGCGATGATGGTGGCCGACATTGCCGGCAGGCTTCCGGTCACACTCCCGGGGGTTAATCCAGGATAAAATATTCCGAAATATATGAGAGTGAGCAGTGCCCCGAAAAGGTTTCCCAACACGTTTATGGCCGCGGTAGCCTTCACCAGAACTGTTGCCGGGGAAATCCTCCTATCAACCATGCATTCCATTTCCATCCCTCTCCTGGTGGTTCCGCGGACCCTCAGATCAGTTCGCTCTCAGACAGTGAGAATCAGTCAGTAGTAAAACCAGCACTGACCTAGCAAAGCCTAGGTCAGTGGCACCCAGCATCAGAGCAGCATCGACCAGTGGGGTGCCACGGAACTGAGCTTTGTCAGATCCGTGTTTGTTTTAGCAGATTATTCACTGTTTGGCCGCTCATTGATAGCAAACCTCAAACAAACTGCAGACTGTCTCCGGTTCCTGAATCTATCCCCCCTTAGCTATGTTGGAATTCATTTCCTTCACCATATCAGATAGCTGTCTGGAAAGACACGCATTTCTGACCTATTCCGCTGAATAATCCACAATAAGTCATTCCTCGCAGGCGCACTTTGACTTCAGACATTTTTGACATAGGTTACTCTCCTGGTATATGCTCAGGAGCAATTCTGTCGCTCTTAAAGAGACCTTACAATGCTCAAGCCTTTCTTGCGTGTGCTCACCCTCGAGGAGGCCAGAGACCTCCTCAGGAAGTTCAGCCATCTGGATACAGAGCGCGTTTCTATTCTGGATGCCCTTCACCGCGTGCTCGCGGAGCCCGTAAAAGCACGGGAGGATGTGCCTGCGTTTGATCGTTCCACCATGGACGGGTTCGCGGTGCGCTCGGTCGACACATTCGGGGCCACCGAGACCTCGCCGGCATTGTTTCATGTGGCTGGTGAGGTGCCTATGGGGGAAGTTCACAACCTCAAATTGAAAAAAGGTGAGACCGTGCGCATTTGGACCGGAGGCGCGTTGCCGTCCGGCGCGGACGCTGTCGCAATGGTAGAGCACGCTGAAGAGTTAGATCAGAATACCATAGAAATCCTCAAGGCTGTGGCCCCATTCGATAACGTGGTCCGTAAAGGAGAGGATATCAAGGCTCGCGAAACTTTGTTGACGGTAAGCCATCGACTCCGACCGCAGGATCTGGGTTTACTGGCTGCTATGGGCGCGCGAGCGGTCCAAGTCTATAACAAACCCTCGGTGGCGATCATAAGTTCGGGTGATGAGGTCGTGCCTATTGAGGACGAGCCGCCTCCCGGATGCGTAAGAGATGTTAACCGCTACACGTTGGGCGCCATGATTCAGGAGAGCCACGCGACTCCCGTCTGGATCGGGATAGCTCCGGATAGGTTGGAGGCGCTCTCTGCGCTGATAGAGAAGGCCCTTGGCACGGCTGACGTTGTGGTCATTTCTGGCGGTAGTTCTATGGGGAGCAGAGATCACGTGATGGAAGCGATTCGTGCCCACAAGGATTCGGAGATTCTACTGCACGGCGTCTCCGTATCGCCCGGCAAGCCGCTCATCCTTGCCAGAGTGGCCTCCAGGCCGGTGATCGGCCTCCCCGGCCATCCCGTATCCGCTATGGTATGCTTCGAACAGTTTGTCGTCCCCATCTTGCGACGTCTTGAGGGGGAGGACGTTGTAAATCCATACTTGCGAAAAACCTTCCAAGCGTTTCTTAGCCGAAACGTCGCTTCCAGGGAGGGTAGGACTGACTTTGTGCGGGTCAGGCTTCAACACAAGGATGGCGGAATCGTGGCCCTTCC
>Ga0209039_10002016_pt1 | contig 17912 bp, 13 predicted proteins | sample BogFormECP12_OM1_FD_188238 | JGI IMG/M metagenome (GOLD analysis project Ga0209039, IMG submission 188238) | Bog forest soil microbial communities from Calvert Island, British Columbia, Canada - ECP12_OM1 (SPAdes) (version 2) | ecosystem: Environmental > Aquatic > Freshwater > Wetlands > Bog ...
ATTCTTCTTCCCTCTCCCCCTTGGGGGAGAGGGGGGACCGCAAGGCGGTGGGTGAGGGGGTTGAATCGGGAATGATTAGCTTAAGTGAACAGCATTGCCCCTAGCCAAGTGGAGAGTGCTCACGGACAGGTTGATCTTCCGGCTTTTGGTTGGCTCGTGCGGCCACAACCGGTGATGGCGCCCGAAGGATTTCGAGCGCACGGCCCCACCGGTAACCTCGCCAGGGCTTGAACATGACATAGAGCAGACAGGCAAGGTATGCCCGGCCGCGCTCTCCCCGCGCCGCGTAGGCTTCCGCAATCTGGGCTGGGGCTGCGGAGAGAATACGCAATTTGCTGCTCCAGGGTGAGGCATGGCTGAGCTGCACCTTGGCGATCAGGATCTTCTGTTGGGGGCCGCCCAATAGGGAGGTCAGGCTCTGCTGGTGCGTTACCCAACTGAACAACTGGATGTCAGGGAGATGCGCCAGTTGGAACCGCTTCTGGACGCGCAGCCAGTAATCGTAATCCTCAACGTAGAGCCAAGCAGGGTCGTAATCACCAATCACCTCGTAGACCTTCCGCCGGTACATGAAACAAGCCTGGACACAGTTGAGATTGAAAATCGACTCCGGGCCGGGAGGATGCACTTTCTGCAAAAGATTCCCCTGAGCATCAACGATATCATATCCACAGTACAGTAGGCCCACGTCGGGGCTCTTCTCGAGAAATCCTGCCATGACTTCGATGGCGTCCTGATGAAACCGGTTGTCATCACTGATCCAGGTGAGCAAGTCACCCTTACTGGCTCGAAAACCCGTATTGAGCGCCGCAGGCAACTTCTTGTTCTCCTGACGAAGATAGCGAACCCGCGGGTCCTCACGTTGGAATGCAGCCATCACTTCCGGTGTGCTATCCGTCGAGCCGTCGTCGACGACGATCACTTCCAGGTTTCGATACGTCTGTTGAACGCAGGACCGTAAGGCTCCCGGCAGCCGCGAAGCACGGTTGTAAGTGGGCAGGACAATGGTCACCATTGGGGGAGAGGGGTTAGGTACTGGCGCCGCAAGGGAGTCACTTGTGGTCGTTATGCTTCCCATCTTATACGAAGTTGCGTTCAAATTGGCACTAATGACATCCCCGAAGGGCAACAACTGGAGTTTCTACATTTCTGACGCCGACGCCCCCGGACCACACCCTCACAGGTGACTGCGCAGGCCACATGCACTGATAGGTAAAACCGTCAACTGGCGGCACTTTCTAGAATGATGGCCGGCCGTAATCAATGGTGGTTTGTCAACTTTACGGAAGGTTAGAAGAAACCGTATTCTCTCGATCCGCGGCGCTGGGGGTCAACGAGGGCTTCTGAATGGACGATCCCCAGGTGCCCGTTTCGATTGAATTGGACCCAGTCGCTCATATTCCTAAGGGTCGTAAATTGCTTTGACGGAGCCAGGTAGACAACAACTTTCTTGCCCTGTTCCATTAGCCGGAGTACGTTGGCGAGCGTCCCCCGACTTTTCCCATCCCAGAGCATAAAACCGATGGAACCTTCTTCCGCCATCAGGCGGTCTTTAGCTGCGTAATATTCGAAATCGTGTTTCCCGCCAGCCGGAGCCGGCACCGGCCGGATTCTCCAATTGCCGACATTGTTCCGGCAGCGCCCTTCCGTGCAGAAAACTTCCACTTGTTCATAAGCACGCTGATGGAAGTAATCCTGAACCGCTCTGTCGGCGCCGTTGGCGTCGCCAATGATGACGGGCAATTGTTTTCGAATGATTTCGTCGAGGCGGCCCTTTACCCGTTCGTCTAGCCGCGATACCCGCCGGGACCCGCCGATGAAGACTTTCATCATGACCGCCTCCGCGTGCGAGTGAGGGTGAGCGCATGGACCGCCGCGGCCTGTCCCTCCGTACTCAGGACCTTTGCCACGGCGTTCATCGTCGCTCCTGACCGATACAAGTCATCAAAGAGCAAAATTGACTGCCCCCCGATCACGGTTGAGTCTGCCTTAAAAGCTCCATCGAGGACCTTCGCCCTCTCAGCATAATCATAAACGTTTTTAAGTTGCGGAGTCTTCCTGATCTTTGTCACCCCGTCATAGTGGACCCCCAGCCTTAATCGCTTGCCCAGGGCATCAGCAAGCAAGAAGACCGGTTGCGCCTTTCGTGCCGCGTTCGAGGGTGGAACGGGGACAATGATCGTGAGTCGCGGCTTCCAAGTCAACTCGACAAAACCTTCGACCGCGTCGACGATCTCGTCAACCACCGATTGATCAGAGCGGGACTTGAGGCGAAACAGCAACTCCCCTAAAGGAGTACGCTGCGTATGGAAGACCGGATGGCCAAACTCGTTATCCCCGAGGTACGTGCTGGAGACAGTATGGTAATCAAGCGGGTAGCCATCAAGCCACGCGCCCCGAATAGCCAGCGGATGAATTATCGCCAAAGCCTTTATCCGTTCTGCGCCGTTCGCACCCCTGTAAAGTAAGGCGGGCCCAGTGCAGCGGCCGGAGGATTGGAAATGGTCGAGTGTGCACGATTATGCGGGAACCGTACGGGCGCCAGCAGGATTGGGCAGCCCCATCCCCGTAGACCGCATCTCCCTGCCCGCCGACCCGTGCACCAAAATATGAAGGCCGAAGAACGAACCGAAGTTCAAAACGGGCCCAGCGTAGGGAAGGATGAAAAGCCGCAGAGTCTCTGAAAGGCGAGACTCTGCGCTACTCTGCTTGAGCTCCAATCTTATCCAGAAGGCGCTGGACCGGGACGCCAACAGGAAAGACCGAAATCGATTATGGCCAAAGGTGGCCCAGGCGTCTTCGGTCGAGAGGAATTCCAGATGGCGTCTTGGCTCCCCCGAAACGGGGTTAGTAGTTCTGGGCCCAGGCGTATACCATTCCCAATTGACCAGAGGCGGGACCGGGGGAAAAGGTCCCGAAACCGGACGCCTGTAGCATCGCCTCCAGCTCCTGGGGGCCCCGATCGTGCCATTCGATCATCAACGCGCTCAATTCTCGCAAAAGCCGCTTCTCGTACAGGCAGCGGATGATTTCATATTCCGAGCCTTCACAGTCGATCTTGGCTACAAGGGGACTTCCGGGATAGTCTGACCTGATCGACTGAAGCACTTCGTCCGCCGCGAGTAGTTGTACATGCTCGACCCGCAGCGTTTCGCGGGAGAGATGTACTTTCTTGTGGAGTCTTTCGCAGATTCCATTCACTCCGGCGCTGCCTTTCCACTCGGGATCGAACTCCGTGTCCTTCGCACCACCTTGTGCTGCAATTCCGAAGTTTCGGAGTGTGATTTTGGGCTTCAGTTCGGGATTCAGGGCCATATTACATTGAGCATCCGCAAACGTCGGTTTGAAGGGTTCAAATCCGACGACGGCCCGGACCTGCTCCCGCGACGCAAAGTACAGACTTGCGAAACCCGCATTCATGCCAATGTCCCACACAACTACATCTTCTTGCGGGACGTTGAAATTGTATACGCCGTCCGACAGAATCTCGCGGAGGATGTAGAACTCTTCGCCCGAGGTGATGCGAAACCTGAGCTTACCCGAGCTCGCGATGATCCCTTCCTGGGTGTTGGAAAACTTTACCCCCAGAGAACGGGCCAGCACCAGAGCATCACCAAGACCAAAGATCAAGGACGGGGTTTCCCGGGGAATGATGATGCCCAGGTTGTCCACCTTAAGGCCCCGTTGGGTTGCCGACAGGCCCCAGGGAAGCATTCCCAGCCTCGCCAGAAGCCTACCGTATTCCCAATCGCGGAGAACCAAGGCATTGCGCGAAGAGGTCAACGCAGCGCGCAGCCATGGGCGAAAGGCCATCAGGCGCCCTCCGCGGCTGCTGTCATGAAACTCGCTGTGCGGAGCACATCGTAATCGACGACGGCCAGCCGGAAGCTCATGAACTGCCGCCGATCGCGGGTATCAGATGTCGGCTCGCTCGGAGACGATATTCGCGTCGCTCCACGGCAACGCGATCCGCACCAGCCCCGGCCACGCTCCCTTGTAATCACCCCGAACGGCCCCGGGGTGATTGCTCTCGACAGCATCGAAGGCGAGAGTGTCGGGCAGCACGACGCTTCGAACGTCCGGGTCGTAGAAAACCAGTTGGACAAGGACACTGGTTGGCCCCTCGGCTAACAAATGCGCTGGAAGCTGCACAGATTTAGAATAGCGCCCGGGAGAAAGGTGATTGGGCCTCCAATCGCAGCTTCCGAAGAGGCATACGCCGTGCTGGTTATAGAGGTTGATTCCGCTAATCAAGTTTCGCAATTCCCGAAGCGCCTGGAACTGGACTTCCACCTGGAAGGGTTTATTGATGTCGATCACGGTCATGCATTCGCCCTGTTGGGCCAGCCGCGCTCGGAGCAGCCGGACTCGGTCATCTCCTGGGGCGCTGCTCACATCCGGCCAATGACGGTCACCACACCGCTCGCTACCTTCAAGCAGGTAAGCAGCCACCACTTGTTCCGGGGGTCCCACGAGTCCCACCCGCCCCTCGCGGAGCCATATCGCGCTTTCACACAACTGAGAAATTGCCGCCATGTTGTGGGAGACGAAAACCACCGAGCGTCCGCCACGGCTGACTTCGCCGATCTTTCCCAGGCATTTCTTTTGGAACCCGGCGTCGCCCACGGCCAGCACTTCATCCACCAGCAAGATTTCGGTTTCCAGGTGCGCCGCCACCGCGAACGCCAGCCGGAGGTACATGCCGCTGGAGTAGTGCTTCACCGGCGTATCGATGAACTTCTCGACCTCGGCGAAGGCCACGATTTCGTCGAATTTGCGCGCCACTTCCTTCTTGCTCATGCCCAGAATGGCGCCGTTGAGATAGGTATTCTCGCGGCCGGTGAGCTCGGGGTGAAAGCCCGTGCCGACTTCCAGCAGGCTGCCCATGCGGCCTTGGACATCCGCGCAACCCGAGGTGGGCTTGGTGACGCGGGCGAGGATCTTGAGCAGGGTGCTCTTGCCGGCGCCGTTGCGTCCGATGATGCCCACCACCTCGCCCCGGCGAATCTCAAAGGAGACATCCTTAAGCGCCCAGATGTGGGTGGCATCGCCATTCGAGGATTGAGGCTTGTGGCGGCGGAACATCCTGGCCGGGGCGCTCAGTGCGTGCGATAGGACATCACGGAACGCCGTGTACTGCTCGCGCTCGCCGATCTGGTAGCGCTTGCTCAGATTTTCAGCACGAATGGCGATTTCGGACATTTTGAAGGAAGAGAGGAGGGCTTAGGGTTAGTCAGAAGCCAGATTTTCAGGACGAGTGAGGATTTTGGACATTTTGACGTTGGGGGGTTGGGGATCAGGAACTAGGGAATAGGGTTAGGTTTAGCGCAGCCGACAATGTGTCCGAAGCCGCGATTCAGGATTTCGTCCTCTGTAATAGGGATTCGTGGTTTGTCCACAATGAACACTCGGCCGTCGGGTTTATTTTATTTTTCAATTCAGAATCCGTCCTTCACACCACGTCGGCGATGGTTCCTTCCATCCTTTGGAAGAAGAGCATCCCGCCCAAAACCAAAAGGAGCACCGCTCCCGATGAAGCGGCCAACAGCAACGTCGGGGGCTGTCCGTGTCCGGTCAAACTCCAGCGAAACCCTTCGATGACGCCCGCCATGGGATTGAGGCCGTACAGCCAGCGCCACCGCTCCGGCACCAGGCTACTGGGATACGCCACCGGGGAAGCAAAAAGCCAAAACTGCACGAGAAAGGGGACGACGTAACGTACGTCGCGATAGAGGGCGTTCAGAGCGGAGAGCCAAAGGCCCACCCCCAGCGCTGTCAGGACTGCCAGCAGCAGAAAAAGGGGAAACAAAAACAGGGCCGCGCCGGGCTGGATTTGGTACCAAACCATGATGCCCACAAAGACCAGAAAACTGATGGTGAAGTCGAGCAACCCCGAGGTCACGGCTGACAAGGGAAGCACCAGACGAGGAAAATAGACTTTGGTAATGACGTGCTGTTGGTCCACCACGACGCTGGTGGCCTGCTGCAAAGCGCCGGCGAAGTAAGTCCAGGGCAGGAGCGCGCTGTAGTAAAAGACTGGATAGGGCAGACCGTGCGAAGGCATTTTGGCCAGTTTCCCGAAGAAAAGGCTGAAAACAACCATGGTCATGAAGGGCTGAATCACCGCCCAGGCCGCCCCAATGGCGGTTTGCTTGTAGCGGACCTTGATGTCGCGCCAGACAAAGAAGTAAAGCAGTTCGCGCGCTCCCCAAAGCTCTTTCCAATCGACGTTGAGCCACCCCTGGGGGGGAGCGATGTGCAGGGTGGGGAGCTCGATCGGCATGGAAGATTCGTTGGTCATGGGGCCTTAGGGGCCTCTTGATGTTGTTTTAGTTGCTGGACGTCTTCCTGCTCAATTTCTTGCATGAAAGCCCCCCGTCTCAGGGTGTAAGCCTTAAGGTCAATCAGCATTTGTTTGGGCACCTCAGCAAACTGATTGTGGACCATCTGCTTCCAAGAGATCGGGCCGCGCGCGGGTACGAGGTGTGTTCCCCACTGGAAAATGAAACCGAGATTCCAGAGGATGAAGAGACCGCTCACCGGGCCGGCAATCGCGAACGCCCGTCCTCCCCGTGCCCACTTGGCGAACTCGCTGAAAAAAGCGGCCAGCCCCAGCACAAATAAGGGCGTGAGAGAAATGAAGAACCGGTTCCCAAAGGATGATATTCCGTCCCAGCAGGAGTCGATGGCGATAAGGTAATAGAAAGCTAACAGCGCGGTCATGAAGTATGCTGCCAACTCGCGGTCACGTCTATAAAAGAGGAAGAGTCCGGCTACGGCGGGAATCAGAACCGGCGTCCACACCAGCAAGCCATGGTCTGATGAAAACAGGACTCTGCCCAGGTGCGGGGAGGCCCACCGCAGCGGGTCTATATCCCCATATCCAAAAGCAAATGGATGTCCGTAAATGATCTGTCGCGTGATCAAGGTAGGTGAAAAGGCGACCATCGTCGCAAGGCAATAAACTAGATTGCCCGCAAAAAGCCGGCCGAGGGCCGGCACATCATGTCCCGCCTCGCGCCACGCGCGCCAATAACCTCTCAGGGACTCGAGGAGCGGCACCAGCAATAAGGCAATGTTGGCATAATAGACGTCGAGCACCAAGCCCGAGATCAAACCCAAGATCACCCACTGACCCAGGGAGCGTCCTTGCCTCGTCCGATGCCAATACCACAAGAAAACCGCCACAACGAAAACCGAGTGGGCATGCGACCAGGAGGGATTAAAGTACATGTAGACGGGCAGAGAGCTTGCGAACCAGATGCCCAGTGTCGCGAGCAAGGCCCAGCGCTCCTCGGTGTAGAGGCAACCCAGGTGAAATGAAATCAGCAACCCCAAGAACCCATAGAGGGCCGTGGCGAGCGCCATCGCGATAATGTAAGGCCGGGAAAATCCGTTGGCTTTGACGTTCATCCCGAACGCCTGGAGCGTCACCATGGCGTAATGGACCGGCACAATAAAAGGCGCCCAAAGCATGGAAGCCCCGACGGCGAAGTGATTGTCGAGATGGCCTGTCCGCGTGTACTGCCGAGGGTCAATCGTCCCATCCGGCCGAACCCTGTCCATGATGAAGCTTTCGTTCGCCGCCCTCCAGTCGTTCTCGAAGGCGAGTTTATGCTCGAGCAACAGCGAACGGACGTAAGCATAGTAGCCGACCCCGTCACCACGGACCCAAGGATTCACCAGAGGCAGTGTCAGCAGGAATAGAATGGCCAGGATCTTGGTAGAGTGCGTTGACGCAGGCATAGGAAGTCAAGGCTGAGGCATCGACAAGACACTTCGCTCACGCTGGGGCGGTTTGAACCACCGCCGTTCTCACCGCAAAGTGGGTTGCGACACTGTCGATGATCACGGGGAGGGGCGTGGAGGGACGGAAATCCGTAAGCCGCATTAGCTTTTCCAAGGACGGGACTCGCCGCGCCATATCTTCGAAGCCGGGCTCGTAAGCCTCGTCGTATGGGACGTAGCAAACCGTCGAGGCACTCTTGGTCCTTTCCTTGACCAGAAGGGCCAAATCCTCGATGGTAATCTCCACGTCGTTCCCGATGTTGACCACTTCCCCTACCGCGCGGTCCTTGTCCATCAGCTTCAGAATCGCCTCGACGACGTCACCGACGTAGCCAAAACAGCGGCTCTGCTTGCCCGTCCCAAACACGGTCAAGGGTTGGCCGGTCAAGGCTTGGGTCACGAAAGTCGGCAGCACCATCCCGTAGCGGCCGGTCTGCCGGGGGCCGACCGTGTTGAAGAGTCTGCCCATCACCACCGGCAACCTCTTCTCCTTCCAGTAAGCTAAGGCGAGAAACTCATCGAGGGCCTTGGAAGCGGCATAGGACCAGCGCGACTTGACGGTAGGGCCCAGAGTCACATCGTCCTCCTCGGAGAACGGCACTTTGTGGTTCTTGCCATAGACCTCCGAGGTGGAGGCAATGAAAACCGGCTTCCGCTTCTTGGCGGCGGCTTCCAAGACCACCTCCGTCCCTTTGACATTCGTTTCAATGGTTCGCACCGGGCTTTCAATAATCCGCCGAACCCCCACCGCGGCAGCCAAGTGATAAACGACATCCGACTCGTCAATCACCTCCGCCAGGAGGTGACGATTCATAACACTGTCAAAGAAACATTGCAGGGCTCCGTTCGCACGCAAATGCCGGAGGTTATCCACGGACCCGGTGCTCAGGTCGTCGAGGATAATGACGCGGTCTCCCCGCAAAAGCAGGGCCTCCGCCAAGTGCGACCCGATGAATCCCGCACCACCAGTAATCAACGAAACCATAAATCCTTTCTTCTTCCGAACGATGAGCCCACGCCCTCGTCATCGCCAGCTTGGCGGCGGAGTGCGCGGCATTGCCAGGTCGTAAATTCTTGTCGGTTAGCAAGCGTCTTGCGACTAATGGGGGGCGACCTCTCCTGCCCAATCAAGACAAGTCATGGTTTGAGCCGGCGCAGCCGGCATGAAGGGCGCCCACGGCTATCCGGAGGAGCGGTCGCCTTTGTCCGCATAATATGACTTATAACTATATGAATAATATCCATGATAATATCTATATCCATAATATCCGTCACGTTTTACATCCACCTTGTTCAGGACCGTCCCGATGATCCTGCCGCCCGCGTGTTCAATGATCCGGCAAGCCCGGCTAAGGGCGGCGCGCGTGGTCCTTTCGCACTCTACGATCATGATGACGCCATCCACGATACTGGAAAGTATGGTTGCGTCCGTGATCGGCAATATGGGGGGCGAATCGAGGATGATGTGATCAAAATCTTCCCGCACCCGCTTGAGCAGGGCTTCCATCTTGACCGAGCACAGCAGTTCGGCCGGATTGGCGGGGATGGGGCCGCAGGGCAGCACGGAAAGTCCGGCCACCCGTGCGATTTTGATCAGCAGTCCCGGGCCATACTCATAAGCCCCGGTGAGAATTCCCGAAAGCCCCTCGGTGCGAGACATCTTCAAGGCCTTCGCGATGCCCGGGCGACGCATGTCCGAGTCGATCAGGAGCACGCGACTGCCTTTCTGGGCCATGGTACAGGCGAGATTCAGCGCGGTCACCGTCTTCCCTTCGTCAGGTTGAGAACTGGTAACCAACAGCACCTGGGGCGGCCGATCGGCGGTCGAAAGGAGGACGGAGGTGCGGAGCGCCCGATACGCTTCGGAGACGGGAGCGCCGGGTTTCTTAACGACCACCAATGCCGGGGGGATTCCCGAATCATGACTCGTCAGGGCTATGCGCTTGGCATTGGGCGAGGCTCCACGGACCAGTGTGGAGCGGATTTGAGCGATGGGAACAATTGCCAGGGTGGGAAGATCCGTGAGCTTTTCGACCTCTTGGGCGCTCTTGATGGAATTATCAAGCGCCTCCCGGGTTAAGGCTAAGGCCACCCCCAACCCCAAGCCCCCCGCCAGAGCAAACATGATGTTACGGATCTTGTCCGGCCGGATGGGAGCTGTCGGGGGCACGGCCTTGTCGATGACGTGGATGTTTGTGGCCTGCAGCGTGGCGGAAACATTAGCGTCCTTCAGGTGGGCGAGCAAGCTATCGTAAAGCTGTTGATTGGACTCGAATTCCCGCTTCAGCAGATTGTGCTGGATCAGCAACTGATTGACTTTCTCGACTTCCGTGTTCTGCCTCGTCACGGCGTCCGAGAGAACCTTCTCCCGCTGGACAGCCGCTTGGTATTCGCTGCGGATGTTCTCCACCGCCCGCTTCCTTTCCCGCGCGATAAGCACATCCAGATCCTTCAGTTGATCCTGAAACGCCAGCGCTTTGGGATAGGTAGGCCCATAGTGCGACGCCGCTTCCGAGTACTGCTCCTTCAACTCTACTTCTTTGGCTTCCAGTCCATTCAGGAGGCTGCTCGATTGAATGAACCCCACTTGAGCCTCATTCTCCGCCACCATTTTGTAGATCGATTCCTTCGATAAGCGCTCGGCTTGCGCAGTGCTGAGGTTCTTGTTCAGGTCATCCAGCCGGGCTTCAGCGACCGTCTGCTTCTCGCCGACACTGACGATGTTGTTTTTTCGCTCATAATCCACCATCGCCTGCTCGGATTTTTCCACTTTAACTTTCAATTCGTCCAGCCGCTGCTCCATCCATCCGGTGGCCTGCCGGCTAGCGTCATATTTGGTGCGAAGGTTATATTCTTTATAGTCCTCGACGAGCGTGTTCACAACGTCAGCCGCCTGTTTGGGATCGGAACTCTCATATTCCACCAGGATCATGCGGGTATCTTTCGCCCGCTCCACGCGGAGGTGGCCTTGAAGTGACCGGATGGCGGCAGTTTGCATCTTCATGGGAATACCGACGACCTTACCGCCGGACTTCTCCGATCCGCCCAACCCTAATTTTTGAATCGTATCCCAAGCCAGTTCGTCACTCTGCAGGATGCTGACCTGCGTAGCTAGGAACGCGTCGTCGGCTTCCCCAGTCTTGAAAAGATCGTTCAAGGACTGCAGGAGCGGGACTTCGGATTCCACATCGACTCGAGACATGGCTTGGTAAACTGGCGGCATCTTAAAGGAGTAGAAGGCTACCAAGGCAGTGAGCACCACCGTGATGGTCAGAATGAACCACTGATGTTTCACGATGAGATCCCATACGGCACGGAATTGGCCGAAGGCATCGATCTCACTGATCTCAATGCTCTTGACCATTGGGATGTGCCGCTCGCCTGAGTCGATGGGATTAAGAGATTTGGGATTGATGGGAACTAACGGATTATCTCCAGGCATGTTATGTCCTTGGCTTGAAGGCTATCGGTTACTCCAAATTCCCGGTTGGAGTCCTTTCGTTCAAAGTCAGAAGAAAAGGTCTTGCTAATGGACGATAATGGCAGTCTCGGCTGCGCCTCCAACGATGGTCGCGGGCACACCGGTGAGCGTGTGTAATGCCTTCTTGCCGCTGCTGCCCGGGACGAAGAGGATATCATCCGCCTGCAGTTTGGGATCGGGGGAGCGTCCAGCCAGGATACTTTTCAAATCGAGATTAATCTCCTCACGTCCCGTCGCCGCTTTAGGATCCTTCCTGATGATCATCGCCTTGCTCTTTCGCGCGACACTGGTCACATCTCCGGCGAGGGCCAGGGCCCGCAGTACGGTTAACTCATCACGCGCGTTCTTTAGCGTGTAGCCCCCGGGACTCCTGACCTCTCCCAGAATGTAAATAACACCGGCCCGTTCCACGGACACTCGGTCACCCGGCCATACCTCAATCGTCGAAGCTGGATCACTCCCGTCCATGACTTTCTTCAACTCGACGGTCAGAGTCGGGGTTGCCAGTCCACCCTCCGCGGCAAGATCCCGCAGAGCGAGGGGGCCTCGTGTAATCGTTGCGTTGGTCCCTGCATCATCGGCTAACCCACCACATTGAGAGAAGACATCGACCAATTTTGTTCGCCAAACCATGGGGAGAACCACCGAATTCTTTACGGCCCCGTCCACAGCCACCGAACGGGTGCGTGATTGTTTGATCGAGACGGCGATTTCGGGGTGCCTCAGGCGACCGGATTGGCGGAAAGATTCCTCCATCGCGCGAGCGAACTCGTCAGGCGTCAACCCTGCGGCCTGGAGGGGCTTGGGCAGCAAAGGCACGGTGACGGCTCCGGATGGGCTTACCGTGTAAGGGTGGGAAAGTTCCGGCACATCGTAAACATAGACATCCAGCACGTCATCGGGACTAATCAAGTATTCATCGGAGAGGGTCGGGGGGGAGGGTGCGGCTAGTGATGTCGGCGGTGCCGGAAGAGACGAGCCCGACTTCGTCCCCGGCACAGGGTCCTGAGCTTTCAGAACTGCATGCTGATTGAGTACGATGAAACCTAGCGCGAACGACAAGAACATCTTTACAATAGGCCGTCGTCCGAGCCTCCCCCTTGCTTCCCAAATTCGATCGATTCTATTGCTCATGGCGTAACTCCTCTTCGTACCTAACCGGCGCCTCGGGAAAGGGTAGTGGCTCATTTTGAAGTGGCACGGCCAGCTTGGCCGTGACCGCTCACGGGCAGGACGCCCGTGCCACCTCAAGCAGTCGTCGAGTGATCCGGGAAAGAACTCTGCGCAGGCGAAAATAGTGCGTGAAATTTTGTTGGGTCGGTTTTCTTAGTGGTGGGCAATAAGAAGTCGCGGAGCGCGTGAAGTAATGCTCCGCCGTCTGACTTACTTGGCTCGTTACCGGTAAGCCGTACAATCCGATTTAGTGATCGCAGGGGTTCGCTCGTTTACCAAGAAGAGGGCGCAATGACTGAGAATGAAATACTTTCTCCCGCCCCTGCCCTATATCAATTTCTGAACAACACACGAATCTACCGGCCTTGCAATTGTATGCGGGTCATGCCCTTAGCGAACTGCCCGCTTTGGGACGTTCTGTCACACTTCGAAAGAACGACCGTCCTGCAAAATCAACACTTTCGTCCAAAAATTTCGAAACCAGTATGAACGATTTCTGATTTGGTGTCAAGGGCGCAAAAACAGAGACTAGCCCTCAACCCCCTTTTGCGTGGGCAAGGTCTCGCCCATGCGATGGTACTCGAAGCCCTCCGCCTCAAGAGTTGCCGCATCCAGGCAATTACGCCCGTCCACCACAACCGCCAGTGCTATGCACTCACGCACCTGCTTCCAGTCCATCTCGCGAAACTCCGGCCATTCCGTCAGGACGAGGATGGCATCGGCCCCGCGCGCAGCTTCGATCGCCGATGAACAGTAGACGAGGCGGTCCTGCTCCTCGGGAAAGACCTGCCGAAACTCTTCTCTAGCCGCGGGATCATATAGGCGCAAGAAAGCTCCCATTTGTCGCAACCGGCGGAGGATGTTCACACTAGGAGCCTCGCGAATGTCGTCGGTTTGTGGCTTGAACGCCAGTCCCCAAACGGCGAGCTTCTTGTCCTTCAGCACCCAGAGGGCCTTCTGAACCTTTCGCACATACCGTTCCACCCGGCTCTGGTTGATGCGCTCAACCTCCCGCAAAAGGTCGAAGTTCACTCCCAATTCTTCCGCCACATGGATGAACGCTTTCAAATCCTTAGGTAGACAGAACCCCCCATAGCCGATGCCGGCTTGCAGGAAGTGGCTCCCGATCCGCGGATCGAGGCCCAGCCCTGTTGCCACATCTTTGACATTGGCGCCCGCCGCCTCACAAAGATCGCTGACCATGTTGATATAGGAGATCTTCAATGCCAGGAAGGCGTTGGAGGCGTGCTTGATCATTTCGGCCGTGTTCAGATCCGTAATTAACATGGGCCGCCCCAGCGGTGCATAGAGTTCGGCGAGCCAACTCCTGGCCTTGTCGCTGTGGGCGCCAATCACCACACGGTCCGGATGCAAGAAGTCATGGATCGCTGTTCCTTCCCGGAGGAATTCCGGGTTACACGCCACCTCAAACTCCGGCTTTCCTTTGCCATAGCGCAATATGGAGCGCTCAATCCAGCGAGCGGTCATGACGGGAGCGGTACTTTTCTCGACGATCAATTTGTAGGAACTGAGGTTTTCCGCCACGGCTCGCGTGGCGCCTTCCACTTGCGACAAGTCCGCCGACCCGTCCTCACGATGCGGGGTACCGACGCAAATGAACAGGATATCGGACTGACGCACGGTCTCGCCGACATCACCTAAAGCCTTAAACCGTCCCGAAGCAAGATGCTTGCGCAGCAACCCTTCCATTCCCGGCTCGAAGAAAGGCGGAACTCCTTGGTTGACGGCCGTCACCTTGGACTCGTCGTTGTCAGTGCCCACAACCGCCCACCCGATTTCCGCAAATCCCAGGGCCGTCGGCAATCCCACATGTCCGAGACCCAAGACTCCCACACGACGATCCATGGTCATAAGTCCGCCTATGCCCGGTTCCATTCCAGGGGCTCAATCTATCGATGTAAACTCCAATCATGCATTAAACCTCTCAGCCGCAGTTGTTGCCCCGCGCTGGGGAATTATGCGGCCAGAAAGGCTCGCCAGACCAGCACAAAATGCAAACCATGCCGCGTTGGCGGGAATATGAAGGTTGAAGTCAACAAAGCTATGGATGAGCAAGCCGCAACAAGCAATCGCTGCGCCCATTTGAATCCAGCCGGGCTCATATTTCAACTGGACATCCAGATTCCTGAAGATGATACGGACGAACAATACCAGTGCCGCGAGAATCAGGACACCACCGACCAACCCGGTCTCTGTCAAAGCCTCGACGTAATCATTGTGGGCGTGCTCCGTCACCAGGTCTGACACCTCCGTTTGATGCGGAGGGTAAGCCGTCACGAAACTGCCCATTCCAGCACCAACCAACGGGTGGTCACGAAAGATTCCGAGAGAGTTTTTCCAGAGAGTCGGCCGGTTACCCCCGCTTGCCTCGGGCACGTAATTGCCGATCGTTCCAAGCTTCGTGAGGACATAGGTTGGGACAAGCCAGAAGAAGACTGCAGCCACTGCCACAAGCGCCAACCCCGTCGCGGCAACTCTCCTTCGCCGACCCGGAAGAGGATTCCGCCAAATCAGAATCCAGCCCAAAATCGCTACCTCCCCTAAGCCCGAAACGAAGCCGCCGCGCGAGCCGGTAAGGAGCAATGAGACAACAGGGACCAGAACAGCAAACCAGAGCATGCCATTCAGCGGGTCGCGTTTTGGCCGCGATAGAACGTAAGCCGCAGAAACCGGCGCCACCATCTCCATCAATCCCGCGTAGTGGTCACGATCAACGTAGGGGCCGAAAGGGCCGCCAAGGTAGCGGCCCACCCAAAAAATCCTGCCGGGGTTCCAGAAGAATTGGAGGATGGACAGGAAGCTGAATATAAACCCGAAGGCCAGCACGGCGACCCCCACTCGGCGCCAAGTTTCGGGGGAAGAAGCCCAGAAAAGCTGGATGACGACGAAGAACAGAGCAAAGTCCGTGGCGAGTTTGAGAAGCGATTCCTTTGTCGCGATGGGGGTAAGGGTCAAATGGAACCACAACTGAATCCATCCCAGGGCAAGCATAAGGGCGACGGGTACGTAAAGCGGAGAGTAGCCGATTCTCAACCTCCCCTCCTGGATGCTTCCCACCATCCACAGAATCAGGACCAGCAGCGTCAAGATGGTAAGGGACGCCCAGGCCCAGGTGTAGACGGCGCCATAGGGGAGGGGTGCAGCAAACAGCGTCAAGCCGAGCAGCGTTCGGGCAGCAGAGTACGCCGGAGGTTCAGGGCGTGTCCTTATTCCCGGGATTTCAGGTGAAGGGTTTGCCATTTCAATCAGATAGAAACCGCTCCCGCGGCTAAGGGGCCATAGGCGCAAGAATAAGCACCGTCGGCAGCCAGCCCGCGTAGCGGGTGAGGTCATTTAGCCCACGGCGAGCCAGCCGTGGGATGGTGACGGCAGAGGAGATTTGTCAGCCCCAGTAGGGGCGGCATCCGGGCATCGTCAGGCACAAACATCGCCCGGGCGCTGTCGCGGGCATGGTTCGAACTGTCACTAGATGCCGCCCCTGGCGGGGCTCAGGACTCCCTCTGCTCCGTTCCTTCCCACGGCTGGCTCGCCGTGGGCCACACGATGACGCCCGCTACGCGGGCTTTCGGGCCCCGCTAACCGTTATTCTAGCGCTTATGGGCTAAGGGGCGCCGCGCAGGCACTCTCACTGCCGGACCCTAATGCCTTCAAAACAACCGTGTCAAGCCAGAAACTTCCGGTGATCTCGGTCGGAAAGGTCCGCCCACGTACCCGAATGACGGAAAGCTGCACGAGTTTTGTGTCCGGTCCAGTACAAAACTTGAGGCTGATTTGGTGCCAGGGAGTCGTTCCAACGGTTGTTTCACTCACCAGATTCGGGCCGCGCGGATGAACCATATCCTGCACCTGCAAGCGCGGCCCACTGTCCGAAGTGATGTCTTGCGAGCGAACGTAGGCAGTCAGCAGGTAAGCCTGGCTCGGAGATACCGGAACTAATTGATACACGGGCACATACTCTTCGTTGCGGCTTACCGTAAAGTCTACGCGCAAGCAACGCTTTCCGGTGTGTGCAGCCTCGTCCGAAAAATCGAGCGCGATATAGGAGCCCACCCGGTCGCGCCAATCAAACCCCATCGCGAGCGGCGTCTGCTCAAAATCGCCGTTGTAGACAAAGTTGTCCCCCTCATCGCCTGCGGGTTTAGGGATGACTCCCAGCTTCTCAATACCCCGCCATGCGCCCTGAGCTTCCTCCACCCTGCCAAGCTCAAGCAAGTGTTCGATGTAGGGCCTCGCCAAGGGAGCCGGAAAGGGAGTCCCCGTCTCGACTGTCTGAATCCACACCTGACGGGCCAGATCAGCCAACTCGTTCGTACTCAAGAACTTCAAATAGGCCAGTTTCAAGCGGGGATCGTTCCCCGGAGGCAAAACCCTCTGCAGGATGAGGCGAGGATCCTCTAGCGAACCTATGCAAACGTGGAAAGTGGCGGGCCCATACGCCGGATCCAACTCCAACAAGCGGCGAAACTCCGCCATGGCCGCATCCGTTTGACCCGCCCGCAAGAAGGTGTTTGCCGCAACCCAATGCAATTGCGGTGTCGTCGGGCTAAGTTTAACGGCTCGCTCGACCCCCTGCGCGGCGCCGACCGTGTCACCCGCCAATTCACAGACCCAGGCGAGATCAGACCAGTAACGCGCCGCATACGGATTCAATTCTGTGGCGCGGCGAAGATGCTTCATGCCTTCGGTTCGGTCGGCTTCTTCTAAAGAGTCACAAAGGACCATGCCGAGGCGGTGGTGGAGTTCAGGGTTGCCAGGGTCGAGCACGACCGCCTTCCGGAGCGTCCCCGCCTCCGCAGATTCGCCTAGCATCGCAACGAAGGCTGCGCGTAGAGCCTCCCCCCCCAGGAACGCGGAGCCTATGCCCGCCACCAGGAAGAAGACACCGCTACGCCACCGCGGTTGCAAAGCGAGTTCAAGGGTGTGGAAGCGCGACCACCGGGAAAAAGCGCTCCGGGCAGATTCGGCCCCTGTCCGCAGATGTGGTTGAGACTGTTCCTGAGTCAATTCGAGCAGACTCCTGGTAAAGCGAGTCGTGTGACAGAAACTCACTTCCGCCTAAGAACTTATTATAATCCCGACGGAAAGTCAGCATCATATTTCACGGGTCGACAGGGTTCCGTCAAAGTCGCGGGTATCGCATACCTCCAGAGCTATGCATGTGTTACCCACGAAGAGACCCCTCACCCCCACCCGCAAAACGTGGGGCCCCCTCCGCCTTGCGGGTCCCCTCTCCCCAAGGGAGAGGGATAGAAATCAAATCACAGCCCTCTCCCAGGGGAGAGGGTGCCCGACGGAGGAGGGCAGGTGAGGGGTCTTTTCGAAGCCCATCGGACTTTGACGGAACCCTGGACTAGGCAGGGACATTCGACCAGCCCGGACTTACGATGCCCGGCACAAGTACCTGACTTCGCCCGCCGACACGCTGGACCATGGCGACGTCAACCTCCAC
>Ga0209039_10002017_pt1 | contig 17900 bp, 14 predicted proteins | sample BogFormECP12_OM1_FD_188238 | JGI IMG/M metagenome (GOLD analysis project Ga0209039, IMG submission 188238) | Bog forest soil microbial communities from Calvert Island, British Columbia, Canada - ECP12_OM1 (SPAdes) (version 2) | ecosystem: Environmental > Aquatic > Freshwater > Wetlands > Bog ...
GTTCAAACTTCAGCGCGTACTGTTCACGCCGATGTGCTTTCATCCGAGAAATTTGTAGAACTGCTCGAGAAGTCATCTCAGCGCAAATCAAAATCAAACACAGAAAATAAATTGTCTTCAGAAGAAGTGCAAGAGTGGTTAAAATTATTTGGCCGGAAAGAGTGAAAAATCAGACAATTAAAATCCAAATTCTAATCCTCATTTAATGTCAAATAAATAATTCGGATGTATATTTGTTTTAAGACACCTGCCCTCCCTCTTACTGGTATACAAGGTGTCAACCACCGATACTCAGTTCGCATGTCCCCCCCATGCCCGCTGAACGGTGGTGTCCCCCTCAAGATTGTCAGGCGTGTCAATGACACGCCTGACAATCGTTTAAGCATATAATCGTTGCGGTGACCACGGCGTATACCTTTGTGCCTTCCCCTTTACATGTTTATCCAGATCATCCTGAACATCCCAGCCGCTTTGATGTGTTGACTCCGCGACTGGATTCTTTTGGCGCACAAAAACTGGATGTGAAGCCTGCCACGCATGATGAAGTGGCACGGGTGCATCATCCTACACTGATTAATTCGTTGAAAGACATTTGCAAACAAGCTCCTGCCATCATTGATTATGCTCCCACGTTCGTGACTCAAACTTCATTGGATGACGCGCTTCTCGCCTCGGGAGGGACTTTGAGCTGTACGCGCGCCGTATTAAGCGGATCAGCCCGAAATGCGTTTGCCATCGTCCGCCCGCCGGGACATCATGCCGAGCCGGATCGTTCGATGGGATTCTGCATTTTCAATAACATTGCCATTGCGGCATGTGACGCGCTTGCACATGGAATCAATCGCGTTGCCATCGTGGATTACGATGCCCATCACGGCAACGGGACACAAGCCGCCTTCATGGACGACGAACACGTGGCCTATTGTTCAACGCATCAATGGGGAATCTATCCCGGCACAGGCTGGCACGAAGAAGCGCCGCACGCCAAAAAGAGAATCGTCAATGTGCCGTTGCCTGCTGGTTCAGGCAATAAAACGTATGAAAGAATCGCTGACGAAATCTTCGTACCTTTTATTCAATCATTCAAACCTGAATTAATCCTTATCTCCGCCGGTTTCGACGCGCATTGGAATGATCCCATCACCACGCTGGGACTTTCCAGCGCTGGCTTTTATATGCTCTCAAAGAAATTGGTGAACTTAGCCGAAGAACATTGCAACGGCAAAATTGTCTTTGTGCTCGAAGGCGGATACAATCCAACCAATCTTGCCAATGGTGCGGACGCAGTCTTCGCCGCGCTGATGAACAAAGACTTCATTGATTCCGGCGACGCCTCGCCGCGCAAAGAAACCGATGCCAGCGAGATGATTGAGAAGGTTTGTAAGTGGCATGAATTCATTCTATGATGCCAATTTAGATAGTCTATCCTTTTTCGCGGTCTCTAAACATGAACTATTGGTTCTTCACTACTACTCAGAAGAAAATAAATAGCGAAGTTGTCACTGCAGAAGAAATTCTGAAACAACGTCTTGCCGATGGTTTTTGGGGATTAGGAGAAAAAACACCCAACCGCCGTTATCTGCAAAAGGGTGACCTCATAATTTTTTATCTTGGCTCGCCTATGATGGCGTTTGCGGCTTCTGCCACCCTTACCAGCGACTCTTTTGCACTATTGGATGAACATAAGGCAAAGTATTGGCATGGCAATAAAGTTTACGAAGCCGAATATGGGGTGCTTCTTGAAAATATACAATTCTGGGAAACAAGTCGACCTGTGAAGGATTTAGTAGATGCCTTGAAATTTATTGAGAACAAGGAAAACTGGTTTGCTTATTTTCAGGGTGGTGTCAGACAGCTTTCTGAAGATGATTACCGTAAAATAATTGAAAATCGTAAAGCCCTAACAGTTGAAAAGATATAAACGGAAGATACAATAATTAGCGAGAGCCAATTTGCGTTGGAAGCTCATTTGGAAGAGTTCATTGATAAGAACTGGAAACATATAGATTTTGGCACAGAGTTGGCTAAGTACGAAGTAGATGACCTGAGCGGCAGGCAATTTCCCGCTGGTGGATGGAGCATTGACTTCCTTTGCACTGACAAAGCCAAAGGCGATTTTGTGGTTATTGAACTAAAGAGAGGCAAAACTAGCGACGCTACCGTTGGTCAAGTTTTGCGCTACATTGGTTGGATAGCGGAAAACTTAGCAAAGCCTGGTCAGCAAGTGCGCGGCATTATTATTTCTCAGGACGTAGCTGATGCTCTAAAATATGCCGTTAAAGAGTTGAAGAACGTAAGCGTGCTGACTTATAAAGTTGACTTCAAGTTACTGCCGTTTGAGTCCTAAACCTAATTCTACGCCGACAGTTTGACTGTCGGCGCAATGATTCAAAATCGTTTATTCTAACTTCACCACCGTCTTCTCCACTTCTTCCAAAATTTCACCCGACTTCACCAGCGCTTTCATCTTATTGTGATCGTTATACAATGGGCGATCCACTTCGAGATGTTCCACGTGTTTGCGAATCACTTCGCGCGCTTTCTGCGTCCCTTTGCCCGGCGTGAACTCTCGGAAGTCCAGGGCTTGCGCCGCCGCCATGAATTCTATTCCCAGCACACCATAGGCGTTATCCAAAATTTGTCCGTTCTTGATGGCGGTGTTCATGCCCATCGAAACGAAATCTTCCTGGTCCGCCGCGGCGGGGATGGATTGAATGGAGGCGGGCACAGATAAAATTTTTTGTTCCACGATCAAATGGTCGGCGGTGTATTGCGAAAGCATCATCCCGGAGTAAAAGCCCGGTTCGTGCGCGAGAAAATCAGGTAGTCCCGCAGAGAGCGCGGGATTAGTTAAACGATTCAATCGTCGCTCCGATAAAACGCAAATCATTGTGATCGCTACACCAGCCATCTCCATCGGCAATGAAACCGGCGTCCCTTGAAAGTTCGCGCCCGTCAGAGTCAACTTCATCTCAGGCACGAAGATTGGATTATCACCCACGCCGTTTAATTCAATTTCAACTTGCGATCTTGCATACGCAATCGCGTCGCGCGCCGCGCCGATCACTTGCGGTGTTGAACGCATCGAATACGCGTCCTGCACCTTGGTTTTCATCTTGCCCGTTGTGAGATCGGAGCCTTCGATCACTTTCATAATATTATTAGCGGAGGTGATCGCGCCTTTGAAGCCGCGCAGTTCATGCAGTTTGGTGTTGTACGGTTTCATATTGCCGAGCAACGCTTCGATGGACATCGCCGCCGCGATCTCGGCCTGCTTCAAGAATCGTTCCATGTCGTAGATGTGAAGCGCTGACATGGCAGTGAGAACATTCGAGCCGTTGATGGTCGCGAGACCATCACGTGCTTGCAAGCCGGGGATTTCAATCCCAGCGCGCCGCATTGCTTCGTGACCCGCGAGTCGTTCACCGTTAAAGAAAGCTTCGCCTTCACCCATCAGTAATAGCGCGGCTTGCGCCATCGGAGCGAGATCGCCGCTCGCGCCGACTGATCCTTTTTGGCAAACAACTGGTGTGACGCCTTTGTTCAGCATCTCCACCAGTGTGAGTGTGATCTCCGGTCGACATCCCGAATTCCCGTGCGCGTGGACATTGATTCGTCCCGTCAGCGCCGCGCGCACATATTCAATCGGTGCGGGTTCGCCAATGCCGGCGGCGTGGTTATAAACGAGATATCTTTGAAATTCCTTGACTTGATCATCATTCAGAACTTTCTCCGAAAATTCCCCGATGCCAGTGTTCGTGCCATACATGATTTCTTTATTTGCAAGTTTTTCCTCCAGCATGGCTCGACAGACCTTGATGCGTTCTAATGCTTCCGGAGCTAATTGAACTTTTTCGTTATCTCGTGCAATCGCAACGAGTTTTTCAATCGTGAGGGATGAACCGTCGAGAACAATGGTCATTGCATTCTCCTAAACAGTGATGAGTTGCATTTCTTTTTTGCCCCCTCCGGCTCTTCGAGCCACCTCCCCGAAATCCAAGGATTTGGGGGAGGAAGGGTAGGGGCTTTTGTTATTGTACTCCAAAGGTTAGGCGGGTAAAATCAACGCAATCATTTTATAGGAGAGAATATGTCAGAGGAAAAAGAATATCTTCCAAAGAGCGCGATGACCATTCAGGCACATCCGGACGATCAGGAGTTTTCGGTTGGCGGCACGCTTGCCAAATGGTCAAAGGCCGGATGCGAAATCATATCGGTAGTCATTACCAGCGGTGACTCAGGTTCGAACGATCCGACCAAGGATGGTTCTTATAAACCAATCTTAGCCGAACTGCGCGAGGGCGAACAGCGCGCCGCAAATAAAGTTTTGGGCGTGAAGGAAACGATCTTTCTGCATTATCCCGATGGCGAATTGGAACCGACGATTCCTTTGCGCAAAGAATTAGCACGTCTCATCCGCAAATACAAACCGGAGGTTGTTTTGACGGGTGATCCCGAAGGCTGGTTTTTTAGCAAGGATTACATCAATCACCCCGATCACCGTGCCGCCGCGCAAGTCGCGTGCGAAGCGGTGTTTCCGTCAGCAGGGACGCGGCTCATTTTCCCGGACCTGTTGGCAGCGGGGTATGAACCGCACAACGTCAAGCGCTTATACATTCACGAGAACGAAAAAGCTGATACGTGGGTTGACATCGGCGAGACGATCGAAGTCAAAATCGATGCCCTGAAGAAACACGTCAGCCAAGTTGACACGCATGAAGTGGACAAATGGATGTACGAATGGGCGGAAGGCGCGGGCAAAGCAAAGGGAATCAAATATGCCGAAGCGTACCGCGTGATTATCTTGCAGGATGAAGAAGACAAAGGTTAAGAGTTTGGGCGAGGTAGTGAGCCTCGCCCTTTTGTCGACAAAGAGGAAACGAGTGTAAATTTGTACAAACAACTTGACTTTACCCCCCTGTTGTGCTATCTATAGGTGACTACTCCCCACGGCTAACGCCGGGAGCTTCTAAGGATTGGAACCTATGCGATATAGCCCTAGCGCAAATGATATTTCTATCACGTTCAATATCCTAACACAATCTTCGCCTTATATCCCCACCCTGAAAGTGGGGGCTTTACGGCGCTTTTTGGTAAATTCCAACTGAGGTTCTGAATGCACCGCGAGCGTGTTTCTGAAAATGTATTTTGGTTTCAAAGTGAAATCTATGCCCAAGTGACTGCGGGTGTGGTGGTGGGTCCACAATGGGCAGTGGTGATTGATACACTGGCTCTTCCAGATGAGACGCTCGGTATGCGTGAATTCATCGAACATGAATTAACCATGCCCGTGCGCTATGTGATCAACACCCATTATCATGCCGACCATGCCTGGGGAAACTGCTTTTTCCCGGGCGCGACCGTGATTGCCCACGAACTGTGCCGCAACTTGCTGGACCAGCGCGGGCGGCCAGCATTGGAGGCTGCGCAAAAGCAAAACGCCGCCCTCCGTCAAGTCAAGATCGTATTGCCGCATCTGACGTTTGCCGCCGGTGAAATGAACTTGCGTGTGGGCAAAAAGAATCTAAATATTATGCCCGCTCCGGGTCATAGTGGCGACGGTATTGCCGTGTTAGTCGAGGAAGATCGCATCCTTTTTGCAGGCGATGCATTCATGCCTTTGCCTTATGTGGTCGACGGCGATATTGATGATATTGCCGCGTCCATTAAAAAGATTGGACGAATGGGATTGGAAAATATCGTTCAGGGTCACGGCGATATTATTCTGCGCGGTGAAATCGACGCGGCGGTTAGAGAGAACCTCACTTACATTACTAATCTCAAGAAGGTTACCAAAGCCGCGGCGCGGCGCAAGTCTGTTGATGAAACGCTGGATTCGATGAGAATTGAAGAATGCGGCAAAAGCCGCGTGCATCTGGGCGGCTTGGCCGAAGGATTGCATAAGCGCAACTTGCAAGTGTTGATCAGGCGAGCACGCGCAGAATAAGAGCGTTTCGTGAGGTATAAACGGCGGACCGATATGGTCCGCCGTTTTTATTCACTCTGATTTTCTCATCTCGGTTTCTTTCTTTTTCCACGGGCGCCAACCATGAAATCGTTCGCGTCCTTCCATCAATGCCTTGATGTTGGGTCGCAATGCCCAAAGAAGAATCAGGAAAGTAGCCACACCATAAATAATATACTGCCAGTGCGAAGAATAGCCAAGAAAATAAAGCAAAGTAAAGATAACTATTGCACTGAGTGAAATGCTGATCGTTGCAAGCGAAGCATAGCCGACTCCAAAGAGCATCAAAAGTGGAATGGGAAATCCCAAAAGGATCAGCCACCACGTCGGCCACAACAACCCAATGGCTCCGCCTGCGGCTGGTGCGCCTCCGGCTCCACCACGCAAACGAATCGTTCCTTGCGAACTGCGTTCTATAAGAAAAACGGAATAGTTATGCCCAAGCACAGCCGCAATGGGAGCAAGCACTTCTATCCAAATGTTGGGGGTCAATGTCCGTGCGAGCCAAACCGCCGCGATTCCCTTGAACATATCGAATAGCGCAGTCGCAGTTCCAGCCCAGCAACCAGCCGCGCGCATTGCATTGGTTCCGCCGGTACGCCCGCTGGCAACCTGACGAATATCCTTGCCGGTCGCCATTTTTACAATGAGGAGACCGAACGGTACCGCTCCAAAAATATATGCCAGCAAAACCACACCAGCATCCACCAATACCTGCATTACTGCTCCTCCAAGTTAGGCAAACACTTTAACACATGAAAATCATGAAGGTTACTCGCCGTCAATTAGTTTCAGCTCTATCTCTATGGCTTGTTTATTCTCGATCCAAAAACCGTGCGCGATCCAGTTATCTTTTGTTCTCGACCATACCACCTGCGTAACCGCATAGACAGCCTCTTCGATATCCGTCACAGAAACCGTTTCGGGTCCCGCCGGATGCGAGTGGAAGATTCCAACTAAATCCAATCCATTCAATTCGATCCAATTAAATGCCTTGAGTTGTTCTTTCGGATCCATCCGAAACTTTACTCGACTTTTAGCTTGGTTCTCAATCAATAAAACTTTCTCTACCGAATTGTTTTTTCCCGCCAGTAATCCACACGCCTCGAGCGGTGCATGAGCCCGGACATGGTCGCGCATGATATCCCAATGTTCGTGTTTGAGTTTCAATTCCATCAGTGGATAATGCTTGCAGTAATCCATGCCGCGGCAAGAAGCATACCCGGTTCAAGCATAGCTCTTTGCACTGGAACATCTTCACTGAGATTAGAGGCAAGAGCCGTAAGGGCGAATAACGGGCCAAGCAAGATCAAGCCAAACTGCAAAGGCGAGATCGGCCAATAGTGCACCCCAGCAGCAATCTGTGTGCAAGCCAAGGCGATGCCAATCGCCCAGGGGAATTCCCAATGACCACTAAGGCGAAGATGAAGCGTACGCAAGCTGACCAGTCCTGCGGCGATGAAGACGGCAGGCGCCATAAGAAAGAGACGTGTTCCGGCCGTACGTAGTGCAATGATCAGCATTAGAAACAGTGCATAAGAAAGCGCAATTAACGCGGCAGATGCAAAGGCATACGTCGGCGCGCCGCTATCCACGGAAACATATTCTGCGATGAATATCGAGATAAGGGTTCCCGCGCTGACAGCCAAACCAATCCACCAAAGTATGCCGAATGGCAAGACGTTAAGGCTTACGCCAATGATGAAGGCGGTCAAGGTGGGCAGCAGCCAATGCTCGATGGCGTTTCCATGCAAAGCAGGATGGCTGTCTAACAGCCAATTCATTCCCGTGGCAGTGAGGCCGGTTGCCATGATGGTCATCGCGGCACTGAGGGTGAGGGGATAAGCAAAATAAAAGCCGGGCAACTGCAAGGTCAGAGTGAAGCCAGGAATGTTGATCAAACGGGTCAGCGCATAAGCCAGCAGGACTGCCGCCGTCAGCACACCTACGCGGTTTCCATCCGGTAAATAGCGTTCTTCCTGTTGCATGGTTTGATTTTACTCGATATGAAGTAAACAGAACGTTGATTGGAACGGTATGGTAGAATCAAAAGGCTATGAACTTGAAGAACGAAGCTCAAACATTACCTCCGCCGCCTGGCATTATTGGCTCACTCCGATCTGGATTTGACACAATTGCCGCACATATCACGGCAATTACTTTGCCGTTGGTGCTTGACCTGCTACTATGGCTTGGTCCGCATATCAGCATGGATCAACTAATCCAACCTGTTCTGGCAGAGTTCCAAAGCTTTGCTTCAGGAGCCGGAATCTCTGCCAGCGATCTCAAGAACGCCATGGATATGTACACCCAGTTTTTTCAGCAATTCAACCTGCTGGGTGTTTTACGCACCTTTCCCATCGGCATACCGAGTTTGATGAGCGGCGAGATGCCCCTTGCCTCTCCACTGGGCGCTCCTGCGATTTGGCAGGTCGATTCCTTTGGGCGTCTTTTTGGATTGCTCTTCCTTCTCACGTTCTGCGGCTGGATTTTCGGCGGTCTCTATTTTCGATGGGTCGCGTCGCTGATCATTCCAGATACGTCCACTGCAACAATTCGGGCGATCTTGCAGACGATTCTTTACTCACTCTTTTGGTTTCTTCTGGCATGGATGATTGGCCTGCCCATCGGCTTGCTTTTATATATTCTCTTTGCGATCAATTCGCTGGTCGGAGAAGGTGCGTTGCTACTGCTGGGATTCCTATCCATGTGGTTGATCGTGCCGGTTTTCTTTTCGTCCTTTGGAATTTACCTTCACAGGCAGAACGTGTTTATGTCTTTCCTGAGCAGTTTTCAAATAACGCGTTTTGCCTTGCCAACCAGCAGTCTATTTGTCTTGACCATGTTGCTGATCGGCGCTGGATTGAACTTTCTGTGGGCTATACCGGAAAACATCTCATGGCTGACATTGGTCGGCATCCTTGGACATGCTTTTATCATGACTGCCTTGCTGGCATCGTCATTTGTCTATTATCGAGACACGACCGCGTGGTTGCAGTCTGTGTTTGAAAAGTTGCGCGCAACTACGCCGCCAACACAAGCATAATTTTATGTCATTGCGAAGCAATGACATGGTACGGAGGATTTTGTGGCTGAGAAGAAAGAAAAGAATAACGTTAGTTACGAAGCAAAAGATATTCAAGTGCTGGAAGGCTTGGAGGCAGTTCGACGCCGCCCGGGCATGTATGTCGGCGGTACGGATATCAAAGCCTTGCATCATCTTGTCTATGAAGTAGTAGACAATGCCATTGACGAAGCCTTGGCAGGAGTTTGCAACCGTATTGACATTACCATTCACACGGATTCCAGCGTGACCGTGCAGGATAACGGGCGCGGCATTCCAGTCGGGATGCACCCTACGCAGAAAAAGTCGGCGCTCGAAGTGGTGATGACCACACTGCATGCGGGCGGCAAGTTTGGCGGCGGTGGATATAAAGTCTCGGGCGGCCTGCACGGCGTTGGCGTCAGCGCAGTGAACGCATTATCGGAGTGGTGCGAGGTCGAGGTGAAGCGCGATGGAGGCGTTTACACTCAGCGTTATGAACGCGGCTATCCTAAAGCGCCTGTCAAGCAGGTTGGAAAAGTCAAAGAAAATGTGACCGGCACGAAGGTTACTTTCAAGTTTGATAAACAAATTTTCAAGGAAGACGTTGATTATCGCTTTGATACACTGGCCCAGCGTTTCCGCGAGATGGCGTTTGTGACGCGCGGTGTGACGATTTATTTCGTCGATGAACGCACCGGACACGAAGTGACGTTTTACTTCGAAGGCGGTATCACTTCCTTTGTCCGCTATTTGAATCGCAACCGCGAAAACCTTCATCCTGTGGTGTATGTCGAGAAGGATATGGAAGGGATCGGCATCGAGGCCGCGATCCAATATACCGATGCGTACACTGAATCGGTATATTCATTTGCAAACACGATCAATACGGTTGATGGCGGCACGCATCTTACCGGACTTCGTTCAGCGGTAACGCGCGTGGTCAATGATTATGCTCGCAAAAATGGTTTGCTCAAGGATGCCGACCCGAATTTCTCCGGCGATGATACACGTGAAGGTCTGACCGCGATCGTTTCGATCAAGCATCCCGATCCGCAATTTGAATCGCAGACCAAAGTAAAGTTGATGAATCCTGAAGTGCAGACCTACGTTCAACAGATCGTTGGTGAATCATTCGCAACCTTCCTCGACGAGAATCCGCAGGCCGCCAAAACGATCATCGCCAAGTGCCTGACATCGGCGCGCGCGCGCGATGCGGCCAAGAAGGCGCGTGATCTGGTGATCCGCAAATCCGCCCTCGAATCTTTAACATTGCCCGGCAAGTTGGCGGATTGTTCCGAGCGCGATTCATCGAAGACAGAGTTATATATCGTGGAAGGTGATTCGGCTGGCGGTTCAGCCAAGCAAGGACGCGACCGGCACTTTCAAGCCATTCTGCCTCTGCGTGGCAAGATTATGAATACCGAGCGCGCCCGACTCGACAAGATCTTATCGAGTAATGAAATTAGGGCGCTCATCTCCGCACTTGGGACCGGCATCGGCGACAATTTCGATATGGAAGGCTTGCGCTATGGCCGGATTATTATCATGACCGATGCAGATGTGGACGGAAGTCATATCCGAACGTTGTTGCTGACGTTCTTCTTCCGCTATATGCCGCATTTACTGGAAGATGGTCATCTTTACATTGCCCAGCCGCCGCTGTTTCGCGTCGCTCATAAAAATCAAGTCAAGTATGCATACAGCGATAAGGAGAAGGACAAAATCGTCAAAGAGGTTGGGAGTGACAAGGCCAATGTCCAGCGGTATAAAGGCCTCGGCGAAATGAACCCCCAGCAGTTGTGGGAAACGACGATGAATCCGGATAACCGCACCCTGCTTCTGGTCACGGTGGATGATGCGGCAGAAGCGGACCGCACCTTTGATATGTTGATGGGCGATGCGGTGGATCCTCGAAAGCGGTTCATCCAGACTCATGCAAAATATGTGAGAAATCTCGATATTTAGTGTTCGGATCTACAAATAAGGCGGGGTGGACAAGGGAGTCCGCCCCGTCACTGCTTAACGGCTTTGTTATGAAAGTACCACATTTCTCTTTGTATAATCTGAGTAAAATGTTTTAGTGGACTTTCTCATTCAGTGACGTCTATGTCAGTTTCTAATCGTTCGAATGCCTTCATCAATCAGGCGCTACAAGCTGTAACTTTTGTCTATCAATTCCTGGCAGTAGCGACTTTTATCACTGCGCTTTTCCTTGCCAATTGGTGGATGAGTTCTCCTTTCCTTGGCGCATTTTATGAGCATACCATGGTGTTCAACGGTGTGGTTCCATTGGGGGCAGATGTTTCATGGGATCTCCGAAATCAGGGCGTGAAGCTGGGAGATCAGCTGATTTCAGTCAATGGTCAGGCGGTTCAAAACACGTTTGAAGTACAAAGCATCTTAAGTAACTTCCATCCCGGCAATCAGGTATCTGTTATCGTTCGCCCTCCCGATGGAGGTCAGAAAACTTATAATGTCACACTGCACGTATTCCCCACTGAAGACCGAATCATATACTTTGTTATTCCGATTTCGCTCAGCCTGTTGTTTCTTATCATCAGTCTTTGGATATTTGTCATACGCCGCACAGAATCTGCCGGCCGCGTGTTTGCTTTGCTTGCATCTTCATTGAGCATTGGTGTCGGTTCACTCTTCGACTTGTATACTACTCATAGCCTGACATATATCTGGACGCTAGGAATAGCCGTCGCAGGCGGCGCATTGCTGGACCTCGCTCTGGCTTTTCCGCAGGAAGCCAGTTTTATTAGTGGCCGCTCTTATCTGCGTCGAATAGGTTATGTGGTCTCATTTATTCTGTGTGGATACGCCTATACCACCCTTTTTAATTTTGCCCACCCTACCGATTATATTCTGGCCTGGCGTTACATTTATATTTTTATGGGGTTGTCTAGCGTCGCTTATATTCTATTCAATATTTATTATAGTTTCGCGGCACCATCGCCCGTGATCAAGGCGCAAGCGCGCATGATCTTAACAGGAACATTAATCGCGTTTGGACCTATCACTTTTTGGTTTCTTGCCACGCCCATTAAGCTGTTCGATTTTACACCCTACCTGCTTCTTCCGATCGTTATTTTTCCTTTGACTCTGGGTTATGCGATTCTGCGATTTCGTTTTCTGCGCACAGATGATTGGATGCGCCAGGGAGTCATTTATGTTCTCCTGACCATTTTCATCGTCGGCGGATATGCCCTCCTGGTCAGCGGCTTGAGCCTGGTTTTCAAAGCGGCCATGCCAGCGTCGAATCCGATTTGGGTGGGTGGTCTAGTTTTTGTTATTGCGATCTTTCTCGACCCCGTACGGATTCGAACACAAAGCTTCGTAGATGCTACGTTCTTCCGCGGCCGGCGCGCGTATACCGAAAACGTTCAAAACTTTGCTCATGAATTGCATGGTGCCCTCGATTTGAATACGATTGGTCGAACTCTTCGCCAGCAAATCAATTCCACATTGGGACCGGATCGTCTTCACATCTACACTTACGATTCGCTCAATGATCAATATGCTGCCCTGCCGATCGAGGATGGACGCGCCAGCACTGACCTCCGTTTTTCATCGAGCAGTGCTTTGGCACAATATTTTATTGTGGAGCAACTGCCTTTATATCTGGATGAAGCTTCTCTGCCAGAAAGCTTGAAGGCTGAGCAAACACGGCTCACTTTGTTGGGAGCGCGCCTCTTTGTCGCGTTGCCCGGTCGTGAAAAACCCACCGGCTGGCTGGCATTGGGAGCACGCCTTAACAGCCAGCCTTATACGCCTGGTGATCTAGTCTTTATTGAAAATTTATGCGATCAAGCATCGGTTGCCATTCAGCGCATTCAAACTGTCGCCAACCTGGAACGGCGCGTACAGGAAATGAATGCCTTAACGCGCGTTTCACAGGGCGTCAATGTCACTCTGACATTTGATGATGTTCTTGAGCTGATCTATGCCCAAACAGCGCAAATTATTCCGACCACTCATCTGCATATCACACTCTACAACGAGACCAACAATTATTATTACTACGGCTTTTGTGTTGAAAATGGTGACCGCATCACGAACAAAGAAAATATTCCATATCCGCCGAATACCGGCCTGAACCCGGAAATCATCCGCAGAGGCCGTCCCATTCTGACTCAAGATTATCTGCGCGAATGCCAGGGACGCAATCTTGCCCCGGAAACAGAAGGCATCTTTGCATGGATGGGGGTTCCGCTCAATGCAGGTGCGGAATCCATTGGCGCATTAAGCGTCGGCAGTCGCGATCTGGGCATTGCATACACACGAGGCCAGCTAGAACTTTTGCAGGCTATTGCAGATCAAACCGCCGGTGCAATTGTTAAAGCTCGCTTGCTTCAGGAGACCCAACAACGTGCGCGGCAACTTGCCACTTTAAACGATGTGACGCGACAATTGACTTCTACGCTGGAAATCGAACCTCTGCTTCAGAACGTTCTCGAGAGTGCGGTTGGCATTTTGAATTGCGAAGCCGGTAGCTTGTTTCTTGTGGATGATCAAACCAAGGAATTGGTTTTTAGAGTGACGGTTGGTCCAGTGGCTAAGGACTTACTCGGTCAACGCCTGCCAGCCGGAAGCGGAATCGTTGGACGTGCAGTTACTACGCGCGGGCCGGTGATTGAAAATGATGTTAAACATTCTGCTGGCTGGAATGCAAATACCGATGAGAAAACCGGTTTCACGACACGTGCTCTAATGGCTGTGCCATTGCAGATCAGAGATAACGTCATGGGAGTTATTGAAGTAATCAATCGGCGTGACGGTTTGCCTTTTGTAGACGAAGATCAGGCTTTGCTAACAGCGTTTGCTGGCCAGGCGGCGGTCGCATTGGAAAATGCCCGTCTCTTTACATTGACCGATCAGGAACTGGCGGCCCGCGTCGAAGAACTCTCCGTCATGCAGCGCATTGACCGCGAACTCAATGCCAGCCTCGAAATGGACCGCGCTATGCGCATCACGCTCGAATGGGCGATGCGTCAATCGGCGGCAGATGCTGGCTTGATCGGCATGATCGAAGAAGACAAACTGCATATCGTAGCGCAACAAGGCTATGAAGAACATTTGTCGGGCTTTCAAAATCAATTAATGCCATTAAATCTTCCAACGTTAAAAACAGCCGTAGAAAGCGGTCAACCGCAACGGATCCTGCTGGAGGCGAAAGGCACAGATGGTTTTTTGCCCGGTGCACATACTCAAATCGTCATCCCTATTCGCCGCGAGGCAACTGTCATTGGGTTGGTGCTTCTTGAGAGCACAAGTGATACTCAGCAGGACATCGCCTTCTTGAATCGTCTGAGCGATCACGCCGCCATCGCGATCTCGAATGCTCAGCTGTATGACGAAGTCCAACGCGCCAATCTTGCCAAGAGTGAATTTGTTTCCTTCGTTGCGCACGAACTCAAGAACCCGATGACTTCAATCAAAGGTTATACCGAGTTGATTGCGGCGGGCGCGGTCGGTCAGATCAACGAGATGCAGACCAATTTCCTGAATACAATTCGTTCTAATGTGGAGCGCATGTCCACGCTCGTTTCAGACCTGAATGATAATTCCAAGATCGAAGCAGGCCGTTTGCGCCTTGACTATAAAGCAGTGGAAGTCAATGACCTCGTGGATGAAGTGGTACGTTCTACAAAGCGCCAGGTGGAAGACAAGAAGCAAAGCATCAATGTAGACATGCCATTGAACCTGCCTAAGGTTTGGGGCGACCGCACACGTCTTGGGCAGGTGATGACGAACCTGGTCAGCAACGCCAATAAGTACACACCCGAAGGTGGAACTTTGTTGATGGGAGCCGAACTTTCCGAAAACCGTTGGGATTTGGAAGGAGCGAAACGGGTGATTCATCTGTGGGTGAAAGATAATGGCATTGGCATTAGCCCCGAAGATCAGCAAAAGATCTTCCAAAAATTTTTCCGCTCGGAAGATCAGAAAGCGCGTGAAGCTCCAGGCACCGGTCTGGGTCTGAATATCACCAAGAGTCTGGTTGAGATGCAAGGTGGACGCATTTGGTTCGATAGTGAATTTCGCAAGGGAACAACTTTTCATTTCACGGTCCCGGTCGCCGAGAATTAGTCAAGTATGCCATTTGTTGTTGAGGACAAAATCCTATGACGCTTCAAGCCGCTGTTGGAATTGCGCAAGCTCTCGATGGACGCGAAGCCGGATTACAGGCCGCTCATCAAGCGCTGAATCGTCTCGGCGCGGGAACTCCGGGATTGGGGATTTTGATCGCGTCACATCAATTTCAAGCCCGTGAAGTAGTAACCGGCGTCACTAGTTTATTGGGTGATGTACCGCTCATCGGATTCAGTTCGCCAGCTGGATTGACAAACTCAGGCCAACATACAAATTCTGTTGTGCTGGCTGTGCTCCAAGGCGATTTCCAAGCCGAGGCTCATTGGCTTCCCAGTTATGCCCAATCGAGTCGCGAGACTGCCGCGAGTTTAATGCAATTGGCGTCCGTGCATAATGATAATGAAGTGGCCCTTTTATTTGCGGATGGTTTCAACGGCGATGCTGAACAATTATGTTCCGCGATTCAACCAGGCTCGTTCCCGTTCGTAGGCGGACTTTCAAGTGGCGATTTGCATACCGGCAACACGTATCAAATGACGGGCAATCAAACGGGCACAGGCAGTTTATCAGCCGCGTTCTTGCGCGGCAATCTGCGCGTGGGAGTCGGATACGCTCATGGATGGGATCCGGTTGGTAGTCAATTTCGTGTGACGCGTTCACGTGGCTTCTGGCTTCGGACTTTGGACGGACGTCCGGCTTCAGAAACATACGCGGAACTCTTCGGTTATCCCGCGCGCGACTGGGCATTTCCGCCATTGAACTATCTTGCGCGTTTGTATCCATTGGGCGTGGAACAGGGAGATGAATTGGTTGTACGCGCTCCCATTCGCGTGGAAGCCGATGGAAGTTTCCGCATGAATGCCAATGTCCGCGATGGGATTGATGCCTATCTATTAGTGGGAAGTAATGCGGCGTGCGAAAAAGCCGCGGGTCAAGCTGCACAACAAGCTCTGCACGCTTTGGGTAGTGCCAAGCCGTTCTTTGCGCTAGTGCTGGTAGATGTGGCTTGGCAAATGCTGCTAAAAGCCAGGGCGGGCTCGGAGGTTGCCGCCGTGCGGGATATTCTTGGTTCATTGGTGCCGATTGCGGGAGGTTATACACTCGGACAAATTGTTCCTGGCAAAGACGGAGAATCTCCCCAGTTTCTAAATCAGCACATTGCCGTGATCGCGTTTGGGGAAGTTTCCTCTTAACCTTTTAATCCAATATTTATCACATATTCATAAAATGAACGTTAGATGATAAGAACTCTCATGAGTTCCTATGATCTATGCGCGCTTAATTGTTTATAAAAGGATGAAAAGAAAATGCGAAAGTATATTTTGGTGGTTTTGGCTTTCACACTCGTAGCCTGTGCGCTGACTGCAGTCCCGCCTCCTCACAATGCATATCCAAACCCGACTAACGAGTCTAACATCGTTTCAACAACTTTTTCTTCAAGTAACCAAACGGCAACATCTAATCCGGCACAAACAAAGGGCGATCTAATTTATGTGAAGGGCTCAACACAGAAGATTTGCCAGCTGGTCGGTGAGACGGACCGTGAGTTCAACCAACCCACTGCCAATCAAACCGAGTCGCGCTACGGGCTGTTCGGCAACGACCTCGGCTATTCGTTCGAGTCGAACGGAAAGCTGTTCTTCCTCTTTGGCGACTCTATCCCAACCGCTACATTCAATGGCAAGCCTAACTTGGACAATGATCCCCCTCGAATTCCTGATGACAACGATGCCATTGCCTTCACCACTGATACGAGCCTCAACCCATGCATCAAGCTGAACTTCGTCACGGACTCGATCGGTGCTTATCAGAACCCTGTCGTCCTAAATGCTCAGGGACAGCCCGCCATTACACTTAGAAACTTTGAGATTCCGATTGCGGGGATCAATGATAACGGCAAGATGTATGTGATCTTCGCGACGGATCATATCGGAGCTTTTTCAACCCGAACCGTGGTGGGAGAATCGGATGACAACGCCAATACCTTCTACTATCTCTATGATTTCTCAAAAGGATCGGATGCTAAGTTCATTAATGTTGCCATTGCAAATGGTAATGATGGTTACATATATTTCTGGGGGACCCAAGGCGGAAATCTCTACCGAAAGAGTCCGCCATTCCTAGCCCGTAAACCGATAGGTTCAATGAATAGCTTGAACGGAATCGAATATCTACATGGGGTCAACCCGGATGGCATGCCGGTCTTCATGCCCAGTGAAAGTGACGCCACACCCCTTTTCCACAATTATCTGCAGGGCCAACAGGTAGCAGATTGCATGGGCGAGCTTGGGGTGGAATGGAATCCATTTGTCAAACGCTGGGTTATGCTTTACAACTGTCTCAACGATACACCTGCGAATCCTCACGGGATTTATATGCGGACGGCACTTCAGCCGTGGGGACCATGGAGTGCACCGCAGACAATTTTTAGCCCCGTCACGGACGGCGGATATTGTCACTTCATGCACCGCGCAATCAATGCCCAAAACCCAACGGCCTGCGACAACATGAGCGATCCCGGCAGGTTGGCAGAATTTGGCGGTGAATACGCACCATATTTTATTTCCCGTTTCACCACGGGCAACGCGGCGAGCGCGACTTCAACGTTCTACTATACCTTATCTACTTGGAACCCGTACACGGAGGTGATCATGAAAACTGCCATTAAGATACAAACACAGTAGACCTAATCTAGTTTCTGGTGCAAAAGGCGCACCAATCGCACATTAACAATTGACAAATGAAATGCCTCTTTGGTACAAGGTAGGTGACAAAGCCAAACCTAGACCA
>Ga0209039_10002018_pt1 | contig 17889 bp, 16 predicted proteins | sample BogFormECP12_OM1_FD_188238 | JGI IMG/M metagenome (GOLD analysis project Ga0209039, IMG submission 188238) | Bog forest soil microbial communities from Calvert Island, British Columbia, Canada - ECP12_OM1 (SPAdes) (version 2) | ecosystem: Environmental > Aquatic > Freshwater > Wetlands > Bog ...
CCCGCTTCGAGCGTCCCCGAAAACTCGACGCCGCCCTCGACTGCGCGCATGTCGCTCATACCCGGGAGGGATTCGACTTCGCGCAAAAGGACCGGCTCCACTCCCGGCGCGGCGGCGGCGAACCAGCGGAGCGTCCGCTCCGCGAAGCCCGGCGCCGAGGACGGCGAAGGAGGGCCCAAGGCGAGCGCCCGCGCGCGTCGCTCGCCGGGCTGCGGCAGTGCGGCGGTGCGTCCGCGAAAGCGCAGGTGAGCGACGATCTCCACCGTTCCGCTCCCCCCAGGCACGGGGGAGTCCAGGGTGGCGGCCACCTCGAAGCCCAAGGCCGTCGCCTTGCGCGTGAAGCGGCGCACCGCTTCGCCTCGCACGGCGGGGTCGGAAACGTCGCCGCGACGCACCTGTTTGTCGGGTAGTTCGAACTGCGGCTTGATCAGGACGACGCCCTCGGCACCCGGCACGAGGCGGAAGGCGAGGCTTCGCAGCATGCTCCGCGCCGCCACGAAGCTCACGTCGACGGTGAAGAAGTCGAAGGGGCCCGCAGCAGTGCCCAGGGAGAGCGTCTTAAAATCGGTGCCTTCGAGGTGCGAGACGCGAGCGTCCTCACGCAGGCGCGGATGGAGCTGGCCGTGGCCCACATCGATGGCCATGACCGAGCGCGCCCCGGCCGCGAGAAGGCACTCTGTGAAACCGCCTGTGGAGGCTCCGACATCGATCGCCCGCGCTTCCCGGACGCGCTCGGCCAGCCGGAACCGCTCGAGCGTGGCGGCAAGCTTGAGGCCCCCGCGCCCGACGGGATGTTTTCCTGCCATTTCGCCTGTGATACCCGTCCGACGCGCCCCCCACCAGAGCGATACAAAGGGCAGGGAGGAGCCGATGTCGAAAGGCGTAGAGGTGGAAACGAGTGAGCGTCACGGGCGGCGCTACGCCAGTACCGGCTCGCCGTGGGAACCCATCGTGGGCTACAGCCGCGCGGTCCGCACCGGCCAAACGATCACGGTGACAGGGACTGTCGGGCTCGGGCCCGACCGCAAGTTCGCCGCCGGCGCCGCCGGCGCCGCCGCGCAGGCGCGGCGTGCGCTCGAGATCATTCAGGCTGCCATCGAGGCACTGGGCGGGAAGCTTACGGACGTCGTCCGCACTCGCATCTTCATCACCGACATCTCCCAGTGGGAGGCGGTAGGCAGGGTCCACGGCGAGGTCTTCGGTGCCATCCGGCCGGCGACCACGATGGTGCAGGTTGCCAAGCTGATCGATGATGCCGCCCTCGTGGAAATCGAAGCCGACGCAATCGTCCTACACGGGGCTGGTTCCCTGTGACAGACTCTCCGGAGCGCGTGTGCGCGCTGCAGGCGCCGACGCCCTAGGGAGCCAACGCGATGCACCGAGGCGCAGCGCCCGCGAAACGACGACTGGCTTGGGTGGCGGGGATCACGGCGGGGCTTGCCCTCACGCTGGCTTGCCAGGCCCTCTCGCCCCATCGCGCGGGTTCATCCGGCGGGAAGGGCGGCGGAAACCCCTTCCCCTCCCAGGCTCAACTCGATCAGCTCGGCCCCGCGCCCGCGGCTTCCGAACTGGCGCGAGTCGAAGTCGACGAAGTCGACTCCTGGACTCTCCAGGGCCCGTTCCCGGACCGTGTCGAGGATGCTCCGCGCAAGGCGGGCTCCCCATGGGAGGAGGTCCTGGATCAGGCGGTGGCGCGGCGCGCAGGCCTCGTCCTCGTGACCGACGCCATGCAGTGCGCTGCCCGGGAGCTCGGCCACTTCCTCCTGGTGCGCGGGAAGTTACCGCCGACGACGCTGCTCGCATTCATGGTCGCGCGCTGCGGCGCGCCCGCAGGCGAGACCACGCATCTCTATCTCGAGGGTGCGGTTCCCTCCACCGTGGACGACGCCCACCTGGTCGAGCAATGGCGCCCCCAGCTCGACCAGCTGCTGAGCCGTGCGCTTGCCGGAGGCCCCGCGACTGCGGGGCTGTGGTTCGGCCGGGACGGCGACCGCGCGGTGGTGACCGTGGTGGCTTCTCCTCGCCACATCTTGGTCGCGCCCTTTTCCCCCGTCGAGACGGGGGATCGCCTGGTCTTTGGCGGAGAGGTGGTGGGCAGTCCCGATGCCGTGACGGCCTGGGCCAACCGAGGCGCCCTTGGCTTCACCGAGTGCGATCGCGATCCGACGGTGGCGCTTCCCCGATTCGCATTCTCTTGTGCCCTCGACCCCGGCGATCCATTCGCGCTGATCGACGTGGCCGCACGGGAACGCGGGCGCATCCTCGCGGAAGGGGTGCTGCGCGTGCTTGCGCGGCGGCCCGGGGAGGATGCGCAGCAGTGGCGGCGTAACCGGTATGCTGCGGCGCGGCCCGCCTCGACGCCCGGGGACTTTACGCTCGGCGTCTCTGAGGTGCTGGGCGGAGTCCGGAAAAAGGCCAACTTGCCTCCGCTCGTGCTCTCGAAGACACAAAGCGAGCAGGTCGCGGAACTCGTACCCCATGTCCTTGCCGCCCCGCTCGGCCTCGGCTCGTCTGCCGTGTCTGACCTGGCCGCGCTCGGCGTCCTCGCGGGCTGGCGGGTGGGCGGCTCGGTCAAGGACGCGAAAATGACAAGCGCGGCTCTGGCCGGACCGATAGACGCGGGCCTCTGGGTCGACACCGCTCTCGAAGAGCCCACGGGACGCGCGGCGCTGCTCGATCCCGAAGCCCGCGTGTTGGCCGTGGGAGCGGTGGCGTCGGAGAAGCCGCCCGTCTTGGTCGCAATCGCGGCGACCTACCAGCTCTTCGGAGAGGAAGATCTGACCGCCGAGGCCGCACGCTACGCCAAACGCGTCGCGGAGGCGCGCGCGGCACGGGAGAAGTCCACCCCACAGCCTCTTGTCTCAGTACAAGGCGTGGCCGAGCACGCGGTGCAAACGCTCGCCACGAGCAAGCTCGAACCTCAACTCGCCCTCAACGACGCGCTCGCGAAGGCAGGAAGTCTGGTCGGCCGCCCCGTCCATGGCTGGTACGTGCAAGGGCGGCGCGTCGAGGACCTTCCGATTCCCGACGAGCTTTCCAACTGGGACTCGCTCGAGATGGCAGTGGCGGTGGGTTCCTACCAGCCCCCAGACGAGCCGTGGGGCCGTCTCGTGGTGTTCATCATCGCCTTGCCCCCCGACGTCGGCATCTAAGACATCGCCTGGCTCAGACCTGGAAGTGCAGGCGCACAAGCCGTTCGGCGATCCAATCGGGGAGAAGCCGGCGCCCGAGGGGTACGAGCCGCGAGTCGGGTCCGACCGGGTAGCGGGTGCGCGGGCGGCGCGCCGACAGCGCACGAAGGACCCTGCGTGCCACCACTGTCGGGTCCGGCGCTCGATCGAGCGAGCACCGGATCACCTCCTCGCAGCGCGCAATGCGTGCGCCGTAGGCCGATCGGCTTGCCCAGCTGAAATCCGTCGCATCGTTGAAAGCCGTGCGGATATCCCCGGGCTCGACGAGGGAAACCGCTACGCCAAAAGGTGCCAGCTCCATGCGCAGGGCCTGGGCGAGCGAATCCACCGCTGCTTTGGTGGCGGAGTAGTGGGCTTGGAACGGAATGGGCGCGCGGCCCGCAAGCGAGCCCACGAGGACGATGCGACCGGCGCGGCGACTTCGAAAATCGGGAACCACGGCCCGCACGCACGAAAGAACGCCGAACACGTTGGTGTCGAACTGCTCGCGCGCAGTCGCGAGCGGAACCTCCTCGATGCTGCCGAAGATTCCAAATCCTGCATTGCACACAAGCGCGTCAAGGTGCCCTGCACGCCGGCGGGCAAGTGCGACGCCGGCGCGCACGGAATCTTCGTCGCGCACATCCATCTCAATCCACTCGACGCCAGGCTGCGCGGCCGTGGGAGGGCGGCGGCTCGTACCGAAGACCCGCCAGCCTTGGCTCGCCAGGAGCAAGGCCGTGGCGGCGCCAATGCCGGAGCTCGCCCCCGTCACGAGGGCCGAGCCGCTCATCGGCGCGGCTCGACGCGTTCGGGGCTGCCCGACCAGGTCCAGGCGAACGTGCGGCGCGAGACGCCGAGCAAAAGACCCGAGAGCGCCGCGGGGTGGACGAAAAGGTTGTCTGGCACGATGCCCTCGCGGGGGCCGGTCCAGTGTTCCGGCACGTACTCGGAAAGACGTGCGCGGAGCGCGCCGGTGTCGTTCGACTCCGCGTAACACATGTAAAGCGAGGGGCCGCGCCGCTCGAAAAATCGCCCCATGGTCTTCGCCACGTCGAGCGGTGTCACCACCTCGAGCCGGTCGAGCCGGGCCGGGTGGAACAGGGTCAGCACTCCTTCGTAGCCGTACTCCGCGGAGTGAATGGACACGAAGCTGCGGGAATCGAGCGCGAGCTGCTCTGCGATGCGCTCGGCGCTCCGCTTCCAGTCAGAGCCGAGAAGAGTCGCTTCGTACAGGCGGTCGAGCAGACCCGCGGGCTCGAGCTCCGCTTCGGCGGAGATCACCGCCCGCAGGCCCGGCACGCCGAGGGCCTCCGAGCGGAGCAGGAGCTGCCCTCCCGCCTCGGCGACCTCCACGCCGCGCGCTGCGAGATGCGAGCGCAAAGCAGCGGGGTCCGCCGTGGTGAATCCGGCGGCGAAGAGTCCGCCCCGCGTCTGCTTCAGAAACTCCGCGACCGCTCCCACACCGTCGGGCTCCAGTATCTCGACCTCGCTCCGGCCCACGCGCAGCACGCTGCGAAGCGCACCGAGTGCACGAACGGCATCCTGGCGCACAAGAGCCGCGCCGAGGAGCTGCGTGAACGCGACCACGGCACGATTTCGATCGGAAACGACGAGCTGTACGCGATCCAACTGCGTGAGCATGCAGCGCTCTCCCACGGGGTGCGCCCATCTTATACCCTGCCGGCCCCCGCGGTACTCTGCCGCCCGAGGTTCCAGCATGCCCCGCGTCCCGCATCCCGCACCCGCCGTGACCGCGATCTCAGGGGCGGTCTTCTCGCGCCTCGCGCCCCGCATCGCTGCACACAGGGGCAAGCTCTACCCCCTGCATGTGGGGGACACCTGGATGGAGCCGTTTGCCGGTGGGCGCATGGAGGACTTGCGCGTCGACGTCCATCCAGGCATGCACCGCTACAGCGAAACCCAGGGCGCACCGGCGCTCGTCGACGCCATCGTCGAAAAGGTGCGCACGCAAAACGGCCTGCCTTGCGAGCGCGAGTCCGTCCTCGTCACCGCCGGGGCGACCGGCGCCCTGGGAGCGGCCATCGGAATGCTGGCCGCGCCGTCGGAAGAGATCCTGATGCTCGCCCCCTATTGGCCCCTCATCCCCGGGGTCGCCCAAGCCTTCCGGGCGGTTCCCGTCGACGTCCCCTTTTACGATCGCGTCGACTCTCCGCAGGCTGCGGTCGAGGCGGTGCGCGAGCGAATCACACCGCGGAGCGTCGCACTCTATGTCTCGACACCGTCGAATCCGACCGGCCGGGTGCTGCCCGCCGCGTGGCTCGAGGCCCTCGCGGAGCTGGCTCGCCAGGAGGGCCTGTGGATCCTCTCCGATGAAGTGTACGAAGCCTACGTGTACAGCGGCCAGCACGTATCGATCGGACGATACGCGCCGGAACGAACCCTTTCGGCGTTTTCGTTCTCCAAGACCTATGGAATGGCGGGGAACCGGACCGGCTATCTCACGGGGCCGCCCGATGCGATCACGCAGGCACGAAAGATCTCCACGCATACCTTCTACGCGGCGCCCACCGCGGGCCAGCTCGCCGCTCTCCGCGCACTCCAACACGGGGATGCGTGGGTCCGTGAGACACGCGCCGCCTACCGCAGCGCGGCCCTCGATGCTGCCGCCGTGCTGGGCCAGACCCCGCCCGAGGGCTCGTGCTTCTTGTTCTTGGACGTCACGCGGTATTGCGGTGACGGGGATGTCTTCCGCTTCCTCGAGGATTGTCTCGACGATGGCGTGGTGCTCGCCCCCGGCCTCTCTTGCGGCAGGGACTACGCAGGCTGGGTGCGCCTTTGCTTTACCTCGATGCCGCCGCAGGAGACCGCGGAAGCGGTGCGCCTCTTGTCCAAGCGGCTGCGCTGAAAACCTCGAGCGACTCCCTACTGGCGCTTCGCGCTCTTGATCAAGACCGGCTCGACGGGCACATCGTTTGGACCGGTCCGCACTGCGCCGATCTTCTTTACGACATCCATCCCATGGGTGACGTGGCCGAAGACCGCATACCCGAAGTCGCGTGCGCCGTGGTTTAGGAAGTCGTTGTCCTTCAGGTTGATGAAGAACTGCGCCGTGGCGCTATCCGGTAGCGAGGTGCGCGCCATGGCGATCGTGCCCGCATCGTTCTTGAGCCCATTTTCCGCTTCGTTCTTGATCGCTGCACGGGTCGGTTTCGGTGACAGGTTCGGCGTCATGCCACCGCCCTGGATCATGAAGTTAGGAATCACACGGTGGAAGACCGTCCCATCGTAGAAGCCAGCGTCCACGTAGGTAAGGAAGTTCTCGACGGTGATCGGCGCTTTTTCGGGGTCGAGTTCAAGGGTGATATCCCCGAGAGATGTAACGAGGACGACCACGGGCTTGCCTCCTTTTGTCGCTTTCGTGGCCGGCGTCTGCGCGGAGCCGACGACAGAGAACGTGAGGATCACGGCCGCTGCGAGAGTGCCGGTGATCCCCAGGAACAAAGAGCTCCGCGTCTTGCGCATGGCGTTCTGGCTCCTTCGCCTTGCAACCCAACCGCTTTCGGCGCGCCTCTCTTTACCCCGGATTCGGAGCGCTTGCAAAACAGCGACTTCTGGCCCCCTTCGGTGCTTCAAGCTGCAGCGCAATCCCGCCGATCTGGAAGGGGTGAGCACTCGCCTCTGCCTTGGGTGGGTTGACCGGCGTGCGCGCCGCCTGGCCTGGCTTGCGGCGCCGCTTGCCCTCGGCTGCTCGCTCCTTCACCCCCCTGCGCCCCCCCCGGCACCTGCGCCGGCGATTCCCGCTGCAGTGAATCCGGAACCCGGACCGGAGGTCTACCGGCGCGCAGACGCCGATCGCGTACGCCTCCTCGAGCGCGAGAACGACCGGCTGCGGGCCGACGTGAATGACGCCGAGGCGTCACTGGTCGAGCTCGAGTCCGGGCTCCGCGATACCCATACGCGCGCCGAGGCGGTCTCCTCCATCGCCGAAGCCCGCATCCAGGTCGATCGGGCGGCGAAGCAGGTACCCTGGCGCAGCGACCTGGTCAGCGAGGCGCGCCAGAAGCTCGACGAGGCCGACCGCCAGCTGGGCGATGGCCGGGTGGCCGCCGCGATCTTCTTCGCATCGAGAGCCTCCCGCATCACCGCGAACGTGCTGGCGGAGGGTCAGCGCACGGAGCACAACCCGAGCACGCAGTACGTGCGGTCGGCGCGCGCGAACCTGCGCGCGGAGCCCTCACCAGACGCCAAGGTGGTCTCGGTTTTGCCGAGCGGTTTTCCGATCTTCCCTGAGGAGAGCCGCGGTGAGTGGCTGCTCGTGCGCACGCCCTCCGGACAGGTCGGCTGGATCAACGCCTCCCTCGTGCGCGGTCGCTAAAGCGACCTCTCCAGAGCAGCCACGACGCAGTCCTTGCCGGCCCCCTTTGCCTCGTAGAGTGCGCGGTCCGCCTCGTCGAAGAAAGCCGAACGGTCCCCGTGGTAGATCGCGAGGCCGATCGACACGGTGATCGAAAGCGGAGCGCTGCTCCCCTTGGTGCAGAAGCGATGCTCCGCTACGGCGGTACGCAGCTTCTCGGCGAGCAGGAGCGTGCCGTCCCGGTCGGTTGCTGGAGCCAGCACGGCGAACTCTTCTCCCCCGTATCGCGCGACCAGATCGTGGTCGCGGGTCTCCTCGATCAAGACGGCGGAGAGAAGCTGCAAGACCTCGTCGCCCACCGCATGGCCATAGCGGTCATTGAGCTGCTTAAAGTCGTCGATGTCGAGAAGGATGAGCGCGAGCGGTGACCCCGTTCGCTCGGCGCGTTTAATCTCGCGGAAGAGCTGGTCCTGGAAGAAGCGGTGGTTGTGGATCTTCGTCAGGCCATCGGTAATGGCGAGCTGCTCGAGCGTCTCATTCGCGCGCTGCAGCTCGTGGTTCTGCGCGAGCAGCAAGCGGTTGGCATTTTCGCTCTCTTGACGCCGGACCTCGATCTCGAGCCGCGCGTCGTGAAGCCGCTCGACCATCTCCGCGAAGGTTCGCGTCAGGATCCCGACCTCATCTCCTCCGCTCGTCACGGGCACCACCACGTCGGGCTCGCCATCGCGCACGCGCCGCGCGGCATCGGAGAGATTGTGGATGGCTCCGACCATGGAGGTGGCGATTTTGAACGCCACGAGACTGAGCACGGCGACGATGCCCATGTTGAGCAGCAGCGTGTTCTGGAGGATCTGCGCAATCGGCGCGAAGGCGTCGTCGCTCGTCTCCTGGACGACGAGTGTCCAGCCCAGGCCATCCATCGGCCGGACGCTCGCCACGATGTGGACGCCATCCGGGCCCGTGTAGTCGTGCACGGTGGCGGGGTCGGCCACTGCCAACTCGGCTGGGCGGCGAAGCCCCGAAAGATCGACGCCCGGAGTGGCGGCCAGAGCGGTTCCCTCCCGGTCGAATAAGATGAGCCGCCCGGACTCACCGAGCTCGCGGTTCGAGAGCTGCGCCGTCAGCGCATCGACGCCGAGCACGGCGTGGAGCGTGGCCAGCACCCGGTCGTTCCGGGCGCGGATCACGCTCGAGACAATTTGCACACGATTGCCGGCGATCCGCACGACCTGGCTCACCGCCGTGTCTTCCACGGCGGCGAGCGAGCGGCGCAGCTCGGGCTCGAGCTCGACCGGCTGACCCACCGCGAACAGGGTGTGGCCTTCCGTGTCGAGCGCGAAAAGCGATGCGTACTGTGGTGACCCCGCCAGCACGTAGTCTAGGTACTTCTCGATCGCCTGGCGGTCCTCCGCCGCCAAGCGCTCGCGGCCCGCGAGGCCGTCCACCAGGATCGCGCTGCGCGCAAACACCTGAACGTCGAGCGTGCGCTGCGCGAACCACAGGTTAAGCCGGTCATGGACCTGGGTGGCGACGGACGGAAGCTTCTCTTCGATCTTGCTCCGCAAAAACCCGCGGAGCGCGTGGGCGGAGGTCAATGCCACTGCCAAGGCGCTGATCAACGTGGCCCCGAACACGAAGAAACCGATCCGCGCTGCAAGGCTCTGGAAGGCCAGATGAGGCAGATAGCGGGCAAACCGGTGGGTCACGGGCCAGGCCTCCGCAGGCCTCATCGGCCGGCCTCGGGCCTGGCTTGACGAGAAGGGGGCCTAGCCGGCGATCAGCATGCCCCCGTCGACGACGAGCACCTGCCCCGTGACGAGCTGCGATCCGGTCACGAAGCTCAAGATCGCATGGGCGACGTCGGAAGGTTCGCACACCTTGCCAAGCGGGGCGCGCTTCTCGATGGCTTGCTTGACGGCTTCGTATCCGGCTCCGAGGCCGCCCTCGAGCCAGCGACCCGTGATGAATCCGGGCGCAACCGCGTTCACTCGAATCTGGGGCGCCAGCGCTCGGGCGAGAGTGACGGTCAGGTTGTTGAGCGCCGCCTTCGAGGCACAGTAGGGAATCGAGCTTCCAACGCCGGCGATGCCGGCCACGCTCGAGACGTTCACAATCGCGCCCCCACCCGAAACGAGCATCGGAGCGCGCGCCGCGCGCGCACACTGGAAGGCTCCGCGGAGGTTCACGCCCAAGAGCTGGTCCCAGACCTCGTCCGTCACGCTCTCGAGGTCGCCGTGGGCGATGAACCTCGTGACGCCCGCACTCTGCACGAGGACGTCGAGCCGGCCGAGTTCGCGCGCCGCGGTTGCCACGAGGCGGCGGCAATCAGCGTCGTCCGCCACATCGGCCTGGACCGCGAGCCCGCGCACGCCGAGTCGTGAGACCTCCGCCGCCGTCTGCTCGGCATCGGCCTTGGAGCGGCTGTAGTTCACAACGACCGCGCAGCCCTGCTGGGCGAGCGCAAGCGCGGTCGCGCGTCCCACACCGGTGCCGCCGCCCGTGACAAGCGCCGCTTTGCCTGCGAGCTCCATTTGGGCTCCCCGCGTCTTAGGCCCCAGGCGAGGCTAACACACGGGACCGAGGAGCCCGCACGGGCTGGCGCACGCGCCGCGGATTGTAGGATGATGGGTGAGGTGGGGGATCCTCTCCGAGTACGCGCGACGGGTCGCAAGAAGCTTCTCCGCCGCGTTTGTGGCCTGTGCGCGCTGGCGGCGCTGCTGGCGCTGGCGAGCGCCGCGCTGGCCGGCGAGCCGGTTGTCATCCTGCTGTCCTGGGATGGAGTGCGACATGACTACCTCGAAAGAGGCGACTTCCCCGCGCTTGCAAGAATCCAGCGTGAGGGTGCACAGGCCGAAAAGCTCGTCACGGTCTTTCCGAGCCTCACCTTTCCCAGCCACGTTTCACTCGCCACGGGCGCAAACGTCGAGCACCACGGCATCGTCTCCAACAGCTTCCGCGATCGCGTGCGCGGAAAGTTCCAGTACGAAAACGATGCGAGCTGGCTCGAAGCCGAGCCGATCTGGGTCACGGCCGAGCGCCAAGGCGTGCGCGCCGCCGTATTTTTCTGGGTGGGTTCGGAGACAGACTGGCGCGGTGTTGGCGCGACCTACCGCAAAGCGCCCTTCGATAGTCACGTCTCCGAGCAGACGAAGGTGGAGCAGATCCTGGCCTGGCTTGATCTCCCCCTTGAGCAGCGGCCTCGCCTTGTGCTCTCGTGGTGGCACGGCGCCGACGCCGTGGGACACCGAGACGGGCCAGACTCGCCAAACATTGCGGCGGCCTTGGTCGAGCAGGACCACGCTCTCGCGCAGCTGCTCGCGGGACTCGATACGCGAGGCGCTTGGCCCGACACGACGCTCCTCATCGTGAGCGACCATGGCATGGCGGCCGTGAGCGAGCCCGTGGATCTCTCGGCCCCCCTACGAGCGAAGGGAATCGAGGCCGAGCTCCTCCCGTCGAACGGGATCGCGCAGATCTGGCTCGCCGAGCCTTCCCGCCTTAGCGATGCGCTCGCGACGCTCGGGGCACTGCCGGGGGTCACCGTGTGGGCCGGAGACGCGGTGCCGAAGTCCCTGCACTACGCCTTCCCAGGGCGCATGGGCGACCTTATGGCCGTGACCACACCGCCGCACTTTTTCGTCGCGCCTGATACGCTCCAGGGTGTCAGGATGCGAGTCCGTGGGATGGATCAAGGGGCCCACGGTTTCGACCCGGCGCTTCCGGAGATGGGCGGGATCCTCTTGGCCATGGGACGGGGCGTCGCAAAGGGAGCCCGCCTGCCACCTGCCCACGCGATCGACGTCGCGCCGACGGTCGCGCGGCTTCTCGGCATCGCTGCGCCGCGGAACTCGGAGGGCGCTCCAATTCCCGGCATCGGGAGCGACATCTCGGCGCCAAACGCCGCCGCGCCGGGTGCTCATCGGGAGGGCCCCTAAGTGTCGCGCGCGACTTGGCTCGTAGTGGGCTCCGTCGCCGTCTTGCTCGCCGCGGCGGCGCTGTTTGCCCTCGGCCGAAGGGACTTCCGGACACCCCTGGGCCTCGCCGTGGGGCAGCACCCGGCGGCTCTGGCGCTCGCCGAGGATCGGGTGGTGGCTGAACTCTCCGGCCTTCCGGCGTTCGAAGAGCGGCTCGCAGACCTACCCGACGACGAAAGGCGCAACGCGATCGATGCGCTCGAGGCGAAGGGGATGAGCCGTCTCAGTGATGAGGCGCTCCTGGAACGCGCGGCCCTCATCGGGGAAATGCTGGGCAGCCTCGACCCCGATACCTGCGGCGCGATCGTGCGAGGGCAGGCGACCCACGACCAGCTCTCGAAGGCCCTCGCCTCGCTTCCGCCTTCGGCCATCAGCGCCTGGGCTGAGCTCGCCTTCCAAGCGGCGCGAGCGGAACTTACGAGTGCACCCGCCCCGCCCGACGATCCCACCGCCGTGCACGCCGCGATGCTCGCCCTCGGTCAGCGTCTTCCCGCGGTCGAAGTCCGGCGGCTCGGTACCGCGCTCACCAATCTGCGGGCCCTCGGCAATCCGGAAGCCTGCTGGGCGGGCCGCCGGATTTACGCCGAGGTGCACGAGCTCGGTGCGCCCCATGATCGCGCCCTCGCCAGGATGCTGGCCAAGCGCTGACCCGCGCGGACGATCGGGGGGCCACACAGCGCTCGCCCGATGGGCAAGGACGGGGGGCTTTCGTCGTCGCCCGTGGATTTGGCCCATTAGGGCCCTCCCTACGCCTGCCGAAGAGGGCGGGGGAAGGCAATGGCGGTTCCAGGCGGAGGGAGAACCGGGGGGCAGGCCGCGCACAGCCGCTTGCCGGACGGGGTGAGGCATCGGCATTCGGGGCGCCAAGGCCAAGCTGGAAACGCTGTGAAGTCGCAGAGAATCCCGCTTCTTTCGCGGGCTTCTTGCGATGGCTTGGGCGGGCAGGTACTTAGCCGGCCATGTGTCGGCTGGAACCTCGACCGAAGGCGAGCCGCACGAGGGGGGGAGCGATGCAAAGGCGCAGGGCATCCGGCGCGGGAGGCCGTCCGGCGAAAAGGCTCGGTTTCGCCCTCGGTGCTTGCATGGGCGCCGCCCTCCTCGCGTGCGGCCCCGGAGGCGGAGCATCCAGCGATGGCAAAACCGCCGCACCGATCAAGATCGGCCACTACGCCTCGCTGACTGGCGACACCGCCACCTTCGGCCAGAGCACCGATCGCGGCATCCGCATGGCGATCGAGCAAATCAACGAGGCAGGGGGCGTCCTCGGTAGACCCCTCGAGCTGATCTCGGAGGACGACCGCTCCATCACCGAGGAGGCCCGGACGGCTGCGCAAAAGCTGCTGCAGCGCGACCAGGTGGTGGCCCTGCTCGGGGAGGTCGCTTCTTCACGCTCTCTTGCCGCGGCACCCGAGGCGCAACGCACGGGCATCCCGATGATCTCTCCCGCCTCGACGAACCCGAAAGTCACGGAAGTGGGCGACTACATCTTTCGCACCTGCTTCATCGATCCCTTCCAGGGCGCGGTGATGGCGCGCTTTGCATGGGATGAGCTCAAAGTGAAACGGGTCGCGATTCTCTTCGATTTCAAGCAGGACTACTCGGTCGGTCTCGCGGAATTTTTTCGCAAGACCTTCAAGGACCTGGGCGGGGAGATTGTCGCGGACGAGCGCTACACGAGCGGTGACATCGAGTTCCGTGCCCAGCTCACCACCATCCGCGCGGCGAACCCCGAGGCCGTATTCGTTCCCGGCTACTACACGGAGCTCGGCTTGATTGCAAAGCAGGCACGGGAGCTCGGACTCAACGTGCCGCTGCTCGGGGGCGACGGCTGGGATTCGGCGAAGACCCTTGAGATCGGCGGTCCTGCGGTCGAGGGCTACTACTTCTCCAACCACTACGCCGCCGACTCCGACAGCCCGAAGGTTCAAGACTTCGTAAAGCGCTACCGCGACAAGCACGGCGAGGTTCCCGATGCGATGGCAGCCCTCGGCTACGACGCGGCGGGCATCCTCGCCGATGCGCTGCGTCGGGCGGGCGACACCTCCGGGCCTCACCTGCGGGATGCGATCGCGGCGACGAAGGACTACGACGGGGTCACGGGCAAGATCACGATCGATGCGCAGCGCAATGCACACAAGGATGCCGTCGTGCTGAAGATCGAGGACGGGAAGTTCCGCTTCTTCCGTTCGGTTCCCGCGTCCTGAAGCCAGCGGGCGAAGAACGCGCGCACTCGGCCGAAGGCACATGAAAGCCGCGGCCCTGCGGAAAAGCCGCGGGTGCAGCGGAGGGCCGGTTGGAGAACTTCCTCCAGCAGCTCCTGAACGGCATCACCTGGGGCGGCATCTACGCCTTGATCGCGCTCGGCTACACCATGGTCTATGGCGTGCTGAAGCTGATCAACTTCGCGCACGGCGACGTCTACATGATTGGCGCGATGACGGGGTTCTACGTCGCCCACGCGCTTGGCTTCGCTGGCCACCCCTCCATGGTCGGCCTGCTGGTGACGCTCGTTTGTTCCATGGCGGTGTGTGCGCTGCTCGGCGCGCTGATCGAGCGCGTCGCCTATCGGCCGCTGCGCGGCGCGGGTCGCCTCGCACCCCTCATCACGGCGATCGGCGTATCGCTGTTCCTCGAAAATGCCGGACAGGTGCTGTTCGGGGCAGATCCCAAATTCTTTCCCCCGCTCCTCGAGTCGCGGGAACTCGTGCGCGTCGGGGCGCTCGCCATCTCGAACATCCAAGGCGTCGTTTTGGCGACGACGCTCGTCCTCATGGCGGGTCTTGAGTTTGTGGTCATGCGCACGCGCTTCGGCCGCGCCATGCGGGCGGTCTCCTTCGATGCCCCTGCGGCGGCGCTGATGGGCGTTCCGGTCGACCGGGTGATCCTCGGGACGTTCGTCCTGGGCTCAGCCCTCGCGGCGGCCGCCGGCATCTTGGTTGGCCTCTCGAACCCGAAGATCGATCCTCTCATGGGGATCATGCCGGGGATCAAGGCGTTCGTAGCGGCGGTGTTGGGCGGCATTGGCCATGTCCCGGGTGCCATGGTGGGCGGTCTTGTCCTCGGGATCGTGGAGACCTTGGTCTCCGGTTACCTCTCCAGCACCTATCGCGATGCCATCGCCTTCGTGGTCCTGATTGCGATCCTGCTTTACCGCCCGACGGGCCTTTTCGGATCCGCCCAGACGGAGAAGGTGTGACGCAGCGCGGAAGCGCCGCAAGAAGCGGCCCGGGTGCGCCCGGTGTTTCGTGGCGCCGGCCTGGGCACCGCTAGTGCGCAGGCATTGGATCGCGCTCGCGATGGCGGCTACGCTTCTTGTGGGCCTCGATACCGGGCTTCCGCACGTGCTCAATCCCTACTACCTCACCATCCTGACGCGGATCGGGGTCGCCGTCCTCGCCGCCGTGAGCCTGCAGCTCGTCAATGGCTTCACGGGACAATTTTCGATCGGGCATGCCGGCTTCATGGCCGTCGGGGCGTATGTGTCGGCTGCGCTCTCGGTGTATCTCGGAGCCGGTTGGCTCGTGGCACTGGCCACGCTGTTGCCAGCGCCGCTTGCGCGCGCCTGCTACTTCCCGATTCCCCTCGTCGCCGGGGGGTTGGCTGCAGCGCTTGCGGGTCTTGCCGTGGGGATTCCGGCGCTGCGGCTTCGCGGCGATTATCTCGCCATCGCGACCCTGGGCTTCGGCGAGATCATCCGCATCGCGATCTTGAATGTGGACGCGGTGGGGGGGGCCCGTGGATTCTCTTTGACCTCGGCGGCGCAGCCGGGCGCTGACCTCCGCTACGACGGCCTCGGTGCCATCTACGCCGTGGTGGCCCTCTCCGTGCTCGTGATCGCGCGGCTCGTCTACTCAGCGGGCGGGCTTGCCTTCCGCGCCGTGCGTGAGGACGAGACAGCGGCCGAGTCCGTCGGCGTTGCGACCACCCGGGTCAAGGTCGAAGCCTTCGTCGTCTCGAGCTTCTTTGCCGGAGTGGCGGGAGCGCTGTTCGCCCACAGCGAAGGCTATGTCCACACCAATAGCTTCGCGTTCTTGCGCTCATTCGAGATCGTCGTTTTCGTCGTGCTGGGCGGGTTGGGCTCGATTAGCGGCGCCATCCTCGCGGCGACGGTGCTGACTGCGGCTCCCGAGGTGCTGCGTGGTCTTGGAGAGTGGCGGATGATCCTCTACTCGCTCCTCCTCATCGTCACCATGATCCTGCGGCCGCAGGGTCTTATGGGCCAGCGCGAATTCCCCGTCGGGCGCTGGCTCGGAACCCGGCCAAGGCAGCCGCATGCCGCTGCTTGAGATTCATGGGCTCACCGTCCGCTTCGGTGGACTCACTGCCGTGTCGGGCCTCGACTTCTCGGTCGAAGCCGGTGCGCTGGTGGCCCTGATTGGCCCGAATGGTGCGGGGAAGACGACGGCGTTCAACGTGATCACGGGGATCTACGCCCCAAGCTCCGGCTCCGTGCGCTTCGATCGCCATGAGATCGGCGGGGCGAGCCCGCACAGGATCTGCGCCCACGGCATCGCCCGAACCTTTCAGAATATCCGGTTGTTCCGTTCGCTCACCGCGCTCGACAATGTGCGGGCCGCGCTGGCGGGCGCCCGTCGCTCTGGATTCCGAGACGTGGTTCGCGGATACGCATGGACGACGCGCGAGCGAGCGCTCGACGAACACGCGCGTCAGCTGCTCACCCGTTTGGGACTTGAGCGCCTCGCCGACGCGAAGGCCGATTCGCTCCCCTACGGCGAGCAGCGCCGCCTCGAAATTGCGCGCGCCCTCGCGACCCAGCCGCGACTGTTGCTCTTGGATGAGCCCGCTGCCGGGATGAACCCCTCGGAGAAGGAGGCACTGCGCAACCTTGTCGCACGCCTGCGCGAGGAGTTCGGGGTTTCGATCGTGCTGATCGACCACGATGTCGCCTTCGTAATGAACCTTTGCGATCGGATCAGCGTGCTCGATCACGGCGAAAAGATCGCCGAGGGCCCACCGGATGTCGTGCGGCGCGATCCCAAGGTAATTCAGGCGTACCTCGGGGCAGACGCGGAAAGCCTTTGAAAATCCGCCCACTTACCGCCCCTCTGCTAGGCGCTGAATTGCACCTTCAGTCCCAAGATAGGCACAACCGATACGGGGAAGGGAGGGGCTGTGAGAGGCGTCTATCAACGGGGCTCGGCTTGGTACGTGACGGCCGTGGTCAACGGGAAGCGGGTCAGGAAGCGCGCCGGCTCGAAGTCCGAGGCGATGCGGCTCCGGCAGGCTCTCGCTCCCGACCCTATCGTGGGTCCCTCGATCGATGAGGTCTTCCGGTCGTATCTCCGGCATTTGGAGGCGACGGCGAAGCCGGAGTCGGTGAAATGCACGCGGAACCGGCTACGCCGGACCATGCTCTACTTCTCGGGCTCGGTCGCGGGGATCAACGGGGAGACCCTTGCGGACTTCATCGCGGCTCGCCGCCGTCAGGTCAAACCCGCAAGCGTAAATTGCGAGCTGATCGCCATCCGCTCCGCGTTGAACCATGCCGTAGCCGTCGGACTACTGGAGCGGATTCCGCTTCGCATCCAGCTACTCCGACTGGAGCGGCGCTCGCCTACCGTCCTCACTCGCGAGCAATTCCAGCGGCTCCTCTCTTTCGCTCCGCACTATCTGCGTCCGCTGCTGGAACTCGCGTGGCTGACGGCGTTGCGCTCCGGGGAACTCTGCACGCTCCGGTGGGGGAGCGTGGACTTGCAGCGGGGAGTACTCCGCGTAGAGGCGGAGCGGTCAAAGAACTACAGCTACCGGGATGTTCCCTTGAACACTCGCGCGAGAGAACTACTCCGCTCCATCCGCAATGGGCGCACCGATAACGAGCTGGTGTTCGCCTCCCCGAAAGCAGGACGGTGGACTATCGAAGGTTTGGCTGAAGCGGTGGCGGTAGTCTATCGGAAGGCGGGACTCCATCAGCCCTACCGCACGGGAATGCATTGCCTCCGCCGCTCAAGTGCATCCGAACTCCTGTCGAGGGGAGCCAGCATCAACGCAGTGCGGCTTATCCTGGGACACTCCAACCTGCAGACCGTCTTGCGCTACGTCCATTCGCAAGAATCCGAGCTACGGCAAGCGGTAGAGACGCTCTAAGCCCAACCTGAAGGAAAGCGCCAAAAAGGAAGCGCCGGGGGAGAAGGTCTCCTCCGCCGCTCTTTCGCCTCCGCTCTCCGCGTGGTGATGGGGCACGCCTCGATCCAGACGACCCAGCGTTACGCACACGACGGAGGACCGGATGCGGAGGGTGCCTCAGTCTCTGCCGTGGTAGTCGTGGACACTGGAAACGGATGTGACGAAGGATGGGCAGACGGGTCCACCGATCCCAACGCAGGACTCGCAAGGCAAACCTGAGGCGCTCAGGACAGAGGGCTCGCAAAAGTTCCTCGGCGGGATGACCGATGCGCGAGAGGCCGCC
>Ga0209039_10002020_pt1 | contig 17887 bp, 17 predicted proteins | sample BogFormECP12_OM1_FD_188238 | JGI IMG/M metagenome (GOLD analysis project Ga0209039, IMG submission 188238) | Bog forest soil microbial communities from Calvert Island, British Columbia, Canada - ECP12_OM1 (SPAdes) (version 2) | ecosystem: Environmental > Aquatic > Freshwater > Wetlands > Bog ...
TCATGTATCTGAAGGTCCTCCCTCCTGCGCCCCGCCGACACCAATTCGTCAGAATCCAAAACGGACTGGAACCCAATGACGCCAAGGGCTCTCTTTACCGCGGCAACCAGTTGAGCCCCAGTTTGACGCAGAAGGTCGTGCTGAAATCCCATTGAGGCCCGTTCAGCAGCAATCGCTTGGTTCAACGTTTCCGTTTTTTCCCGAGCGGCCACCTCGACGTCCGCAATTTGTCGCAGCAGACCAACAACTTTGGGTAACTCGTACTGCGGGTCCCGCACCCATCCTAGCCCGACATGGTGCCGAAACAAGTGCGGAAATATTTCGGGCAGCACATTTTGAAATAGTTCACGCAGGAAGCCAACTTGATCAACCAGCCGAGGAAAGATAAGAATCCTGGCGGCGTCCATGACGACCGCACCTGCGACGACCGCTCCATACTTGTTGCACGCGAGTGGCACCCACCAGGGTTCTTTTCCATACCTTGGCGCAATCGTACAATGAAACCGCATTTCGGCCTTGAATCTCCGGAGGAGGTCGAGAAGTGGCGATTTCCCATCAGCCACACTTATCTCCTCGCCAAAATCCAGGCTGATCTCGAGGCGCTGGTCCAGGAAGGGCAAGAGTGACCAATTGCTTAATGTCGCCTGCTCCCGAGAGTCAGAAATGAGGCCGCCGCGTTCCTTGTGGGCCCAGAGATACTCATGGGATACCTTAGGCGTCGCAAAGACGATGACAAGCCCACCGTGTGCCAGCATTCGTTGGGTATAACGGCTGATGGAGTTCATGGTGGTCGGGCGAGGGTCAACGACTCCATCAGTCTGCTTTGTCCACCAGCCCGGTGCGGATACCGGGTCCGGCGGTGAGGACAACTGTGGTAACGGTTCGGGGATATCGACTTCGGCGACAACTATCTCCTGCTCCATCAGGCCGGGGAGCCGAGCGTTCCCGACCACTTGACAGAAGCCCTCTCCAGGGGGAACTTTGTATACCTGCCGAAACTGCCTTCAACCGCGGCATAGCCAACTTCAGTGAGGGCCGGGCACGCCTCCGCGTCTAGATCGATGAGCAGTATCTTTGGTTTGGCATATGGTCTGATTGGTTCAGATGGTATCTGCTCCGGCTCCGTCGCGGCAGGTGGTTCAGAGATTCGAGAGTTGCCTTGATCCGGCGGCCTCGAATTAGGCGGCGTTAGCGTTTCACGACGCCCTAAGCTCAAATAGAAATAGATTCCCAGCAACGCAATAACGCCCGCGGCCAGGAAGCCAGCAACAGTAAACGAGTTGAGCATTCACTTATTTCCATTGTGGATTCGCGGATTCTGTTCAGTATACCCCCAGCCGCCATCCTTTGGTCCTGCGGGTTACATTCTCTCCGTCTGGGAGCTGTCTTTGCGAGGGGTTGTCGCCCTGGCGGAGGAATTCGAAATCTGGAGATCCAGCCCCATCGGCGCAAACGGCAAGAAAGCCTCCTTGCGATCTGTTCGACGAATCCGCCGCGCCAATCGGCAGAGGTTCTGATGCGTTACGTAGCAGCCCCAGCAGCCCGTGGTAGAAGTCCAAATCCCCGGAAAAACGGCCTGTAACCTATTGATTCCGCGTTGCGGTTTGGCGTCAAAACGACTTTTGCCACGGGCGGCCAGGCGTCTCCAGCACCAGCCCCGACGGCAGTTCCTCGCCGAAGATGCGGCCCAGAGCGCTGTGGTCTTCTTCACCTTCCAGAACGGCCGCCAGCCGGGCGGCGTGGGGCAGGGTCAGTAGCTTGCGCTTGACTCCCTCGCGCGTGGCTAAGGGGAGATCGCGCATGGGATCGTCGGTGCGACGAGCCATAGCGGCCAGGGCGTCACCGGCGCTGGGAATGTTCAGGAGCGTTTCCACCCAGCGGGCTACCGCCGCGGGCGGAATCACCAGGTTCGTGGGGCCGTAGAAGAGCTTGCGGGCGGCCAGGCGGGAGAGGCACCATAGCTCGCTCTCCTTGAAATCGCCGAGCTTGACGCGCTTGAGGAGCGTCTCACCCAGCTCGGTTTTGGCGCCCACGGGCAGCAGTTCCAAGCTCGAAACCGTGCGCCACATTTCACGCAGCAGGGCCGCATTGATGCGCGGCGGTTTCTTGCTGCCACGCGGCAGCAGGAAGCCGGAGAGTCGCTGGTAAACATCGGTCTGCTGGTTGCGGTTGAGGCCGCCGGCCAGGCGTCCCCAGAAGATCCACCACTCCACTTCGCATTGCACCTGGTTGCCATGCGTGAGGCCGGCGGCGTAAATGCGGCGCGTCTGCTCAACGCGGAAATCGTCGCCCGGATAGCCAAAGCCGGGGCGCAGGCAGAAGCCGCACAGGTTGAGCCAGCGGATCTCGTAGGCCGGACTTTTCTTGCGGCCGTCGGCTGCCGCCAGAAACGCGTCCGCCATTTGGCGGATGGCGGAGAGCGGCCAACTGTTCTTTCCCAAGCCCATGGTCTGTTCGAGCTTTGCCGGGACTTCCTCCGGCGCCATGGGGGATTTCGTGGTGGGCGAAAATACCGTCGAGACTAGCTCCAGCGATGCTTTCAGAGCTGGCTCGCTGACTACGGCGGCGGCTTTGCGTTCGGTTGGCTGCTCTGCCGCTTGTTTACGCAGCTCGAACTGGAGCCGCCAGCGGTTGTCGCCGATCTTCGATTCGCACCACGTTTCGAGCGTGCCGATTTCCGTCAGTCTCGCGCCCAGTTTCACCGGGATGAGCCGCTCCTCGGCCTTCTTGCCGAAGCGGATGACGGCATGCAGCGGGGCGTGCGTGTGCAGGTCGGCGTCGCCGACGGCGAATTCGAGCACCTCGCCGAGCTTATCGTCCGTGCGCGTGAGAGAACTGTAGAGGCGAAACGAAACGGGGCGGTTGGCGACAAGCTGCAACGCATCGTTATCAATCTCGATGGATGCCCCTTCTTCGGTGCCGCGCGGCACCAGGCAGACGGCAGGGAATTTGCCATCGCGAGGCTCGCCGAGCGCGATGTAGTAGGTGCGCGGCAAGCCGCCGCGCACCAACACGCCGCTGCCGGTCGAGCGCACGTAAGAGTAGTAGGCCGCGCCGCGCGCCACGGCCAGGTCCAGCTCGCTGTTCTCCAAAATCTCGGGGCGGCAGCCGTACCACTGGCCCACCACGTCGGCGGCGCGCGCTTGCAGAATCTCCGGAATGAAGAAACCGCCGTTGAAGAGAATGGCGTCGGGAACCTGGCCGGTGGGCTCCAAAAAGGCGTTGAGGTGGCGCGTGATGGCCGGGTCGGAGACGTACGGCAGACCGAGTTCGCGGAACAGGCTGCGCTTTTCCTCCTTGGGCGGCTCGCCCCGCTGGGTGAAGGGGAGGAAGCCTTCGAGCGCCAGTTCCAGCGCTTCCTCGCGCAGGATTTCGGTCTTGAGCGATCTGCCGATCAACGCCGAGCCGGAGCCGAGCACGGTGATTTCCATGGCTTTCAGGCTGGCGTCGCCGAGCAGTCTTTCCTTGGCGGCGGTGCACTGGCGGCGCAGCCCGCTGCGCTGGCGAATGGAGAGCGGCACGCCCAGTTTCGTTTCCACCAGCCAGGCCAGTGTCAGGTCCAGATTGTCGCCGCCCAGCAGCAGGTGTTTGCCCACCGCGGTGCGGGTGAAATCGACCAGGTCGCCCGAGCGCGAAACGCGGATGAGGCTGAAATCGCTGGTGCCGCCGCCCACGTCGCAGATCAGCACCGTCTGCCCGTCGAAGAGCTTCTTGCGCGACTGCGCCAGGTTGTTGGCGATCCAGGAATAGAACGCCGCGGCCGGCTCTTCAAGCAGCGTAAGCCGCTCCAGGCCGGCCTCGCGCGCGGCCATCACGGTGAGCTCCCGAGCCTCTTCGTCGAAGGACGCGGGGACGGTGAGCACGATGTCCTGGTCGGCCAGCGGCACGCCTTTCACGCGGTCCCACTCCTCGCGGAACTTGGCGATGAAGCGCGCGGAGACCTCGACGGGCGAGAGCACGCGTCCGGTCTCCTGCGAATCCCACGGGAGGATTTTGGCGGTGCGATCGACATCCGGGTTGGAGAGCCAGGATTTCGCCGAGTGCACCAGGCGCGTAGGAATGATGGCCCCCTGCTCGCGCGCGTACACGCCGACTGGCTGCCCGTCTTCCAGGAACAGGAACGAAGGCAAGGTACGGCGCGGCTCCACGCGTCCCGCGGCCACCAGTTGCGGCGTCTCGAAGATGTGGACCGGCGGGAAGTCGCGGTCCCCGGCCTCGCCTTCGTCGATGTAGGCCAAAGCGGAATTGGTGGTGCCGAGATCGATGCCGATCTTCATGCGGCGTCCTACTCGATCTCGATTTCCGCGGGCGCGAGGACGGCGGTGTCCTCTGTGGCTGCCAGGCTGGGGAGATCCACCTTCGCCGCGCGCCAGCCCTTGTGGCGCAAGGTGCCGCCGGAGGGTGGCGTCGCCGGGACGTTGCCGATGAACCGAACCACTTGGGGGTCCTTCGAGGGCGCCTTGACGGGCGTGCCTTCGACGCCGTCGATCACCGGCTGAAGCGCGACATAGCGCGCGAGGGAGTCGCGGCATTGATCGTGAAGCTCGCGAACGGCCGCGCCCACCTGGTCGTCGGAGTACGAAGCGATATCCTCCATCAGGAAATCCACCAGGCGCGAATCCCGCTGGAGGATGGCGAGAATCTGCAACGCGCCATCGGCCGGCGTTCGCGGCGCGGCGGCCGCCGGGGTGCCGGGCCCAGAGGGCACCCCGCCCGGAACCGGCTGCTCGCGGCGCGCCAGTTTCAGAGCGGCGAGCGCGTCCGCCGAAAGCGCGCCGTGAAAGAGGATGTTGAAAAAGCAGCGAAACGCCAGAAGAATACGATTCAAATTGGTTGCTCCAGAATTCAAGGATAGCGGAAACAGCGCGCTTACCGGGAGTGAACCACGGTGGCCTGCCGCAGCCGTTCCAACTGCCGCCGCGCAATGTCGGCCCACTGCCCTGAGTTATCGAGCTTCAGATACGCCTTCCAGTGGTGCACGGCCTTCAGCGGGTCGCCGGTGCGCTCGCACAGCAAGGCCAGGTTAAAGTGGGCGTCGGCGTAGTTGGGGTTGAGTTCCAGGGCCCGGCGGTAGTAATCAAATGCCTCTTTGATGCGGCCTTGCTCGTCGTAGAGGTTGCCGAGGTTGAACTGGGCCAGAGGGTAGCTGGGGTCGGCCACAATGGCTTCCATGTAGTACTTCTCGGCCTGGGGGAATTGGTGCTGCCGGTAATAGATGGTGCCGAGATTGACCAGCGCGCCGGCCGCGCCGGGGTTCAATTCAAGCACCTTGCGGTAGGCTTCGATGGCCTGTTCGATGGGAGCGCCGGTCTCTTCCAGATCGAGTCCCTGCTGGAACCAGGATTCCGCCTCGCGGATGCGGTTGACCGCGCGCTTGCGGTCGGGAAAGCTCTTGACCCCGCCCAGCGCGGCGGCGTCGAAATCGAAAAGGATCTGCCCGCTGATGGCCTCCATCTTCTGACCCGCCAGGTGGACCGCGATCTTCTTCCCGTCGGAGACGATGCGAAGCTCAGACAGCGGATGCTCCACCCAATCGAGCTTTTCGCGCAGCGACGCCAGCGCGCGGCCGATCTGGCGCGGCCGGATGTGGTTCTCGCTCAGCTTGATGAGGGTCTGGAGAGCGATGAGGTCGGAGAAAGAGTAGGTCTTGGCGGCGGCGATCAGCCCCTGCCGCTCCCAACTGAGAAGCTGGCGCGCGGAGATCCCGAACTGGCGGCGCACCTCCGCCCGCGAATACTCCTCCTTCGGGGCCACGCGAACATTCTAACAGGCTGAACACCCCGGCCCTCAACGCGCCAGCGCCACCGCCAGCAGCAGCGCACGCTGGGTCCCCAGCCACGAATCCCCGATGTCGAAGGTTTCGTTAAGCGAATGGGCGCCCGATCCCAAACCTCCTCCGCCGATGGTGAGCGCCGGAATGCCCATATTCATTGGCACATTCGAGTCCGAAGATCCTTCGCGCAGCGTTCCGGAGCCGAACAACTTAGTCGCGGCAAGCGCCGTCAGGGCGATCGCCGAATCGGCCGGCGTGTTTCCCGCCGGGCGCACTCCCACCAGTTCGTTTTCGACCGTAACCGGTGCGCGGCCGTTCCAGCGGCGGTTTTCTTCGTCCACGGCCTCCTGGACGGCAGCTTTGTATTTCGTGTTCAACGTCTCCAACGCATCCTTGCCGGCGGAGCGCATGTCCACCTCCATCCAGCATTCGAACGGGATGGCATTGACCGAAGTGCCGCCGCCCACACGGCCCACGTTGAACGTCGTCTTGGGGTTGCTCGGCACCTGGAAGCCATCGATCTTGGCGATGGCCCGGCCCATCGCCTGAATCGGGTTGGCCATGCCGAAAGCGCCGAAGCTGTGCCCGCCCGGCCCCTTGAAAGTGGCCCGATATCGGTAGCTGCCCACACCGGCGTTCTCTATGCTGAGACCAGTCCCATCCACGGAAATGAATTTGTCGATCTGACCCTTTAAGCTGTCGTTGAAAAGATTCTTGGTGCCGCGAAGATCTCCCAGCCCTTCTTCTCCGGTGTCGGCGGCGAAGGTGATGGTCCCCGGCGTCCTCACCTTGCCGTCATCCAGGGCCTTGATTACGCCCAGCATCGCGGCCAGGCCGCGGCAATCGTCTCCGATGCCGGGCCCTTTCAAAACGTCGCCCTCGCGCGTCACCTTCACATTCGTCCCTTCCGGAAAGACCGTGTCGAGGTGCGCCTGAAACAACAGGTTGGGATGTGCGGCCGCGCCCGGACGCACCCCGATCACGTTCCCGGCCAGGTCGATGCGGACGTCCCGCAGACCCAATTGTCGGAACAGCCTTTCCAGTTCCCTGGCTCGCGTCTCTTCGTGGAACGGCGGCGCGGGAATCTCGCAGATCCGAATCTGCTCCTCGATGAAATGGGGCTCGTTGCTCTTGGCGGCGGCGAGCGCTTCCTTCACGGCCGGGTCCAGCATGAGCTGAGCGGCGTCCTGCGCGCCGCCCGCCGCCGCCAGGCTCAGAGCCAGTGCGATGGTTGGAACGAGACGATTGGGCATACGGGTAGAGCTTATCACCAGTGGCATCTACTTTACATCAAAAAGTACTTGACACATTCTGCGCGCTCGCCTATGATGCCTGTATGGGCGCACCGCGGCCGGAACCAGTCGAACTGCACGCGCATGCCATGGAGAACCTGCGGTATATCCGCCGGACGCTCGAGCGGGCGGGCTCGTTCACCGCCGTGCCGGGTATCGGCGGCATGCTGATGGGCTCTACGGCGCTGGCGGCGGCGTGGATGGCCTCCGGCCGGTCCCGCGCCGGCGCGTGGCTCGCGATCTGGTTGGCCGACGCCGGCCTGGCGCTGCTGGTTGGGGTGGTCGCAGCGGCAGTGAAATCGCGGCGTGTCAAGATGCCGCTGCTCTCCGGGCCGGGACGCAAGTTCGTGGCCGGGTTCGCGCCTGCCATGGTGGCCGGGGCGCTGCTTACGGTGGTCATGTTCCGCGCCGGGTTAACTGCGGCGCTGCCGGGAACATGGCTGCTGCTCTACGGCGCCAGCGTGGTTTCGGGCGGTTGGGCCTCAGTCCGCGTGGTGCCCTTGATGGGCGCCTGCTTCATGGCGGCCGGTGCGGCCGCTTTGTTTGCGCCCGCCGAGTGGGGCAACGTCATTCTGGCGGCGGGCTTTGGAGGGCTGCACATTGTCTTCGGTGCGGTGATTGCGGTGAAGTATGGCGGCTAGGCAAAACGCGGTTCGGCGCGAACGCGAAAAGAGGTTGCTGCAATCCGGCCCGGTCAGCACCCTGGCTGCGGGAGCGCCCAAGCTCGACCGGCTGATTCATGAGCGGCTGCGGCTGGGGATGGTGAGCGCTCTTTCCGTCAACGATTCCCTCACCTTCAACGAGCTCAAGAAGTTGCTCGATACCACCGACGGCAATCTCAGCGTTCACGCCAGGAAGTTGGAGGAGGCCGGGTACGTAGCCTGCGCGAAATCGTTCGAAGGACGCATGCCGCGCACCGATTACCGGCTTACCGCCGCGGGGCGGCGCGCCCTGGAGCGCTACCTCGATCACATGGAAGCGCTCATCCAGGCCATGCGGGACAGGTAGCGGAGTTTTTTTTATGGGCATTTACTTTACATCACAAAGTACTCTTCATATAGGCATCATCATGGACGGCAACGGCCGCTGGGCCCTCGCGCGGGGCTTGCCGCGCGTGGCGGGGCATTGCGCGGGCGTGGAGACGCTGACTCGCGTGGTGGAGGCCGCGCCCGGCGCCGGCGTGGGGATTTTGACGCTGTTCGCGTTCTCGTCCGACAACTGGCGTCGCCCGCGGGAGGAGGTCGAGGCCTTGATGCGGCTGCTGGCGGATTACCTGCAAAAGAAGACCGAGCGGTGCGTCGACAACGGTGTGCGCATCGAAGTGATCGGCCGGCGCGACCGTCTGGACGCCGGCCTGCGCGCGGCCATTGAACGCGCCGAGGCGGCCACCGCTTCCGGAACACGCTTACGGCTGCGGATCGCCGTCGATTACTCCGGCCGGGACGCCATTCTGGCCGCCGCGCGCCGCGTCGCAAATCTCTCTCGCGAGTCGCTCGAAGGCGCATTGGGTCCGCCGGTGGACCTGCTGATCCGCACTGGAGGGGAGCGCCGCCTGAGCGACTTTCTGCTCTGGGAGTGCGCCTACGCCGAGCTGATCTTCTCGCGCCGGATGTGGCCCGATTTCGGGGCCGAGGACCTGCTGGGCGCGGTCCGGGAGTTTCGCGGCAGGGATCGTCGGTTCGGAGCCGTGCCGCCAATGGCGATGCCGCGGCGGGAAGCCTGGCTGGACTAAGGCGGTACACTGGGGCCAGAGGTGTACCGTGCAAAATCCTCCGCCGGAGCCCGCCCATCCGTTCGACTCCAATCTCGATTTGGTCGTGGTGTTGGAGACAAACAATCGCATTGAGCTTGCCCTGGCAAAGGGATTACTGGAGGACGCCGGCATTCCCTTCTTCGTTCTGGGCCAAATCGCCACGCTGGTCCAGGACGTGGATGCGTTTCTCCATAAGTGGGTCCGCATCCAGGTGCCGCGCGACCGTGAGGCGGAAGCGAGGGAACTTCTGGAAGGGATGCTCGTTGCGGACGCCAGCCCTCAGGACGCCGTGGAGTCCGGCGAGAACGCCTAACGGGGGCCGCGCCCCGGCAGGCCCAGCCAGCGCGGAACTGCCTTGCAATAGAGATCGTACGAACGGCCGCGCGTCGCTCGAAGGTGTGGCTCCTCAAAGAACACAATCATCAAATGAAAGAAGAGGAACACCGCACAGCCGTATACCGCCAGCGGAGTCGAGGCGAAGAGCACTGCCTGGCCGAAGACGACTAGGAGCACTCCCACGTACATGGGATTGCGAGAGAACCGGTAGGGACCGCTCGACACTAGGCCTCCCGGTTCCTCTCCGATTAATAGCCGCAGACGACGCGCAAAATAGATGGCGGGCGTCCCTCCGGCGGCCAAGAATCGGACCAGGCACAGGGCATATGTCAGCATTCCCGCGGCCACCAATAACCAGCCTGCGTTCGAGATTCCTCCCCGGAGTCGCGCGCGCGGATCGATGATCGAAGGCAGGAAGAACCCCGCCACGCCGGGAACCAGGACGGTAAAGACGATGCCGCGCACCCAAAGCATTTGAAACCGCATTATCGCATTGACCTGGCAATGCAGGCTGCGCTGCTACAATCCGGGTATGGTCAAAGGCATTGAACATACCGCCATCGCGTCGCCCGACCCGCACAAGCTGGCTCGCTGGTACGTGGAGCACCTCGATTTCGTCATCAACTACCAATCGGCCGGCAGCAAGACGACATTTGTGAAGGCGTCGGACGGGTCGATGATTGAGATCATCGAATCCAGCGGCGCACCGCCCGCCGCGCTGGACATGAAGGCCGCCGGGCTGCGGCACCTGGCCATCGCGGTGACGGATTTTGACGCCGTTTATGAGCGCTTAAAGGGCAAGGGCGTTTCGTTCCTCACGGAGGCGGAGAAGAAGGGCGGCAATTCGCTGGTGTTCTTCACCGACTGCGACGGCAACATTCTGCACCTGCTGCAGCGGGAAAAGCCGCTGCCGTAAGGTCTGCGGTCACTTTGCGGATTTCGAGTGGCCGGCGTGCCGCCAAAGGCAGTCTACGGTAAGGGCGTAGCTAGATAAACGGGGAGCGTCACCGAGGTCTGGCCCGGCACTGTCAGCGTGATGGTGGTGGATAGGTAGGTGCCGGGCGGCAGTTCGACATTTACCTGAAAGATTCCGGCGGGCAGTCCCGGAGCCGCGCCCGAATAGGCTACGTTCAGCGGAACGTAGACCGAATTGCCGTTCTGCCATCCGCGCAGGATGGCGCTGAAAGCCCCGCCATAGCTGGCCGCACCCGTGGCGATCTGGCCGTCCGTAAGAATTGGCCAGCCGGCGCCCGTGCCCCAGATCGAGAGAAAATCCCCCGGTTTCGCGGGATGGGCGGCCGAATTGAGCGTGCCGTCCTGATTCACTGCGGCGCTGGCGAAAACGCCTAACTGCGAGCTCGCGACCGCGGTGCGGAACGGAGGACTGGTCACATCGTTGAAAACGATGCGGAGGTCGGACGTGGTGTGGCCCGCCACCTCGTAGGGGACCATCGCGTTAATCTGCGAATCGGAGACGTAGAGCAGGGGCGCCGGGATGTCGTCGAAGAGTACTTGCGCGCCGGCCAGCGCGGTGGGCAGCATGCCGGAGAAGGTGGCCTGCACTGCGGGGAAGGTTCCGATATGTGGCCCATAGATGGAGATGGCCTCTCCGGGCGCGATGCGGCCGGTCGCAATACCCCCGGCGGCGTTGGTGAGGGCAGCCGGGCGCATCACGGGCCGCGGTGAGGCCGCGATCACCGAGACGATCCCGTAAGGCCCGGTCAAGTGCAGCAGGCCGCCGGAATCCACGGCGATCGATGCCGACACGGTGTTATCGGGGTAGCGGCCGGAGTAAGGCAGCGCGGTCCCCTGGGGATTGAGTTCCACCACGAAATCGCCTCCCACGAACCAGCCCTGGTTATCGGGGAACTCGGTCGAACCGGTCGTGCCGGCAACCCAGAGGTCACCGGAGGTATCGAGCGTCGCGGCAGTGGCGTGGTCGTAGCCTTTGCCGCCGAGCAAAGTCGCCCAGACAAGCGCCGAGCCGCTGGTATTCAGTTTGAGCGCAAAGACAGGGCCTGTGGTCTGATATGCACCCGGCGTGACGGGGAATTTCGGATCGCTCGTGCTGCCGGTCACGTAGACGTTGCCATCGGGGTCCACGGCCATGGCGGCGGCGCTGCTGAGGGCTGCGTAGGAGGGGGACGGCGGAGTCTGGTTGGTGCCGTTAGCCAGGTAAGTGAGATAGGAAAGCGCGCTGCCGCCGGCGTTGATCCTGGCGACGAACGGGCCCGGCCCGGTGGCGACCATGGCTCCGGGCGAAGTGGGCAGATCGAGCGTATTGGTGTTCCCGGCAATGTACGCGTTGCCTGCATGGTCCACGCCGATTCCGAGCGATGCCGTGAAGCGCTGGCTGGTTTGACACGTGCCGCCGCCTACCCAGGAGGGGCAGTTTATGGCGTTCCCGGCGATCACGGCCGAATACACGATGCGATCCCCGGCGGAGGAGAGCTTGGTCACGAAGGCGCCATAAATATCCGGTCCTTGGCCCCCCAGCCGCGCCGGCGGAGGCACCCCACCCGAGATTGGGAACGGCGGCCAATCCGTGGTGCCGGTGAGATACATGCTACCAGCCGAATCCACGGCAATAGCCGTGATCGGGGCCGGGAAGTAAGTGCTATAGAGCAACAGACCATCCGGGCCGAACTTGGCCAGGAAGCCCGGGCCAGGGGTGGATTGGAGCGCGTTCCGCAGCGGCAGGTCGGGAGCCGAGGTGGATCCCACCAGATAGAGGTTCCCGGCGGCGTCCAAGACCAAGTCGTTCGCGGCGGTATTGCCGAGGCCCGCGACCCAGGCAACGGTCGAGATCTTTCCGGACCCGTCCAGCTTCATTACGAACGCGTCAGTGCCAGTGTACGTGGTAACTAGCGTGAACGTCCGAGTTCCGGCGACGTACGTGTTTCCCGCCGAATCGGTAGCGACGCGCGCCACACTATAATCGACTGTCGCTTCTCCGATGTACGTGCTGAATTCCGCGGCCGCGGCGACGGCCGCCGGGCAGAGCGAAACGAGCGCGACGCAGCTCCACAAGCTATGCCCAAGCATACTGCGATTTTAGCGCGTCGCAACCGGACGGGCTCTTCGAGCATGCGCGCCACTTTTCGGGCCGTCAGTTCTTTTCGGCTTATCGCATAGAATTAAGGGTCTCGCCCTTGTGTACGTAATTTTTCGCCTCGTCGCGGGAATCTGTGGGCAGGTAAGCGGTCTATCGAGGCTGCTGTTCGAGGAAGCGGCGGAACTTGCGGCAGGTTGACTCAAAGGATCGCTGCTCTTCCTCTGAGTCGCCGTGGTAGAGCAGCGGCCCGCCCTCCTGCAGCACGTCGAAGACGAGATCCTGCACCGGCACTTTTCTTAGAGAAGGGGTTTCGTTCAAGTCACGGATGATTTCTCCACCCAAGATCCAGAGGTTGTCCGCGTGCTTGCGCATGGTCTTCCGGCTGAGGTTCAGTCCGACCAGATGCTGGAGAAACGGGAGGAAGTAATCGACGATCTTCTCGCCCGGCGGAAGGTCCTTCTCAACCCCCATCCAACTACGCGGCCAGTCCGCCAAATCCCGGCAATATTTCGACAGATCGATGGACGGCGCCGCCGGTGCGGCATGGTTTACGGTGGAAGTTCTCGCCATGCAACTGATAACGATTCTAAACCGCTGCCACCGGTTTCGGGGATTCGTCTACGACAGCGCGAAGTTCTCCCCCTCAGAGCAGCGCACCATCGAAGTGCGCGTCCGGCCGAGAGTTGGTTCGGCGGCGATCTGTTCAGGCTGCCAGCGGCCGGCCCCTGGCTACGATCGCCTTTCCGAACGGCGGTTTGAGTTCATTCCCTTTTGGGGTTTCCTGGTCTTCCTGCTCTACCGGATGCGGCGGGTGAACTGCAAACGTTGCGGGGTCGTCGTGGAGGAACTGCCCTGGGCCAGCGGCAAGCATCAACTTACCAAGGTGTACATGCAGTTCCTGGCGCACTGGGCACGCAAGCTGTCCTGGAAGGAGACGGCCACATCATTCCGCACTTCTTGGGAACAGGTCTGCCATGCCGTGGAGTACGTGGTGAGTTGGGGTTTGGAGCACCGCACGCTGGCGCCCATTCGGGCCATCGGTGTCGATGAGATCCAGTACGCCAAAGGGCACAAATACCTCACGCTGGTTTATCAGATCGATACCGGCATCAGCCGCTTGCTGTGGGTGGGCAAAGAGCGGACTGTGGAAGCCTTCGAAGGATTCTTCGCCATGATCGGTGAGGATCTCACCGCCAAGATCGAGTTCGTGTGCTCCGACATGTGGAAGCCCTACCTCCGAGTCATCCGCGAGAAATGCTCCCAGGCTCTCCACATCCTGGACCGTTTTCATATCGTGGCCAAAATGAACGAGGCGCTGGACGACGTCCGGGCTGCCGAGTCGCGCAGGATGGCACAGGAGGGCCACGAACCGCTGTTGAAAAAGTCGCGCTGGTGCGTACTGAAGCGCAAGGAAAATCTCACCCCGCAGCAGAAGTTCCGGCTGCGGGACCTGCTCCGCTACAATCTGCAAACCGTTCGGGCCTATCTCCTCAAAGAAGACTTTCAGCAGTTCTGGGAATACAACTCGCCCACCTGGGCGGGAATGTTCCTGGATTTCTGGTGCCATCAAACGATGCGCTCCCGGATCGAGCCGATGAAGAAGATCGCTCGGATGCTGCGGGCTCACCGCGAACTGCTGCTGAACTACTTTAAGGCGAAAAAGGAGTTCTCCAGCGGGATCGTCGAAGGTTTCAACAACAAAGCCAAAGTAACTATGAGAAAATCGTACGGCTTCCGAACGTTCCGCATCACCGAACTCGCGCTCTACCACGCACTTGGCAAACTGCCCGAGCCGGAACTAACCCATGAATTCTACTGACGAGTCAATTTTTCATTTCCTTTGCTCCTTGTTCCTTCCGGGGCAGCACGCGCCGCCCCGGTCTGTTCTGGTTTCTCTACGCCCGCCGCGCCCTACTGGCCGGCGTTCTTCTGCATGCCGCGATAGTCGAGAGCGGCCGCGCCGAAATCCATGCGCGCCTTGATCTCGACGCCGTCCACCTCGAATCCCTGCTTGGTTTCGATGTAGACGCCCTGCTGCCCTTCCAGGTAGCAGTACTCCACAGTGTCGATCTGTGCCGGGTCCGCGATCAGATACCAGCCCGTGGTCCCATTCGTCGCGGCATCGAGACGCGGCTCGACCACCGGAACCAGGCTGCGCACCCATTCCGGCACGACCTTCGTCGCATCAGCCGACGCGATGTTGATCGGGTACACGAGCTGGAGCATGTAAGTCTCCAGCGCCGTCGGCACGGCAATGAACCGCGGAATGAGGTTCAGCGGAGTGCCCTGCGGCCCTTTCTGCAGGCGCATGGCGCCCCGCGCCTTGCCAAGGGCGGTCAGAGGCGCCGCGTTCTGTACGGTGTTATCGATGCTGCTGGCGGCGCCGGTCAGCAAATTGGCGTGATTGGCATGAAACAGCGCAGTGGAAGTCTTGTCGCCCGCGTACACCGCCGCCGGATTCGAGGTGATGATGCCCCAGACGGTGTTCGATTCGAGCTGCGCGGCGGCCACACCGAGCAGAGCCGGAACACGGGTGAACGCCTGCAGGTCGTCATTGATGATGACCTTGCGGGTCAGCGCCACGATTTCGCCATAGGTGCCGAGAGAGTAGTTGATGTTGTTGTCGGTCAGGTTCGCCCGGTGGTACTCGCCCTTCTCATTCAGCGCTTGCAAAGCCGGCGCATCGGCGAGCATCACGCGGTTGATGGGCTTGAAGTCCTGCGCCGTCACCTGCCGGCAGAACGGCTGAAAGGTGCGCGGATAGGCTTCATAACCCTGGCGCAGGGTCTTGTTGGCGACATTGGCGAGGATCGCCGGGAAGTCCGAAGTGGATTCGGCGCCGCCCGCGAAGAACTCCGGTCCCCGCGAGGATCCCTGGAGCGCCAGCTCCGCACCCCTCTGCTTCACCGCCGGCTTCTCACCACTGCGGGCAAACGCGCCGCGAACCCATGCTACGTATCGGCCACCGACGTATGTCCGTCTCGCCTTCATACGGCCAAGCATTCCGTGACCACTTGAAGGAAAACACCCCGCGTGCTCACGAGTACTCCGTCTTCGTCGCGCCGATCCAGGCGGCGAAGCTTCCAGCACCGGCCATGATCCAGGTTTTCGAGGAAGCTATAGCAAGTGCCAGCGCGAGCATGTGTCTCAACCGGACTGCTGCCGTCCTCCCGTCGCAGCCAAATGGCTTTCAGATGCCCCTTGCGCCCGTAGGAGGGCTTCACGAACCCACCTGAGATCAGGCGCTTTGCAGCCTTCGTGGAGCGGAAGCCGAGGGAGGTTCCATCGGGCGCGTAGTAGGGGATTGGTTCGGCGGGCTTCATCGGGGCACACTTCGAGTACGGCACGGAAGGGAAGGAGTTTTACGAGAGTCCCGTCTCTCAGTGGTGGGGATGCGGGATTTGCGAGAGGCCCCGCGAGCCTCTGGGGGAACGCCGCGAAGACGTTCTACTCAATCTCTAACACGGCTTCACGGGCGCGTCAAGGAAAAAACAAATCGCTGCGGTGTTGTTTCAAATAGGCGCTGCCGCGCTGGTAGCTGTGGGCCTCATGCACGTAGGGTGAATCAGATTGTCTCCGTCTCGCGACACGCAAAACGCGAACAAACGCACCCCATCATTACCGCGGCTACCAGTCTGATCGCGGCCGCCGATGGGACCCATGGGGGCGATGGTCCGATTCTGCATGTATAGGGAAAAACGATGTTGTCTCCGTCTCGCGATACGGAGAACAACGCGCCACGACTCCCATGGATACCACGGCTACCATGGCGAATGAGTTTGGGTTTGGACCCAGTTTGGACCCAGTTGAGGAGTATGGGAGGGGTTGGAGGTCTGTAAGTCTTTGAAAAATTTGGTCGGGCCGCCGAGATTTGAACTCGGGACCTCTTGCACCCCAACCAAGAACCACTTGTGCGCACCGCCTCCGCATATTGAAAACAAAGCAGTTACGATTTTAAATTTGCGGGAATTGTGCGGGAATTGTGCGGGATTTGGCGATTGTGCGGGAATTGTGCGGGATGAAAACCACGGCTCGACGGGGTTGGCGCCATCCCGGACGGTACCGCTGAAATCGCCGGGAGGTGACTGGATGGGTGTAGAGGTTTCCGATCTGAAGCGACGGTTGAGAGCATCAAGATTGATGCTCTTCGATTCGTTGAGGAGACGACTGAAGTGATCGTCATTGATACCCAGACTTCAGGCCCACGATGAAGCCCACACCGAAACCCATCGCCAGGAGCGCTGCCGATGCTGGCACTGCTCGATTGTAGCTTGACGCCGCCAACGGACGTTGCCGGCAACCCGAGAACCTGCACGACCTGCAACCCGATTTGACATTGTAAATATGGCGCCACAGGCGCGGCTCGTGTGCGTGAACTGAGCCGGCCGGCCACAGGCCGTGCGTGATCGCCCGGAGTTATGTCGCGCTTAACCTCTTGGCCGAATGCCATCCCCAGTATACTGGTACCTAAATCCGGCGTGAAGACCTTGCTTTGCGCCAAGAAGCTGGCAGCACCAAACCGTTTCCGGGCCGTCGCAACACCCTCAATACGGCATCCGACGTTCAATTGCTGCTGGCGGCGATCGTGAATAGGATGACGAAATTCTGCAGCAGTGGGTGAAATCACGCGAGGTGTCTGATGCGAAACCGCTCTATCGGTGGGGAATAAGAAGTTACGGAAGGTGCGTAATACCGGGGCGAGGCTCATCAGCACGGTCTGGGAACTCTGGAGTGTGGAGTGGAAGGCACGCACAGCCGCAGCAGTTGGTGAAAATCGGAACAACAATGAACGTTGCTGACGTGCTTGAAACCCCTGTGATTATTGGCTATCCAAAGATCTCTTGGAGAATTGGGCGTTGCGCGATTACCTAACTAAAAGTTACGTTATCGCGCAATTCGCCGAAATGCTCCAAAATGGCGTCAGCCGGGCTCGCGAAGGCCCTTCAGAGACCCCGAATGCGCCGGATCCGGGTGGTATATTCTTATCCATATGCGATTGTGCTGGTGTTGGCTAATCGCCTTGGCATCGAGCAGTGGTAGGGCAGTCCAACGGCAGGATTATTTGACCACGTCCGTTGGGACAGACCGCGCGGTTGCTGTCCGAGTTCCGACGACGCAGGCGTTCTTGGGCGCTATTGCGAGTGTCGCGATCGAGGGCGCTTGTGGTGATAACCGTGTGACGGCAATGGAGGCCCTGCGGGCAGCGGGCTGTTGCACAACCTCTTTCCCGTGCCATAATCAGGAACGCTCATGAAGATCGGTTTCCTCAACCCGTGGCAAAACGCCGCCTACAATCGGATCTTCCACTCACTGGCCATCGTCGCAACGCGAATCGGTCACGAGCTCGTGCATTGTGCCAACAGCATGGAGGTTGCCGCCCACGCGCCGGACTTCGTACTGGCCGGCGGCTCCATTCAGCCTAAACTGAACGACGTCCCTCAGTACGCCATCATCCACGCGTCCAGGGACCTGTATTTGACCCACTGCGCCCACTACAACAACATCCTGACCTGCGACGGATATCTAACCATTTCCGATTCCCTCGCCCGTTTCATCCGCGATCTCACCTTCGGCGCCGGACGCCCCCGGGAAGCCGGCTTCTACTTCAGTACCTGCCAGCGCCAAGATATCCGAGCCGATCTCGCCACCCTGATCGCGTCCTCCCGCCTCAAAATCAC
>Ga0209039_10002021_pt1 | contig 17887 bp, 17 predicted proteins | sample BogFormECP12_OM1_FD_188238 | JGI IMG/M metagenome (GOLD analysis project Ga0209039, IMG submission 188238) | Bog forest soil microbial communities from Calvert Island, British Columbia, Canada - ECP12_OM1 (SPAdes) (version 2) | ecosystem: Environmental > Aquatic > Freshwater > Wetlands > Bog ...
GCCAATACGCTATACTGCGAAGACATTCTCTAGGAGCCTGTTTGCTTGTTGCGCCTCATCATTCGGTCCTCTGACATCCATGCCGCCGGTTGTTTCACACTGGAACATATTCCCAAAGGTACTCGCGTACTGGAATACACCGGCGAGCGCATCACCAAGGCTGAAGGCGACAACCGCTACGACGGCCTGCCGTTTACCTACTTGTTTGGGGTGGGAGATGGCGAGGTGGTGATCGACGGGCACGGAATGGCAATGTTCGTGAACCACTCCTGCGATCCCAACTGCGAAACGGATGAGGAAGATGGCCGGGTGTACATCAGCACCCTCCGCGATCTCGCCCCCGGCGAAGAACTCACCTATGACTATTGGCTCTACGACGGCGAAGACGACGCTCCCTGTTATTGCGGCAGCAAGGATTGCCGGGGCAGCATGTATTCTCCCGACGAGTTGAAGAAGAAGCGACGCGCTGAGGCAAGAAAGAAGAAGAAGCAAGCGGGGCTATCTTAAACCGTGTCATCCTGAACAGGGTCCGTCCGCCCAGACGTGGCGTACGCTGAAAAGGTATGGCGCCCTCGCCAGTTTCTGCGCCGACAGCTGCCAAATCAAAATCGGTATAAAATCATTTGTACCTGCTCCAACACGGTTCATCCCATCGTGATCCAGAACTCAGCCCCGCCCATCGACGGTATGTGGACGCGCAAGCCCGGCGACCGCGACTACCGGCGTCAATCCTCCCGCACTGCGATCAGTGTGATATCAACCGTGCTCAATGAGGTGGATGACATTGACGGGCTGGTGTCGAGCCTGATGGGGCAGACTATCCGTCCCGCGGAGGTCGTCATCGTTGACGGGGGTTCGACCGACGGAACCTGGGAACGGCTGCAGGCTGCAAGTGCACTATACTCGGGCCTGGTCGCGATTCGGGACGAAAGTTGCAGCCTGAAAGGCTCCTCCGGACCGATTGCGCGAGGCCGCAACATCGCCATCGCCCGAACATCGTCGGATGTTATTGCCTGCGCCGATGCAGGCTGCCTTTACGGCCCGGAATGGTTAGAGCGGCTCACAGAACCTATCGTGAGCGGGGTCGCGGAATATTCGCTAGGCGGGTCTTGCATTGATGAGGAAGGCCGAACCATCTGGGATGTGGCCTCAGCGCCATTCCTGGGGATCAAGCTCCACGCCGATGAGAAGACCAAGTCATGCACAGCCCGTTCCATGGCGTTTCGCAAAGACGTCTGGAAGCGCGCTGGAGGATTTCCGGAAACCGTTTTTCTGATCGACGACACCTTGTTCGACATACGGGCACGCAGAGTTGCGGTGCCCGCGTTTGCCGATCAGGCCAAGGCCGTCTATCGGCCGGGCTTGACGATGAAGACAGCCACCAACCAGTTGGTGCGTTACGCCGTCGCCGATGGTGCCGCCGGCGTGCGCCCAGCTCGCCTTTTCCGCAACCTGGCACGCTGTGTGGCAGAGGTGATTTCGATCGCGTTACTTCCGTGGACCTTTATTCCGCTACTATGCGTTGTTTTGCTGGAGATATATTTTGCTTTCCGGCTCGACTGGCACAGCTTTCCCGGCAAGTCTTCACCTCGCCAGCTCGGTGCAAGGCTGCTGTTTTCGCTGCTGGTTCCCTGGGTGGTCTCACGGAACTACCTTGTGGGCATCGTCACCAAGCCGCAGCAGGTTAACCGGCAAAACGCTGGTTAGCCAATCCCGGGTTGTTTTATCCGAGAGGCTCGGGTAGAGCGGCGCTTCAGCGCCGCGTCAACGCCGCTCTCTAAATATGAGGCTTTCGGCCCGCTGCGTTGCAGCGGGCCGAAAGCCTGAAGTTCGGAAGCGCAGCCTGGACGCGGGCCTGAAGGTCTACCCGAATACACCAAGCGGAATCGGCTCAGCTAATCCTTGAAGTGATAAACCAGCAGGTGGTACACGGCCGCAACGCCATCGGTCCAACTGATCTTCTTGCCTTCCGCGTAAGTGCGGCCGTGATAGATGATGGGTACTTCGTAGATGCGCGCGCCAATCTTGGCGAGCTTCACCGTGACCTCGGTTTCAATGCTGAAGCGGTCGGAGCGGATTTGGATCTGCGAGAAAATCTCGCGGCGGAAAACTTTGTAACAGGCGGTCACGTCGTGGATGTTCAGGCCGGTTAGCATGTTGCACAGCAGCGAGAAGCAGCGATTCAGCACATACCGCCAATAGCGCGGCACGCGGTGTGGCCCATCGTGGAAGCGGTTGCCAAAGACTGCATCGGCGTGGCCTTCGAGAATTGGCGCGATCAGCAGCGGGTAGTCGCGCGGGTCGTATTCCAGGTCTGCGTCCTGGACGAGCACCATCTCGCCGGTCACGTGCTCCAGGCCGGTGCGAACTCCCGCGCCTTTCCCCTGGTTCTTCTCATGTAGCACCAGCTTGACACTGTTCGCGCCGTTGCCGCCCAGCAGCTTGGGCAAGTCGGTGTCCTGCAAGAGCTCGCGGGTACCGTCGGTCGAGCAGTCATCTACGATGATGAGTTCCTTGTGCAGACTAAGCGGTTGCCGCGCGACCTGCTGCAACAGTTCCATCACCGTCTTGCGCTCGTTGTAAACCGGAATGATGACCGATAGCGTGTGGAATTGCGGAAGAATCTCGTCCTCGAAAGCGACTGGGAGTTCTTCCCCCTGATGGCGAGGATCGGTGCGGGTTTGCGCTTGGGAAATCAAGAAGACCCCGAGAATCAGCAGTTCCGGATCGATGGGATGCCGGTAACGCGGCTCCGGAAAGCAAATATAGTAGACCACAGGATAGAACGCCACCAGACTGGCGAAGAGAAAGACGCCGTGGACGCGCCGCTTTATCGCCAGTAGCAAACCCCCGATGCCCAGCACCGACACCAGCAGCAAGTGGGTGTTCCTGGTTTCGGCCAGCCATGGAATTTTGTACTCCCTCGGTATGCCATTCCAAAAATAAATGACCCGCCGCAGACTGATGGCCGCGAATTTGCCGGGATGCTGGGCTATCCACTCTCTGGCCAGGCGCCCTTGCTGGGCGCAGAACGCCGGCTCGCCCATCTGCTTATATTTCTCATATAGAAAGATGTTGTGAGCAGGATGATACGCCAGCACGTACATGCCCTCAGCCAGTGGATTATTGCCGATGCGCAACTCATTGCCGAAGTTGTCGCGCACAAAAACGGGCCTGCCGAAGACCTCGTAGTTGCGCACCAGCCATGGCATGATGGTCATCCAGAACATGACTGCGCTCAAGACTGCCGGCACAAGGAACCGCTTTCCATGACTGTGCAACTGATTTACCAGCCAGCATCCGGCGAACGGCAAGAAGGACAGCGCGGCCGGATTGGTCAACGCCGCAACTCCCCACAGCAAGCCGTAGCCCAGCCACGAAGAAGAGCGCTCGTCGCCTTCCATCTCCAGCGTGAGCATGAACAGCAGACTCAGCAGGAATGCCGACAGGCTGGTCTCCCAGATCCATTTCACCGACCAGAAAACTGTGTCGGGATACAGCGCCCAAACCCAGCCTGACCAGATAGCGACCTTCTCGCCGAAGACGCGGCGCGCGCTGCGATATATGGTCCAGCTTGTCAGCGCAGCAAAGAGGCTGTTGAGCGTGAGCGTCGCAAATGCAGCCGCGCGCGAGTAGTTGCCAAGAATGCGAAACGCCACGGACAGCACCCACGGATAGAGCGGAGGGTTCCAGGCCGAGGGTCCGGTATCGCCGCCAAAGGGAGAGCTGAAACCGTGGCCGCTGGCTAGCGAGTACGCGAGCCGGCCGATCTCCCAGCCAAATCCAAAGTTGGCTTCATTGGTGCGAAAGCGGTAGGTGTGCGCCAGCGCGATCCACAGTACGCGCACGGCGAAGGCGACCAGCACCATCCATGCCGGCGAGCGCCAGATAACCTGCCAGTGGGACTGTGGCGCAGTGTGTGTGGCGCCTGAAACAGGCGCTGAATGTGCCGACACGGGCTGCAATTGCATGAGCGTCAAGGCAGATTCTATCGCAGCCGCAAGGCGAAACGCCCTTCAGTTGGGTGGTGCGGCCCTGAAGGCTGAGTAGATACATCAAAACCGACGAACGCTAATCCACAGTACAACGTTACCCCGCAACTTTCATCCGCCATCAGGTTTAGACATAATGAACCGTTAAGCGCAGAACATTTCTATGGACCGGGCCCGCCGCAACCGCAGAGACAGCATCTGTTACAGACCGTGGTTGCGCTGGGCTGCAGTGTTGACTCTTGTACTCTTGACGGCTGGCCTTTCCGCGTCCAAGAAAAGCAAGAATGCCAGCACAATAGACGAGCAGAAACGCGCGCTACATGCGCTCGACCGGCTGACGTTCGGTCCCCGTCCTGGTGACGTACAAAGCGTAGTGTCGATGGGCGTGGACAAGTGGATCGATCAGCAACTCCATCCCGAAAGAATCGACAACAGCGCCATGCAGTCGCGCCTGGCCGGATACCGGACGCTGGAAATGAGCAGCCGTGAAATGCTGCTCGAGTTCCCGCCTAACCCCGTCGCGAAGGCAGTTATAGATGGGAAGTTGCCCATGCCGGCCGACCCTTATCGTCGTGCCGTCTATGTCGCCGCTATAGACCGCGTTCAACAGAAGGAACAGCAGAAACAAGACTCAACTACGGCGCCGGCGAACGCTTCCGCATCGCCCGGTGCGCCCCCAAGCTCTCAGCCTTCGATGCAGCCGGTTGCTGTCGAGCAGCGCCGGCAGGACCGCCGCGAGGCGCGCTCCCTAGTGGATGATCTTGCTCCGCTGCCGCCCGACGCACGTATGAAGCGCATCCTGGCGCTGCCGGTTGCACAGCAACGCGACCTGACGCAGGGAATTCCGTTCGAGAAAAGGCAGGCGCTCCTGGCAGGCATGTCTCCGCAGCAGCGCGAGACTGTACTGGCGCTTAACAATCCAGCAGGGGTGATCAACAACGAAGTGCAGTCGGCGAAGCTGCTGCGCGCGGTTTACAGTGACCATCAGCTCGAAGAAGTGCTGACCGATTTCTGGTTCAACCACTTCAACGTGTTTATTGGCAAGGGCGCAGACCACTATCTGGTCACCGCTTACGAGCGTGATGTCATACGCCCGCACGTGCTTGGCAAGTTCAAGGACCTGTTGGTGGCCACAGCGCAGAGCCCCGCCATGTTGTTTTACCTGGACAACTGGCAGAGCGAAGGTCCGGACTCCGACGCGGCACGCGGGGTTCCGGTGCGCGGACAGAATGCGGGCATGAACGGTCCGTTTGCGCGACGCGGCGTAATGTATCCAGTCCCTCGCCCTCCGCGGCCTTCCCAACAACAGCCGCCGAACGCGCAGAACAACCAACAGAAACGCCGCAACGGACTGAACGAGAACTATGCGCGAGAGTTGATGGAATTGCATACGCTCGGCGTCAACGGCGGTTACACACAGCAGGATGTGACCCAGGTGGCACGCGTGTTCACGGGCTGGACCATCGACGAGCCTAACCGCGGTGGGGGCTTCATCTATAGGCCTCGCCTGCATGAGCCGGGCGAAAAGGTTGTCCTTGGACACAAAATCAAAGAGAGCGGAGAGAAGGAGGGAATGCTAGTGCTGGAGATTCTTGCGCGTCACCCCTCCACTGCTCGCTTCATTTCCACCGAGTTAGCGCAACGCTTTGTCTCCGACGATCCTCCGCCATCGCTGATCGATGCGATGTCGAAGACGTACCTCAAGACCGATGGCGACATTCGCGCGGTGCTGCAAACTATGTTCCGCTCCGCTGAATTCTGGGCTCCGGAAGCTTATCGCGCCCGCGTAAAGACACCGCTTGAGTTTGTGGCGTCGTCGTTGCGTGCAATGCAGGTCGAAATCATCGATCCACAACCGCTACTGGGCACGCTGAACAAGATGGGCATGCCGCTGTATGGGAGCCAGCCGCCTACCGGCTATTCGACCAAGGCCGATGTCTGGGTCAACTCAGCGGCGCTACTCGATCGCATGAACTTCGGACTCGCGCTTGCGACCAACCGGTTGCTGGGCACTACTTTCAACCTTTCGCAGCTGCTCAATGGAGCTCCGGTGGCCGACGCTGATCCTTATCAGGTGCAACTTAAGCTTGAGCAGACGTTGGTTCCAGGTGACATCTCCAAGCAGACGCATCAGACGATTGAAGAGCGCATCGTTGACCCGCAGGCAATGGCACAGTTCGAAGATCCTGCGCATCCCGCGAACCTCAACGTAATCGCCGGGTTGTTGCTGGGTTCGCCGGAGTTTCAGCGGAAGTAAAGGAACAATGAGCATCACACGACGGACATTCTTAAAGGGCGGTGCGATGGCTGTAGTCGGCACTGCAGCGATTCCTTCCTTCCTTACGCGGGCAGCATGGGGAGCGGTCGAAGCCAGCTCCAACGGCAAGCGGCTGGTCGTCATCTTTCAGCGCGGCGCGGCCGACGGCCTCAACATCGTGGTCCCGCATGCCGAGCCCTCGTATTATGCGATGCGACCGAGCATCAACATTCCCCGGCAACAGGTCATTGACCTCAACGGCTTCTTTGGTCTGCATCCGTCGCTGGCGCCGTTCAAACCGCTGTGGGACCAGGGGCATCTCGCCATCGTTCATGCTGCAGGCTCGCCCGACACCACGCGCTCACACTTCGACGCGCAGGATTACATGGAATCGGGCACACCCGGCGTGAAGGCCACAAGCGATGGCTGGCTCAATCGCACGCTGCAGTCGGAGCCTGCCGGAGACAACCCATTCCGAGCTGTCGCGCTGGGCACTTCGCTGCCGCGCATTCTCGCGGGCAAGGCGCCTGCGGTCGCGGTCAGCAACGTAAACGGATTTGGTATCGCGGGCGGCAATCCAGCCGCGGCTCCGCTGGGCAGTACATTCGAGGCAATGTACGCGCAGTCCGTGGACAGCGTCCTGCATGGCACTGGGCGCGAGACATTTGAAGCGGTCAAGATGCTGAAGTCCACCGACCCGCAACATTACACGCCAGCGCCGGGAGCCAACTATCCGAAGGGCCGCTTCGGCGACGCGCTGCGGCAAACTGCGCAGCTCATCAAGGCGAACCTCGGTGTGCAGATCGCGTTCACCGACATCGGTGGATGGGACCACCACGTCAACGAAGGCGCAGTGGAAGGCCAGCTTGGCAACGTGCTTCGCGATTTCTCGCAGTCCATTGCGGCATTCTGGATCGACCTCGGCCCGCTTGCGGAAGACACTGTGATTGTGACGATGTCGGAGTTCGGGCGCACGGCCCGCGAAAACGGTAATCGCGGAACCGACCACGGCCACGCCAACGTCATGTTCGTGCTCGGCGGACCGGTGCGCGGTGGGCGCGTGTACGGCCGCTGGCCCGGTCTCGATCCGTCACAGCTCAACGAAGGCCGCGACCTCGCGCTTACCACGGACTTCCGGCGGGTGCTCGGGGAAGCGGTCGCCCGCCACCTCGGCAACAACAACTTGAATGCCGTGTTCCCCGGCTTTGACAACTCGCAAAAAATGTTTTTGCGGTACCTGGTTTGAACCAGGGATTCTCAGCCAAAGCGCTGCAGCGAAAAAGGCGCGAGATCGATTTCGCTGGACTGGCCAGAGAGCACTTCGGTCAGGAGCTTCGCTGTAATCGGCGCCAGCAGGATGCCATCGCGATAATGTCCGGTCGCAACGAAGTATCCAGGCATGGAAGTTGCGCCGAGGATGGGAAGGCCGTCGGGCGTGCCGGGACGCAGGCCAGCCCAAGCGTCGTGGATGCGCATCTTGCCGATCTCAGGCACGACTTTCTCCGCGGCTCGGTGCAGGCGCTGTACTGTGTCAGGATCGACGCGCTTGTCGAAGCCGGCGTCCTCGACCGTCGCACCCAGGACGATGCGGCCGTCGCTGCGCGGAATGATGTAAACATCCGTCGTACGAATGGTGTGCTGAATCAGCAGCCCGGAATGATGGGTTCCCTGCGGGTGCCCCACCCAAGCCTCCTTTGCTTGGGTAGGATGGGCCTGCACGACGCAGAGCATCTGCCCTTTGACAGGGTGCGTTGGCGCGCCAAGGGGCTTGATCTGAGCAGCCCACGCGCCGGCACAGTTCACGACCGCGCCCGCGGCATAAAACGATTTTGCGGTACGAACCCCGGTCGCACGCCTACCGAGAACGGCAACTTCGGTCACAGCCGATCCGGTTGCAAAGTCAGTGCCCTGGTTCCTTGCAGCTTTTTCCAATGCGCTCCCCAGTTTGCGCGGATCGACGCTGCGCTCAGGCAGCCAAAATGCCGATCCGCGAAACGCTATGAGCGGCTCTAGGCTGGAAAGCTCGCGATCGTCAACGGAGCGAGCTCCGGGACAGTTTGGCGTCTGGTCCGCTTGGAAGAAAGCGATGGTTCCGGCGTCACGAAGGTCGGGCGACTCGAAAGCCCCGTCGCGCAACTCGCGCACAAATTCGGGATACAGGCGCGCGCTGGCCGCAATCATCTCGGCCAAGGCAGGCGGATTGTGGGGATCGCAGTGCGCGATCATGCCGCCTGCGGCGTGCGTAGCTTCGCGCGCAGGCTCGCCTTTTTCGACAACGAGAACGCTGGCGCCGTTGCGCCGCAAGCGCCATGCCAGCGAGAGTCCGATCACGCCTCCACCAACGATCACGACGTCCCATGTCTTCACAATTCGATTGTAGTGGAGGGCTTTGCGATCGCCCGATTATGCCGTCTTTGCCGAGCAATTCGTGAGCGCCCAGAAACGTACCAACCTGTCATTCGTCTAATGAGTGCTGTCAAGTACGGGAAGCTAAAGCAGTTTATTTTTACTGTGATCGGGTAGTGCGGGCCTTCAAGGCCCGCGTCATAGCCGTCATTAAGACCCGAGTCGGCTTTCAGCCGACGGCAGGTCTGCCGCCGGCTTAAGCCGGCTCCAAGGCAAGAAAAAGGAACGCCTTAACGCGGCGCTGAAGCGCCGCACTACCCGTTCCAATCGGATCACAGTAATTCCTAAACGGCCCTAGAATGCATCTCACGATGATTGACAGGGCTTTGTTGAGACCCCAGAATTGACAGTAGAAAGGATGTATAGATGTTATTTGAACAACCTCAGGGCAGTCCTATCGAAGAGGCTCCTCCTGTTCGATATTCCTCCGGTCAGAGTGCAATTCTGAAATATGTATTATTGGCGATTGCTGCGATCTATGTCGTCGCATCGCTCTACCTGCTGTACGACCTGCGCAACCGGCTTACCGCGGTTGAGCAGAAACAGCAGGCCCTGGAAACAGCTCAAGCCGATCTCAATAACCGTATTCATGAGGCTTCTTCCGAGTTCAAGCAGCAGTTGAGCTCGGAGGTCGGCATGACCAAAGCGGAAATCGCGCAGCGTGCGGCCGAATTGGAGCGTCAGCAGAAAGCATCCGCGGCAAGACTGGCAGCAGCGCAGAGCCAACAGGGCCAGGAAATAGCGGCGGTCAACACCGCAGTCAGCGGCGTGAAGACCGAGGTTGGCGCGGCCAAGACCGACATTCAAAAGACCCAGACCGATCTGGCAGCCACCAATGCCAAGCTGGAGCACGCCATGGGGGACCTTGGTGTGCAGAGCGGGTTGATCGCGCACAACGCCAGTGAACTGGAAATGCTAAAGCGCAAGGGTGAGCGCAATTACTACGACTTCACTCTACAGAAGAACGTGCGGACGCCGGTTTCCACCATCAGCCTGCAACTCAAGAAGGTGGACCCCAAGAAGAGCAAGTTCACAATGAACGTGATCGCGGACGACCGTACCATCGAGAAAAAGGACCGCACTCTTCTGGAGCCGCTGCAGTTCTACACTGGCCGCGACCGCATGCTCTACGAGGTAGTGGTCTTCAGTGCAGACAAGAACAGCATCAGCGGCTACCTGAGCACGCCCAAGACGGCCCCGGCGCCGGTCACGCCGTAGAGCTTTAGCGAGTCCGCTCATCTGAAGGGCCCAGGACGATGGGCCCTTCGCGCTTTGCGCAGAGCAGAGAGAGTCGTTACTTGAGAGACGCGCCTTTTTCTCGCAGCAGAATCGAATTCTGATCGTAGGGTTGGATAGTCACGTTCAAGTCTTTGCGCGCGTCGAACTGTTCCTTCGTAACTGGGAACGACACCAGCACCGAGCCTTTCTGCTCGGCGCCGGGCGCGATCTTTGTCTCGACCACTAGCGGCTGCATGCTATGTTCCTTGAGATCGGGATACGCCATGAAGTACCGCTCGTAATCGCCCGGCGACGCGGCGTTATCTGAGAGCTCCTGATCGGTCTTGAGATTGGCTGTGATCGACTTGATGTAGAGTGTCTTGTCGCTGACATTGCGCAGCGTCACCTGCATTAAAACCATGCCGTTGGTCATGCCGGCCGGCTCGCTGAAGTAAACCGCGTCGATCCCACCCTGCGCCACGGGCTTCGAGCGAAATAAGAATGCGATGATACCGACGACGATGGCAACCACCACCAGGGCGATGGCGACTGGCGCAGCGGGCGGGAGCGTACGCTTCGCACTGTCGAACTCTTCCGTAATCGGAACGTGTCCTGCGTCGTATTGCGGGGTAGTTTTTTTGTCGGCCATAGCTCTCTCCGAGAGAGTGGATAGAAAGTTACATGTAGCTTTGTATCAGGGCACGGCCTTCAGCCGTGCCGCGATCGGTGCTGAAGAAGGGAGCGGGCTTCAGGCATTCGGCACGACTGAAGTCGTGCCCTGATACAAACCGTTCGCAAATCGAGTTTTTCAGCAAGCCTCTAGCCCTAATCCCTAGCCACTCCACTCATGCTTCATCGCCTTGCGAAATTCTTTTTCCGGCAGCGTATTCAGAACGTCCTTCGGCGTAAGCCATGCCCGCCGAGCTTGCAGAATCCCGTACTTGATTTTCTCGAAGTGCGAGGTGTGATGTGCGTCAGTGTTGATGACAATCTTCACGCCACGCTCGCGCGCCATGCGCAAGTGCACGTCGTTCAGGTCAAGCCGGTCGGGATAAGCGTTCAGCTCCATCGCGACTTTGTTCTGCAGTGCCGTCTTCAGCACGGCGTCCATGTCGAACGGATAGGCATCGCGGCGCAGCAACAGCCTTCCCGTCGGATGTCCCAGTATCGATACATTCTTGTTGCTGATCGCACGCAACAGCCGGTCCGTCATCTGCTGCGGCTCCTGGTTGAACGCGGAGTGCACACTGGCCACCACTACATCCATCTGTTCCAGCACCGAGTCCGAGAGATCGAGCTCGCCATCGGCCAGAATATCCACTTCCACCCCGGCCATAATGGTTATGCCTCCAATCTGTTCATTGGCGGCGCGAATGCGCGCGATATGTTGCACGGCGCGTTTGTCATCGAGGCCGTTGGCGAAAGCCAGGTTTTTGGAGTGGTCAGTGATGGCGATGTACTTGTAGCCGCGCTCTTTCGCCGCTTCGGCCATCTCGTCGATGGTGCACTTGCCGTCGGTCTCGACGGTGTGCATGTGGACTTCGCCGCGAAGGTCGGCAGCCGTTATAAGCTGCGGCAGCCTGTGCTCCGCGGCGGCTTCGATTTCCCCGCAGCTCTCGCGCAGCTCAGGGGGAATGGTGTCAAGCTTCAGCCTGCCGTAGATATCATCTTCCGTCGCGCCACCCACGCGTTTGTTGTTGTCCAGGCGAAACAGGCCGTATTCGTTGAGCGTATAGCCCATCTTCAGCGCGCGCTGGCGCAACGTGACGTTGTGGTTCTTGGAGCCGGTAAAGTACTGCATGGCGGCGCCGTAGGATTCCGGCGGCAGCATGCGCACGTCCACCTGCATGCCAGTGCGCAGCTTGAAGCTGACTTTGTTGTCGCCCTTCGCCAGCACTTCCTGGATGCCAGGGAAGCGCAGGATCTCTTCGATTAGGTCGGAGCGCATCTCGTCGTCCACGCAACATGGGCCGGTGATGAGCATATCGAGGTCGCCCACGGTTTCGCGTCCGCGACGCAACGAGCCGGCGGGCGTGATCTTCTCGATGCCCTTGATGTGCTTCAGGTGCTCGGTCAACTTCTCTGCGGTGCGGTCGGCTTCGTCGAGCAGGAAGCGCCCAGTGATGCGGCGATAATTCTCGATCGCCTTCAGGATTTTCTGCTCGCTCTTTTCGCTCATGCGCGGCAGCTCGCGCAGTTTGCCTTCACGAGCCAGCTTCTCTACGCCCTCAACATCGCTCACTTGGAAGGCGCTCCACAGCAGCGCGATCGTCTTGGGGCCGAGACCCTGGATTTTCAGCAGCTCCAACATCGACGGCCGGTATTTCTCCAGTAGCTCCTGATGGGTGGCGAGCTTACCGGCGCGGCACAGTTCCTGGATATTGGCTGCCATCCCTTTGCCAATGCCAGGAATCTCCAGCAGTGTTTTCGGTTCGTCGAGCAGGCCTGAAACCTGCTCCGGTGTACCTTCGAGCGCTTCCGCGGCGCGACGATAAGAGCGGATGCGAAAGGAGTCGGCGCCGTCGATCTCCATCAGATCAGCGGTCTCGTAGAACACGTTGGCAATGGCCTTATTGTCCACTCAAAGCACCCGAGCGAGATTGTAATAGGAGTGTAGCTGATGCGGTATGGTTCAAAAGCTATTCGGAGACAATGCAGGATTATTCGTGCATCGGCAGGTATGGCCTTGCGGACCGTGATGTCGTGCAGCTCGCCCTCACTCGCACACCAGCAGGGTTAAAGCCGCTGTACTTCGACCGGAATCGGAAAGCCCAAACCGCCGCAGCAGTTTGGGCCCTTGGAGTCGCTTCCAAAGATCTGTTTACTGGATCCTCGACACGTTGCCGGCTTGCGGGCCTTTCTGACCGTCCACTATTTCGAACTCGACTTGGTCGCCTTCCTGCAAGCTCTTGTATCCGTCGTTGTTGATCGCGCTGTAATGCACGAACACATCCGGGTTGCCATCCTCACGGCCGATAAAGCCAAAGCCTTTCGCATTGTTGAACCACTTTACGGTTCCTTTCAGTCTCACGTTTGTCTTCCTCCGGGCAAAGCCCCACAGCATCCCACCCCGAGGAATGCTGGTCTTGAATTGCGTCAATCAGGTCGGGCCCAGAAGCCAAGGTTTGAAAAGCGAAATGCTCCTTGGCAAATTTATGGGAGGCAGGAATGTGGCCTGTTGAACTCCTTTAAGCCCAGTGTGCTACCAGTTTGTGGTGTTGTCAAGAGAGTATAGGGCTCTGGCAATCGCATTCTTAGCGGATGCGCTTCGCTTTTACCTTGCTGTCGAAATCCTGCTTTTACTCTTGGCAACGAGGCACGTTTGGAGGAGTTCCCAAGAAGTTATGGCTTCCGGCGACGGAGGGACTCGGCTAGCCACAGGACTCCCGCGATGGTTTTTCCATCCTGAATTTTTCCTGACCAGATCATCTCCAGCGCCTGTGACAGCGGCCTCATTTTCCACATAATGAACTCGTCAGCCTCGGGGCGCGATGGGCCAGGGGTCAAGCCTCGCGCGAGGTAAATCGTCATGGTCTCGTCCATAAAGCCCGGGCTAGGATAGAAGAACAGAGCGCGCGACCAGTTCTTCGCGCGGTATCCCGTCTCTTCCAGCAATTCGCGCTTGGCGCCCGCGAGCGGCTGCTCGCCGGGATCGAGGCTCCCGGCCGGTAGCTCCCATAGATATTTCCCGGCCGCGTAGCGATATTGGCGCTCCAGCAGAACGCGTGGATCGCTCGACTCGCCGTCCACTGCGAGGATGACCACCGAACCGCCGTGACGGACCACATCGCGCCGTACGATGACTCCCTCCGGTTCCTTGACGCGGTCTGAGGTCACATGGAAGACAGGTCCTTCGAAAGTCGTCTTAGACTCGAGAAGCTTGACGTTGTTTTTCGTGGGCGATTGCGTCTTCGTTGCGGACATGCGGCCCAACTTGCTGGGGACGGCCTTCTTTGCTGGCATAGTTTAAGTTTCCTCGATTGCGCTTGGGTAGTGCGGTGTTTTAGCGCCGTCAAAAATTGACAATGAACGGCCTTTAGGCCCTGAGGGTACATTCACTATAAGCCCCCGCCGGGTGATCTGCCGTGCATCACAGACGAACGAACCACCGGCTGATCTGCTATTCTGCCTGCCGTGCGGCAAAAGTCTAGTCCATCTCGCGGTCTCACAGTCAGTATTGTCGGAGCAGGCAATTTCGGTACTGCCCTCGCATTGACTTTGCCGGCAGCGGGCTATGCGGTGAAGTTCATAGCGGTGCGTGCCAAAGCCTCGTCCAGCGCGGCTTCCAGGGGGCTTGCGCGCAAGCTGAAGGCGCGACTGGTTGAACTTGGCAAGCCAGCGCTCGACACCGATATTGTCTGGATCACCGTGCCCGACGATTCCATCGTCCAAGTCGCACACCGACTCGCGGGTACGCAAGACTGGAAGGGAAGAATCGTCTTTCACTCCAGCGGAGCCCTCACCAGCGAGGAGCTCGCCGCGCTGCAAGCCAGGGGCGCGCGGGTCGCGTCCGTTCATCCCATGATGACGTTCGTGCGTCACTCGGTGCCAAACATGGCCGGAGTGGCGTTTGCCATCGAAGGCGACGCCGGTGCTGTGCGCGCTGCAAGGGACATCGTGGAGCGCCTCGGCGGATACGCCTTTCCCATCAGGAAGCAGAACAAGGTGCTGTATCACGCTTTCGGTAGTTTTGCTTCGCCACTGGTCATCGCTCTGATGGCGTCTTTGGAGCAGGTGGCGAAGGCAGCAGGTATCAAGGCCGGCGACATCAAGACGGTCATGCTTCCATTGCTCGAACGGACCTTGCGCAACTACCTTAAGCACGACGCTGCTTCAGCGTTTAGCGGTCCGCTGGTGCGCGGAGACGTTGCGACGGTGAGGAAGCACCTGGAGGAGCTGAAGAAAGTGCCTGAGGCGCGCGAGGTGTATGTTGCGCTGGCAAAGGCTGCGGTGAAGGGCTTGCAGGTGAAGAATCGGGGCGAGTTGGAGCGGGAGCTAAAGAAGGCGCTGAGCCAGAAACCGATGCGGCAATGACGGGCGCCTTCGGACCCTTCCGGTAGTGGGCTGTTTTGAACCTGCATTTATATGGTTCGTTAAAGTTAGGGCAACCGAAATACAGCTTGTGTGTACCTTCTTGCTGGCGTGCAACAAGTCGCGTTTTGATTCCAAACTTTCTTTCGCACTCTGGACAGACGGGCCAACCTCCCCGCGATTATCAGGTGTGTCCATCGGGCTTTTGAGGCGTGGGCGTTGTCATGAGTCCCTCCAAATCCTTACTTATACTCCAGACATCCAAAACAGCCCGCTACCACCCTTCCTTTGAGATTGACCATAATTATGACCATGGTCTAAAATATTGGTCAAGAGATAGACGAATATGCAGGAAATAGCGATTTCGGAATTCAAGGCCAAATGTCTCGAAGTGCTGAAGCAGGTTTCCAGAACGAGGAAACCGATTCGAGTCACGCGATTCGGAAAGCCCATTGCCGACGTCATGCCTCCCGCTGTGGTTCAACCTCGGGCCGCCTTGATCGACTCCATGAAGGATTCCATGGAGATTGTGGGAGACATCATTTCTCCGGCTAATGACGAAAATGATTGGGAGGTGCTACGCGATTGAAGCTCCTGCTCGATACGCACATCTGGTTGTGGATGCTGCACGATTCCAGACGGCTCGGTCGTCGACTCTTGCGGGAATTAAATGACGAAGCCAATGAACTGTGGCTTTCCCCCATCAGCACATGGGAAGCTTTAACGTTGAATTTCAAGGGCAGAATTCACTTGCCGAGGGACTTAAGAGAATGGGTTGCGAGCGCGACCACCGGCCTGTACGAAGCCCCGCTAACTCACGAAATTGCTTTGCTTGCTCGGCAACTGTCACTGCACCAGGATCCGGCCGATCGAATTCTAGCGGCCACCGCTAAGGTGCTTGATCTGACATTAGCGACCGCCGACGAGCGGCTGCTAGGGCTTGGGGAGATTCGTACGTTGGCCAACCGCTGACAGAGCGCATGACAAATATTGGCGTATAGGCTAACTTTGAGGCATGGAAACTGTGCATGTCGAGCTGCCTTCCGCGCTTCTGAAGGCGGCGAACTTGGAGGAGTCCAATCTCTCCCAGGAAGCGGCCCAATTGTTAGCGCTGGAGCTTTACCGCGAACATAGGGTCTCCTTGGGACGAGCAGCGGAACTCTGTCAGACGCCTCTGGCAGCCTTCATGGATTTCGTCGCGAAGCACGGCGTCCCTCCGCTGCGATATGGCGAAGAGGAACTGGAAGAAGAACGCCGGTCCGGTGACCGGCTGGGCGCGTGATTGTTGTTGCTGATTCCTCGCCGCTAATCGTGTTGGCGAAGCTTCACTGTTTCGACTTTCTCAGGAAGCTCTATTCCCAGCTATGCATTTCGACTGAAGTTCACCGCGAAGTGGTCGTCGCTGGCGCAGGCTTACCAGGAGCATCAGAGGTCGAGAGAGCAGAGTGGATTGAGGTGAAGCCTCTACGAAATCCGCTGGCTCTCTCAACAGCGCAGCAGAAGTTCCCCCTCGGTGCTGGTGAGTTAAGCACAATCCTTCTCGGAAAAGAACTCGGTGCAGGTATGGTTCTGCTCGACGACTTTGATGCGCGCAAGCTGGCTAGAGTCGAGGGGCTGCAAGTTCGCGGCAGCGTCGGTTTGCTGGAGGCATTTTACCGACGGGGTTATCTGGCAGATCTACGCGCTGCGTTTCAGCAGCTCCTGGCGCACAACATTTACGTTGACCCTCAGTTGTTGGACGACCGCTTGCAGCCGCTTGGCCTACCGCTGCTCTAGGGGACTGGATCAACCCCTCTACCATCCGGTAAACAAATGTCCCATCTTTTCTTTCTTGGTGTGCAGGTAGGCTTCGGAGTGCTCGTAAGGCTCGACTTCCGCTGAGACGCGCTCCACCACCTTGATTCCGGGGGCCTAGACGGCGGATTGTGAAACGAATTCAGTTGGTGGGAGCCTTGCAGGCAGTGACCTCTCCGTTTTGCGGTTCATAGCGAAACTCCGCCGCGTTCCACCGGTAATTACGACAGCTGACTTGCTGCAAGTGCGTGTCCTGGAGAGCTCGTACGGTCCACTGAATTTCCGGCGTTTGTCGAGCGGGAAATTTGCCCTTGGCTTCGACCAGAATGCCGCCAGCATCACCATAGAGAGTGAACCATCGCCTCTCCAGGTAAACCCAGGATGGATCTGGCCCCGTTGGATCATTCGATCGGTAACCACTGACAAAACTCAGCACCGAACGGAGGTCGTTCCGGTAGACGCGAAAATGTGCTTCGTTTTGGGTGTAGATGCCAGTCCCGCCACCACTGCTCCGCACCACGAGTTCGTAATGCGGCGGTGTCGCAGGTGCTGGCTCTGGGGCTGGATGCAGCGAAACAAATTCGGCAAGCGCATCCTGGGTGGGGGCCATGTCGTACTTACACCAGCAATTGATCGCGGCGATGCGCTCCCACTGTTGTCCCTTCTGCGGGGCAACGGCGAGAAAAGTTGATTGGAGCGAGGGCACTTCGAAGGCGATGATTGCCTGCTGATCCGCGTCTTTCCCGAGAGACGCATAAATCAGCTCAGCCCGGGCTGGAGTGACGACGGCTTGTCCAATAATTTTGGACGGCGATCCGTGCGATTGTGACCACACTGCTTCATGCGCCTGTTCGTTTCCGAGCCCGGCAAGCTTGAGCGCACCCAAACGGACCTGCTCGTCAGTGGAACGCAGGTCTCGGAGTATTGATTCAGGCAACGGCCAAGGTACATGCTCCTGGTTGACGAAGACGTAACCCGTGTCTTCGCTCTTTGCCGCTGTCTGCGCAATACTCCCCACGCACACGAGCCATACGACAAGTACCAACCGGACCGCTGGCGTCAAAGATGACCATGCAGGATGTTTCATCTACCATCCGGTAAACAAATGCCCCATCTTCTCTTTCTTGGTGCGCAGGTAGGCTTCGGAGTGCTCGTAAGGCTCGACTTCCGCTGAGACGCGCTCTACGAC
>Ga0209039_10002022_pt1 | contig 17886 bp, 20 predicted proteins | sample BogFormECP12_OM1_FD_188238 | JGI IMG/M metagenome (GOLD analysis project Ga0209039, IMG submission 188238) | Bog forest soil microbial communities from Calvert Island, British Columbia, Canada - ECP12_OM1 (SPAdes) (version 2) | ecosystem: Environmental > Aquatic > Freshwater > Wetlands > Bog ...
CGCATTTCACACCTCAGAGGTGTAAGTTCCGCTTCCAGAGCCGAAATTTGGTCGAGCCCCAACACGCCAACCGACAGCGCCTTACCAGCCACTACGTTTCATGCCGATATGCGACCCGCCGCAGTTATCGGCGTATTGGGGGAGGGAATAGGGAATGGGGAACAGGGAATAGGAAGAGGCTTTTCGCCTATTCCTTGTTCCCTATCTCCTGTTCCCTGGGAATTGCTCCGTCACCAACTGCAAGGCCTCTTCGCGGCTCTTGATCTTGCCCTCAAGCTGGGCGTCTTCGACGGTGCGCAGGATCTGTTTGAAAAGAGGGCCAGGCGGGTAACCCTCAGCGATCAAATCGTCTCCGCCGAGGAGCGGCGATGGCTTGATCACCTGGGGTGGCGTTTCGGCGAGCAGGCGGCGCGCCATTTCGTAGTTCTCGAGGTGGCGGTGACTGGAAAGACAGTCGAGACGGTGAAGCTCCAGGTGCTCCTCGAAGCCATCCAGGCGCAGGAAGCGAAGCTGCGTGGACCGGCGCATTCGGGGAAAATCCTTGAAGCGCAAGTGGTGGCGAACCAGTTCCACCACCCGCTCCGTCTCGCGCGACGGGAGGCGCAGGCGTTGGCAAATGTCTTCCGCCATTTTGGCTCCGACTTCGACGTGGTTGTCGAAGCGGATGCGCTCGCGAACTGTGAACGTGGGCGGCTTGCCGACATCGTGCAGCAGCACACCGAGGGCCAGGGTGGGCGTCAGCGGAGGCCGCGTGGAACCTTCGGCCTCAAGGGGAGGAAGTCGGGGCCCGGCGTCTTGCGCCGTCAGGGCAGGCGCCGGGCTCGGCAGCCCTTCGAGCATCATCATCGTGTGCGTCCACACGTCGCCTTCGGGGTGGAACTCGGGGGGCTGGGCGACGCCCTGCATGGCCTTCACTTCGGGCAAGACAATGGCGAGCAGGCCGGTCTCATCGAGCAACTCGAAGCCGCGACGCGCCTGGCCTTCAGTGAGAATCTTGATGATTTCATCGCGCACGCGCTCCCGGCTCACGCCCGCAATCTGCGGGGCCAGACGCCGGATCGCCGCGACGGCGCTCGGATCGATCTCGAACTTGAAGCGGGCGGCGAAGCGCACGGCGCGCATCATGCGCAGGTGGTCTTCACGGAAGCGCTCGACGGGATCGCCGATGGTGCGAATGAGGCCGGCGTGGATGTCCGCCAGTCCGCCCACATAGTCCCGCAACCCGGCCGCGATCCCGCCTTGCGGGACGGCCAGGGGATCGAGCAGCAAGCCGTTGATGGTGAAGTCGCGACGCCGCACGTCCTCTTGCGCCGTCTTCGAGTAGCGGACTTCGACCGGGTGGCGGCCGTCGTCGTAGCGGCCGTCGCTGCGGAAGGTGGCGACCTCAACGTTGCCTTCCGGACGCGGCACCACCAACACGCCAAACTGGGCCCCCACCGTCAGGCTCTCGGGGAAGAGCCGGCACACCTCGGAGGGCGTGGCCTCGGTGGCGACGTCGTAATCTTTGGGCAGTCGGCCCATCACCAGGTCGCGGACGCAGCCGCCGACGAGGTACGCCTGGAAGCCGGCGCGCCGCAGTTCCGCCACGATCTCCGTGGCAGCCTCTTGTTTAAGGGACGGGCTCATTGGGAGCTGCCGGTTGAGAATTTTGGATTTTGGATTTTGGATTTTGGATTGAAGAAGAACTCAAAGCCGAAATCGAGGGCTTCTCTTCAATCCAAAATCCAAGATCCAAAATCCAAAATTCTTCTAAGGGTGGAAGGTCAGCCGGAAACGCTCGCGGCGTGTCTCATCTTCGATTTCAACGTCGGTGGCGGTGATCCTGAGCACCCGGAATCGGTCGGCGAAAAGATCGCCCTCGTGGACCACGAAGACTTCGGAATCTTCGGCAATGAAGAGTTCGCGTCCCTTGCCGGGCTTATCGGCGTATCCCGTCACCTTCAGCGCGAGCGGAGGCGGCAGGACCCCTGGATTAGCGTCCAGGGCCGCCGGGCTATCGGTCGTGGGTACGGCGGCGACGGAAGTGGGAGGCCAGGCGACGCCGGCATCAAGCGGTTTCTCCACTTGCGCCAGCATCGAGTCTCCGTGGGCACTTGTGGGGGTGGCTTGAGAACCGGGCGACGCGACAGCAAGCGGTGTGATACCCCCCTGCGGGACCGCTGGAAGCTCTTCCGCCGCGTGCAGTGGGCCATCCGGACCGGATCGCAAAGTCGCGGTCGGATGGCCATCGGTGGCGGTCGCCGTGGCTGCTGGATGCGGTGCATTGGAGACAGAGAGCGCGGCGGCGTCCGCGTCCCATTCTGTGGTCGAAGCCTCGAAGCTGGGTTCGGCGAGAGATGCCACCAGCGGCAAGCCGGGAGCGCCAGGAAGATCAACAACACGGGGCCTTTCCGCTCGCGCGTGTTTTGCCGCCGCCCGCGCGCTGGAACCGCTATACTTCAGCACATGAACGGGAGCCTTGCCGTTGATCCCGCCCTGAGGGAGCTCGCCGGCGGCCAGCAAGGTGGCGCCTGGCGTGGCCTGAGGCTTTCCCTGCGCATCAAGAAGCACGAATCGCGGCGCCTGGTCCTTCCACGCCAACTCTGCGCGCTCGCTGCCGTGGGCGTCGGTGAGGATGAACTCCTCGGCCTCGATCCGGCGGTTGTACTTTCCCTGAGCCATCAGGAATCCCGCCGCCACCACCAGCAACCCCAGGGACCCGGCGCGCTTCAACCGCCGGTTTTCTCGCTCAAGCTTTTCCAGCCTTTGCCGGATCACTTCCAGGTCGGCATTTTGCGACATCATGCGAGCCTCCAGTACGCCAGCGCACGGCCTGACGTCATCCTTTGAGAGTAGACGAGAAACAAATCGGAGGCAAGGGTTCTAAAACTGAACCGAACGGCTGAGCGACATAGAATAAAGAGGGCAGTCCAGCGGACGCAGCGCGCGCGGGCGTGTTGTTACTATGTGATCCGATTCGAATCGACACGCGCTCGCGACCCTGGCCTCCGACCGGGGAGCCGGAACACGCCGATCGACCGATCAAAAAAAGCGTGGGCCAGGTAACCTTCGGGCCGCAGCGGCGTCAAAAGCAATGACGACGAAAGGTCGCAATTTAAGGGAATCGCCTTCCGGGCCGCGCGCACGAGTCACGAACAAGAGGCGGAGACCAAATCGCGGTGAAACATTTCTGGCGCCCGCCGCGTATATAAAGGCAACGGGGGAAACAATTGGAGGAAGGAACTATGACGCTGAGGATGAAGGAAGTGAAAGTGGAGAACCTGCGAAATTACTCAGGCGAAGTCGTCGACAAGCTGTGCAATTTGCTGTTGACGGGCGCCGACGCTGACGTGGACCCTCAGCGAAAGGGCTTCTACGATGTCTATAACGGAACGCGTGTCTTCTTCATCCACGTTTCCCCCGTCAGCGGAAAGGTGATCCTGCTGGCAAGTTGGTCGAGGGAGTGCGCGGCAGCGGCAGCTTAGGGGCGCATGGAGAGATTGCTCCATTAACTCACGGTAAGAATTCTACCCGGTCTTGATGTTCCTCCCCACAAAAGGGGGGCGGTCTTTCGATGGTGGAAGCCGGCTGACAAGTGACAAGATCGATTATCCCCGCTTGTCATTCATCAGTCGGTGCCCGGATTTGGGATTCGCCCCCCTCTCCTTTACAACGTGTGAAAAAATCCTGGGAGCGCGGGCATCTTGCCCGCTGTTCGCTTCTGTATCAGAGCCTTAGAGGATCAAGAGCGGGCAAGATGCCCGCGCTCCCAGGGTTTTTTCACAGCTTCTTTGAAACTTGAATGGAAACTGGAAACCGGCAGGCCACCCGCATGCTACGCAAATCGACAATGCTTGCGGCGGTGGTGCTCATCCTGTAAGATGCTGGGTGGAGCGCGGCCTGCAGGGGGAGCCTCGTTCCGAGCTTTAGCGCATCCCGATCCTCAGAACAAGGCGGGCTCAGCATAGTGGATCCTTTGCGGAATTCTCAGGAATCGGCAGTCGTGGCCGCCTCCGGGTCACAGGGCTCCACGGCGGTCGTCGTTCGTATCTCCGCCGTTGCCCTCACCGATCGCGGCCAGAAGCGGCGCAACAACGAAGACAACATCCTGATCTTCGACCTTCATCGGCAAACAGGGTACGACGCTGGTGTGGATGTCGCCCTCGACGCGGCGCCGCCCGGATTGATGCTGGCGGTGGCGGACGGCATGGGCGGGCACCAGGCGGGTCAGGTGGCGAGCGCGCTTTGTGTCGAGAACCTGCCGAAGGCGTTCCAGGTCGCTTTCTCGCGGCAGGACGTCCGTTCGGACGGCGCGGTGCCGGCCTTCAAGGAAGCCGTGGAGGCTACCAATCAACTGATCTTCGAGACGGCATCCAGGAATCCGGAGCAGGAAGGCATGGGGACCACCCTTACCGCGGTTCTCCTCAATGGAAAGCAAATCTGCGTCGCCCAGGTCGGGGATTCCCGGGCCTACCTTCTGGACGCCCGGGGTCTGCAGCAACTTACCCAGGATCAGACGGTGGGTAATCTGCTGGCCGATCAACTGGGAGGGGAAACGGACAGTCGCCTGCTCGATCTGCTGGTGCAGGCGTTGGGAGCGCAGGCGGGAGTCGACGTCGCCCTCACCGGGAGAACGCTCGAACCCGGAGACTGTCTACTGCTGTGCAGCGACGGTCTCTACAAAGTGGTTCCTGACGTGGAGATCGCGCGGACCTTGGGCAGGACCGTTTCGCTCAAGGAGAAAGCGGAGGCGTTGATTCGCCGGGCCAACGACAACGGCGGTCCCGACAACATCACGGTAATCCTGGCCGAGATTGAGTCATTGCGTGATTGAGCGACTCGGGAGATCGGCTGATTGCCGCCTTGGAGTGCGGCGCATTTTTCACACGTTCTCAGTGAGTCAATTCCGAGGGCCCATAGCTCAGTCGGTTAGAGCAGCGGACTCATAATCCGTCGGTCCCAGGTTCGAGTCCTGGTGGGCCCACCATCTTCCTATTGAGCCAGAACGACTTTCACTTTCAGTTTATCCTCTTGCCGTTCATCTTCGGGCTTGACTATGGCCAAACTATGGTCAAAGTTTGATTTCTGTTTCTCATCGAGCAGACGGGCTACCTCACGGAGGTCCGACTCGTCGTCGATGTCATAGCGGCGAAACATTGCGGATGTTTTGTGACCCGAGATTTTCATGGCGATGGTCTCGGAAACTCCAAGCCTTCTCAGATTGCGGACGCCGGTGCGGCGGAGGTCATGAAAGAGAAGACCGGGGCAGCCCGCTGCGTCCGTAACCTTCTTCCAAGCCTTCCTCATATCTACGATAGGCTTCCCTTTGCGGGTGAAAACCAAATCATCTGGACCCTTTCCAGCGCAGCATGCAAAGAGAAGCTCTCGGACCTTCTCCGTCATAACGACGACTCGCCCGCTGCCGTTCTTGGTGTCAAACAGCCTAATGGTCTTGGCAGGAAAGTCGAGTTGGCGCACACGCAGACTCAGCAATTCGCCCAGCCGCCATCCGTACGCATGGGCAACTTCAAACGCCGCCCGGAGCCAGAGCCCCTCCGCAGCACAGGCGGTTGCGAGAGCGACGTACTGGTCGTCACGCAGGAATCCCTTCCTGACGTTGGACTCCGTCAGCATCGGGAAATAAGGGATGATCTTGAGAATGCCGGAGCGGCGGGCGGCGTAGAAGGCAGCACGGACTAGGGAAAGCTCCCGGTTGATTGTTGCGTTGGGCGCTCCTTCAGCCTGTCTCTTCTGAACGTACCTGCCGAGCGAGGCGGTGCTCAGGTCTCGGGCTTTCGCATGACCGAGGAAGGGCTCCAAGTGTAGCTTCCATCGCCCCTCGACGGTGCGGAGGTCCTTGTGACCGTTGTTCTTGTCAGAAATGAGCTTCGCTTCCACAAGCTCCGCTACGGTCACATGTGAGGCTTTGGGGCTGTAGGTCCCCAGGCTCGCTTCTGCAATTTTGTTACGGAGGTAATCCTGAGCCTTCCGCTTGTTGTCGGTGCCGGTGGACTCCCGGAAGCGTTGCCCGTTCCGGTGAAACTGCACCCACCAGATGTTGGACCCTGGCTGCTTGTAGAGGCTGCCCGTGCCCCTCGGTCTTTTGACTACGGGCTTCGGGTTTTCAGCAATAGCGGGCTCCGGCTCTGTCACCTTAGCGACCATCTCCTCGAAACGCTCCTTCATTTGCAACATACATTCGCCAACGGCGAAACTTCAGGAATTCTGATGGTCTATGCCGCACTAGCTGAGAAATCTAGCGTTGCCGGGACCCTGCACCGATTCAGGTAATCGTCCAGGTCCCTGACGAGGAACCTAAGTGCGGAGGTGGCGTCACCATCGCTGATATATGCCACCCTGCCCTCGTGAACCAGATTCCTCAGTTTCCAAGGCGACACGCCGACGTATCTGGCCGCCTCCCGTGTTCTCATGACTTTGCTTTCCATTAGCAGTTCCTCCCGTCCATTCCCCTAATACTCAATCCTGCCCAAAACCTCACCCTCGTCACCAGGGCGAGGCAAAGGTCATGCTTCCTTCCGCATTTCGGCGTCGCCTTTCCTTCCGCCTCCTTCGCCGGGACCCTACCCGGCGAGCAAGTCCTCGTTCTTGAAGGCATCCAGGGACGGCACCGCCTCGTAAAGCTGCCTGCGCTCTTCCGCCGTCAGCGGACCCTTTGCCTTTGCCAAGATGTCCAGCAGGGCAGCCTTTGCCTCGGCGTCTTCTTGGTCGGTGGCGTCCTGTTCTTCCTGCTCTTTCCACTCCGCCAAGTCGTAGGCTTTGACATACTCCCTGGCGGCATAGGCGATTCCTGGCTTGTCTCCGTCGATCAATGCCTTCCGCAATTCTCTGAGGGCATCGTTGGCAGTCCTGGTCTCTTCCGGCACCGCCTTCAATAGGACGATCTCTGCGTCCCCCTCCACAGGGAACTTGTGAAGCCAGACCGGATCGTAGTCTCCCTCAAGGCGGACCGCCCAGCCTGTCCTGTTGTTCCTCGCTTTGCCTTCCTCACAACTTTCCACCGCCGCTGTGATCTCGGTGTTGCGCCGGGGATAGATGCCGCCCTTAAGACTGTTGTAGACAGAGTCGTTCGGTCCGAACCTCACCAGCACCCTGTCGCCTTCTGTCGGGATGTAGCCTTCGTATGCCTTTCTCTTTGACATGTCGTTTCTCCTCGTTTGGCGTCCCAGCCTACCTACGCCCTGCCTCTGCCGATCCTGGCACGGAGACCCTCCTTGCGCTGCTCTTCCGTCTCGGCGGGAGCTATCTCCTGGAGTTCCAAGTGTCTCCTGGTCTCGGGACTACGCAGGTAACCCTCCGTGTAGCCCTTGGCGAACCCGTCTTTCGGCATTACCTTTGTCAAGTCCAGCCGACCTATGCCTGTCCCTCTCATCTGATCTCCCCGGCTTTCTTCGCCCTGTCGGTCTTCGTGAGCCTGGCGATCTTCGCCCACTTGTAGACGCTCGACTCGGTAGTCCCCACGGCGGCGGCGATCTCCGAGTAGCTCTTCTCACCCTCTGCCAGGAGGCGAAGAGCCTCTTCCTTGACCTTGCGTCGTGTCTCGTTCAGCTTGTCCTTCAGCTTGCTCATGACCTTTCTCCTACGGCGACCCAGCCTAGCGTTCGCCTGACTCAAAACAGTCCCGGAGCCAATGGTAGAGGAGCCAGACAATCAGAATGACAGCCCCGGCGACCAGCTTCGCCCTGATGTGCAGGAAGTCCCTCATGCCGAGCATTCCCGCTCATAGTCGTAAGCAGCCTTGAGAATCTCGTCTGGCGTCCCTTCCCTCGCCTGCCGCAAAAGCTCGTCGGCAAGCTCGTCCTTGTACGCTTGCTGCTTCTCCCAGGCTTTCTGGTCGTTCTCGGCGGTGTCCACAGCCTTCGGGCTGTTGGCTTCCGCAATCACTTCGTCCAGCCCTGCCGTGGCCGGCTTGTCCAGGGATTTCTCCAGGGGCTCCGCAATCCTCTGGTCCTCTTCCTTCGCCGAGGCTTCCTGCTCTTCCCGTACCTTCTGGAACCTTTTCCAGAGCCTGTCGGCGTGGGAGAACCTTCCGTCCCACAGGATGTCCCCGCCTTCCAGCTCGTCGCACCACTCCTTGAAGCCCTCAATCTTCCGCTGGAGGTCTGTGTCGCTTGGGAAGCCCATCTCGGCCACGGTCTCCAGGACATCCCAGCAGACGCCTATGCTGGCCTCATGCCCCGAGAGGACATCCGCCAGGACTTCCCGGCACTGCTTCCTGTCCAGGTCAGGTCGGACGCTCTTCACGTCCACCACGCTCCACACGATGCTGATCTTGTCGCCCTTCATAGCCTGTCCCTCCTGGCATCCCGGACTCCCTATGCCTGCCTTCCGCCTTCCTTGCCTAATCCTCTTCCTTGGCTCTTTCCGAGCCTCCCAGACCCGTCCCAGGAGTTGCCAGTAGTCGCTGTTGGGCAACAGACCCAACTCCGACAGCGCCATCACGAACCGTCAGGCGGCACCGCCGCTCGTGGTAGGAAATCAGACCCCCCGTCCTTCTCGGCGAACAGCTTCCTGGCATACCGACGCCGCTCCCTGACTTCCTTCTTCTGCGCCTCGGCGGCGTTCGGGTCGCCCAGGTAGAAGACCGGATTGCCCTTGAAGCACGGGCAGTCCAGGACCAAGCTCCTCATCTTCTTCTCTGCCTGAGGTGTCATGCCGCCCTGGCAGGGGCGATGGTGTAGTAGCCGTAGACGCACCGGGTGCCTTCACGACTGGGATCACAGATGTCGTGGATGACGCCGTCAACCACGGCGACCATGTGCTTGCTGACCAGGCAGATCACTTGCCGGTTGGCGGGCAGTTCACCGTCTCGGAGATGGACTTTGCAGCCAGACCCGATCTCCATCGTGGGCGTCCATACCCAGCCCAGGGCCTCCAGGTATCGCTGGTAGTGCTTCCTCTCCACGCCGTTCCTCACGGAGCGGGGCTTGGCGTTCTTCGTGACCGTGCTCGTCCTGCCGCCCCCTCCGGCGGGGTAGGTTCTGGTCGTCGGGCGGTGGTTGTCCCTGACCAACTGGTATAGTGCGTCGTAGACCTCCTGGTAGTGCTCGCCCTTCGTCTCGGTGCCGCTGTAGGTCACCCGACCGCAGAACGGGTAGGTAGCGATGCTGATCGCCCTGATCACGCAGTCGCCCGTGTGGCCCTTGAACCCCGCTTCCGCCCTGCCTCCGTCGTCGTAGGTGAATCTCATTGCCCCTTCCTAGCCCCTTTCTGTCAAGATCACTTCCGACTCGCCCCTTCTGCTGATGTAGGCGAACGCTTCACTCTTGCTGACCGCCTTTTCCTTGATGTGCGTATACGACCCCGACCCTTTCTCCACCAGCCTTTCGGCGTATCCCCTGTCGAGAGTCCAACTGAAGCCGTCCTCGTTCCGACCGGGGACATACGCCCGATGCACAGTCAGGACATCAGGCAACTGGGCGAACTCCGCCCGTTCCTGCGGAGTCATAAAGTTCTCTTCCCCGTCCCGACCGCAGCCCAGCAGGGCTTCCAGTTCCTTCCGGCTTATCCAGTGCCAGTCGGTCGTGACCCAGGTTTCACCGAACAGCGACCAGAAGCGGGCGTCGTCATCGAAGAGGTATTCGCACTTCGCCAGGGCGTGTATCCGCTGAGCCCTGGGGTGTAGGCTAATGTAGCTCTCCCATTCCCCGTTCTGCTCGGCTTCCAGAATCTTCGACCTGTTTTCTGCGTCAGCCATTGCGTCATGCCGCCATTTCCCCAAGCAGTTTCCGCATCAGCTTCCGTGAAATCCTGTTCGCCTGATGGAAGGTCTCCACCGAGATGGCGTTGGCGGGGACTTTGGAAAGCAAGAGGCCCACCTTGGCGTTCAGGTCGGACGCATCGGACCCGTCCAGTTTCTTCGCTGCCCGCACGATGGAGTCAAACGGGCTGTCCAGGAGACCCTTCTCGCTGATCTCCCTGATGCTTTCCTTGACCTGCTGGATGGTGAGACCCGTCTCTGCGGCGATCTCGCCCCTCTTCTTCCCCGCCTTTCTCAGTTCCAGGACTCTCTCGTAGTTGGGCGTCCAGCCCTTCTTCTCTACCAGCCCTCTCTCTTGGGCTTCTATGTCCAGCTTGTAGACGGCGGCACGGCACCATCCCGTCTCAGCCTGGATTTCGTTCCTCGTCTTCCCCGCCTTTAGGAGCACAACGGCTTGAGCCAGCAGGGCTTCGTGCTCCTGCGAGCGGTCGGCAGCCATCCCCATCATCCGCAGCCTTTTCTGGAAGTAGGATTTGGACACCCCGAACCGGAGGAAGATACCTTTCCGCTCTATGCCCGCCTCGTCCGCAGCGGCGACCGCAGCCCTGATCTCATCGTCTGTCGGCAACGGCATCGTTGATCTTCGTCCCATTGATCGCCTCCATAACCTGCCCGTGCCCAAGTCAGCCATCCGCCAGCTTCGCCGTGGAGGCCCAGCACGCCTGAGCAGCCGCCAAGTCCCCGTCAGGCATCCATCCCCGTGCGATGGCGTCGTTGGACTGAACCAAAACCCCAGACGAAAGCCGCTGGCGATGCCCAGGGCGATGCTTGGGCGTCCTGGTGCCATAGACATAGCTGCTGGCTTCCCCGCACCCGCAAGGACAAACGCAAGCGGGGCACGATTTCTCTCTCATGGTCTTTTTGCCTCCACTCGTAAAATACAAACGGCAGTAGGAAAACTAGGAGAAACCTTAGTCGAAGGGATACACCGGTATACACGGGGCTCGTTTGAAACAAAGGAGTTACAGACTCGTGGGGATCAGACGGAAAAGCAGGCGTCCGCAAATCATTGAAAAGGCTGTGTCGATTTTTGGCGGGTAACAGCACTTCGGTGCGAAAAACTCCCTGGAGAATTTTCAAAAGTGGCCACAGGCTGGCGTCGCCACCCTGGCCAGCCTAGCCGCTTGTCCGCATTTGGTCTGGTGCTTGACCGCCTCCTGACCGCTGTGGGGCGGCAGGACCTGACCGTTTTCGGGCTTCAGGACGCCCGCCCAAGGGACTTGAGGGCGGGCTTGGGACTGGAATGGATAGCACCGAAGGGCGGCCAGCCGTGGACGAGACTGTCCGGCTGGGAAAAAGTCGAAAAACCAGGGAGAGATTTTTCCCCAGTTTCAGCCGCCGTGCGGCGGCCATCGTGCGGTGGCCATAGTCGCGATGGATGCCGCCCGGAAACTCGCAGGAAATGCTCCCAGTCTGTCCTCCGAGGACGGTCTACTTGGAGGCCACGTTCCTGTGGCTTTCGGTGTCCCTTGCAAGGTTAGGGTCCCTGACGCCGAGGAACTCCGCCCGCAGGGCGGGCAGCGGGTCCTCCGCCTGGCAGGAAGCCTCCGAGGCTCGGGAGCAAGCTCAGCAGCGGGAGGGCGCGGGACGGGTGGAACGGGCGGCGAAGGAGAATCGGAAGCTAATGCCCACGCCAGAAGCGTCCGAAGAGTCTAGTGGGATTCCCCAAGGGATGCACCCACTTTGGTGGACGGGGAATGCGACCAAGAGAATAGCAGTGGAGATGCTTGGCCAAGGGAGGATGGAAAATGGTCAACCCCAATAGGGCAGAAAGGCCCAAAGCCATAAGCATATTCCGATACCCAGGCGGAAAATCGAAGCTTCTGAAGCGCATCGTCCCGCTCATCTGGCTCACGGATTCGCCGCACCATACTTATATTGAGCCGTTTGTAGGAGGTGGGTCCGTAGCCTTGGCCGTTGCCCAGAAATGGCCGTCGATAAGACTCATATTGAATGACCTTGATGCGAACATTTACTCCTTCTGGAAGATGGTCGCGTGTGGGGATGACCAGGACGTTGAGCAGTTACTTGCGCTCATTAGAGAGCGTCCTACTGTAGGACAGTTTCGAAGCCTGAGAGCCACGAAACCCGCCACCTGTTTGGACAAGGCTTTTCATTCCCTCTTCTTCAATCGAACGACATTCGGCGGGATGGCCAACTCTGGACCGCTCGGTGGGTATGCGCAGGGAGGAACAGGGAAAATCGACAGCCGATGGAATCCGTCGAAGCTCGCCACGGACATCAAAACGGCAAGACGGCTGTTGCGCGGAAGAACGGTCGTGCTAAACAAGGATTTCGAGCCCGTCATTGCACAGGCCGATGACCGCTCGTTCATGTATTTTGACCCACCTTATTACAAAGCTGGAAACGAACTCTACACGTCACGATGGAAAGATGATGACCACGTTCGACTGAGCGAGGCGTTACGGGGGCGCGACAACTGGCTCCTGTCCTATGACGCGCATCCTCGCATCCAAGAAATATACCCTATGCTCGTGTTTCCGGTGCCTGCGACTTACAGCATCGCAAAGAACAAGTGCAGGGAGTTGCTGTTAGCACAACTTCCAATCCACGAATTTCCGCTCCTAACTTTGGACGAAATGAGAGGTACACAGATGGGCACAATGGTTGAAACCATCGAGAACGCTATCATCCCGGAGCCGGAGGCCGAGACCCAGCCGGACTCGACCGAGCCTGATGACGGCATCATTGAAACGGAGCTAACCCAAGAAATCAGCACGCTCTGGTCAGACCATGTCCGCTTGAGCGCCAGCCGCAGGGCGACCGCCAAGGAACTGTGCGTTATCCGCGCCCGTCTGGCGGAGAGGCTTCACGCAATGAAGTCCTTGCTGTCCCGCCCCGGCCGCTTGGGCCAGTGGCGTGGCTGGCTGAAACAGCAAGGCATCCCCCGCAGCACGGCCGACAGGCTGGTCTCGCGGCACGCCGAGACGCTGGGCATTGAAAATGGAAATGTGCCCACTGGGGCAATTTGGGAGCCAGCCAAGGATGGCGCTGGGATGAAACTGGCCAAGGTCGTGTGGCCGCAAATCCTGAAGTATTTGACTAAGGACGAGTCCGTCGTCGAGTTTATCAGCGGCATCGTGACGGCTTCTGGTATCAATCATCAGCGCCGTGCCAAGGGGCTGATGATCTTCAATCCCGTGTGCAAAGCTGCCGATGGACTGCCCTGTTCCGCCTCTGCAACTGACCCGGCTCCGCAGCCTTCGGATGAAGCTGGTGCCAATACAGGGGAGCCTGCGGCGGAGACCACAATGGCAACTGCGGCGACTGAAGCGTTGGCAGGTGTTGCCGACAACTACGCCGAAGTAGCAGCGTAGTCCGCACTGGGCTGAGCATCATCGCGGGGGTCCCCCACCACCTCGGCGAGACAGCCAAGGAGGACGGTTTCCTTTGAGGGAAATTCCCAAATACGACCGCAAGCGACGCCCCCCGCCGTTCTTGGATGGCCATAAGCGTGAAACTGGCCATCTCCCGAAGGCTGGCTATCCACAAGGCCACGCTAGCCCGCTGACCTGTTCCATCTGGTCCCCCTTGCAAGGGATTCGATTCGCTGAAACATGGAGTGCGCTTTTGATTGCGCAAGTGTGTCGGTCAATCCCGGCAGGCAGGTGGTTCTGGATGGGATGCCAGCCGGGGCGGGAAAAAGTTGAAGGCTGGCCACACGGACCCGGCACGATGCTCCCCCTCTAGGGACACACCCGCCCCAAATTAACCGTAATACCCGTACATTACGCCCACTATCATATCATAGAGTTTTCCCGCCCGCGCACGCTTGGCCATGATCTGAAAATGGAGGGCTAAGTCCCCCATTTTCTTTCGGTGGCCAGGCTCAGCCACGCCCCTTTGGTCACATCCAGCCCCCTAAGTTGTTTATTTTGAGCCGCTGGCGAGCTTTCCGGCCAGGGTCAGTACTTGCCTGGGTTATGATATTTCGCTACCCAGGCGGCAAGGGGAAGATGGCACCGGAAATCCTGGCTCGGATGCCAGAGATGGACGACTACGCCGAACCCTTCGTAGGCGGCGGGTCGGTTGCCCTTGCAGTCGCAAGGAAACACCCCCATGCCCGCATCTCTGTCAACGACGCTGATTGGTGGGTCTCGTGCTTCTTGGAATGTCATCATAGGCGAGGAAGAGGGTTTCCAGCGGCTGGTCAGTTTCTCCAAGGTCAAGCCCACCATCGGAGAGTTTCGGCGTCGGGATGATCTGTACAAGCCCAAACACTACGACCTCAGGCGTTTCCTTTGCCCGGAGCCTGTTGAGGCGGCGTGCAACGTTCTTTTTTTCAACCGAACAACGTACAGCGGGATACTGCGCAGCGGACCCATGGGCGGCAAAAAGCAGGTAAAGAACCACCTTGCGATGCGCTGGCCAGAGTCGTTGCCTAAGGACCTCGCGGAAGCCAGGCTTCTGCTCAAAGGCAGGACCTCGGTGGAATGCACGGACTTTGAGCGGTTCATCTTGGCGCACCCTGACAGCTTCCTCTACCTCGATCCGCCCTACGTCAAAGCGGGAGCCGCGCTCTATGGTCCCAGCATCGGCAGCCTGCACGTGCGCCTTCTCCGGCTCCTGCACGAGCGAGCAGATTGGTTGCTGTCCTATGATCCAGCAGGGGCTGCCTTATACAAGGGCTTCAATCAGGAGAGCTTGGAGCACTACAGGAGCATGTCGAGCGGGAAGAAAAGACCCAAGGATAGATCGGAATACTTGATCGGTCCTAGTAATAAACACATGGGGGAGTGGTCAGTCGCGCTCCGAGATCATGAGAAGACGGGAGAATACGAGATGAATATGGAACAAAAGTCCCCTGTGGAGGAGGCGGCTGCGAACGGCGCAGCGGCAACAGCTAGAAAGTCGCGGTCTATCGCCCGGAGGAAGATGTCGCCCCATCAGCAACAATATTACGCGGCAATTGCGATGTCCTCGGCGGAACTCGGGGCTGCAATAAGGACTCCGACCGAGCGGATCGCCCAGCATGTCGGCAATGCCCTTGCCCATGACGCGGAGGCGAAGAAGGAGCGCGACGAGGCGCAGCGTGAGTTTCAGGAGAACATCGCCTTTTACTACGAGGCGAAGCAGCGCCTCCTGAACCCCGGCTACCGCACGGACGTGGACGGGGGCAAGGAAAGGACGCCCGCCGAGAACGAAAAAAACTTCGGAGCCCCGAACTGGGCTGCATTCGCCGAGAAGTGCGTGGCATACAGCCTCCAGCACGCCGACCGCAAGCTGAAGGCTTTCGCCAAGGCAAACTCTCTTCTCACCGATGACGGCGAGAACATTGATGACCCTGAGCCAGGGGAGGACGAGGGGGCAGGGCGTCCCCAGGGGCGGCGGACTCAAGACCCCACGGCGCAGAAGAGGTACGAGTTCATCGCAGCGGCAGCGATGGAGATTGCCAGCCGCAATCCCGAGGGCGAAGTGGAGAAGCAAATTCTGGCGGCGGCAGAGCACGATCCTGCGCCCCTGATGCCTGTTCCCTCGGATGTCTTCACGGAAGTGCTCGCCTTCCTCACCAAGGCTTCCTCGACGGATGTGCATGATAGGGCAGAGGCAATGCGGCTTGCCGCCAAGATGAGTCTGCACAAGCCAGCGCCCGACACTGCGGCGGTTCCGCCAGTGGTAGCGGAGGAGGAGAAAAGGAAGCGTGACAAGCGGCTTGCCAAGAAAAACGGGCAGCCGCTCGGAAGCGAGTCTTGCGCCCCCCCGATGAGCGGGACCTCTGAACATGTTCAGCGGTCCGCCCCGGTGGCGGAAGCAATTGGTGGTACCCCGCCCAAGAAAGGCACGGAGGAGTACAAGCTTCGGAAGGCTAGGCAGCGGAAGGAGTACAGCCAGATAAAAAAGCAGGCGCAGATTGCGGTACGGGCAGCAACGCCAGCCGCCCCCGAAGAGGCTGGTCCCCTGGGCGGGGCAAGCCAGGACGGAGCGCAGCCTGCCGCAGCGCCAACGGCGAGGTACGGCGGAGGTGAGAAAACCCGGAAGCACATAGCGTCGCCCGAGGTAACGGTCTGTCCCCGTGCCCTAAGCCCCGAGGAAGAAGAGCGCAAACATGGAACGTTGGGCGTCACCACAGGTCACCCGTCAAGCAGGCACGGAAACTTCGTCTGCAATGAGAAGGGCAAATGGGACTATGACCCCGAGGAGCCGCAGGTTGCGTGAAGACATAAAAACCCGAAATGCCCAGCACTCTCAGATGCCTGCCAGGAAGCTGATGGCAACCGTCGAAAAGCCGTATCGGGTGAGTCTCCGTGCCTAGCCTGCCGGGATTCAAGAGTGCCCGCTGCTCAATAAACCCTCCTCGCCCGGCAGGGCGGATTAGGCCAGGCAACGCAGTACCCAGAGCTGGCCACCCCAAGGCGCTAGCCTGCTGACTCGTTCCCCTCTCGTCCCCTTTGCAAGGGATGTCCCCTCCCTTTTCAGTCGCCTGATTAGAAGTCAGGGCAAGACAGTATTTACCCGTGTCGGCCACCAGGCTAGCCAAAGCCCGGAGGGCGGCTGCAATGTGCCGCCCGGCCGTCATGGAGAAGAACAAACAATGGAGATTAACTACGCTTTCGATTACTCACATGAGCCGGTCAATCCCGGCAGGCAGGTGGTTCTGGATGGGATGCCAGCCGGGACTGGAGATACAGAAGACACTCCAAGCCCGCTCATCCCCGACTTCAGCTCGAAGCCCTACGAAATCTATTGCGGCGACGCACCGGAAACAATCCGAGGGCTCAAGGCGGGGGGGACCCAATTCGACACCGTGATAACCTCGCCCCCTTACCTCCAGCAGCGCTTTTACGGGGATAGCCCAAGGGAAATCGGGAGGGGGACCGGGAGAGGAAAGGTATGTATAACGCAGCAAGACTGGAAGGATTTCCTATCTGGCATCCCAGACGCCAGCGTGGACGTGTGCGTGACGGACCCCCCTTACTGGACCCTGGACAAGTGGAGAAACATCGGGAGCACCACCAGGCTCGGGGGGAACAGGGACAAGAGCGGGCAACGTCCCGAGATGTTCTACGAGACCATCGGCCAGGACGAGATGGTCCTGTTGGTAGGGGAGCTAGAGAGGGTGCTGAAGCACGATGGACACCTGTACCTGTTCTGCGACGACATCGTGGCCCCGATGGTCCTCTTGCAGGTCCGCAACGGCAAGATGGGGTTCGAGGACGCCCATCAGCTCATCTGGAACAAGATGTGCATCGGCATGGGCTACCATTACCGGCGCAGCTACGAGTGCATCGTCTTCGCATGGAAGAAAGGGAAGCGCAGGCTGGCCAACCTGGGCACGGCCGACATCCTGACCCACAAGAGGGTGGCGGGCGGCTACCCGACCGAGAAGCCCGTGGCCCTGGTGCAGGAGCTGGTGGCGCAGTCCGTGCGTCCGGGGAACACGGTCATCGACCCGTTCGCCGGTTCCGGGGTGCTCGCCGCCGCATGCCCACAGGAACTGGGATGCAACATACTCCTGGGGGACAAATCCCCCGAGGCCGTCGCCCACATGAGCAGGAGGCTGGGAGCATAAGGGATGGCCTCCTCCTCCCCGCATCAAGGCGTGGGAGGAGAACCCGGACATCCCGCCGGACGTGCCGCCGCCGCCCGCAACGCACGCAACCCGGCTTGTCAGCCGACGAGCTGACAAAGGGAAACCCAGCGGACCCTTCATATCCCCCCGAGACCCCCTGGACCCCCGAAGGCGGGTGGGCATACGGGAAGAAGCGGGTCTATCGCCAGCTTCTCTCCTAGAGCCTTCTTCTTCATCTCCTCAATCTGTTCCTTCGTCTTCTTGTAGGTGAAAGGGTCTCCGTAGAGGAGGGGCTCCGCCGCTTCTCTTTCCACTTCCCTTTCCGCCTTTATGGTCTGCATTACTGATTCGCTTACCTCCCTGAACGTCGAGAAAAATGGGTTCAAAGAACTCAACCTTGGGTTTGGGGACGGGGGCGTCCTCCTCCTCGGGGCCTGGCTCTTCCGGTGGTTCTGGCGCTGCCGCACCTCTTCCCCGTCCTCCTCTGGCTGCACCTCGCCTAGGCCGAAGTTCCTGCTATTAATTCCGTAAAGTGGTTTGAATTGAAGGTGATGGCGGATTTTCGACCTCCGAGTGTAGTCATGTAAGTGATGACTCT
>Ga0209039_10002023_pt1 | contig 17880 bp, 16 predicted proteins | sample BogFormECP12_OM1_FD_188238 | JGI IMG/M metagenome (GOLD analysis project Ga0209039, IMG submission 188238) | Bog forest soil microbial communities from Calvert Island, British Columbia, Canada - ECP12_OM1 (SPAdes) (version 2) | ecosystem: Environmental > Aquatic > Freshwater > Wetlands > Bog ...
GCTGTCGGCGAGAAGATCAGCTTCATCCCCTCCATCTTCATAGAACCGTCCACCCTGCCGTGGTCGAATTCCGGACGCGCCATCGGGGAAACATTTTCCCTGAGTTGCGTCAGTTGTGCATTGTCGATGGCTGGCGAGATGCGTGCGGTGGACTTGGTCTGGGCAAAACAAACAGCGCTGACCACGGTCAGCATGAGCAACGCAGGGAGAATGCGCGCGCTCAAGCGAGTATGAATCCCCGCGAACTTGAAGATGCTCATAGAAATCTTCCCTTCACGCGTTTGGAGTTGAGCAACGACAATGCTACGTGTAAACCCTATTCTGCGGCGATTGTTGTTACCTCGCGCCGCCAGCATCCGCTTCCCTGCAACCAATAGGAAGGTTAAAATGTCACATAAGGTTGTGACCTTCATGTCTTTAACCAAAGCTCAAGCGCTCGAGATGTATCGTTCCGATGACCTGATCGGCATCGGCATGGAGGCCGATGCGGTGCGGCGTAAGCTTCATCCCGAGGGCGTGGTCACCTACATCATTGACCGTAATATCAACTACACCAACTTCTGCACGGAGTATTGCACTTTCTGCGCGTTCTATCGACCGCTCAAAGGCAAGCTGGCGGCCGAGGGGTACGTCCTCGATTTCGAGACCATCTACGACAAGGTCCGTGAAACCGTCGAACTGGGCGGCACCGGCGTTCTGCTGCAAGGCGGACTGCATCCCGACCTGAAGATTGACTGGTACGAGGCCCTTTTGAGCGGCCTGAAACAGCGCTTCCCGCAGGTGCATCTGCATTGCTTCTCCGCCTCGGAGATTATCTGCATCGCCGAGGTCAGCGGCCTGAGCATCGAGGACACCATCCGTCGCTTGCGTGATGCCGGGCTCGATTCCATTCCCGGTGGCGGAGCTGAGATCCTCGACGACGAGGTGCGCTACAAGATCGCGCGCCTCAAGTGCCTCACTGACGATTGGCTCAATGTACACCGCACCGCGCATAAGCTCGGTATGCGGACCACCGCGACCATGATGTTCGGTGTCGGCGAAAGTTACGAGCATCGCATCAACCACTTCCAGTGCATCTACGACCTGCAGGAAGAAACCGGGGGCTTCACCGCATTCATTCCGTGGTCGTTCCAACCGCAGAACACGGCACTCGGCGGACGCGGCTGGGACGAGGCTACCGCGGTCGAATACCTGAAGACACTGGCCATCGCGCGCATCTTCCTGAGCAATTTCAAGAACGTGCAATCGAGCTGGGTGACCCAGGGGCTCAAGGTCTGCCAGACCGGATTGCGCTTCGGCGGCAACGACGTGGGCTCGGTCATGATCGAGGAGAACGTGGTGCGGGCAGCGGGCGTTCGCAACTGCACCACCGAAGAAGAGCTACGCCGCATCATCCGCGACGCCGGGTTCCGTCCTGCACAGCGCGACACGTTGTACACCAAGTTCTTCCTGAACTAGCACTGTCGGCGGCGATGTTCGCCCCAACCTGTTACACTCTTCGGCAGTTAGAGCTATGGCGCGCCTCGCTGAAAGTCTTCGCACCGAGCTGTTCGCCGATCCCGACGGCAAGTTCGTCCACGCCGCCATCCTGGAGTCCTGTCGCCAGCATGCCGGCAAGATTGCCATCATCGACACTTCCTGCACGCCGGCGCGGCGCCTAACGTACGGCGCGTACGCTGAACTTGTGGAGCGCGTGGCGCGCAATCTGGTGGCCAGCGGCGTTCGTCCGGGCGAAGTGATCGGCATCTACCTGCCTAACTGCTGGGAATTCGCGGCTGCCTTTCACGCCATCACCCTCGCAGGCGCCATACCCACCACGTTGAACCCCACTTATCGCGAGCGCGAAGTCCGCTACCAATTGGAAAACTCCGGCGCGGTCGCGCTCATCACTGACGGCACACTGCTCACTGGCATCAATTTGGGCGGGCTGCCTGCGCTGCGCGACGTGTACAGCATCCGCGCCCGCGGGCCCGGGGGAACGAAACCGTTTGAGTTGCTCTTCAAAGGTACGCTGGCGCCATTGCCGCAGCCGGAGAACGATTCGCGGGTAACGCTGGCAGCGCTTCCCTACTCCAGCGGGACGACCGGCCTGCCGAAGGGGGTCATGCTATCGCACTACAACCTGGTCGCCAACGTGTATCAGACACTCACCGCGGGAGAAACCGGCGCGGTCAGCAGCGAAGATGTTCTCCTCTGCTTTCTGCCGCTCTATCACATCTACGGGCTGACCATCGGATTGAATCTTGCTCTCATGCGCGGCTGTACGGTGGTGCTGATGCCGCGTTTCGATTGCGCAAGCTCGCTGCGAATCAGCGTGGAAGAGGGCGTTACTCTCACGCTGTGCGTGCCCCCGACTCTGCTGGCCTATTGCAAGGCCGCCGAGCAAGGGACCTTTCCGCGCGAACATCATCTGCGGTGGGTAAAATGCGGGGCGGCTCCGCTGGCACCGGAGTTGGCCCGCCGCTTCACCGAGAGCACCGGCATCCCCATTCGCCAGGGCTACGGGATGACCGAGGCGTCACCGGTAACTCATGTTGGGTTTCTGACGCCGGAGTTGTACCGGCCCGATTCTGCTGGCGGTCCTGTCGCCCAGACGGAATGCCGTGTCCTGGACGCGAACGATAATGAAGTTGCGCAAGGCGAATTGGGCGAACTGGTCATGCGCGGCCCGCAAATCATGCAGGGCTACTGGAAATCTCCCGACGCCACCGCCGCGGTCCTGCGCGATGGGTGGTATTGGTCAGGCGACATTGTGCGCACCGACGAGCTTGGCCTCTACTACATCGTCGACCGCCGCAAGGAGATGATCAAGTACAAAGGATTCTCTATAGCGCCAGCAGAGGTCGAGTCGGTGCTGCTGGAACATCCCGGGGTACGAGACTGCGGCGTCGTTGGGCGCACGAACGAGGAGGGAGAAGAGATTCCCTGTGCGTTTGTCGTGCTGCGCGATACGGAAGTCGCCGCCAAGGAAACAGGAGTCAGCCTGCAAGCCTTCGTCGCCGAGCGCCTGACGCACTACAAAATGCCGCGCGAGGTGCATTTTGTGCAGTCGCTTCCCCGCACTGCGTCGGGAAAGATCCTGCGCCGCGAACTGCGCAAGCTGCTATGAACCTTGGCCATGGAGCGCGCTCACATCTCCCTGTGACCCAGCGCACGGAGCCATCGGCACTCCTTCCCCTACACTTAAATTGGATAGATAGGGCCCGCTGCAGGCGGGCTTGGAAGGAGTCCTTATGTCCTCTAGACAAATCTTGGCCACGCTAGTGGCGACACTGATGGTTACGTTGTGTGTGTCTGTAATGCTGGCCGCGAAAGACAACCCAATGGGTATTGCACCTAAGCAAAGCCTCACCCTGTACGGGCCTACCGTAATCGGTGGAACGCTGGTCCCAGCGGGCAACTACACGGTGACCCATGAAATGCAGGGCCAGACCCATATCATGATCTTCAAGCAGGTGAGCGGAAAAGTTGAAGTCAAGACCACGTGCACATTAGTGCCCTTGACTGCTAAGGCGCAACGCACAGAGCAGAAATTCGTGGAAAACGGGAAGAAGCAGAACGTGCTGGTCGAAATGACATTCCGCGGGGACACCGCCAAGCACGTACTGGCGCAGTAGGCAGTTAGAGCAAACCGAGTCGAAGATCAAGCCCCGGGGCGGAAGGCGGGGGATTTTCAGTTTTATTGTGCGAAGGTCTGGGCGCGCTGTACATAGTGCTTCTGGAAATAGTCACGGTATTGCCCCGAGCGCACGTCGTCAAGCCACGGGCGATTCTCGCGGTACCACGCGATGGTTTGTGCCAGGCCCTCCTCGAAACCGACCGCGGGTTGCCAACCCAGTTCGCGCCTGGTCTTCTCGCAGTTGATGGCGTAGCGCAGGTCGTGTCCCGGACGATCGGTGACAAACTGGATGAGGCTCTCGGAGCGGCCCAGCGCACGCAAGATCAGTTTTGCCAGGTCGATATTGCGCATCTCGCAGCCGCCACCGAGGTTGTACACCTCGCCCTCACGGCCACGCTGCAACACCGCATCGAGCGCACTGCAATGGTCTTTGACGTGGATCCAGTCGCGCACGTTGAGTCCAGCGCCGTAAACCGGCAGGCGCTCGCCTGCCATTGCCTGCGCGATCATCAGCGGAATGAACTTCTCCGGAAACTGATACGGCCCGTAGTTGTTGGAGCAGCGGGTCACAACCGCGGGAAATCTGTGGGTGTGAACGTAGGCCAGCACCAGCAGATCGGAGGCCGCTTTGGTGGCGGCGTAGGGACTGTTTGGCTGCAGCGGAGACTCTTCCGTGAATTGTCCTTCGTCGCCCAGGCTGCCATAAACTTCATCGGTGCTGACGTGCAAGAACCGCGGCACACGCACTTCGCGGCAGGCCTGGATGAGATTGTGGGTCCCGTCCACGTTGGTCCGCACGAAGGCCGCCGCGTCTTCGATACTGCGGTCAACATGGCTCTCGGCAGCGAAGTGAACTACGGCATCACACCCGCGGAGCGGCTCCAGCACCGCGCGATCACAGATGTCCATCTGCACGAACTCGCAGCGGCCTTGCGATAAGGCAGGCTCGAGGTTCTTCAGATTGCCCGCGTAGGTGAGCTTGTCAAGGACGACCACCTGCCACTGAGGATGGCTCTTCAGCGTGTGATGAACGAAATTGGATCCGATGAATCCTGCGCCACCCGTGACCAGCAGTTTCATACGCTGCGCACCATGGCGGGTTCCTGCGCACTGCGAAGCACTTTCTCGCGGACCATGTTGCTGGCGTGCCACAGCGATTCGAATGTGCCGGCATCGGTCCACCAGCCATCGAGCAGCGTGTGGTGCAGCGTCCCCTCGGCAATATAGCTGTTATTGATGTCAGTGATTTCGTACTCGCCGCGTCCTGACGGCTTAAGCCCGCGAATGCGGTCGAAGACGGTGCCGTCGTAAAAATAAATGCCGATGACGGCATAGGACGAGAGCGGTTTCCTGGGTTTCTCCTCGATGCGAACGATTCGGTCATTTTCGAGCACAGCCACGCCGAAGCGCTCGGGATCGGGCACTTCCTTGAGCATGACCATCGCGCCTTTATCCAACCGGCCGAAGGTAGTTGCTGCATCACGAACGTCGCTCTCGATGATGTTGTCGCCCAGTACAACGCAAATCTTGTCGCCCTTGGCCCAGGGTTCAGCAAGGCGCAGCGCGTCGGCAATGCCACCTTCGCCTTCCTGGTAGGCAAAGCTCAGTTGCTGCAGCCCGAATTCCTTGCCGTTCTGTAGCAGGCGAAGAAAGTCGCCGGCGTTTTGCCCACCGGTGACGATGAGGATGTCGCGAATGCCCGCGTCCACAAGCGTTTGCAGCGGGTAGAAGATCATGGGCTTGTCGTACACGGGAAGCAGGTGCTTGTTAGTGACGCGGGTCAGCGGATAGAGGCGCGAGCCGATGCCGCCAGCCAGGACAATACCCTTCATAGGTCTCCGTTCCGGTTCCGCGGCAACCGAACGAACTCACACGCGTGTCTGCACCTGAGAGACTTGGGGAGGCACACAGAAACGGCGAGTAAATTGTGCTGTTCGGCAACCGAGTAGCGATTGACTAACGATTATCAGCGAATAGCGTCCTGCAAGGCAAGTTGCAACTGGGTCCGCCAGTCCGGCAGCACAATCCCGAATGCCGCTTGAATCTGCGCGTTCGACAGCACTGAGTTGCGCGGCCTGCGAGCTGGAGTTTGATATTGATCCGAAGTAATCTCAACCACGCGTTTGGCCTTCAGCTCACCGCCAAATTCGCCGGTTTCCGCCGGCCAGTCGAGCAACGCGTCGTAGTCCTCAAGGATCGCTTGCGCAAAGCCAGCCCACGATGTTTGACCGGCCGCAGTGAGATGAAAAAGACCACTCTGCCAAGATCCTGTGACGCTGTTCCTCTCGAGCAACCTGGCAAGAATGATGGCCGTCGATTCGGCCAGCCCGCGTGCCCACGTGGGGGCGCCGAATTGGTCGCCTACCATGCGCAGCTCTTCCTTCTCACGCGCCAGTCGAAGTACGGTACGCAGGAAGTTCTTGCCACGGACGTCGTAAACCCACGTGGTCCGTAGAATGATGTACGCGCATCCGCTGGCCATGATCGCCTGGTCACCCTGTAGCTTGGTCCGTCCGTATACGCTCAACGGACCGGTAGCATCTCGCTCTTCGTAAGGACCGGACTTGCTGCCGTCGTACACGTAATCGGTGGAATAGTGAACGAGCAGCGCGCCGGTGCGCGCGCATTCTTCCGCCATTCGCGCCGGAGCGGCCACGTTGATGGCCCGTGCCAGCTCCGGCTCGCTTTCCGCTTTGTCCACTGCGGTGTAGGCTGCAGCGTTGGCGATTATGTCAGGCTCAAACTCGCGGACTGCCCGCGAGACGGCGTCCAAGTCAGTCAAGTCGACCTGCTCAACGTCAATCGCCATCACTTCGCCCAGCGGAGCCAGGGTGCGCTGCAGGTGCCATCCAACCTGGCCGTTCGCGCCGGTGATGAGGACTCTCAGACTCATGGCTGGTACCTAGGCAACTGATCGTGCCCGATCTGCGCCAGAGGAAGGTACCCGCTGTCTTTGTTCGACAGCAAGGGCGAGGGTGTCTGCCAGTCGATGCCGATTTCAGGGTCGTTCCAAAGCACCCCGCGATCATCGCCTGGATCGTAGTAGTCGCTGCACTTGTACAGGAAATCGGCCGTATCGGAACGCACCGCGAATCCGTGCGCGAAGCCTTTGGGAATGTAGAGTTGCAAACGGTTTTCTGCGGAGAGCAGTACGCTGACCCATTTGCCGAAGGTGGGCGAACCCAAGCGAATGTCAACGGCGATGTCGAGCACCTCGCCAGTCGCCACGCGACATAGCTTGGCTTGAGGTGTGCGGAGCTGATAGTGCAATCCGCGCAACACGCCACGGGAAGAATGGGAATGATTATCCTGCACGAAGTGGTCGTGGATGCCGGCGGCGGCCAGCAGGTTCTCGCGATACGTTTCCATAAAGAAACCACGCGGGTCGGCGAAGACACGCGGCTTCACCACCAACACGCCGGGAAGTGAAGTTTCAAGGATCTCCAAGTTTGCTGCCGCCATGGTTGTCGACATGCGCCGATCTCCTGGGAAATAGCGAAGCGACGATTATAATGCGTGCTTCCGGAATCATGTTGCGTTGCTCGGCCATCATCGTCACGTACAACTCCGCTGACAAGATCGGTGCGTGTCTCGAGGCCCTTGCAGAGGAAGGCTGCGAGATCGTCGTAGTGGACAACGCCTCGAAGGACGCAACCGTCCAGCGCGTGGAAGACTTTGTTGCCTGGCACGAAGTACGGCTACTGGCTCCTGGTGTTAATTTGGGCTTCGCCGCGGCCGTCAACCAGGGAGTGCAGGCAGCAACTGGAGATGTGCTGCTGGTGCTTAACCCTGACGCGGTTGCCGAGCCGGGTGCTGTAAAGGAATTGCTGCGCTGCATGGAAGCGACCCATTCGTCCGCCGCCGGGGGCGCCTTGCTGGAGAGTGACGGAAGACCCGCGCGGGGCTTCGCCTTTCGACGCTTGCCGACCCTCGCATCTTTGCTCTGCGAATCCATGTTGGTGAACCAGCTTTGGCCGGACAATTCCATAAACCGGCGATATCGCTGTCTTGATGCCGAGTATTCCCGGCAGCAGGAGGTCGAGCAACCCGCCGGCGCGTGCCTTGCGGTCACGCGGCGAGCATGGAATGAAATTGGCGGCTTCGACGAGCACTTTTATCCGGTATGGTTCGAGGATGTCGATCTCTGCAAACGTCTGCTCGATCACGGCTGCAAAATCGTCTATTGTCCGACGGCGCAGTTTCGTCATAGCGGCGGCCACAGCGTGAGCAAACTGTCCTTCCGCGAGAAACAGCTTCTCTGGTACACGAACATGTTGCGCTACGCGCGCAAGCACTTTTCGCGCGGGCAAGTTCTGGAGTTGCGCGCAGGGATCATAGCAGGGATGTCGATTCGCTCAGTAGCAGCCTTCTTGGGAGCAAGACAAGGTCCGCTTAGAGAAACCCTGGCGGCGTATTGGGAAGTTGTGCGAAAAGTGCGATAGTTTGTCGGCGGGATTTGACAATTTTCTTGCCGAGTGTTCCGCTGCACATCTCCGCTTACGGCCCAGGAACGGTAAGGGAGCCCGGCTCATGTCACAGCGCAACGTGAGTCACCTCACGGACTGGTTGTAGCGGAAGGTTCATACTTTACATAGCTGTCCGGTATGGGACGGCATTCAGGAGGCAGCCGTGTTACAGCCTTTTGTGATCTGTGTGTTGCTGTTGGTCAGCGTAGGCGCGGCGGCAGCACAGGCAAGCCAGAGTTCCTCTCAAGCAACGTCCGGTCCCTATACGGTTCCCGCCGACGCTGCGCATCAGGTCAATCCGGTCAAGTCGACTCCGGAGTCCATCGCAGAGGGAAAGAAATATTATGGTTACGACTGCGCGATGTGCCACGGAGCGAACGGCGATGGCAAAGGCGACGTGGCTATCGATGAGAAGCTCAAGCTCAAAGACTATAGAGATCCCGCGGCCTTGCAAGGCATGACTGACGGAGAACTCTTTTACATCATCAAGAACGGTAAGGGCCAGATGCCGCCGGAAGGCGACCGGTTGAAAGCGCCTCAACTTTGGAACCTGGTCAACTACATCCGATCCCTGGCGCACAATTAGACACCCGCACTCGTAAGAACACCCACTCCTTGTCGGTGAGCGACGGGGAGTGGGTTGTCCCATTCAGGCCGCTAACTCCGAACCTGCCTATACGCCGATAACACCGACCAGCTCTTTCACTGAGTCGGCACTCTTTTGCAAGGCGGCCTGCTCTTCGTGCGTCAGCTTGATCTCGATGATCTTCTCCAGGCCATTCGCGCCCAGCTTGCACGGAACCCCGACGAAAAGCCCGCGGATGCCGTACTCGCCTTCGAGATAAGCGGCACAGGGCACGATCTTCTTCTTGTCCTTCAAGATGGCCTCAACCATCTCAGTTGTGGCGGCAGAAGGCGCGTAGTAGGCGCTTCCGGTCTTGAGGTACTTGACGATCTCAGCGCCGCCATCGCGGGTGCGCTGCACCAGCCGGTCGATGGTGGCCTGGTCCATCAGTTCCGTGATGGGGATGCCGGCAACCGTTGAGTAACGGGGCAAGGGGACCATGGTGTCGCCATGCCCGCCGAGCACGAAAGCAGTAACGTTCTCCACCGACACTTTCAGCTCCATCGCAATGAACGCACGGAAGCGGGCCGAATCCAGAATACCGGCCATGCCGATGACACGGTTACGGGAGAAGCCGCTCAGCTTGTAAGCGGCCTGTGCCATTGCATCCAGCGGATTGGAAACGACGATGAGGATACAGTTGGGCGAGTGTTGCACAACCTTGCCCACAACGTCGCTCATGATTTTGTAGTTGGTGTTCAGCAAATCGTCGCGGCTCATGCCGGGTTTGCGCGGAATCCCAGCCGTGATGACCACGATGTCCGAGTTGGCAGTGTCAGCATAATCGTTGGTGCCGATGACGAACGAATCGCGCTTCTCGATGGGCATGGCCTGCAAAAGGTCGAGACCCTTACCTTGCGGTACGCCCTCGATGATGTCAATGAGTACGACGTCGCAGAGTTCCTTCGACGCCAGCCAGTGAGCGGCAGTCGCGCCCACGTTGCCCGAACCAACTACAGTGACCTTTTTACGCATGAGTCCTCGCAATTTTGATAATGTTCGAAAGCCAGAATCCAAGAATCTGGGGCGCGTGCTGACGCCGCGCCCCTTTTCACCTAATTCGCTAGACACGGCGAGAACACACCGCGTTATCCAGCCTTACTTCGTCGCCAACGCTTCCACAGGCGCCATGTTCTGGATCATGTGGCTCGCGAATTCGCTGGTCTTGACCTTGGTTGCGCCTTCCAACATGCGCTCGAAGTCGTACGTGACCTTCTTTTGCAGAATGGTACGCTCCAGAGAGTCTTCGATCAGGCGAGCCGCTTCGTGCCAGCCCATGAAGTCGAACATCATCACGCCTGACAGCATGACCGAGCCAGGATTGATGACGTCCTTGTCCGCGTACTTCGGTGCAGTGCCGTGCGTGGCCTCGAAGATCGCGTGCTGGTCGCCTATGTTCGCGCCCGGCGCAATGCCAAGTCCGCCCACCTGGGCCGCTGCGGCATCGGAGATGTAGTCGCCATTCAGGTTTGGAGTCGCCAATACTGCATATTCATCCGGACGGGTGACGATCTGCTGGAAGATGCTGTCTGCTATGCGGTCGTTGACCATCAGCTTCGACTTCCACGCGCCTTTGCCGTGCGTCGCGTAGATGTTGTCGAGCACGCCCTTCACTTCCTTGTAGAGCGCGTCGCGGAAGTCCTGCTGCGCAAACTCCAGGCCCGGCTCAACCATCTTGGCGTTGTCTTCGATGGACAGTCCGGGATTGCGGTCGAAGTTGTCGATGATCCAGCTCTCGCGCTCAGTGATGACCTGGTCGCGGAACTCCTGGGTCGCCAGTTCGTAGCCCCACTCGCGGAACGCGCCTTCGGTGAACTTCTGGATGTTGCCCTTGTGAACGATCGTCACCGACTTGAGTTTGTTCGCCAGCGCGTACTTGATTGCCATGCGCACCAGGCGCTTGGTGCCGGTGATGGAAATCGGCTTGATGCCAACGCCCGAATCTTCGCGGATCCGCTTGTTGGTGCCGGCCAGCATCTTGGTGTTAATGAAGTCGATGAGTTCCTTCGCCTGCGCCGTGCCTTGTTTCCACTCGATACCGGCATACACGTCTTCCGTGTTCTCGCGGTAGATGACGATGTTCATGCGCTCGGGATGCTTCACCGGCGAGGGGATGCCCTTGTAGTACTTCACCGGGCGAACACAGGCGTAGAGGTCGAGAATCTGGCGGAGGGCGACGTTCAACGAGCGAATGCCGCCACCGACCGGAGTTGTCAGTGGTCCCTTGATGCCAATGCGCAGTTCGCGGAAAGCGGCGACGGTGTCATCGGGCAGCCAGGTCTTGAAGCGGTCCATGGCCTTTTCGCCTGCAAAGACTTCATACCAGGCCACGCGACGCTTGCCGTTGTAAGCGATCTCGACTGCGGCATCGAAGACGCGGACCGACGCCTTCCAGATGTCGCGACCGGTGCCGTCACCTTCGATGAAAGGGATGATGGGTTTGTCGGGGATGACAAGTTTACCGTTTTCGTAAGTGATCTTGGTCCCGCTGGTGGGCAAGGAAATTCCGTTATAAGAAGCCGCCACGAGGCACCTCAGGAAGTATAGGAATGTACGTATCGGGAAGGGAAAGCACTCGCGGAGCCGGCAGCACGCCGGCAATCGAATCATTGCGTAAGAAAACGACTCGCGGCCCGCCTTTCGGCAAACTCTGCCACATCCGGACCAGAAAGGCTTACCAGGTTCTCCCGAACCTTGTTACGTTATCATCGCGCGATGTGAGGTTCAATGAAAACTGATGTTCACGCGTCACACATAGGTGTGACGTAAAAGCTCGACGAGGGTCACGCCGGTTGATGCTTCAGATAGATCTCGCGAGTTTGTCGCAGCACTTCTTTCAGCCGCATTTCCGGATCGAAACTGTCCTCAGCGCCGAGTATCCGCCAAAGTAGCTTCTGCACTGACCGGTGCGGATGCGCGGCCACGGGAAGCCACTTACGCGCGCGTCCGGTAACCAAGCGCACCACATGTTCCAGGGTGCGCAGGAATAGCGCGCCTTCCGACAGGGTCTCAAATTCGCTCGGCGTGAGCAGGGCGTGCTCGCGCAATAACTTCAGCCGGTCCCGCAAGTTTCCCACCAGCCAGAGTTGATGGCGCGCCTGCAGCGAACCAGCAAGGTAATCGAGGTCGTACGCGCCGCCCGGACCGGTTTTCAGGTTCGATTCAGTTTCGCTGCGCTCAAGTTTTGTGCGGACTTCACCCAGCTCCGCGTCGAAGTTTGGCCTTGTCGCCACTTGGTTAATTCCTTTTCGGACAGCCTGCAGGGTCCGATCTGCAACTTCGGCATCGCCAGCAACATGGCGCAGCTTCAAATAGGTCAGCGCCTCCCAAGGCTTGGCTTCGTCTTCGAAGTACGCCGCCAATTGCGTTGGGGTAACAATCAGCTCGCCTTCACGGCCATGGGGACGCAGCCTTGCGTCCACCGGAAAGACGGTCCCATCGCGGGTGTAAGCCGTAAGCGACTCCATCATGCGCTCCGCAGCCCGGCGCATCTCCTGGTTGTTACAGCACTCATCGCAGACAAACACGACGTCCGCGTCCGACAACAAATCGAACTCCCGCGCTGCCAGCCGGCCCAACCCCATCACGGAAAACCCGCTGGGAGCATCCGCCAGCACCAAAGCCGAATGGATAGCGGCATCGGCGGCCGCGGTATTGTCGCTCAGGGATTCGAAGACATCGCGCGACTGGAAAAGATCGCGCGCACCCGACACAAACATGCGCTGCCGGTAGTGCCGGCGCAAAATAGACATGGCCTCCGAATGGTCCACCTTTTCCTGCGCCAGATAGACGAATACCGGGTCTGGAGTCGCATCCGGGTTTTGCGAGGTGTCGCTGAACAACTCTGCGCCTTCCGCCGTTGTGCGTTTGCCAATGTTATCCAGAAGCGAAACTTCGCGCGGGTGCCGCACCAGGATATCGGTCAAGTATTCGCTGAATTCGAAGATGTCCAGCGCGCGCTCAACAGCCTCCGGCGAGTGCAAGACCGCTCCGTAGCGTTCGGAGGTCGTTCCTGCCGAGCTAAGAAAGCGTTCGAGGTTACGTCTGGCGTGTTGTGATATTTCGGGACGGCCAGCAATCTCTCGCAACTGCGGAGAATCGATTGCCAACCGCTGCATCATCAGGCTGTAAGAATTTTCCAGGGTAACCGGAAGTTCCGGCTTCAACTCGAACTCAGGCTGGTCACCGCGGAGCTGTTGACTTTGCTCCTGGTGGATGATGCGCTGATAGATTTCCGCCACCGCCGCCATGCGGCGCCGCACGTGGGCGAGGAATTCCTCAGGCGTCGGCGCGGCGGTTCCCTCGCGAGTAAGGCTTCGCGCCAGGGACTGCAACTCGGCACGCGATTGCGGCAAGCGATGTGTCTGCTGGCCGCGCAGCAATTGCAGGCGGTGCTCCAGGTTGCGCAGAAATTCGTAGGCGCTGGTCAGGTTATGGAAGTCTTTCCCTCCCATGTGCTCCTTGTCATGGAGCTTCTGCAGCGCGAACATCGTCCCCCGCGAACGTAACCACGATTCGCTGCCGCCGTACACGCGCTGCAAACACTGCACCAGAAACTCAATGTCGCGGATGCCACCACGATCCAGTTTCACATCGATAGTGCCTTCGCCCGGCTGCTTCAAAGCGCGCTGCCGGCGCCGACTGCCCATTTTCTCCCTCGTCTGCAGCGCCGTCTCGATGGCAATGAAGTTCAAATCCTCCTGGTAAACGAACGGCTGCACGGCACGCAGTAACTCGCGCGCCAGCGGCATGTCGCCGGCCGAATGCCGCACCTTGATCATCGCCTGTAGTTCCCAGTCATGGGCAACGTGGGAGTAGTAATGGACCGCGTGCGGCAACGGGATCGCGGGCTCGCCTTCGTTTCCCTGCGGACGCAAACGCAGATCGATGCGGAATACCGGACCTTCGCGTGTGTGGCGCGACAAGACTTCGGTGGTCTGCTGTGCCAGACGGATGAAATATTCGCGGTTGGAGATTTCCGTCCCTTCCGGCTCCCTGCCCCCGTCATAGAGGTACAGCAGGTCGATGTCGGAGCTGTAGTTCAGCTCGTTGCCACCGAGTTTGCCCAGGGACAGAACGGCGAAACGCGAGTCCACGGTTCGGCCCTCCTTGTCCAGTTCCTGCGGCGTTCCAAAGCGATGTTGCAGCTGCGAGTGGCTTTCCCGCAGCGCTTCCTCGATCAACACGTCTGCCAGTCCCGATAGCTCAGCGGTGGTTTCGGCCAGGGTGGCGATACCCAGCACATCGCGCAACATGATGCGCACATACTCCCGCTTCTTAAAGCGCGCCAGAAGCGCAGCTGTGTCGGTTTCAAATGACCGCGAACGGAAGCGCGCGAAGTTTTCCTGGAACTCCTCTCGCGACTGCGTGCGGTCCAGACTCTTGCCCCGAATGAATCCTTGGAAGAGATCCGGATTGTGGATCAGGGTTTCACCGAGCCAGAAGCTGTAGCCAAATACCACGATCGCGTAATGAATCAGAAACGGATGCTTCTCAAGCAGGCGAAACAGTTCGGTTGACTCTCCCTCCGCCAACCGCAGAAATTGGTTCACCGCCCCGTCGGGATTGGGGGAAGTCGCGAGGAGCGGCGGGAGGGGCCCGTACACTGCCGGCGGTAGGACCTTCCGGATGAGAGCGAGATTACGAGCAGCCGTCTCAGGATCGCGAAAGCGCATGCCGGATGGTAGCGGCGCTGCATCGAATTGGTGACTGGTTGACACGAAGTTTAGCGTGGGACGATTAATCTTAGCCCAGTTCGCAACGTGACACCGCGGTTCTCCGTGGTCGTGGAGCAGCGATTCCTTCCATTCCGTGCGACGCGGCAGAGGCTCACCGCATCTGCTACCGTAACTGGCGGAGTCGAGGAAATTATGTACCATTACGATCCAACCACGGCCTTGGAAGAATTGAACGAGGATGCTGTGCTGCCAAATCCGGTTCGCGTGCGCGATATGATGCTGCGGGCGCACCTTGATGCCGACCATTCGCTGGAATATAACCGGCTTTTTGTCGAGTATCAGAAACGGTTTGGCGAATTGCAGAAACTTGGCCGGCAGTTACTCGAGCGGCTGGGGGAAAATACATAGTCCCCTGAGGGGCTAAAGCCCGCTTCTTTACTGGGCTTGGACGGCACGGCTGAAGCCGTGCCCTTTCAAAACCTATTTATGAGATAGCTTCTAAGCATTTGCGAAATGCCGGCCCAATTTCCGCGGGCGCGGTGTCTTGAGGAGGAGAGCGTGAAGGTTTTGTTGTTGGGTTTGATTTGCCTCTTTGCCATGACGACTATTGCCGCAGATTCGCATCCAGTTTCCTACAAGAGTGGCGATGAAACGGTAAATGCAATCCTTTACACGCCGCAGGGGAAGGGTCCGTTTCCGGCGCTTGTCGTGATCCACGAATGGTGGGGCCTGAACGACTGGGTCAAGGAGGAGGCATCGAAGCTGGCCGATCAGGGGTATGCTGCGCTGGCAATCGATCTGTATCGCGGGAAGGTCGCCACCACGCCGGACGAAGCGCATGAAATCATGAGAGGGGTTCCCCAGGACCGCGCGACGCGCGATCTGCTGGCCGCCACCAGCTACCTTCGCGCGCAGAAGAATGTCGACCCCAAACGCGTGGGCTCCATAGGATGGTGCATGGGCGGTGGTTATTCACTGGATCTCGCCCTCAATGACCCGAAGCTCAAGGCCGCGGTAATCAATTACGGGCACCTCGCGACCGACGAGGCCTCCCTAAAGAAGATCAATGCAGCCATCCTGGGAATCTTCGGCGGGCAAGACCGCGGCATTCCGGTGGCGGACGTCAACAAGTTCGAGTCGCAATTGAAAGCCCTGGGAAAGACGGTCGAGATTCGCATCTTTCCCGACGCGGGTCACGGGTTTGAGAATCCCAATAACAAGCAGGGTTATCGCGCCGACGATGCCGCGCAGGCCTGGAAGCTGACGGTGGACTTTCTGGCCAAGAACTTAAAGTAAAGGCTGAACAATGTCACGTTATCGCAAGCGGCTGTTGTGGATCGCGGTGGCAGCAATTATGGCCTGCGGGTTCTGGGTACTGAATGTAGAGATCACCTACGAACGCAATGTGCGGCACATTCCCACCGATTTCCGCGTGCGACGCCATAATCCAACTTATCTTTGGAAGGCGTGAAGACTTGATCCGATCAGCCCGCGGCGCTCTTTTTAGACGCGCTCCAGCACCATCGCAATGCCCTGTCCAACTCCAATACACATGGTGCACAGGGCGTAGTGTCCACGCGTGCGTTGCAGTTGCCGCACCGCGGTCGTCACCAGCCGGGCGCCGCTTGCGCCCAAAGGATGGCCTATCGCAATCGCTCCGCCGTTGGGATTGACATGGGAAGCGTCATCGGGAACTCCGAGATCGCGAAGCACCGCCAGAGCCTGGGAAGCGAATGCCTCATTCAATTCGATGACATCCATGTCGGAGATCTTGAGTTTTGCCAGCGCCAGCACCTTGCGAGAAGCAGGAGCTGGCCCTATGCCCATGATGCGCGGCGCAACGCCGGCTGCAGCCGAGGCCACTACCCGCGCTCTTGGCGTCAAGCCGAAGCGCTTTACCGCTTCTTCGGACGCTACCAGCAATGCGCACGCGCCGTCGTTGACACCGGAGGCGTTTCCCGCTGTGATGGTGCCATTCGGCCGAACGATTGGCTTGAGCGCGGCCAGCGCTTCCAGAGTGGTGTCCGGACGAGGATGCTCGTCTTTGTCCACGACGGTCGAAACTCCTTTGCCCGATGTAACAGTGACGCGAGTGATCTCTTCTGCCAGAGCGCCACTCTTAGTTGCGGCCGCAGCGCGCTGCTGGCTACGATAAGCGAACGCATCCTGGTCCTTACGGGAGATCTTGAATTCCTCCGCGACGTTCTCTCCCGTTTCCGGCATGGAATCCACACCGTACTGGGCCTTCATGAGCGGATTCACAAATCGCCAGCCGATGGTGGTGTCTTCCAGCTTCATGCTTCGCGAAAAAGGGCTGTCCCCTTTCGCTATGACGAAAGGTGCACGCGACATGCTCTCGACACCGCCGGCAATCAGCAGCGAATTTTCTCCCGTCTTGATGGCCCGCGCTGCAATGGAAACGGCATCCAGGCTGGAGCCGCACAACCGGTTCACGGTTGAGCCTGGGACCGTCTGCGGCAGGCCCGCCAGCAATAGTGCCATGCGGGCGACGTTGCGATTGTCCTCTCCCGCTTGATTGGCGCAGCCCAGGATGACATCGTCAACCGCACTCCAATCGGTGGACGGGTTACGTTCCATCAGGGCTTTGATTGGGATCGCGGCGAGGTCATCGGTGCGTATTGAGGAGAGGGATCCGCCATAACGGCCGAATGGCGTTCTGATTACGTCGCAGATAAAAGCATCTGGCATGAATGAAGTTCGAACCAGCGAGGCCGGAGTAAGCTCATTCATCATAACTTGGAAGCGAGTGTTTGCGAGAGGGGCGCACAGCGCAGCGAGCCTTCGGGCTGACGAAGGTTAGAGCTCGCCGGTACGAGTAACCATCCTGTAGCGCTTCAGCTTGTTGTATGTGGGCAGCAGCGATTCAAGTCCTTTGACTTGGAGCTGGCCGGCCACCTGACCCTCATGCCGCGAACGGGTGTAAGCGGCCAGCCAGCATCTTTTTTCCCTTTCACTTTTCATGACTAGGTGGCGCAATAGATGGCTCCGCCATTGCAACTCCCCAAAGTGGCGGAGCCATGTGGGTTAAGACGCAGGGTGGAGGAGAATCGTGACCCCGAGTCGAGCTTGTACCACTAAAGACTCAACACACGCTAGTTCTAACGTGCCATAGACCCCTTGCAAGTGGTCTGCCATCGCGGGATGATAAGCGCAAGTAACTAATAGCATGGGTACTGTGCTGTTGGGTAATCATTAGACGGGCGCGGTTTTGTCCAGAAATTGAACAACCTTGTCCAAAGTTTGTACAAGAGTCCGGGAGAATCGGTCAAGGCACTATAATCGGCCTTTGCAATCAATGGTTTGTGAAATCGTGGAAAAATTGTTCCACGTGGGAACAAAAACAAGATGCGGATATTAGTCACCGGGGGTGCCGGATACATCGGAAGCGTGGTCGCCGACCGCCTGCTGCAAGCGGGACACTCCGTCACCGTGCTCGACAATCTCAGTAAGGGCCACCGGGAAGCGGTTCCG
>Ga0209039_10002024_pt1 | contig 17873 bp, 14 predicted proteins | sample BogFormECP12_OM1_FD_188238 | JGI IMG/M metagenome (GOLD analysis project Ga0209039, IMG submission 188238) | Bog forest soil microbial communities from Calvert Island, British Columbia, Canada - ECP12_OM1 (SPAdes) (version 2) | ecosystem: Environmental > Aquatic > Freshwater > Wetlands > Bog ...
CTCGAAAGCGATTCGAACGTAAAGACTTTGTTTGCAGAGAATTACGGAATTAGATGCCCTCGGCAGAACCACTTTCGCAGTAAACTACCGCTAGGGCGGATTGCCTTTTCCGCGCCGGGCACTATATGATGAGAGGAGAACCGGGTTAATCTTCTCAAGCAACGGTGGGGAATATGGGCATTCGCACTAGCGTCGATTTGAAGCTTGATCCATCTTCGGCCTTCGAGGCGATCGTCGAAGAATTATCTACTGCCCTGTCGAGACTCGGAATGCAGTTCCAAGCCGGAGCCGACGGTCGCGTGATGGCCGGGGCTGTCGAGGTGGGGCGGGTAGCCCGCTGGCAACCACCAGAGGAAATCGAACTCGAATGGCATGCGGCTGATTGGCAGCCCGCGGAAGTAACATCGTTAGGGCTGCGGTTCGCGCCTATTGAGGAGGGCACGCGGGTGACCCTGGAGCATGGGGAGTGGGGCAATCTGTTGGGAGACCAAGGGAATGAGCTGGCCGGCTGGTTTGCGAGCGAGGTTGCAGCCCCTCTTTTCCACGCCATGGGGCCAAGCCGCTTGGGCGATTGGATCACCGATCGCCGGGCGCGGCGTCCCTCGGGGCCTCAGGGACGCGCAACCTATCGCGATCCCATCTACCATCGCCCCAACTTCAAAGCCATTCTGGCGGTTCTGGGACTAGGACCTGACGACTATTTGCTCGAGGTCGGTTGTGGGGGCGGAGCATTCTTGCAGGACGCTCTAAAAAGTGGCTGCAAGGCGGCGGCCATCGATCATAGTTCCGACATGGTGAGAGTGGCTCGTGAGGTTAACCACGAGGCAATCCAACAAAACCGGCTGGAGATTCGCGAGGGTGACGCCGGTTCACTGCCTCACCCGGATGGGACCTTCACTTGCGCGGTGATGACCGGAGTTTTTGGTTTCATATCGGATCCTGTGAAGGCGCTCTCCGAGATTCGACGCGTACTTGCGCCGGGTGGGCGCTTGGTCCTCTTTACCGGTTCCAAGGAACTGCGCGGCACACCTGCTGCGCCGGAGCCGGTGGCCTCGCGCTTATATTTTTATGAAGACAACGAACTGCTAGAGCTGGCGCGCCAGGCGGGATTTAGTGAAGCCCACCTGGAGCATCCTGACTTTGAACCTTTCGCCCGCGAGGCGGGAATACCCGAGGAACATTTGGAACTTTTCAAGGGCCGCGGCGGTGGGTATCTCCTGGTTGCCCACAAGCAATAACCCCGAGCCTCTCCGGCCAAAGCGGAAAGTGTAGCCCAGACATTCAATCAACCAAGACTATTTACGCCGCCTGCCAGGAGGATTTCCACTCGGTCATTTTGTCATGCACTATATGGATTTTTGTAGTTTCTTCTAACGGGCTTTCTTTTCAGTATGTTCTCAGCTTTCGGAGGGGAAGAATCCTGTTTCTGACTCTTTGTTTTCAACATGTTCTCAGCTTTGGACACAATGTCCGCGCACGGACATTATGCTGCCATGCAATCGGTTCGAATTAGGGCTAGGAACATTGAACATCATCGGGTCTCTCTTCCTCTGCGCGCCGGGCCGGCTGGCCTGCCGCCTCACGCTCGGGCGGGGCTAGCCTCAAACCTAACCTACTAATTGTAGCCTATCTGAACTCGGTTGTCAAGGGAAATTATTGCGGGTGGCGTCCGGCGTCCCCGGGCAGCAGGAGATTCATTCCATGGGCGCTGACCCGCATGACCAGCGAGTCATCGCGGCCGCGCGAAACTGATGTAGCGCCGGCCTTCCGGCCAACCCGTCCTGACCTCTTGGTCAGCGCCATGCCGGCACGTCCGGATGACGGGCGAAAGCTCGGCGCGACGTTGCCGGAATCCGGGCCGGGCTCCAGTACCTGAATGGACGCATCGCCCAATGAAAGTACATCGCCCGCCATAAGGGTTCGAGTCGGAATCCCGCGTTCCGCCACCGTCTCCAAAAGGGCCGCGTATTCGGGAGTCTCGCCTTCAGGCGCGTGCCAGAACTCGCCCACGCGGAAGTTTTCGAAGATGGCGTAAAGCCCGCCGAGGTGGTCCGGGGACGCGTGGCTCAGCGCCAGCACATCGATTTTCTTGATGCCGCGCGACCACAAGTAGGGTGAAACAATATCCTCGCCCGAATCCCAACGGCGGCCCTGAAAGCCACCCTCCCGCGCTCCCCGCGTGCGGCTGCCTCCCGCATCCAGCAACATCGTGGTCCCGCCGGGAAGCACTAGGAAGAAAGCGTCACCCTGGCCGCAATCCAGCGCGGTCAGTTGCAGCACACCGCGCGGCAAGCGGGGCGCAAAGGGATGAACTGCTACCAAGCCCACAAAAACCGCACAGGCTGCCAGCGCTACACCCACGGCTCGCCGCGCAAAACGCAGAGCCAAGGCTGCAAACACAAACGCTCCACAAAATCCCCACGCCACCCACAGCGGCGGCGCCGGCGTGCGGTAGGAAAGCCACGATGCAAGTCCGGGCAAATGCGTCATATCAAGGAGGACGGCCATAACCAGACTCAGCACCTTGGCCGGCCCGGCCGCCAGTGCCGGTGACACGACGCTCAGCAAGTTGGTCGGCAAGGCGAGCGCCAGGAGCAGAGTCATGACCGGAATCGCCAAGGCGTTCAATCCCACGCCCGCAAAGGTGACGCGATGAAAGGTCTCAACCATCGGCAGAAGCAATCCCAGTTGCAGGACGGCGGAGAAAATCAGGATATTGGCCACCCACACCAAAAGCTTCAGGGGTGCGACAACCAGGTTGCGCGCGAGGGCAGGATAACGGTCGAAGAATGCTGCCGGGCGGCGCAACGCCTGAACCAGTGCGCGCAGATCCAGACGGGCCTGAGCGAGGCGAGGTGAAAAGTGATCATCAAGCAACACATCGTCCAGGCGCCGCAATGCCCGGCGGTACGGCTCGGTGGTGCGCTCCAGAATCGGCACGGCGACGCCGACAATCAGCAGCGCCGCGGCGAAGGAAAGCTGAAAGCCTGACTCGAACAGCCACGCCGGGCGGAGAAAGAGAAGGATCAACGCCACGCCGCCAATGGCATTCAGCGGGGAATGCCCACGGTCGAGAATGCGCGCCACGAGGTAAAGCGCGATCATCAGCGTGGCGCGCAGCGTGGGCGCGCGCTGCTCGACCAAAACAGCGTATACCACCAGGAAACCCAGCACCATAAACGCGCGGGACATCCGCCGGCATCCCAACCCCCGCAGCAGGAATTCCACGAGCAGCGTGATCAAGCCCACGTGCAGCCCGGCGATGACGAGCAAGTGATAGAGGCCCGTCTTGCGAAAATCGTCGATGGTGATGGAATCGAGCGCCGTCCGGTCCCCCCACAACACCGCCTTCAGCACCGCGCCGTAACGTCCTTGGGCCGACCACGGCGGGTACAGGTCATCGATGCCGCGCAACAAGCGCTGGCGCGCGCGCTCTGTGAATTCCGCAAAATGGAAGCCCGCGGCATGACCCACTTTCTCCACCAGCCGAGGATTCTTGACGGTTCCAATCCAGTAAAGGTCCTCGATATCCTCCATCCAACGGCGGAAATCGAAGCTGCCGGGGTTTTGATAAATATGCGGCTGGCGCAAGCGGACGAGGGTTTGAATCTCGTCACCGAATTGGATTTCGAGCGGACCACTGCCGTCGGAACCATCGCGATCTTCCGAGCCTTGCACCCGCAGGCGGACCTTCCCAATGACGGGGTAGAGGTTTGTGTGTGATTCGATCCGCCGTGCCTCCACGTCAAACTGCAACCCGTATCCGGTGCGATAGGGGGTGGAGATCACCCGCCCCTCCAGCCGCACGGGGTCATTCAGGTCCACGCCTCGAGATTCCAGATAACGAACATGGTTCAGCGGGAAGCGCTGCTCCCAGCGGCGCGACGCTGCGACGCCGGTGAACATCATGCTGGCCAGCGTAAGCCACACCGCCGTACGGCCCCAGTCCGCGCGCAGGAGGAGCAGTGCAGCGAGAATGCAGACCGCCGCACTGACTAAACCACAAAACCCGGCCGTGGCCGGGAAGGAACGCGCCCCCACAATCCCCAAAGCGAAACTCGCGGCCAACGCCGCCAGTGGCGCCTTAAAGGCGGACCGATGCTTGTGGTTGGGCTGAAGGTCGGGCAAAGGTCACTTCCTACTGGGAGGGTGAAACCTCGACGTCATTCTACTTCGTTCCGAAATGGAACTCTGATTTCCCAAGGATTCCCGATTTGGCTCCCAAAATTAGATTGCCAGTTTCACGGGAGTCCTAAGTGACTCATTTAAAGTGTATTGCGCGGCGGAGGAGCTTACTCATTGCGAGGACACCCGCCGTCGGACTTGCGGAAATTATCAAGCACGCTCGCGGCCAACGGGCGAGAGCCGCGCGAGGGATTCTATGTGGTAGGTCTGGGGGAAGCAATCGAACAGTTCCAAACTATCGAGGCGGTAACCGTGTTGGAGCATAAACCCTAGGTCGCGGGCGAGGGTGGGAGGGCTACAGGAAACGTAGTGCAGGTGCTTGGGCTGCAAGGCCAAGAGGAGCTTTAACGTGTCCGCGCCCACGCCGGCGCGGGGAGGGTCCATCACTACCAAGTCGGGGTCCATTTGCGCGCAGCGTCGCAGGAAATCGAACGCGGTCCCGGCGATGGCTCGAATTTCCTTGCCGGGCACGGCGCGCGCGTTGGCGGCAAGGTCAGCCGCCGCTTGCGGATGCGCCTCGACCCCGATCACTTGCTCAAACCGGTTCGCCAGGGGCAGCGTGAAGAGGCCCACGCCGGCGAAAAGGTCAATCGCTACCCCGCCGGGTTCTCCCGCTCTGAGCAGCGTAGCGCCGGCCTTCAGGGCCTGCCCTGAGCAGGGAGAAGGGCCGGCATCTGCCGGGCTAAAGCCCGGCGCTACAACCCCGGCTACGAGCTCAGGTAGCAGAGAGCGAGAGCTTTGGAAGAAGGCCGTCGGGCTGATGCGATAGGCAAACTCTCCCACCCGATAAGTGAGATGCGGATCACCGAAAACCCGCACGCTTGCATCCTGCACGACGGCTACGGTCGCGACGCCCGCGAGTTCCGCCAGACACTTTCGGGCAAGCGTTTCCGCTTCTTGCGCATTCCAGCCTCCGGCGAGCGTGAGCATTACTTTCTCGTCGCGATCATCGGCCAGAAGCTCCACCTCTCGACCGTTAGCCAGCGCGTTGATCCAAGGCTCGCTGCGCAACACCGCGAGCAGGGCGTTCAGCCGGGGAGAAAGAATCGGGCAGGCATCGATGGGAATCAGGCGATTCGACTGCGCTTCAAAAAATCCCAACGCCGGGGCGCCGTCCGCCGGCTTTCCAACTTTCAATTGCGCCTGGGTGCGATAGTTCCAGGCGGGGCCGGAATGCGCGGGAATGGGCTCTTCCCATTTCACCTTGCCCAAGCGGCGCAGCGTTTCACGCAGGATTTCGACCTTCGCCGCGATCTGCGCAGCGTGAGGAAGGTGCTGGTACTGGCAGCCGCCGCAGCGGCCGAAATATGGACACAGCGGCTCGACACGCTCGCTCGACGGCTCCAGAATCCGCAGCGGGCGCGCGTGCACCACACCTTTTTGCCGGCGGACTTCTTCCACTTCCGCGCGCTCACCGGGCAGAACGCGCGGCGCGAGGACTGTGCGCCCGGCCTGGAAGCCCAACGCCTCGCCGCCGTAAACCAACTTGACCGGTGAAAATTCAAAAAATGAAGACACTTGCACACTCTACAAATAGAACAAACTCAAGCGCGGAATTTTGTAATGCTCGAGCAGCCGGTTTTTGAGGAAACGCCGCTCCAGCAAATCCACCTCCGCGGCCGCCATCTTGCGGCGATACGGGATGAGGCCTCGATCCACTTCCGCGCGCAATCGCGCCAGGACTTCCACCGCCGTCCCGCGCAGAAGCGTAGCGTTCAGCTTTTCCTCCAGGGCCGTCAGGCTCCTTTCCGTCTCTTCCAAGTCACCGCCGGGCTGGGCCTGGGCGCGCCCCCCAAGGGATTGAAGCGTGGCGGTGGCCTCCGCCAGTTCCTCCGCCAGCACTTGCTTCCCTTCTTCCTGCCCCTGCCGGCGCGCGCTTTCCACCGCCGCTGCGCACCGTGCGAGAAAACGCGATATCTCTTCCGCCGAGAATGGGGCTGGGGTCTCCCCCTTCGCAGCGTGGGGAGTTCCTCCCTGCGCCGCCATGGCACGCGATTCTTCCACGGCGCGGAACACCTCCTGCGAACAATACGCCAGGCTATTCACCTTCCGAAAGCCGCGCTTTCCCGCCTTGAATTTCTCGAAAGAGCGCTCGATCCCCAACAATACCGCTTCCAGCGGGAAGCCCTGCTCCTTCCACGATTCGATCAGCGCCCAATCGAGCGGCGAAAGCAGGACGGCTTCCGCGCGGCACTTGCGGAACTGTTCCTCAATTTCGGTGAAGTAGTTGAAGTAATTTTCCAAAGTTTCGAACCTACTTGCGCCGCGGTGCGGAGTGATTGCGATGATAGATAATACGCAGGCCATCAAGCGTCAAGGAAGAATCTATGGTCGGCTTGTACTTGGACGCACCCGCCACCAACGGCGCCTGGCCTCCCGTGGCGATGATCTTGGTCTGTTTCCCTAACACCGCGCAGAGGCGGCCCAGCATACCGTCCACCGCGTCCACCGCGCCGTAAAACAGGCCGGACTGAATATGGCTGATGGTATTGGTGCCAATCACGTGCTCCGGCTCGCGAAATTCCACACGTGGGAGCTTAGCCGTGCGCTGATACAATGCATCCGCGGCGATGCCGATTCCCGGCATGATGACCCCGCCCAGGTATTCACCCTTTTGTGAAACGCAATCAAAGGTGATGGCCGTTCCAAAATCCATCACGATGCACGGGCCACCATATTTCTCAAAGGCCGCCACGGCGTCAGCGATGCGATCCGCTCCGACCTCTTGCGGATTATCAACCAGAATCGCCATACCCGTGCGTGTTCCCGGCTCCAGAAACAGTGCCTCCATCTTGAAATATTTCCTGGCCATTTCCGCCAGCACATAATTCATGGGCGGCACAACGCTGGCGATCATGATTCCGCTAATGTCAGAGGTCGGGAGGTTCTCCAAAGCGAAGAGGTTATGGATCAAGACTCCATATTCGTCAGCCGTCTGCTCGCGGCTGGTCGCCAGCCGCCAGAGAGCCCGCAACGAAGCGCCTTGGTACAAGCCCAGGACGGTATTGGTGTTTCCTGCGTCGATCACAAGAATGGTGGCGTTGGGGGTGTCCATAGATATTTTCAAACGCGGTTCGTCGGGTTGCGTCCCTCTCATGAATAAGGAAGCAAGAATTTGTGTTCCCAGCCGCTGCCGGTCACGGCATATTGGCGGCTCGCCAACAAAATCTTATCACGCCACGGGCCCGGCAGGCTAAGTGGGATTTCGTAACCGGGGCTTGGAAGGGCATGGAGTTCAGGCCCGTCAGGGGGGTAAATTGCGGCCTACAGCAGCAGCCGTGGGAAAGCGGCGCTTGATAATGCTTCAGCCAGCCTCAGCAGGCGATAGAGTCCTTTGCAATGGTTGATGGTGTCTGGCTTCCCCTTCTTTGATCGCACATCTCGCAAAGCGGCGTGCGCCTGCCGCCCTTGCTCGACATGTGGTAAATTAGGCCCTGTGGGCAATTATGAGGAACTCCGACTTCGGATTCTACAAGCCAAGTCGGATGCGAACATCAATTTCGACGAGTTACGCCGCTTCCTCCTCTGGTTGGGGTTTGAAGAGCGCACCCGCGGCAGCCACCACATTTTCAGGCGACAGGGCATGCGGGAGCTCATCAATTTGCAACGGGAGGGCAGCAAGGCCAAGGTGTATCAAGTGCGTCAGGTGCGCCAAGTCATCGTGCGCTATGGGCTGGAAGGCGAAAAGGAGTAAACATGCACAAGTATGAGATCATCATCTATTGGAGTAAGGAGGACCAAGTCTTCGTTGCCGAGGTCCCGGAATTGCCGGGTTGTATGGCCCATGGCAACACCCAGGAAGCAGCGCTCGCACATGCCAACGAAGCCATGCAATTGTGGATCGACACCGCGCGGGAATTCGGGGATCCCATTCCAGAGCCTAAGGGCGAACGACTCATGCTGGCTTAAGTGCCGAGCTAAAGCTCAGCGCCACGCCCCCTTGCTTTATTTCACTTCCACAACTTCACCAGCCACCAGCGACTCTTGACGGCCGTCGTCGTACTGGATTTTCAGCGCGCCGCTGGGGTCGAGGCCGGTAGTGGTTGCTAGCGCTTCGCCTGCCGCAATGATCACACGGACGCGCTTGCCGTGGGCAAAGCTCGAAGCCGCTTCCCAGCGTTCGGTGATGGCCTTGTTGCCGCTCTTCAGCAGCAGTTGATAATGGCGCTCAATTTCGCGGAGTAAAGCGACGAGAACCTGGACGCGAGAAATACCCCGGTGCGCCTCCATGCGGAGCGAGGTGGCAATATTTTCCAGCTCCGCGGGCATCAGGCTGTGATTTACGTTGATCCCGATGCCGAGCACTACGGCGTGCAAGCGGTCGAGCTCGGCACTCATTTCCGTCAAAATCCCGCAAACCTTTTTCCCGTTCACCAGCAGATCGTTCGGCCAGCGAATGTCCGCCACGAGTCCGGTGACGGAACTGACCGCCTTCTGCGCTGCCAAGCCCGCCATCAGCGTCAGCACGGGAGCGGCGGCGGGAGAAAGGGGGGGCCGCAGGATGATCGACGTGTAAATACCGCTGGATTTTTCCGAGTACCAGGCGCGGCCCAGGCGGCCCCGGCCGGCCGTTTGCTCCTCCGCCACCACCACGGTTCCGTGCTCGGCGCCTTCCGCCGCGAGTTTGAACGCCACAGTGTTGGTGGAGTCGGTGCGGAAGTAATGAACGATATTGCGACCCATGGGGTGATCGCCCAGCTCCGCCCGCAACAGGCTGGGCGCGAGAATGTCGGGGATGGTCACCAATTGATAACCTGCCGCCGGCACTCCCCGGATCTCCACCCCCACCGACCGCAGGCTTTCAATCCAACTCCAAACCTTGAAGCGTGTAACCCCAATCTCCGTGGCGATCTTCGGGCCCGGCACCACCACGGTGGCGTTCTTCACCAGGAGATGAAGGAGCTTGTCGATTCTGCGATCGGTGCTACCGGTGGTCATGGGCGTATAAGGGATCGGGTGATCTGATAATCCGGTGACCGGGTGAACAGAGAACAACCCAGGCCGAATTGGTTCTTGTTCACCCGATTACCCGATCACCCGATCTCACGATCCCCGAAGTCGGCGCAATGCGGAAATTGATATCCACCGCGGCGGCAGAGTGGGTGAGGGCGCCGACGGATATATAATCGACGCCGGCCTCCGCGTAAGCGCGAATATTACTGGCGTCGATGCCCCCCGAGACCTCCAGGCGCACGCGCCCGCCCGCGCTTTGGACACACTCCCGAACTTCCTCCGGCGACATGTTATCGAGCAGCACGCCGTCGGCTCCGGCCTGGATGGCGTCTTCCAATTCCTCCAGGGAGGTGATTTCCACTTCCACGTGATAACCCGCCGGGCGCTGCTGGAGCGCGCGTTCAACCGCGGTGCGAATCCCTCCCACCAGGCGCAGGTGGTTGCCCTTGATCAGGATGCCATCATCCAAGCGCAGGCGATGATTACGCCCGCCGCCCACGCGCACCGCGTATTTTTGCAGGCTGCGCAGACCGGGCGTGGTCTTCCGGGTATCAAGAAACTCCGCGCGCGTTCCCGCCAGTTCCTCTTTCAAGCGGCTGGCGAAAGTGGCAATGCCGCTGAGGTGTTGCAGGAAGTTCAGCGCCACCCGCTCCCCGGCCAGCAGCGGTCCCGCGGCTCCGCGGATCGAGGCAAGCGGCGTGCCCGGCTTAACCTCCATCCCCTCTTCCACTCCGCCCTGCCACTCCAGGGAGGGGTCGAGAATTTCAAAGACCATTCGCGCGATGGGCAATCCCGCCACCACCAGCCGTTGCTTGCTGTTAAATGTACCTTGCGCCGTTATTACCCCGGGAAGCGTAACGCGGGTCGTCAAGTCACCCTGACCCAAGTCCTCGGCCAGCGCGTGAAAGACCAAGTCGCGGAGTTCCTCGGAAGAAAAATCCAGGGACTCGGAGGATTCGTCGGCAGCCGGAGGACTGAGATATCCACCCACTTTCAGCCCAACCTTTCGAGTGATTCCAGAACTTTGCGGTAATGCTCTTCGAGTTCTTTAAGCCGATGCTCGGCGCCCCGCACGATTTCCCGCGGCGCGCGCGCCCGGAATTCCTGGTTGCCCAGTTGCGTCCGGACCTGCCCAAGTTGTTGCTCGAGCTTCAACTTCTCCTTCTGCAAGCGCGCGCGTTCGGCCTCGTGGTCCACTTTCTCTTCGTGCAGAATGCGCAGATCGAAGGAGGCGCCGGAGCGGACATCTGACGCCTCCGCCCCCAGACGTCCCCTCGTCAGGTGCATGGCTTGCAAAGCGGCCAAGCGCAGAATGGTATCCTGATGGGTGCGGAAGATTTCCAGCAGGCGCAAATCCTCCGCGGCCACTTGCAGGCTGGGTTTTTGATTTTGCAGACCCATTTCCGCCTTGGCATTGCGTGCCGTGACCACCAGTTCCTGAATTTTTTCGAATTGCTTTTCTGAAACTGGATCGGCCACACGCTCGGTGACCAAGCGGAAATCGGTCAAAGAAATCGAAGCCCCCGCATTCCGCTGGGGGAGCAAATGCCACAACTCCTCGGTGATAAACGGCATGAAGGGGTGGAGCAGGTGTAACGACGCTTCAAACACGCGCGCCAGGTTGATCCACGCGGGCGGCGCCTTCTCCCCTTCCGCCGGGCGGGTGATTTCCGGCTTGACCCATTCCACGTACCAATCGCAGAACTCGTGCCAGAAGAAGTGATAGATTTTAAACGCCGCCTCGTGGAAACGGTAATCCTTGAGAGCCTCTTCCATTTCCCGGGTCACGGCCGCGAGGCGTGAGAACATCCAGCGATCCGCGAGAGCCAAATGCTCTGCCGCCGCCATGGGCTCATAGCCCAGGCCGGGAATCGGTTTCAGCGCCTGCGCCAGTTGGTCGCGAAGCGCCTCCGGCATTTTCTGGAGGTTCATCAGGATGAAGCGTCCGGCGTTCCAAATTTTGTTGGCGAAGGCGCGATACGATTCGACCTTGTCCTCGGAAAAAGCGATGTCCGTCCCCGGAGCGGCACTGATGGCCAGCGCAAAGCGCACCGCGTCGGTCCCGTATTTCTCGGTGACTTCCAACGGATCCAGCACGTTGCCCTTGGTCTTCGACATCTTTTGCCGTTCGGCGTCGCGCACCAGCGCGTGGATGTAAAGCTCGCGGAAGGGCACATCCTTCATGAATTTCAGACCCAGCATGATCATGCGCGCCCCCCAGAAAAACAGGATATCGAAGCCCATGATCATCAGGTTGTTGGGATAAAACCGGAACAGGTCGGTGGTCTCATCCGGCCAACCCAGCGTGGCGAAGGGCCAGAGGCCGGAGCTGAACCAGGTGTCGAGGACGTCCGGGTCTTGATGGAATGGTCCGTCATGACCCAAGGAACAACGCTCTGGTTTATCTACCTGCACGATCTCCATCTGGGGGTCGGTGCCGCATTGTTCGCAATACCAGGCGGGGATGCGATGACCCCACCAGAGCTGACGCGAGATGCACCAATCGTGGATCCTGGACATCCAGTCGAGATAAATTTTCTCATAGTTTTCTGGAGTGATACGAACCTGCCCCGTTTCAACGGCGCGGATGGCGGGCTGTGCGAGCGGCTGCATTTTCATGAACCATTGCCTTGAAAGCAACGGTTCAAGTACCGTCTTGCAGCGTTGGCATGTTCCGACGCCGAGGGAATAATCCTCAGTCTTCTCCAGTAAGCCTTGCGCACGGAGGTCTTGCAAAATCGCGGCGCGCGCCTCGCAGCGGTCCATGCCGGTGTATCGCGCCGCGGTACAAGTTGACGCGAATACCGGGGCGATTTCAGCGCGCTCATTGATAACCTTAAAGAATTGAAGGCCATGTCGGAGGCCAATCGCAGCATCATTCGGATCGTGAGCGGGCGTAACCTTGACTGCCCCCGTTCCAAACTTCGGATCTACAAATTCATCAGCGATCACTGGGATGCGACGTTCGGCAAGTGGCAAAATTAGTGTTCTGCCCAGCACCGTACGGTATCGGTCATCGGCGGGATTGACGGCCACGGCCATGTCACCCAGCATCGTTTCTGGGCGAGTGGTAGCCACAACCACGTATCCTTGACCATCTTCAAACGGATAGCGGATGTACCATAGGTGGCCGGGACGGTCTTCATGCACGACCTCCAAATCTGAAACCGCTGTGCCGCAACGAGGGCACCAGTTGACAATATAATTGTCTCGATAAATCAATTTATCCCGGTAGGTGTTATTCTCGTGATAAAGCCGAACAAACACTTCAGCGACCGCACGTGAGTATGCCGGGTCCATTGTGAAGCGGTCGCGCGTCCAATCCACGGAGGCGCCTAAGCGCTCCATCTGCCGGCGAATCGTCCCACCATTCTCTTCCTTCCACTTCCAGCAGCGCTCGATGAATTTCTCCTGCCCCATTGCAAGCCGAAGACGCTGTCCTTCACGCTGCCAAGCGGTCTTGGCTTTTGCCCCATCCAGGTCGGGCAGGGCCTCGCGGCCCAATTCGCGTTCCACGATCATTTGCGTGGCGATGGACGCGTGATCGGTGCCGGGCAGCCAGAGCACGTTTTCGCCGCGCATGCGATGCCAGCGCATCAGGATGTCGATTTCCGTATGCTCCAGCATGTGCCCCATGTGGAGCGATCCCGTGATATTCGGCGGAGGAATCACCAGGCAGAAGTGCGGGCGGGCGCTTTCATCCGCGGGCCGATAGAGCTTCTGCTCAACCCAAAAGCGGGCCCAGCGGGTTTCGATATTTTCCGGCGAATAAACCTTGGGGATCTCGGTTTCCAAAGGGACCTTCTCCTGCATGAGTCCTGCATCAGATTGAAATCAAATTAATATACCGGGTGCGTGGAAGTGAGTCAAACCTCCGGTGGGCGAGTCCAGGGTCTGGAGGTATGCGACGCCCGCGACTTTGACGGAACCGTGTGGGCGAGTCAACGTCCAGGGAGGCGCTGCAGGCTGCGGAAAAACCCGCCGGCACTGTCATTCTGAGGAGCCGAAGGCAGTCCTGAGCATCGCGAAGGAAGAATCTCGCCTTGCTTTGAAAATACACAGAGCGAGATCCTTCGCCGCTGGGAAAACTACCATTACGCCGGGGGTTGGGACGATTCGGTGATTATTTCCGTGACGATTTCTTCGGAAAGCCGCCTGGCCAGATCCTCCACAACTTCCATGGGCAAGGCGGGAGGCGCCATCCTCATCACCACTTTGTGGACGACGGAGTAAACCAAGCCCCAGTCGATCGCCGGAAGGGGCGCAGCAACTTCGGCTAAAGGCTCAGGCGGCGCCGCTTCCGGCGCAGCATCTTGGAAAGCGAATTCCGCAGAGGCCGCTTCCGGCGCGAGCTCAGGAGGAGCAATTTCCGTGGCGGGGGTTTCTTCAGCGGGCGCGGAGTAAGCAATTTCTACCGGGGCGATTTCCGCGGGGGCGACTTCCACGGAGGCAAGTTCCTCAGGCGCAACTTCCATGGAGGCGACTTCCACGGAGGCGAGTTCCTCAGGCGCAACTTCCACGGATCCAATTTCCACGGAGTCAATTTCTACCGAGCCGCCTTCCACCGGGGCGACTTCCTCGGGGCCAATTTCTACCGAGCCAACTTCCTCGGTGGCGGCTTCCGCTACCTTCGGAGCAAAGTGCACTTGTCCGGCGGTGGCATCTTCCAAAGAAAAACTATCGAGGCTCGTGGCCGTCACGGAGGGAACGATGGGCGGAAGTTCAGAAGGCTGCTCCGCGGGAATTTCTGGAGAAGCAACAGGAACTTCGGCTTCGAGCTGCTGTTCCAAGGCAGTGGGGCCGGTGGGTTCTGCCACCGTCTCATCTGTCCAGACCGGCTCGGCAATGTCCAGCGGAGCGCGGAAAATCATCGTGCGAAACTCATCGGCAGAACCGGCTTGCTCGGAGGGTGGCGCGGGCGGCTCTTCGATAAAGACGGGCGCGGGCGTTCCGGCTTCCAATCCCTCGAGAAACGATGGAGTTTGCTCCGGGGGAGGAGGCCGGGGTGGCGCAAGCGGACTGAGAGCGGGTGGCTCCTCCACGACCGTGGGAGTTTCCGCGGCAGGGGCGCTCGGCAGCTCGGGGGCAGGAATCGTGTCGACGAATTCCGGCGTGGGAGTAAGCTCCAAAACGATCTCCGGCTCAACTTGCGGCGCTGGGTACGACACTTCCATTTCTGCCGGCTGGGACTCGGTAGAATATCCTGGCGACGCTTCCACGGCGGGCGCAGCGAATGGGACTCCCTCCGAGGCCGCGGAAAAGTTCGGCGTCATGGGCTGCACCACCGTCGGCGCTTCCTCCAAATCTTCAATAGAAAAGGCAAACTCCTGCGTAGGCTCCTTCGCCTGGGAGGGCACGCCGGGTGCAGCAACCGTGGGCGTGGCCGCTTCAAACTGCTCGGCAAATTTCACCACGATAGCGATTAATTCCTGCGCCTCGAAGGGTTTCTTGATGATTCCGTCCGCTTTTACTTCCGCACCCCGCGCATCGTCGTAAGGCTCCATATCGCTGGCGACCAGCAACACCGGCACATGCGAAAGGTCCGCCGACTTCTTGACGAACTCGCAGACTTCGTAGCCATCCCTGCCCGGCATTGAGACGTCAGCCAGAATGACAACGGGATGAATCACCGCCAGCCGCTTGATGGCGGCCACGCCGTTGGAAACAGTTTCAACCTCAAATCCTTCACCTTTCAGTATTCCGAGCGCTCTCTTCTGAATGGTGGGACTGTCGTCGGCAATCAGAACAATCCGAGCCACGGGACTCTCCTATATTGCGCCACACCAGATTTGTACGAGAAGTACCACGACGCCACCGGGAAGTCAAGGCGCAACCGATTGGGAATCTTGAGTTTGCGCCTTTGTTCCGGCCTAAAAGGGCTTAATGATTTTCTTCAATATGTGAAAGTGGCCCTTCTTTTTCGCTGGCTCCGTGGATGCCGCAGCGTCGGTCTGACTCTTCTCGGGGGAATTTTCCGTGGCCTTTCCGCTCTCGTTGTTGGGGCTGGCGGTGGGCTCCGCGGGCTTCCCCGATTCCAAGCTCTTATCATTCACGGGCGTGGCCACGATGGCGGTACTCGCGGAAGGCGCGGAGGTCTGTGTCCTCGCGGCTTCGACTCCACCACCGGAAGTTCCACCGAGATGCACTGGGCCGAAAAGTGTAGTGCTGGTATCCGGAGCGCCGGACATGACGCCACTCAGCTTGGTTAACCAGTCGCGATCCACGTGATGGCTTGCATCCGCTTGCGCGCGTGCCAGCATGGCGCGCGTGGGCCGCGGAATGGGCTCTTTCATGGCGGTCAACCGGTCTTTGGCTTGGGGGACCAGGGGGCTCAAGGGAAAGTCTGAAATCAAGTGTGAGTAGTAAGGGACCGCCTCGCGCCCTCTCTTCAGGTGCTCCAGGCTCTGGCCCAGGTAAAAGAGCGCGCCATCGCCCCCGCTGAAATTCGGGTACTTGTCGATGATTTCCTGGAAGCGTGATCGCGCTGCCATATAGGCGCCGTGCATGTAATAGAAGTTCGCGGTGTAGTATTCGCCCTGCGCCAGCACCTCCTGGGTCTGTCGCAAGCGCCGCTTGACACGCGAGATCAGGGGGCTGTCGGGATACTTCAACAGGAATTCCTTGAATTCAGCATCTGCCACCAGAGCTTCTGTCTGGTCGCGGTCGGCCTTCGCCATCATTCGGAAGTGCGCCATGCCCACGCGGAACTGCGCTTCCGGCGCCTCTGGTGCGGTGGGAAAAAAGGTGATGAAATCCTTGTATTCCGCTTCCGCTTGGGTCAATCCGGACACTCCGCCCTCGCTGTAGTAGGAATCCGCAATCGACAGCTTGGCTTTGGAAAGATACTCGCTATCAGGGTAGGTGTTGATGAGGGTTTGCAGCGTCAGCCGTCCCACTTCATATCGCCCGTGGGTAATTTCGTTGTTGGCCTTCTGGAAAAGAACCTTGTCCGGCTGCTCGCCGGGGGCAAATATCAACCCGGGGTCGGGGTGGTGCAGCCGGTTAACCGCCGCGCAACCAGGGAGGAATGCGACGGCGAGCCCCAGCACGCCGAGGATGAGGAAGGTCTTTCGAACTGTAATCTTTGGGAATCGGTTGAACAGAATTCTAGCACCTCATCAGAATCAGACTCTAGAAACCTGGCGCGCAGACGCCGCCTGACGCATCATCTGCACCAGGCGTGCCTTGGGGTCCTTTTGAAAGATGTCGGAACCGGCCACGAGGATGTCTGCCCCCGCTTGCCCCAGCGCCTCAATGTGCTCCTGGACGATGCTTCCCTCGACTTGAATCGCGAAATCCAGATGCCTTTCGCGGCGCAAGGCACAGGCGGTTTGAACCTTCGCGAGCGTCCTGGGGAGGAACGAAGAATTTGCGAATCCCAGGTCCGCCGAAAGAACCAGCAGGTAGTCGATTGCCTCCAGCGCGTCGGAAACAGATTCGACCGCCGTGGAAGAATTCAGCGCCAAACCCGCCTTGGCGCCTCCGGTCCGAATTAAACCCAGAGCCCTGTGCAGGTTCGGTGTCGCCTCCGCATGAATGGCGATGCGGTCCGCGCCGATCTCGACAAATTCCGGGACATAGCGCTCCGGCCGCTCAATCAGAAGGTGAAGATCCAAAACCAAGCTCGTGGCCTTGCGCAAACTCTTGACGACCGGCTGGCCCACGCTGATGTCGGGAACAAAGTGCCCGTCCATCACATCCACGTGTACCATGGACGCCCCAGCCTCTTCAATTAAGTGCAATGCCTCCCCGAGTCGGGCAAAATCCGCGGCCAACAGAGAGGGCGCAATAAAGATCATAAGTGCAGTCCCACGGTGGAACCTTCTCCCGTGAGAAACGCTCCCTAGATTAACACAACTCCCTCTGCCTCGGGTAGAAAGCGGGCATGATGGACAGGGTTCCGTCAAAGTCCGACGGGGGATGAAAAAGACCCCTCACCCACCGCCTTGCGGTCCCCCCTCTCCCCGAGGGAGAGGGATAGAAATCAAAATCACAGCCCTCTCCCCGGGGGGAGAGGGGGGACCGCAAGGCGGTGGGTGAGGGGTCCCTTCGTGGGTGATGTATCCATGGCTCTGGAGATATGCTACACGCGGGACTTTGACGGAGCCCTGGAAGGAGCGCAAGGGAGCGCGGGCATCCTGCCCGCTGTGGCAGGGGCGTCCCGCCCGTAAGCCGTCAGCGCCAAGATGGCCGTGGCAGAGCGGGCAGGATGCCCGCGCTCCTACTCGACTTATCGCCACAATAAAAATAATTGCGCCCTCTTCACCTGAAGTTTGAATCTCCTTTGACCGAGAGGAGTATAATGGGCCTTAAAAATGACCCCCTTCGCAGGGATGGAGGATTTACTCCATGGCACGCGTTTTTACTACGCAACAGCTTTCCGATTTCCTCTTCGACCGCATCATTGTGAATTGCCCCAAATGTCTTGAGACTGGCTGCCTGAAGATTGCATGTACGTTGGTGGCGGAAGAACTGATGGAAGAAGCTGACATCGTTCACAAGCTCGAGCAGGTTTCGGACGGCGGCGCGTAAGATATTCCCAGGATGCCAATAGGTCTCGCGAGAGGTGTAACTTAAAAGGCCATGTTCTGCGCCGTCCGGCCCGCCTGGCCCGGCGCGCGACCGGCGGGGGGATCTTCGCCGCGAATATCCGCCAAAACCCGCTCTAAAAGTGTCAATCAAGGTATATTGCCCGTCATATCCTGAATTTTTCTGCAAAATCCACGTCATATTGC
>Ga0209039_10002026_pt1 | contig 17867 bp, 14 predicted proteins | sample BogFormECP12_OM1_FD_188238 | JGI IMG/M metagenome (GOLD analysis project Ga0209039, IMG submission 188238) | Bog forest soil microbial communities from Calvert Island, British Columbia, Canada - ECP12_OM1 (SPAdes) (version 2) | ecosystem: Environmental > Aquatic > Freshwater > Wetlands > Bog ...
TGGCTGTTTTGAGCCATTTCCAAGCCCGAGCAAGCAACACCGCCAGCGTTGGCAGCTTTGCCTGGACCGAATGACACGCCGGCGTCCAAGAAGATGTTGGTTGCTTCGATCGTGCTAGGCATGTTCGCGCCTTCAACAACGGCGATGACGCCGTTATTCACGAGTTGCTCTGCATCCTCCTTCTCGATTTCATTTTGGACCGCGGACGGCATGGCAATGTCGCAAGGAATGCTCCACGGTCGTTTGCCGGCCATATATTCGCATCCGAATTCATCGGCATATTCCTTGATGCGCCCCATGCGAACTAATTTGAGGTCCATGAAAAACTTGAACTTGTCACCTGAAATTCCGTCAGGATCGTAGATACTTCCATCGCTGTCAGACACCGTGACGACCTTTGCTCCGAGTTGATTGCATTTTTCAACCGTGTATTGCGCAACATTGCCCGAACCGCTGACGCACACGGTCTTGCCTTCAAAGGATTGACCACGGGCTTTCAACATTTCTTCGGCAAAGTACGTCGCGCCGTACCCCGTTGCCTCGGGACGGATGTAAGAGCCACCCCATTCCAGTCCCTTGCCGGTCAACACGCCAGTGTAGGTATTCATCAATTTCCGATATTGACCGAAAAGGAACCCGATCTCCCGCCCTCCAACGTTGATGTCGCCAGCAGGCACGTCGGTATCTGGACCGATGTACCGCCAGAGTTCCGTCATGAATGCTTGGCAGAAGCGCATGATCTCGATGTCGGATTTTCCCTTCGGGTCAAAATCGCTGCCACCTTTTGCTCCGCCCATCATCAACCCGGTCAGGCTGTTCTTGAATACTTGCTCGAAGCCGAGAAACTTCAAGATTGACAGGGTAACGGTCGGGTGGAAACGAAGGCCACCCTTGTAGGGACCAATCGCGGAGTTGAATTGAATTCGATAGCCGCGGTTCAAGTTGATCTGTTGATCGTCACCCAACCACGTGACCTTGAATTGGACAATGCGTTCAGGCTCAACAATTCGCTCCAAGATCTTGTTCTGGTTGAATTCCGGGTGCGCCTCTATCGCGGGTGCCAAGGACGTCAATACTTCGGTCACAGCCTGGTGAAATTCGGGCTGACCTGGATCCTTTTGCTTAACTGATTCGATTACTTCTTCGATTTTGCTCATTATGCCTCAAATCCGTTCGTTTTTTTGAAAAATTGTCATTTTCATTCAAGTATCTTCAAGGAGAATGTGGTCACAAATTTGTGATTTTTGCCTTGAATTAATGACAGTACCACCATCCTTCCGTGAATTTACTTCCGGATTCTAACAAAAGATAAGTCAGAATTTACAAAATAATTTGTTAAAAAATGTTTAAATTCTCTATAAAATAAATGAACTTTTTTTAAAATACAGGTAAATATTTGCAACTTGTTCTAACACTTGTAGTGAAAAACCACGAATCTGAAATTATTAAACCATGACTTATATATTCCCTTTAATAAATGTAATAAATAGTTCTTGTACTTACAAAATATGCATTATGCCATTGAATGCGTAACATAACAAAAACCTCGTTGATCCATGACGTTCATGTACATCGCAACACCTGTGGCGTCTTCGCCTGCATTGGCCTCGACGACATAAATTGTCTCGATCCAGGGAGCGGGATCAGCAACGTAATCTTCTAAATGATTCGGGCTTGCAGCAAAAAAGTCCTTCTTTATGAGATTGCCTTCCCTTGAAGGAAAGATTGCAAAATATGTCATGTCCATTTCCACGAGATCATTAAAAAAATGTGTGCCGAGAGAAACGTCGGGGATGAGCTCGCCGTGCATCTCCGCGATTTCACCCACGATCGAGACCGTGTTTATCTCGGAGAACGATACCGGGATGCCGAGCGATGGCGTCGAGGTTCCCCAGCGACCGCAGCCTACGATGGCGATTTTCTTCCCTTTCAGGCTCTCGTGATGAGTGATTTTACCAATCAATCGCGCCACCTCATATCGATCACGATCGTTCATCTGGCCATATTTCGAGGATTCGACGTACACGAGGAGATCCAGTGCCATAACGACGCTATTGCCAATAATGGGCCCCGCGGTCGTGAAAATCAGATCCTCTTCAGCAATGTTCTCCGGTATTGTTACTATCGATACGTCACGCTTGACTTGAAGCGGTCGGCATTGGAGGATGTTTATTTTGTAGTCATCTGGCCCGGAAAAGTTTGCCGTGAACTCCACATCAACAGGATTCTCGTATGCTACATCCAGGATTTTCAATATTTGACGCATATCCTCTGCAAAAGCGGTGTCGTTCAACATTCCATCAAAAGTAAGAAAACTCTCGGAAGAAGAAAACAAGTTAAATGGGATTCGCTCCTTGAGTTCAGGGGCAATTTTATAAAAATAAGGAGATGCAAACGAGTTGTCTTGAAGATTGAGCATGTCAACGCGATGCTGGGAATATTTCTTGATCCCCTCGTCGCTTTTAAGAATTCGTTCGGTTGGGGCATTCAGCGCGATGAGCCGCGTATAGTCATCCTTTCGTTCCACAGCCCTGGTGCCTAAACCGAATACAAGGCGTAGTAATCCTGCTCTGGGGTCTATCGATTTATCCCATGCATATGGATTGAACGAATAACCGACACCAGCCACCTGGGGAAAGAAATAATTGCCGTACACGTCCCCGGAAACCCGCATAACGAGCAAGGCCATTTGCTCGTCCTTTTCAAGCAAGGCACGTGATTTTCGATAGGTCAATGCATCTTCGTTGATCGTGCTCGCATAGATGGTTTTGACCGCGTTGATGAAGTTATCGAGGCGTTGGTCTGGTGTACCCTGATTAGGGCAGAAAATGCTCACGTATTTGCCAGCAAACGCGTTTCCGTAAGCATCTTCCAGCAAGCTACTTGAACGGACGATGATCGGTGATTGTCCGTAATAATCGAGAATGTTAGCGAATTTTACCATGATATCGTGCGGGAATTTTCCTTCTAGTATTTTTATCTTGGTATCATCGAGATTTTCAAGAAAGGTGGCCGGGTTCGATACTCGCTTGCGGCCCCACCACGCTTTATTCTTTACCAGGAAAGAATAATAGACGTCAGACCCGATGTAGAAGGAATCGTGCATTTCCAGCCGTTGTGCTAGTTCAGGATTTCTTTTTTTCAGAACAGCTTGGGCAATGAGCATGCCAACGCTTTTTCCACCGATCAATCCGGTACCGATTATGCGTTTCCCGATGGCAACCAGATCTTCGAGATCAAGATATTCTTTTGCCAGATCGCTTACACGCTTTTCTCGAGCGATGATCATATGCAGTAATGTTATCTTCAAAGCCGAGGCTTCCTCTTCAGGTATTATTTCCGAACTCGAGCGGGCAATGATTTCGTTTGCAGTCAAGAATGTCAATTGCCACGTATCCAAGCGGCTTCCCGCGAGGTCGAACCATGGTTTTTTAACGCGAGCAGAAAATTCAGAAACTTCGCCGCTTCGAGTGATGGGAATGAATTGATCATCGGCCATTTCATGCAACATGTACATGGTAGGAGAATGTCGTCGGAACACTTTCAACGGCTGTATGTACCGGTGCTCATCCGTGTGAAACACGTCGATGATGATCTGGGCAGTGTCCATGATGGCATCGATAACCTGGGAGGAATGGTGATTTCTAAACACTGCAAAATAGGTAGCCGTGTCGAAGTCGTACAAATACGGGCACGTTAATTGAAAAAAATTGCCGAGCATGACATCGCTATACCAGTAAGAGACGAGCTCGGATAAGCAATCAAACACGTAGCAAGCGCCACGACCATAGGTCTCGATCGTGGTCAATATCTCGTTCAAGAATGATTCGAACCCTGACGAAGGATCTAATTCCCGCACGACTGCATCCACGCCGGGAGGTAACAAGGGCTCATGGCTAGCAAATCGAAAATAAATCAACGGCGTTTGCGCCGTGATCACGTTTTTACAAAATTCATGAACGAATGGTACGTAATCGTCGATGTGGTCAACAAGCCAAACCAGATTATCGCCCGGGCGGATACCATCTAGTAACACATCTAGCCCGGGGATGCCCGTGCTGGGTGCAGTCTCGTTTTTAGTTTTTGATCCTTGCATTACAAGGCGCCTCTTCATTCCATGCGTATTTATGAATTATTGCAGATTTCCATTACTTAGTAAACATGCCTTGATAGATGCAAATGGTAAAATGTCGATGAATGCAAGATCTTCCTTTTTTTTATGCGGTTCTTTATCTCTGGTCTTCATTGTGGAGTTGAATGTTCAAGCAACTGAAGTGATCGCGTCATGATTTATCATTTTTCATTGGAGCGTCTCCTTTTTTCATGATCTTGCATCAAGCACGCGACATAACGATGCCTTTTAGTAAATTGCCACAAGTTTTTTGGGATTGCATCTCAAGATATCAACGAGCGATCCATGAAGATAATGAAACCAGTACTTGTCCTTACAATTATATTGTTCTCTGGCATGCTGATTATCAATCCGGGCTCAGCAAGTCCTATTGCACCCCAACAGGTTAATCAGCCATGGTCAATCAGCAGCGGCTGGGCATTCACGTGGCATATCAACGATGCAACCACGCCGTACATGAGAGGAACGGACATGCGTTTCACGGTGAACCAGATCGTGCCAGTGGTGGTGAACGACCAGCTAAGTAGCATGAATTTCGAAGGAAACTTGAGCAGGAATATCGAGTTATACCCAGGACAGGGTGCTTCGTGGCAAGATATGAAGATAAACACGACCTATGCCCGTTACGACGTGAATACCGGCATTTATGCATTCACCGCGGATGCATTCAGCGATGATGTTTTTTTCTTGCCGATTGGCTTGCAAAATCCGATGCAACTTTTCAAGGACGCGTATTCGAGCCAATGCAATGACACCGCATGGACCATCACGATGAATGAAACGACCAGGACGTACGATGCGACGAACATCACGAACGCCCGGCAAAAGGTGCATATTGACTTCGATCCAAACGGCGCCATCCAGAACGCTACCATATTGTGGTCGAACGGGTCGATAAAATATCAGATGATCCTGAATTCCGTGTACAATCCAAACGCGGACATCGCACGATTCTTCAATATCATCACGATCGCATTAGTAGGCGTCATTATTTTGCTAGCCGTCGTTGCTTTGCTCCGTAAATACAAGATCAATGTCAAGGATGTCATTTCTGGCCGACGGCATGCATTGGAACCAGTAGATAACGAGCTGGACTCGAATGAAACTTCCGTAGATGAAGTAAAATACCCTGAAAAGGACGGGTAGAAAATTCAAGACAACGTGCAATTACTTGATGATATCAACGGTTCCTTCTTTTCTCGGTGCAGGTTCGGGAAGGTCGCCGCTGGGATACCCAAAAACGCCTGCTGCGAATACCTTGTATCCGTCGGGCATACAAAGCTCTTCTTTAAAACTCATTCCTTCTTCTCTATCGAATAACCGCGACATGGCATTAATCCAGCACGACCCGATGCCCAGTGATGCCGCCGCGAGAAACATATTCCCCATTGCAAGTGCACTGTCCAATTGCGGCGTGATGGCAGATTCATCAGCTGAAATGATGATCGTGGTGGGCGCGTTATAGAACACGCTGAAATTCTCTTCGGCAGCGCGTTGCATCATGCGAGGGTTGTCGGAATGCAAGTACATTTCACGAACGATCGCGTTGAGCCTGTCGATGAGATCGGTTTTTTGGATGACTGAGAAATGCCAAGACTGGGAATTCGCACCACTCGGGGCATATTTTCCTGCTTCAATGATGGTTTCAAGTTCCTCGTCAGTTAACTGCGTGGACTCATAAGCCCTTATGCTTCGCCGCTTCAAGATGGTTTGGATGGTTTCATTCATCATGATAATCGCTTTTTTTCCTAGTTTATACTCGGTTTTAGTGCCCAATGATTTCAATGTAATACCATCACTCGGCAATAATGAATCCATTGATTTTCCTGCATTTTTCCAGCAAGAAGTCTTTTTAAAAATAAAATGATAGCCGTTTTCCTTGTCGGAGTTTATTTTTTCGGCAGTCTTTGGATCGATTGCCGATGCATCATGAAATTTGACTTGAATCCCGTGTTTTTTCCCAAGACCATCGCCGTGATAGGTGTTTCGACGACCAATCTCTTCAATCCTGGCCAAATCATATTTCAACGAAACTTGTTCTTCAAGGGTTACGAATCCGATTGTGTCTTCGGCGTCAATCCAAAAGGAGGCATCGTCGAGGGCAAGGAATTGTATAAAAGCTTGTTTGACATTCCGAAGAACATCGACCTTGCCGTGTTCTGTCTCAAGGCGGCGGATACGATTCCAACATTGAATGATGCAATCGAGCTCGGAGTGAAGGGGGTCATCGTGATATCTGGTGGATTTTCGGAGGTCGGTGCCGAAGGAAAGGCTGCGCAAGACGAAATGACCCGCATCGCAGTTGACAACAATATCCCGCTCGTGGGTCCAAATTGCATTGGTGTATACAACCCGCCGCATGTTAACACGTTCATTGTTCCTAATGAGCGGTTCGTCATGCCAAAATCGAATGGTAATGTTGCCATCGTCTCGCAATCTGGCGGCGTGCTCGTGGATCAATGGCTGGGAAAGTTTTTCGAGAGGGATATCGCAATATCGAAAGCAGTTTCACTCGGCAACAAGGCAATGATCGATGAAGTCGACATGCTCGAATTTTTCGCTCGTGATGCAGAAACCGATGTCATTGGCTTTTATCTCGAAGGGTTCGCGAATGGCCGGGGCAGGGAATTTTTGCTCAAGTCCAGGGAAACTACCAAAACTATCTTGCTGTTGAAAGGCGGAAAAACGGAGCGGGGCATGAAGGCCGCATCGTCACACACGGCCGCGATTGCATCAAATGGAGCGATCCTCGATGGGGCACTCAAACAGTTCTCCATCATCAACGTAAACACGGAACAAGAGCTCACGGCATATGCAAAGTCCTTCTCCTTACTTGCAGGAAAAAACAAGCCTTTTTTCACCAGCTCGATAACGGGTAACCTCGCCATCATCACGGTTTCAGGCGGACACGGCGTGCTCTCTTCTGACATCGCATCGAAGTATGATTTGAAACTGGTCGAATTTACCGATGCCGAGAAAGACGAGATACTTGAGGCGCTCAGTCCGACCATCAAGGCAATCGCTGGCACCGGTAACCCTATCGATCTCACGGGGAGTTGTTCCGACGACGATGTCGTGAATGTGCTGAACTTGCTCATGAGGAACGACCGGGTTGACTTGATCTTGCTGCTGATCTTGCCGTACCCGCCTATGCTGACCATGTCCCTTGGTAGCCGCATTGCCAACATCGTGCGCATCCACCACAAGCCGGTCATCGTTTACTTGCCATGGGTCGCCAAATATGAAATGATAAAGGAGCCTCTCAACGAATCAAACATTCCGGTTGGCAATAGCATCGAGGAAGCGCTGCTCATGGCGAAGGCCGTGTGCTCGAAATCGAACGCCCTTGCCCGAGCCAAGTATAACAAGATCATCGGACCCGATGACATCTTGATATCCGATTACCAGCAATTCACACAAGTGCTGCACGAGATTGACCAGCAACGCGTCAAAAAAAGAATGAGAAACACGATACAAGATGAAAGGGAACCTTAGGCCTCGATTCACGAATTAGAAAAAGGAAGAGCTTTAAACCTCATCATCATCTGCTCGCTCTTCCAATAGTTCAGCCTCATCTTCCAGTTTTTCCGCTTCATCTTCCAATTTTTTAGCCTTATCTTCCAATTCTTCGGCTTCCTCTTTCAGTTGTTCAGCCTCAACTTCCAGCGCTCCGGCCTCATCTTCCGTCTTCCCAGCCTCTTCTTCCTCTGGCGTCTCGGGCTCGACTTCCAACGCTCCGGCCTCATCTTCCGTCTTCCCAGCCTCTTCTTCCTCTGGCGTCTCGGGCTCGACTTCCAGCGCTCCGGCCTCATCTTCCGTCTTTCCAGCCTCTTCTTCCTCTGGCGCTTCGGACTCGACTTCCAGTGCTTCAGCCTCAGCTTTCGGTATTTCTACCATTTCTTCACCAGATGTTTCGGAACTTAGCACGGGTTCCGGAACGGCTTGCTCGGCCTGCTCTTCTGGCGCGATCTCTTGATATTTACCCGATTTTGCCGCCTTTTTTGCGAGCTTCTCTTGTTTTTTCGCTTCCTTGGTTTCTTTCTTTATCTTTGACTTGGTCGTCGCATAACCGAGTGGACGCCAAACGATGTTCATGGCGATTGCAATGGCCATGATGGCCCCAAAAATGATGAAATAAACTGCGTAGCCCGTGGGACCTCGCTTCGGGATGAGTTGCACGATTGATTGGATAGCAGCACTAAATATAGTCCCGAGCGGCACGAGAAAGACATGAAACGCGCCCAAGATGCCACCGAGTATGGGCATGGCAGGCAGCACAAAATCGATGAAAGCATTTCCGGTTGAAAGCAAACTAAACGATAACATGTACCTAGCAATAATCGCAGAAGGCACTACCATTAGCAGTAGCTGCGAAGAATTCTTCATTCCGTTGCACCCTCTTGTTCAAGCTCGGCCGCTTGGCATAATTTTCGTTCCTCGTCACAAGAGTATACTGTCTTATCATGCTGTTCATAGACCGCGATGAAAATGTCTAGAAATGCCAAGAATGCATTCATGACCACGATGCCAGATACCATGTACACGAACAACGTGAAGGTGACCGTCAACGTGCCAAGATTGTTTAAAATGATTGGTATTTGCGATAGGCCTGAAAATTTGATGATGTACAAGTACGCCCCTGAACCGCCAAATGCGAGCAAGCTAAAGCAAGCCTTTCGTTTCGAATACTTCGGCGAGCTTCCCTTGGCGAATGCAAGTCCAGCATTAATGATGCCGAGGGACAAGATAAAAAACAAGACATCATCGATGTTGAGCCGCTGATAATCCAATTCACCCCATGTGGAAAGAAAAATTTGATTAGCGGCCCTCAAGGTGAAGTATGGAAGTATAACATAGAATCCCGTGGAAAATAACATCCAAATAATTCCCCAAAAAAGGTTTTTTGCCGCGCCCATATTGATCACAAGAAAGATGTTATTAATGTTGAAAGGGCCGTGACTTTCAGGTCAAAATCAAACATATCGAACACATATAGCCCACGAAATTCGATGTATGAACTGTTACTCACGGACATGTTCTCTGGAAATAGTTTTCTATCTAAAACATCCGGTCCGAGTGTCAAATTTGAGGCCGGAGGATTGTTCGTGAAATTCAAGGGAAATATATGCATTTTGCCCGCCGGAATGGATCCGAAATTGCCCGAATAGTTCATAACGTTGTAAACTCCGGATGAATTTTTCAAGTCGAATTCGAACGAAACAACAAAGTTATTGAAATCAAACAAGCTCGTGTTGTTGAAGGTAAAGTACCCAACATAGAGAAATTTCGGTGCGGTCGTATTGTCCAAGATATTGGTATTGTTTTCGAGCGAACTCACGGGGGAAAAATTGTAATTAGTATTATAGTGCATGAAATTCCCGATGCCGTACACGGCCAGAAAGCCAAGCACGGAAAGCACCGTGTTCACGATCAAGAGGACAAATCCGATGAATTTGCGAAGCGCTCGCAATTCTTTCGTTCGTGTCATTGTAGTTCATCTCATAATGGCTAATGATGTGTACCCGACGGCTGAAAACCCGCCAAACCCGCTCTCCCGGTGCTCCACATCGAAGCTGGTCGCGTGCTTGAGCAACTGGACTTCGAGCTTGTCGAATGCGCACTTCGCTTTCAATTGCTTGAAGGTTTCCATGGCAAGCGTGATGGCACCGGGGCAACAGATGTTGTAATTCGACAATGCCTCGTGCAAGATCCGATCCGTGGTTTCGTTATCGAGATTTTGCAGCATTTCCACGACTCTCATGTCATTGGCGTTAATCCACTCGTTTTGTTCCTCTGGTGGCTTGCCATGCGCAGGCGTCAGGTCAAATTGGGCCCCATAATGCGTCATGTCGGTCGATGCCACGATCATCACTTTTTTCTCCGAGCCATCGACGAAATAATCCATCAACCCCGTGGATAATTCATCCGCAGCTCGCGCAATTTTCGGATATGTCCGCGAGCCGGCGGCGATGGGGACGATCTTGATGTCGGTAGACAAGTATTGGATGAACGGCAATTGCAGCTCGAACGTGTTGTCGGCAAGGGTGATCACCTTGTTACTATCGGGCTTTATTTCCTTGGCAACGGCCTTGATGCTTGCCGCGACATCCTCGTCCACCATCGACGTCCCTAGTGGAGTTTCCCAGGAACCGGCAGTCTGCATGAAGATGCTGTCGAACCCACCGTGATGCGCGATCAGCACGATCGTGCTGGGTATGCCATCATCAGCGATGGCCTTGTAACCATTCGAGGCCACACCGCCAGAGAAAGGATAGCCCGCGTGCGGGGACATGATGCCAATGAGCGATCCACCAGGAGGAACAGGTGTTCCGCGTTGTGGTAGTTCCCCGGGACCAAAATCAGACATGAAGCACGCTTCGATCATGTTCACCAGCGAATCCTTGTCCCCGGGATACCAGGAGCCAGCAAACTTCGCCCGCGAAATTGGTGATTTTGACATGATTTTCCCTTGATAACCAGATGTATTAATTTTAAAGTTCAGCGCTGGAAGTTAAATGCTTACTCATCAATATTGGTTGAACGGGATACCTGATAAGAATGGAATACACGCAAATTAAAGAATAAGGCCGTGAATCCTCTGAATGATCGGGCATTAATAATTCGTCTTTTTTGATAGTTGAACTAATATGCTTATATGGATCGTTATGTCTGATTTTTGAGATGGAACCGCGCCGTTCGGGATGAATGTGCCCCTTGTACTGATTGGACGTTATGCGACATCAAGGCAAATTCTTTTTTATCCCTTCATTAGATACCTCGCGATAATCACATTTCTCGAGGGTATCCATTCATGCCAGCAAAATCATCCGGAGCCAACGGGCGCGAGAAACGGGATTATTATGAGATTCTAGGCATTAATCGAAGCGCTACCCCCGATGATATTAAAAAAGCGTTTCGGCAACTCGCCAAGAAATACCATCCTGATCTCCACCCCAATGACAAGGAAGCCGAGGAAAAATTCAAGGAAATCAACGAAGCAAACGATGTCCTTTCAAATCCGGGGAAAAAGGAGCGATATGATCAGTTCGGATTTGCAGGCATAGATCCATCGCATGGCGTTGATTTCTCGAACGCTGGTGAAGGATCTGGTTTCGAGGATATCTTCGGGGGATTAGGGGGATTCGGCGATATATTCGGAGATATCTTTGGTGGTAGCCGAGGTGGCCGACGTGCACGTCAAGTGCGCCGACGCGGTTCTGATATCGAGATGGACTTGAAATTAACGTTCGAGGAAGCCGTGTTCGGGACTAAACGGGATCTCCAAATCAAGCGGCGCGTGCCATGCGATAATTGTAATGGCTCGGGCGCAGAGCCCGGCACGAAGCCTGAAAAATGTCCCACGTGCAATGGAAGAGGACAAGTCGCTCGAACACAACGCACCCCATTTGGGATGATGCAACAAATTACCACGTGCAATGCTTGCGACGGCCGTGGCGAGATCATTAAAAAGAAATGCTCCAAGTGCAAGGGGACGCGGGTGATCACCAATATCGATACTATTCACATTCCAATCTCACCAGGTTTTCCCGATGAAGGCGTTGTTGTTCCCATCGAAGGAAAGGGGAATATGGAAGAGAGCGGCAGCACGCCAGGCAATTTGTACTTGAGCGTAACCGTGGGAACAAATCCTATCTTCACGCGCGATGGAAAACATCTCGTGCGGGACTTTGCTGTTGATTACTTGCAATTACTCCTCGGTGACGAGGTTTCCGTCGCAACGCTGGAAGGGCACCAGGTCAACGTGAAAATACCCCCGGGCACGAAGCACGGCGTCATGCTTCGGGTAGAAAACCACGGCGTTCCGATATTTCGTGATAAAAAAGGTAATCGTGGCGACTTGTTCTTGAATGTCGTTTGTGACGTTCCTAAATTAAAGGATTTAAGCAGAGATGAGCGGGAAACGTACGAAATGCTTGCAGAAAAGCGTCTTGAGAAAATTCATGAGCTCTTAACTACTCAAGAACAGCAAATTCAATCGCAGCAAGAACAAAAACAACCGCAAGAAAGCGATGAATGATCTTGGTTTCTGGTTAACTTCGCCGAGAAAAATTACCCTGAATCTGATTTTTATTCAAGATGGAAAATGGCATAAATAGCTAGGATGACTTGATCAAAGCATGTCAGTTCCCGTACTCCCCGCCATCGGGATTGAAAAACTCAAGAAGGGAGAAAAGGAAGTCGTTTTCACGGTCCTGGGTTGCAACTGCGATACCGAAACAACCAGGGAATACAAGGAAGGCGACGTGGTGTTCAACGAGGTCGATGAATCCTGCAGTAAATGCGGTAGAAAGTTCCGCATTATGCAAATCTATGCAGATATCGTGAAAAAATAGGTCATTTTTTCGAGGCTTTTTTCGAAGGCCGTTTCTTTGCTGGCTTGGGCTTTTTTTCAGGCGACGTTTCCACCGTTTCCATCTTCGTAGCCTCCGATGTCTCCTTTTGCAACTTCTTTAATGGCTCGCTCAGAATGGGTTCAGGCACTTGATATTGCTCGCCGACAAAGAATGTCATGAGTGTGAACTTGATCTCGTCGAGGGATTCGAACACGTCCTTCACCATCTCGTATGCATTGATTTGTGGCCCGGATATTTGCTCGTCTTTCATCATAAACGCGATGAAATACGAGTCAAGAATCTTGTCATAAATGACGAGCATCTTGTCCGTGTTGATGAAGGATGTTTCTAACTTCGAGCCAATGACAGGCGGGAACACCGAATATTGGATGATAGCATCCTTGATATCGTTGATCGTGTCGGCAGTGAAGCTTTTTGACACGCGCTTGAGCGACGTGAGCACGATGTCGTTGTCCTTGTTTAGGATCAGGAAGTTATATTTTGATTCGGCAATGGTCTCGCTGATGGTTTCGATCATATTCGGGGACAATTCCAAGGGCTTGCGTTCCCGGTTGAAGAGCACCTTGTCGGCAAGTTCCTTGAATGGTTTGAAAATGTCAAGATTCGAGTTCCAATCATCGAGCTTGAAGTGCGAGGTGAATTCCTCGACTAAGATATCGAGAACCTTTCTAACCGTGTCTTCCTTGTCCTTGCTGTCGGCAAGAAGCACCATAAAGTTGCCCACGGGGTCGGACGAATTTTTCAAGGGTTTGAAAACGAACGTGTATTCCGACATCTTGAAACCCTCGATCGTCTGATCTTCCTCGATCTCCTTCGCGAACGCGGGCAAGGCTGACAAGAATCCCGCCAGCAAGTCCTTCGACACGTCTAGCTTGATCTCGTAGGTTTGCGAGAACACTGAAATGCCTTGCTTGATGATAAATAAAGCATGTATCAATCGCGTCGACCGTGAGCATGTTATGGTGTTGATAGCCAACTCTGCCGGATTGGGCTGGGATATCGTTTCAAACTCCCGTTTCCTATCAAGTAAAATGTGCATAAAACTAATTAACATTTGCGTTTTCCCGCCATAGTTTACCTCGATAGGATTGGGCGATCGTCCGGCACGGGCGACGTCCATTTCAACGTTCGAGTCCCGCGCGTGAAAAACGCGCATTGAAAAAAAAGGGTAAAAAATTCAATGCAAGAACATGCTCAACATCGAGCCCATGGGCGATAATGTCACGATCAAGAGCGTGAGATAAACCGATTGTAACAACACGTTTGGTAACGACGATCGGGTTAATCGCTGGAGATATACGCCCGCGAAGCTTCCGAACAAATAAATCGGTGCCATGAGAATCAAGATAAGCGCTAAAAACATGGATCGCATGGCGGCACACATGAGCAGGATGATGATGGCAAACCACGAATAAATCAACCCAAATGCCACCAGCGATTTAGCGACATACCGTGCTTTCTCGTTCTTCATGGTCATCTTGCGCCCGAGGAATGGATCCAAAATCTTGTCGATGAAGATGGAATAGGACAAGTATGACAGGAACATGATTATACCGTAGATTGGAACATATTCGAGCCTCGATACTGGCGGAATCGAACCGAGATAATTGAGCCCCACGATGAAATAGAACCCGACGAGAAAGATTGCTGCAATTGAGATCGAAAGTACCCACGTCCTTGCCCCGGTAATGTTGGATTTGATAACCGTCCCGAAATGGATGCCCTGCTTTTTCAAGTTACGCCACGAAAAGATGAAGATGTTAATGGCAAGGCAACCGACCAGCGTTGCGATGAATGAGGTGATGAACAGCGGCATAAAAAATGTCAACGCAGGGAGGATCGCTGTCGGAACCAGCAGTAACGTCCAGGCATAATATGACAGCAACAACTTCTTACCGGTCATCATGTCCTTGTTCGATACCATTTCATCTCCACGAGGAGTTGCGTCATCGTCACCATGCGAAAGCTTCAAGAGCTGCGCGAGGATCAACGAAACACCGTAGACCAGGCCAACGAGCCCGACCAAGCCAACGATGAGTAATATCAAGCGCTCGTGATATACCATGAACGTCTGATCCGGCACGACGCCGTCAAACGTCCGGACCATCCAGTCCGTGGTGGCGCTGATAAAACGAGAATCCCACGGTACAGCGAGGTGATCGGCGAACGGAATGACATCGATCTGCCTCGCCGTCCCATTACTTATGTTGCCATACAAGTGATCTAATTGCACGTCGTTGGCTGATGCGATGCCCGTCATGTTGAGCGTTTGCGTCTGAATGCCGGCGATCGAGAATGCTTCGTCGAGATCCCCGACCACGACTAACGCATTTCGCGGGTTGGTCAGGTTCGAGATGTTGCCGTTGGGACTCGTGCCGACGCCGACCCACGCTTTAACTGTTGGATGAAGTGCCGCGTACTGGAACGTCGGTGCACCACCCATGGAATAACCGATGAGCCCCAGCGCGCTCATGTTCGCGGAGGGAACGATAGCTGGAACCGCGGCGATCACGGCTTCGAGATCGTAAATCAATTTGCTCGTGTCGAGATTTCCGCTAGAATGACCGTGACCTCGCCAATCAAGGTTGGCAACGACGAAGTCCCGTGCAGCGAGTTCCATGGCAAAATTGGTCATCATTTCCTTGTTCACGATGACGCCGTGCCCCATCACGATCACGGGACGATTGGCAGGAATGGTCGACTTGTAATAGACATCGAACGAGATGGACACGCCGTCCGATGTCGTTGTTTCGTGGGTTTCCCGAACGATGTTGCTCGGCGTTACATTGAGCCCGATCGCTCCGGCAAGGGTCATACCGAGAAAGATTATCGTTAAAACGAGTTGATGGGTCTTGATTTTCGTACATATCACCAAAAATTGCGTTAATGATTCTTGCCACTAAATCTATTTATCATTTATCGATCCAATAGATGATGAAAAAGAAGGGACGAAAAGTAAGAAACATGATAGAGAACATTACCTTTCAGGCTTCTTTTGGTGAGCATCCACGCCTTGATGCCTGCAAATATCGCAAGTCCAAATTTTTTGCGATCTCGAAATAGTCTAAGCAAGATACAATATTTAAGATTAATATTCGACCTGCCCCACGAGTTATCATTTATATCCACGAAGGTTATTTGGTGAACAAGGTATTATCATGCAAGTGTGAATCATGGCTGAGGCCAAGATGCGATATCATGTCGGTTGCTCGGGCTGGAGTTATGAAGGCTGGAAGGGCACGTTCTACCCGAGAGGCTTGCCGGCATCGAGGGAGCTCGCCTATTACGCCACGATCTTCGATGTCGTGGAGATTGATTCGACCTTCTACAACATCCCTCGTCATGCCGTGGTGCAGCATTGGCATGACAAGACGCCAGAGGGATTCATGTTCGTGGCCAAGCTGTACCAAGGCATCACGCATGGATTGCACGAGGTAGCAAGCAATGGCGCAATGGAAGGCCTGGTTGAACGCTATTTCAACGCTCTCGCACCGCTTGCCGAAAAATTGCAAGCCGTCGTGATCCAGTTCCCGCCGAAGCTCAGGACAAAATATCGAGACGACGTGATCGCCTTGCTCGATTGCTTGCCAGCGGGTTCACGATATGCCATCGAGTTCCGCGACGCTGCATGGTTCGAAGACGATACGATAATGACCAGGATTCGTGGCCAGCCGAACCTGTCAATCGCCAGCAGCGTGCATCCAGATGTAGAACCTTTTATCAAGCCAACGGCGGACTTTTTCGTGTTCCGGTTCATCGGTGACCGGGAGCTTGAAACGTTTGGCACGATCCAGCGAGAAAAACTAGAAGAGATGCAGCGGATCAAGACCTTAATGGATGCCGAGCTGCAAGACATCCGTGATACATTCGTCTTTTTCAACAATCATTACGCGGGCTTTGGCCCGGCAAGTGCCAATCTCTTCAAGCAAATGGTAGGCATTCAACCAGCACGATTTGGTGCTGCGAAAGGACAAGCTACCCTTGGCGATTTCGTGTGATAGCCAGCTTCTCTTCTAACCATGTATTTTTCAATTCTCTTTGCAATTGTAGGTTTATAACTTAAATATCTGGTTTTTCTTTTTGATGTTAGAAACGAATGAAAAGCAAGAGCAATTGACTCGAGTGAATTGCATGGCAAAGAAAAAGAAGATCTGGAAGCCAGCCGATGATGATGACGAGGATAAAGAGGATAGCTTTAACGATGACGAGGATGAAAATGGCGCGTCTCCATTTGGCGGGAATCCAGAGGATTTTCTCTCGAATTTTCAGGACATATTCAAGAACTTGATGAAACAATTCAAGAGCAAGGATTTCATGGACATTTTCAAGCAACTGGGACTACCGAATCCCGAGGGAATGAGCCCTGACGGTGATGAGGAAAAAGGAAAGCCCGGGATCAAGGGACCGCTGGTATTTGGCTTCAGCTTGAAATTCGATAAGAACGGCAAGCCCATCATCAATCGATTTGGCAACACGAAACCCATTTTTTCCGTGGATGAACCAGAACAGGGCGCCGATGGTGAAGTGGAAAAGGAACCCATGCCATCGGTCGTACGCGAGCCCGTTGCGGACGTGATCTACGAGAATGACGAGGTTGTCGTTGTCATCGAGCTTCCAGGCGTCGAAAAGGATGACATCAAGCTGAAAGCAACCGAGTACTCCCTCGAGATCAGCGCATTCTCCAAAGGTGTTCACAAGTACCATAAGCGGGTCGATCTCGACGTGAAAATAAATCCCGATCACGCAAAAGCACGGTACACGAACGGCATTCTCGAAGTTCGCTTGAAAAAGATCGGGGAAAAAGAGAGAAAAGCGTCGGAAATCCCGGTTGAATGAACGTTATAATTCTGTAATTATTTTTTTAAATGGCAATTAATAATAACTTTGGTAAGCTGGGTTCCAGTCTTGGTTGGATACATACGCAAATACGAGGATCCGTTCCGGAACATGGACTTTCTTGGAATGGAAAAAAAAGGTGCTCCTGTTTCTATGTCCCAATATTTTTCGGAAAAAAAAGGTTTTGAGTAATTCTTTTAAATGAATTGCTCATTTACAAGAGCGAGAGCCTTGTTTGGTTAATCCGCGGCGAAATAATTCCCACAATTCCCGCACTTGTATTGTTTCTTGTAAACCGGTGAACCTTGCATGTTGTAATACAAGATTTGCGCTTTATCAACGGTCTCGATAATGCGGTCGCCTTTTTGGCATTTTGGACATTTTTTCCCTTTGATAAGTGTCATGATCATTTTCCCTTTTGTCTAGTTCGAATTTCATAAAAGTGAAATTATTTACTAGTTGTTCCCTGGTCTTTTTTAGTTTTTGGGATTGGCAATCGGTTCGTTTCGCCAACGGTTCAAGTC
>Ga0209039_10002027_pt1 | contig 17865 bp, 20 predicted proteins | sample BogFormECP12_OM1_FD_188238 | JGI IMG/M metagenome (GOLD analysis project Ga0209039, IMG submission 188238) | Bog forest soil microbial communities from Calvert Island, British Columbia, Canada - ECP12_OM1 (SPAdes) (version 2) | ecosystem: Environmental > Aquatic > Freshwater > Wetlands > Bog ...
GTTTAACTTCTGAGTTCGGTATGGGATCAGGTGGAACCCACGCCCTATGACCGGCAAACCCCAACATACACGTCAACTCTCTACTCATAAGCTTATCGCCTCAGCTCTGACGTTTCGTGAGGCCGGCTTGTCCCCCAATCCAGTATTAGAAGTAATAACGCATATATTCCCAGCCTCTTCTAGAAATCCGCAGGGGTCGTAGTCTAGGCAGGTATGACGACGGGCTCCAGAAAGAGTCAAGGGAGATAAGACGTACTCTAGGGAGATACGCACTCCAAGATTTACAAAAACCGACCCGAAAGGGAATGAAGAAGTTCTGGAAAGGTCATACCAGACGGGAGAAACCCGTAGGTCGTCGGTTCAAATCCGGCCGGCCCCACCACACATTCTAAACGTCCTCGTAACCATGGAAGCCAACAGACTGAGCCTACAAACAATAAACAATACCCGAGAATACCTAAACACGCTAGCGCGTGCTATTCTCGGTTTGTTACTTTACACATTACTTTTGACGTTACAAAAAACGAGGCTAGTCAGCTCTGAAGAGCTGTTCAGCCTGTTTTTCAACATTGATTGTTACATTACACATTACTTTTGACGTTACATGTAAAAATGATCGGGGCAGCTCTTACAAAGACCAAGAAAAAAGATGTTTCTTGACTGCGGCTGGGCTCCTCAGTAGTAGCGCGCGTGCACGCTAATTTGGGCGTTATGACTAAGCCTTGAAGAATACGAATGTGCTTTTTTGGGGGTTGATGCAGGTTATCCTTAAGGAGGTGGTGGGGGTTGTGGTGACTGCTGAGGCATTGTGGTTGGTGTCATCGAGAAGAATGCTACGGTTGCCAGTATCCAGGCGACGAATATCAGGACCAGACCGATGATGACTATTGTCAAGATTGCGCCTATTAATAGGAGTAGCCCCGCGGTTCTGAACAATCCTTGCCCAGATTTGTTTGCGAGCGAATCTAACGCTCTCCTGAAGTATACTGCCATGAGTATGTAGAAAATGAACACTACGACCAAAGCTATTATTGCGCCCGCAGCGAGCCCTAGAAAGCTTCCGCTTCCTGTTACGAACAATCCGCCGAAGAACAACGATACCAAGACGACTCCAGCAGCGACTACGCCTATGATGCCGAATATCACAGCGTAGAGGGCATTGTGAAATATGCTGTCGTCATTATAATGTTGCGCTAGGTCTTTCAGCCCTACTAGCAAGAGTATTATGCCCACAACACTCAAGAACGGAACGAAGGAACCGATCACCAGCAATAAAGCACCGATGCTTGCCATGCTTTTTCCGGATTCGAAAGTCACTTGCAAACCTCATAGGTGTTTTAATGCTAACTAAATAAAAGTCTTTCCAACCAGCATCGCTTTCGACGGCTATTTGCCTTTTGCAAGTAGATTCAATTCTTAATAGTAGCTTGGCGTTCTTTTCAAACACTAACCACTTAAGGGACTGCATGGTAACGAAAAGATGGAGGACACATCTACGGAGAGAGTGAACATCGCTGAGAAACTGAAGCGAATCAGAGGATATTGGAAGCCCCACGTTGTCGGGGAACTAAATGGACAATATGTGAAGCTGACCAAACTTAAGGGTAGATTTATTTGGCATTATCACAAGGACGAAGACGAGATGTTTCTGGTTGTGAAAGGAAGATTTCTTATGGAACTTCGGGACAGAAAGTTGTGGATTGAGGAAGGCGAGTTCATTATAGTCCCTCGGGGCATAGAACATCGCCCCGAAGCAAAGGAAGAAGCACAGATTCTCCTGTTTGAACCTGTTTCGACTCTAAATACTGGAAACGTGCGGAACAAGCAGACGTTAGAAAGCCTCGATAGAATCTGATACAGCGCGCTGTCAGAAGTGCTTTCCGAAGCGCGCGCTTCGACTACTGTTTCTAGGTAATCAGTTTAAGCGCTTGATCGAAGTGAAAGATTTTGCGGAAAAGTTATAGGCGAACCGACGTAATTTGTGAATATGAAAACAGAGTTGAAATTTGACAAAGTAAAGGAAGAGAAGGTCAAATTTTTGGAGCAGAACAGAAAGATCGTGCTTGCAACATCTCTGAACAATAGAGTCACAGCCAGAACCGTCGCCTATGCGTCTGAAGGGTTGACCATCATCTTTTTCACTTTGACCAATCTTAAGAAACTTGCTCAAATCAAAGCGAACGCAAAGGTTGCACTCTGCATAAACAACGTAAGCATAGAGGGTCTAGCAGAGATAGTGGGAAGCCCACAAGAGGAGGAAAGCAAGAGGCTCATGGAAATCTACAAAAAGAAGTTTCCAGTCGTTTCTAAATGGTGGTTTACCCGAACCCCAGAACTATTAGTCTTTGTTAAAGTGAAACCAACCCTAATAGTTTCATGGGTTGAAAAAGACAATGCACCTTTTCTGGAGTATCTAGACTTGCAAAACGAGAGAGCGTATTTGACGATACCTTGGGAAAACCAAGAATAATTACCTCTGATGGATTGGCTGGAGTCTTTCTTTTTTACAATTTCGCGCGCACTCACCCAGACATGAAATTGTGCGCCTTCACCAAACGCAAGTTGATAAACGAGTCGCAAGTTATGTGGCAACGCTGTCATGAAGAGGTTCGAAGTCTTTTAGATATTTTCGATATCAGGTCGTTCAACATGGTTTTTGTCTGTTCCGTCGTTAAGATGATGCGGATGTCGACTTTGTAATGGAGCTTAGCCGTTCTTGTGATTCTTGCTCCATAGTTATCAATTAATCCTTGGTTCTTCCAAGCCCGCAGTGTCCTCTCTAAAAAGTACGAGACAAAAAACAGAAGGACCCGGTCAATAAGGGGGAACAATTTTATTAAGATAGGAAAGAAACGTTCAAAAATAGGGAGAAAACCCACAAGAATCGGGATAGTAGATTCGACATTTTTTTTCATAGCATCATAAGCCAAAGTTACCAGTTCTACTTTTTCTGTTTGGACTTGATGAGCAACTTTACTGAGACTTCGACTGTGACGCCCTCTTCATGAGTTTCCATTGCAAAACGCCAATCCTTTACCTCAGCATGTAAGTCTTTTACGTGGCCTGCCACTGTATTCTTGAAGTCCCCCACTGCCTTCCTGATCTGCTCCATTTTGTCCATAGTAACCTCAACGACTTCATCCTTCTCCTCTGCTTTCATATTTTTCATCCACCTCCCACTATTTCGTCGTTCCACTTACTGCCAATTTGTATCTTGAGGTCTTTATTTAAGGTTTGTTCGTGTAGGGTCGCAGCAGCACCAATCCAGAAAACTTGACCATCCGCGCCTGTTTGACCTTTGCAACAGAGTCCACCTCCCTCGACACCCAACGATGCCCGATATCTTGCATATTTTCATTCGGAACCCTAACCGCAAACCCGGCCGACGAAACGTCGCGAGACAGTCAATGAATTGTTCATAGAGTGAGCACAGGAATCGATAGCACTTTGTATCTTTTGAATCAAAACAAAGAAAGAGGTATATGGGTCTCCGCTGATAATTTAGAACGTGCATCTGATCACGAGGGGAAGCTCACTCACTAGAAGAAGCGAATAGCAAAAAGTTGAACAACCAATGCCTGTCATGAATTATCTTGCAGTCCGCAAATCTTTTCTGTTCATGATTGTAGGCCTGTCCGTGTTCATTCTCTACCTTTACTTTTTTGCGGGTTTTGACAAGATACTCGCCTTGATGCAGAAAATCAATCAATCTGAGTTTATTCTCTTTTTCTCCCTGACAGCCGTTGCCATGTTGTTGAGCCTGTTCTTCACTTCAATGGCATGGTACGAGCTCCTCAAAACTTTCTCAATCAACATAAGTCCACGCAAAGCATTCCTTTACAACTGGGTTGGAAACTTTGTAGATTTAGTTATCCCCTGCGAGACCGTATGCGGAGAAATTGCCAGGTTGTCCCTGGTTTATGACGAAGTCAAGGAGGACTTCGGAAAAACTGTTGCGTCAGTCGTAAGCCTCCGCATCATCACAACCGTAGCGATCTTGGGCGTTTTGACGATTGGCTCTGTCTCAATCATCCTCAATTCCCAGACCAATTCTATCATCATCGATGTCTTAATTATCACATTGGTCTTATCCATTATCCAAGCGGCTGTCCTGCTCTACGTGGCTATAAAGGCAAAAGCCTCAAAGAGACTGTCAAATATCCTCGCAAAATTCGCGAGAATCTTTGTCGGGAAACATTTCAACGCTGATGATTTGCAAAAGAGAACTGAGAAAAACCTGGCAGTCTTTCATCAAGGCTTCGAGACTTTGAGGCGAAATCCAAGATACATAATCAAACCGCTGATATATTCAACTCTCGGATGGCTATTCCAGATTCTTGTATATTACCTAGTCTTCTATGCCCTGGGCTTCAGGAACCTAGCGTTCGGTCTAGTCATATTAGTGGCGTCAATAACCTTGTACATACAAGGACTTTCAGCAGCATTCTCTGTTGGCATTGTAGAAATAACCATGGCGACCCTATATGCATCATCTGGCATTCCAACAGCAATCGGTGGAGCAGCAACAGCAATGATAAGAATCATGATTTTTTGGTTTCAGATCCTAATAGGCTTCATCATCATCCAGTGGATCGGGGCGAAAAAACTCCTCAGCAGCACTCCCCCTCCCAGCGTTACCTCTTCGGATCCATCGATAACGGAGAAAACAACTGAATGACTGCGCAAGATTCCTTCTCGTAAAGAGCGTGCTTCGGCCATTAAAGTCTATAACCCAGTAGAACGGCTCATTTTTTGTCTTCGAATATGCTCCCCATTGTTTGCATGAAATGGCAATTGTCACACAAGTGATCCTCTCTGGTCGCGTCTCTCTTGCCGCATTTCGAGCATTCCGTTTTTCCGATGGTTATCTGCGGTTGGAACCTGTTTTTCAACAAGATTAGTCAAATTTTAACGTAACTCTATCATGAGAGATAGCTCCCCACACGCGCTAAATACATAGCCTGTTTAGGCAAACCTTCGTAGTCTTCTAACAACTCTAGACTATTCTGTCTCAGAAAGGACTCATTCTCTTTTATTTGACTCTTGGCTCTTGGAGGCCGCAAAACCTCTTTTTGAACCTGTCTTCTCTGACCTTTCTTAAGAGGCCAGTGTAGCGTCGTCGACTTTGGGAAACGTTAGTCTTCAGATTTTTGTGTTTCATCACTTGTCTTGGTCCAACCCATCGGTGCTTTGGTCCCGTCGGGGTTGTCTGCAAATATTCTTTTTTCCATTATGCCGCATCTGGAACATTTCCTTTCGGATTGCAGATACTTCTTTATTTTCGTCGTTGTGCCGGGAAAAGCTCCAGGCTCTTTCCAAGTAGTCATGATAACTTCGCCAAAGTTCTTCCATTTGTGCAATCCTAGTCTGCACAGCAATGGGGCCATCAATTCCACTTCCAAGCTGCAGTCTTCACGAGTAATCTGCTGATGGTATCGTTTGCAAGCATAAATATCCGTTATGCTGATCGCGCTCGTTCAAGCTCTACTGTCGCATGTCTTCATTTGTCCCTAGCACGCTAGATTGAGTTTCCCCAGCGGAAAGTGCAACTCTAAACTGAATAGGCTCTGCAGGTCGTTACTTTTATTACATTTCCTTTCTCTATTAACAAAACGTGGTGAAGGTGTTCCGTTGAAGGACTATGACCTGATAGTTATCGGAACGGGATCTGTGATGGAAATAGTCAATGCAATGGAACAGGAAAACCCAGGAATGAGAGTTGCGATAATAGATAAAGATGAGCCTGGCGGCATATGTCTTACCCGCGGCTGTATTCCTTCAAAAATCCTGCTGTACCCTGCCGAACTGTTGAGAACGATTGAATCAGCCAGCAGTCTTGGAATCTCCATCGATGTTAAAAACATCGATTTCTCTGCTATAATGGAAAGGATGAGAAGCCTAATCTCCGTAGACATAAGCGCAATGCGTCAAGGACTCACGCACACAAAAAATCTGGACTACTACAACTGTGCAGCCGAGTTTGTTGCTCCCTATACACTCAGCGTTGGCGAAGAAACTATAAAGTCAAAGATGATTTTCCTCTGCACCGGCTCAAAACCTATTATTCCCCCAATACAAGGCTTGGAAAACGTGAAATTTCACACAAGCGACACGATATTAAGACTAGAACACCTGCCCAAAAGCTTGGCTGTCGTTGGAGGAGGATACATTGCAGCAGAATATGGCCATTTCTTCTCCGCCATGGGATCAAACGTCACAATCATTGGAAGAAATAAACAGTTCCTCCCACAAGAAGAACCCGAAATCTCGGCCCTTGCAAAAAGAGAGTTACAGAAACACATCTCAATAATCACAAACCACGAAGTGCGCAGCATCAGGAACTCCTCGGACAATCAGAAAGAACTTGTCGCTGTAAACAAAGACGGTGGTGAAGAAATGGAAGTATCCGCAGAGGAGATCTTGATTGCTTCGGGCAGGGGCTCTAACACGGACATACTCCACCCCGAAAGGGGGGGAATAAAAACGGATGAAAATGGATGGCTAGTCGTCGATGAATACTTCGAAACATCGCAGCCAAACGTCTGGGCCCTCGGTGATGCTGACGGCAGGTACCTCTTCAAACACGTCGCCAATTATGAAGCGCTTATCGTGTACTTCAATGCGGTACAGAAGAAAAAAGTGAAGGTTGACTACCACGCAGTGCCCCACGCTGTTTTCACATATCCCGAAATCGCGAGCGTTGGTCTAAAAGAGAAGGAGGCCATCAATAAATACGGCAAGGGCAGCCTCTTAATCGGAGTGCAAAGGTATCAAGATACCGCCAAAGGATTAGCGATGGGCGTCGAAGACTACTTTGTCAAAGTTATACTCGAATCCACCACTCTCAAGATACTCGGCGCCCACATCATCGGACCCTATGCTTCCGTGCTAATACAAGAAGTCATAACTCTGATGTACACTCCCGCCGAAAGCGCCGAGCCGATCATCGATGGAATGCACATTCACCCTTCAATCAGTGAAGTTGTACAAAGAGCCATCAGTTCCCGCGCGCCAGTGGACCATTATCATCATATGATGGAAGAACACTTCAAGCTTCCAATGGAATAAGGTTCACACGATAACTTTAATCACAACCCAATTCCTTAGGGAACACGTTTGCTCTTCTCAGGAAAGCATGCTCCACGATTGCCCTCGCTCAGCTTTTTGGACAGTATTTGAGAAGTTCTTCGAAGAGCTTTGTGAGTCTGGGTTCTTCTCTAACGATGTCCATGCTTGTGATTATTCCCAAGAGCTTGTTATCATGGACGACTAGAAGCTTCTTCACCCTTTTTCTAGCCATGAGTCTGGCTGCTTCGTCGAGACTCGCGTCTTCGCCTATTGTAACGAGATTTGTGGTCATCACGTTTCTTGCGGTCAGAGTGGCAAGAACGAGCTCAGGTTGAAGCACTTTCGCTAGGATATCCTTATGCGTTATCAGCCCAATTGGTCTCTCCTTCTGAACGACTACTAAACTGCTGATGTCAAACTTCAGCATTGTTGCGATTACTTCCTGCATGTTAGTATCTTCTCTAACTACCTTCAAGTCGCGGGTCATTATTTCCTCAACACTCAACATCCCTGCCAAAATCATCCCTCACAGCATACCCTGAAGCTATTTGGATACAGCTTGTATAAAAAGAGTATTTGCATGGACAACCACAGACAATTGAAACCTATCCCTTTTGAAGCCAAGACGTATAAAATGGCGAGGAGCAATTCTTAAGTTGTGAATCTGTTTAGTGACCAAAAACAATAGACAAGTATAATAGGACTAGGTGACATAGTATCCTTCAAAAAGGATGTGAGAAAATGGAAAACTCAAAGTTTGAAACCTTCCTCAGTGAATTGAAACCAAGAACCAGAGCTAACTATCGAATGTATATTCTCAAGTTCTGCACAGAGACAAACACCAGCATAGCAGACCTTGAAGAAAAACTTAGTCCAATAGAGATTAAACATCTACTTCTCCAATACTACAATAACAATGTAGACAAGATGCCAAGGAACACCAGACTAGCGGTAGTCTGTGCAGTACGTAGTTTCTGCAATAGTGACCTTATGCAAAAGCCACTCAAGTTTAAACGTGGGCAACTAGGTAAACCAGAGCATGACAAGAATAGTCACAACTTCACCACTGAGGAACTTAAGCAGATGTTTCTAGTAGGTGACACTTTTGAAAAAGCATTTTTAGCAACTGCTGTATCTTGTGGTTATGAAATATCCAGTTTCTTGAAACTGAAACGAGAAAAGATAAAGGCACTAATTGACCAAGCAAAAGCAAACAATGAAAACTTCGTGTACTTTGAAGATGAACGTGGCAAAGAAGAAGAACCTAGGCTACTGGTGCTTAATCCTCTAGCTATTGAGTGGATAAACAAGTTTCTCGAAGTGAACAAAGATAAGCAGTTCTCTGAAAGTCTCTTTGCTATTACCAAGAACACAGTGCCACACATACTGCAAAGGCTAGTCAAGCAAGCTGGTATTAAACCGACTGGAAAACTTAGGTTTCATAGACTCAGAGCATGGGTAGAACAAGCACTAAGCAGAGCAGACCTAAACAAGTTTGAAATAGATTACATCATGGGACACGCTTTAGACTCAGTAAACAGAGCCTATTTGCTGAGTCTCAAGACCAATATTGAACAAAAGTATCCTTATGCTTATGACCATTTCTTGAATATTACTAACGGTAATGGAAACGGTGTAGAAACAAAGAGACGAGTTTTGGCACTAGAAGAACAGCTTAAAGAAAAAGACGCAAAGATTACAGAACTAGAAGCTAGACTGAAAAGCACAGACTCAGAAAATAAGACTAAGATTGACCAGCTTTTTAAGATGTTTGATGACCTTAAAGAAAGTACAGGATTGAACACTCAAGAGATTATGCAGATAAGAAAACAGAGGCAACAAGCAAAAGAAAAACAGTAAGACAAAGGTGTTACGTGACTATACACAAGTACCCGTTCACTCACATTTGTTCGTTCACTTTGGAACATTGATATTGATAATCATCGAAGAGGTCTCTCACAGCTTGAAAATATATTTCTCTTTCAATCTCATTCCTACCTATTCTATTGGGGTCGCATGTGACTGATATTCTCGTAAACTTGGCATAAGTAGGTCTGGTTTCTCTTTGTCTTGCTGACCCTTTAAGCACTCTCAAGACATAGCTAGCTTGTTGCTGGCAGGATTGTCTTCCAAACCGTTCCAGTGTTTCTTTGCTCACGAAGGTCTTCCCTTTAGTTATGCTCAAGTGAATTGGAGGCTTTCCTGAATACTTCCAGATAATGGACCCGTCTGGTGTAGATTGGACGGATATTTCCTTTCTATGTCGCAGGTGGCTGACTATTCTTTCTATATTAGCCTGAGTCAGGTGAGGGGAGAAAGAATAGCCCCAATAAATCTGTAGCCTAGGATTCTTCTTCACATACTTCCTTTTCTTCTTGCTGAAGTATCTTTGACTTGGGTTGTATTCTATAGGAAAGACTTCAACAAGCTCTACGTTATCCAAGACAGTCACCTGAGCAAATACTCACTTAGGATAAAGAGCATACTCATCTAAGAGAGTATCACTCTCTTCATCAATTACTGTCTAAAGCAGAAAAGAGTTGTGAATTCGCAATCCAGCATCCAATCAGAACAATTCTGCCTTAATACCCAGCTAGAACTACTTTCAATTTCTGCAACCCCTTTCAGCTTGACTAGAGCCTTTTCAACCGATAACGAAGTATTAAGAAACTACGGAAAACGAATATGAATCTTGATGTTCAACACCAGAACTATCCGTACCAATTACCGTCACTGTATAAGTTCCTGCTGGGGTTCCTCCTTCAATGAAGTTGGAAGACTTTGGAAAGGTTGTTATCGTAAGAGTGCTCCTAGACCCACTATACCCGTAATCCAAAATCGCTTGCGGTGGGTCAAACGCACAAGTAAAAGCCCCACCAGATGAACTAGCTGACAATGTCACTTGCTCGCTAAGAAGGAAGTTGCTAGTTCCACTTACCCATATCGAAAGTGATATGTTCTCACCAGCCTCAAACGTGTTAATAGGCAAAAAAGGATTAACCATTGATTCTTTGTCGTTTTTATCGGTTATTGTTACGCTGTTGAATGTGCCTTTAGCACTAAAATAGAAATACCAAACACCAACAAATAGCGAAACCGCAATAACAACGACTAAAATAATTATCAATATCTTTCCTATTTTCTTAACCATAATAGTCATTTTTGTTGCTGTGCGATTTAAGATTTCTGTCTCGGTCTTTCCAGCTAGAAAAACAAGTTTTAATAGCAAGTTGAACACGTTGATAGTTGGGAGAAAGGGATGACTGAACGCAGGTTTTCCAAGAAATGGAAGATTGTATTTGCGGTTCTTATAGGTACGATTCTTGTCGTGGGTGTTTTCGCAGCAATCAACTCTTTGGGACCGCTCTCAAGCAATACGCCAGCTAACAATTTACCCTCTTCAAATGACAATAACGGAAACAGCAATACCGCACAACGTAAAGCAGTCCTCACGGTTGACGGTAGCGTAACAGGCGGCAATTGGATAAGAGATGCAACGACTAACCTTCCAGATTATGAAAGCACAGTGGACTATACAGTGTCCGATTCTGGAAATCTTGATGCAACAAGCGTGAGTATAAGCATAAGCATTGATGGCAATCCGTACTCAAGCAATGTCATTCCCTCGATAACAACATCTAACAGTTACAGTTCCTCTTTCTCATTTTCAACTCCTTACGACACGACAAGTAACGTCCTTATTCAGGCAAACTGTCAAGCCTCTTCTGACTCTTACACTATATCGATAGGTTCCACATTTCCGAGCAGTCCGTATGATTCTTCTGGGGGTTTTTCACAAACCATAGCGGAATTGTACGTTACCCCTAACGAACAAAATGTAGTAGCGATGAAAAACAGCATTTTGAAAAGCAAGTTCATTCTAGACGCTGATTGGACTGCCTTGTGGGATTGGGTAGGCAGTCACATCACATACGAAACTGAGAACAGTGCAACTTATCACTGGCAATTTCCGAAAGACACCCTGCAATCAAAGTACGGTATGTGTGCGGACTATTCAACTCTCTTAGTCTCAATGTACCGAGACGGCGTTTTCGGACCTAACGATGCCTATGTCGTTTTAGGTACTAATCAAAATGGGGAGGGTCACGCTTGGGTCAGAGTTAGATTATCCCTTCTCGGCATTAGCACGTGGTACACTTTAGAACCACAAGAAAATGGCGGCTGGCTTAACCTAGTAGGCAATCCGCTCGTTGTCTCTGGGTATACGGCACAATACGAGTTTAACGACCAACAATTTATCACGCTTGGATAATGCATATAGGCTGTTCCGAGTGCAATAGCCACGCTTCTTCCAAGCACTTTCTGTTGCTGTGCAGATTAAAGATTTCCATTAACCTCTTTCGGCTTGACTTATGCTTTTTCTTTGATGGGCAATCTGGATTTCTGCAATATGCTTTCCCCGTATTTTGGTCAAACCACATCGGCTCACCACAAGAAGGGCAAGTCCTAGGAAGAATTTTGAGATATTTGTCCTCACTCATTCTTAGACCTCTAGTTTGTCTTCAGTTGCTCTAAGGATTTACTCTTTGACTTATTCTTTTTTTCTCTTCGACTCCTCTCGACGAACACTAACCAAAAAACCTACGAGAGCAATAACTTCGAAGGAAATCAATATACCCAAATTCGCAATCAAGAATTCATAGGCTAACAAGCCTGCAACACCGAATATTACTAACACTGTTAGAAATAGCTGCCAACGGTAAGCTGACCTACGATAGAACCAACGTCGGTAAATAGCGTATTTGTCATTTTTCAACTTTACAGCTTGCTCTAGTTCCTCGGTGTCAGCTATATCTTCAGCTTTCAATTTTATTTTTCTAAATTCGAACTTGTTGTCTTCAAGGCTATTGATTTCACTAAACCAAGATTGAGAACCGTCCTGATTAAGCAATTTAATCAACTGACTTTCTATATTCTCAAAGTATGTGGTCTTCAGATTACAAGATACTCGATGCTTAACAAGGGCTACTAAGGAAACTAGACTGAAACCCAACGCAAGTAGCAACACCAAAATTCTTCCGATTTGCAAATTGGTGTTCGACAATTGGTTCGACAATTGGATGCTGGTGCCATTTACTTTGATTAAGATGGTGTTTCCTTGCAATTGGGTATATGCAAGACCTAGCACTGACATTGCTGTTAAGAGTAGTATTGGAATTTGCCAAACCGCGTTACTGTCATTTCTTATAAATTCCAAAGTTTCCTGATATTGTTTCAGTAGAACGTCAAGATATGCTCTTTTTGAGTCTGAGTCACTCATTCTTAAACCCTTAGTTTGTCTTCTGTTGCTGTGCAGATTAAAGATATCTCTCTTTTTTGGCAATAAAAGACCAGCCTCATCCATTCTTCTTTTTGTTTTGATATGTACATCTCAATGCTAGATAGATTTGTGATTCATAAACTCTAATTCCTTCTCCTTAACTAATTGAATACAAAGAAAGGCTACCAATCATGGGTGAAATATGTGCAAAATACTGTTAGAAATCAGGTCTTATTGAAAGCACGATTTCGAATGAATGAGGGTGGTGACAAGCGTGAAGTTTAAGAAAATCTGGAACATGATTACTCTGCTAGTCCTTCTCATAGGCTTTTCTATGATAGCTGAACAGTGGTTACAATGGAACAATAGCTATAACAACTCAGAATATGGTAATCCGTACGGTCAAATAACAAACGGTATCTATGTTGTCTATTTTGTCTTTGGTCTAGCGTTCATAGGAATGTTCATAGAAGGAGACTACAGCTTAGTGAAGAAAGAGTCCTAGATAGTATTCTACTCTTTCTTTGGTTATAGCAGAAAGACCACGAGGACATTGTTCGGGGGGTGATTAGCGTGAAGTTTAAGAAAATCTGGAACTTGATTACGCTGATAGTCCTTCTTTTAGCATATTCTATGATAGCTACTCGGTGGGTTGCTTGGAACTATGCTACTGAAGGAAGAGGCGGTACTGAATACAACCAGATGACAGACGGCATCTATGTCATCTATTCTGTGTTTATCCTAGCCTTCATAGGACTGTTCATAGAAGACGACTACCATATAGTTCAGAAGGACGAACCAATAGTCGATGAAACAAAACCAAAAGAAACAAAAATTGATGAAGCAAAACCAAGCGTAACTAAACCAAAGAAAATGGTTAGAAGGAGAGTAGCTATTGCGTTAGGAATAATCTGCATCCTCTTGATGGCTGTTGTAGTATGCTTTTCGATAATGGGCATTTCAGCACAAAATAGCTATCACAATCTGCAAAACCAAAACAACCAACTTCAAGCATGGCTCGATGACAACATCACTTATCTACAGAATCAAAAGAACCAATTGCAGACTTGGTTAAATGGCAACATTACGAATTATGAAACCCGACTCTCTGCATTAAACAACCAAATAAACCAACTACAAACTTGGCTGAACGGGAACACAACAAGTTATATCTCTCAAATCAATTCGCTGAACTCGCAAATAACATCATTGAATGCCCAGATAACAAACCTGATTTCACAACAGCTGAACACTACCGAAATAAATCTTAGACTATTACTTTTCAATAGTGCAGACTACGAAGATTCTCCCAACTATACACGCTATAATGTAGTTGTTCAGAACAACTACCCTGTGAGTATATACAATTGCACTTTAGTCCTAGTTCCAGAAAGCAACCAAGAAACTCCTAGCACGGGAATCCCTATGTGTGATTTAGGGACTTTACTACCAAATACCACATTTTCAGGAGTCGTAGAAGTTCCAAATAGCGTAGCTAATACACCGACAGGTTATGTATATATGGAATATGCTTATGGATTTGTCGTTCCACAAACACAGCAACAACTAACAAACACAATAACATATGTGAGCCCTATTACAGCTGTGAATAACCAAACAATCATTATTATGGGGCATGGTTTTGGTTCTGTGCCGCCAACAACAAATGTGGGAGACGGTTCTGTTGACATGCCCAACTTCAAGATAAGTCAAGGTGACGGTTCTGGTTGGGGTTCAGATTGGAATGCAGGTTGCACAGACCAAGATGACTTAATAGGTGTTTATCTGTTGTCATGGAATGATACTACAATTGTTCTAGGTGGGTTTGGTAGTTTTCTTACACCAACAAACAATTGCTACTTTGTCATAGGTGACAACATAACTGTTACTGTAAACGGGGCAACATGGACAACTATTGTACAATCTTCTTAGTGTGTCTTTAAAGCACCCTTAGTATCTACAAGTGCGCTATACAGAAAGACTACAGTGACATTGTTCGGGGCATTGACGGTATGGGTACTAGGGTATAGGCACTGAGATTACACTCTATTAGAATGAAGATATTGTACACATTAGGAGCAGGCTTACCTAGTTTCAAACTAGCCTCTTTTCAACATTAAGTTTACATATTTTGGGTGGGTGGGGTCATGGACTTTTGTTAGTAAATACATCTTTACTGCCTGACAGCAGGGACAAGAAAGTATTTACTATTTGATGAACAGTATAATTATAGATTAGAAGATAATGAACAGTCCATGCCTTGAACTAAACACTTTTTGGTCTTGAAAAGACAGTTTTCCGTACTAAGCGCATTGTGTCTATTAACCTGAAGGTAGACATAGGCTCTATAATGTTTTATAGGTGTATTCAACGTATGTTTGGTAGTTGGTAGTATGTATTAATTAATAATGGTTCTTAATTAGATTGTAGATAGTCTACTCTTCAATAGTCTTATAAGAAACTTAGATTAATTCCTGAAAGAAGGCAAAACTATGAGTGGAATTCTCAAGAAAGAGAACGCAAGGAAGAAGCCTAAAGGAATAGCTCCATTATGTGAGGCATGTACTGAACCTTTGATGTACGTAAAATACAGAACTAAGACCTTCAGTATAGGTTCTAGAAAACCAGTTGATAAATATACTGTCTACGTAGACAACCAAAGAAATACAGAGATACCTAAATGTGATAAGTGTGGTTCAGAGCTAAGCAAAGAAAATATTGTGTGGTTCATGGAAAGAATACATTTAGAAGATTTTGAAACTTAGACACTTCTTCTTTTCGTTCATCATTCTGTTGCTGTGTCGATTAAAGATTTCTGTCTCTTTGTCGTTCTTCACATTTCAACATAGTGAAAGACAGATTTGTGATTCATAAACTCTAATTCCTTCTCCCTAACTAATCAAATACAAAGAAAGGTAACCATGCATGGACGAAGAAAAACATAATGCAAAATACTTGGGCGGGGATATTAACTATAGCTATGGAACTGAAAAGCAAGGATTGTTATTCCTAACCCCTAAAACAGTTTGCTTTCAAGGTCGTAAATGGACGAGGTTCGAAGGTTACTCTTCAGACATAAAACTAGAAATACCAATAAACAGAATGGAGGATGTAAAGTCTTTTACGGAAAAAGAAAGTAGCATGGTAGGTCTTCATGTTATTGCGGGCTTTTCGCTCGTCGGAAAGACGAAGCATAAGAAAATTGAAATAACATACAGAGATGACAAAGGAATTCTTCAACATCCTATATTCGAGTCTGATTATGCCGAATCTTTAGTAAGAAGACTTTACAGTCTAAGAATTAAAAACACCACAGAAAGCGTAGAAAAGTAGAAGATAAAAGACATGAATGAAAAAATCTTAACGTCTTTAGTAATAGTGTCTTTAGTTCTCTCTGTATTCAACTTGGTCTTATTGCTTAAAACAAATAGTACAAACACAGTAACCGATGTGGTAGGACAATCATCAACATCAAAACTTTATATGTCCAACATGACAAAAATGCCGCAAGGTACTATTGGTTTTGCATATGTTCCCACCATAACAAATCCAACGAATGAAGCTATACCCTGTGTCATTAGCATGAAGCTTGATAATGGCACATATTCTGAAACTTTTGTGTTAAGTGAAGACGTATATCAATCAATCTCGTGGATTTTTGTTATACCACCACAAATGAGTGTTGGACTCTACAATCCAGACTTTAGGTTGGGTGTTTCAAGTAATATCAACTATACCACAGCAACAACAACAATCTTTAGTTTACTGAATGGCGAAACAACACAGCAAACGTTAGCTATCCAACAACCTAGTTATACTTCGCCTACAGGACAAGCAGGCGTGATTCTTTACGAGGCAAACGTGAACTTCTATTCAAACGGAACCAAAATAGACATTGACATAGGAAATTCGGGGACATCAGACACGACCATAATTCAGGTCTATATCGGGACATCATCTTCGGCAATGGATAACCAAACAATCATCCCCGTGCCACTCCAAGCAGGTTCTGTTCAGAGAATAACAGTTGACTACTCTTGGCAATACGGAGTGACATACTATTTCACAGTGCTAACGTCAACAGGTCAATCCTTACCATGGACTGAGCAGGCACCAGTAGCCTAGACTAATCAAATACAAAGAAAGGTAACCACACATGGGCGAAATAAGAACAAAATGCTGTGAAGAATCAGGTTCTATTTAAGGTGAAAGATATGAACAGAACAGAGGCAAAAATAGAAAGTGCATGGGAAGAACTAAATCAACATTTAACAGTTAAAGTACATATTGGCGTAGACAGTATTCGCCATTGTGAAACAACTTCGGGTAAAGTATTCCTAACTAGAGACAGACTAATAGTAATGGATGCTCTTGAACCAAAACGTACTTTTTGTATTCCATTAGAAAACATTGACAGAGTCTATTCTACCTATGATAAGAATTGGTCAGTGTATAATATGGCTGATGAGAGACAAAATTTTCATGGTAAATGCATAATAGCATTACACTTGAAATTGAAAGATAAACCCTTTTGGTTCTGCTTTGCACCTAGGACTGACCCTGATTACAAGATGCAAGGAAACATGGCAATGTTATCAGCATTATCGGGTGGCTTTCCCTCTGGTAATGGAATATATGACCAACAAGTGAGAACAGCGAATAGATGGCAACAACTGATTAAAGAAGCTATACAAGCTAGAAAGGTAACACTTCTTGAACAGGGTGGTTTAGTACAAGCTTGGAAGTGCCCCTACTGCCAGACGCTGAATGATGCCAAGAGCGAAAGATGCTCGCACTGCGGTTCCCCAAGAAGAAAGTAGTTTCTAAGGCAGCAAAAGGAGAAGACACTTCATCCGAGTTTTCTGTTCTGCACTTTCGATAATGTTGATAGCTTGTCAGGAAATGTCTTCGCGCACGCTTCCTTCTTTATCGTTTATAATTAGCCTTATAGGATGCTTAGGGCACATCAAACCTTAAAGAAAAGGGATGTAAGAAGAGTGAAAGACATGAATGAAAAAATCTTAACGGTTTTAGTCATTGTCTCACTGGTACTCTCAGTATTCAACTTAGTCTTACTGCTCAGAACAAACAATGGAACACAGTTACTAGGACAGTCTTCTGGAGTCACATGGAAAAAGGTAGACATAACAGCAACTTATTCAACAGATGTTTATGTGTTCATAAGTCGAGTTCCACTATGGAATGTCACAGTAACTCTACAGTGGTCAAACGGTACAATATCTGTATATGGCTTAGGAGACACTTTCCCTTACCCTCAATCTAGCTATACTATCGCTTATATTGTTCAAGGCATTGGTGGAACGACTATGTTCTATGGTAATATAGTGGACTCTAGTTACAGATATCTTCAACAAAGTCCAACAGCAAATATAACTTCAGCAATAGCTTATGAAATTCAACCACCATCTTAGTCTTTTTTATTGTACACACAAAGACTACAAAGACATTGTTCGGGGTATGAGGGGTATGGGGTATTTGACGTACTAGAGTTTCAC
>Ga0209039_10002028_pt1 | contig 17861 bp, 18 predicted proteins | sample BogFormECP12_OM1_FD_188238 | JGI IMG/M metagenome (GOLD analysis project Ga0209039, IMG submission 188238) | Bog forest soil microbial communities from Calvert Island, British Columbia, Canada - ECP12_OM1 (SPAdes) (version 2) | ecosystem: Environmental > Aquatic > Freshwater > Wetlands > Bog ...
AGAACCTCGGCGGCTGCACCTCGGGGATCAGGACCACCAGGCGGTGGTATTTGTCCTCCTCCTCGATCTGGCAGAGGTACTTGACGATGGGACGGGAGATCGAACGGTGCACGCTGTGCAGCGTGATCAGCGGGACGTTCGGCTTCCATTCCTCCCAGTGCTGGCGGAACGACACGTCGGCCGCCTCGTCTTCAGGGCCGGCAAAGCACACCTTCACCGCGACCACGTCGTCGCCGAGGGAGAGGGCCGCCGAGATGCCCTCGGCGGTGAGCCGCGATATCCCCGAGACCGGAACGACGACGAGCGACTTCTGCTTCGACGGCGGCTTGGGCATCTGGCCCAGCTCGAGCAGCGCGCCGATCCGGTCATAGGTGCGGTGCACCCGGTCGAACAGCAGCACCAGGCCCGGGATGACCAACACGATCAGCCAGGCACCCTCGGTGAACTTGCTGACCAGCTCGATGATCGTGGTCGCGGTGGTCAGGACCGCCCCGAAGCCGTTGATGACCGCCCGGGTCATCCAGCCGCGGGATCGTTCGGCCCGCCAGTGCCTGACCATGCCGAACTGGGACAGCGTGAACCCGACGAACACCCCGATGGCGAACAGCGGGACCAGCGCCTGAGTGTTGCCTTTGGACGCCGCCAGGAGGGCGGCGGCCAGCACGGCCAGCACGATGACGCCGTAGCGGTGCACCTGCCGGTCCGCGCGCAGCCCGAACATGTGCGGCAGGAAGTTGTCCTTGGCCAGCAGGGACGCCAGCACCGGCAGGCCGCCGAACGAGGTATTGGCGGCCAGCGCGAGCAGCACCATGGTGATCAGCTGGATCGCGTAGAAGATGAAGTTGTGACCGAGCGACGCCTCGGTGAGCTGGGCGAGCACCGTGATGTTGGAGTGCGGCACCACGTCGAACTTCTTGATCAGGATCCCCAGGCCGATCAGCATGCTGCCGAGCAGGATGCCGAGCCAGACCTCGGTGTGCTGCGCGCGGCGCGCCCTCGGCTGGCGGAACTCGGGCACGGCGTTCGCGATCGCCTCCACGCCGGTCAGCGCCGAGCAGCCGGAGGCGAACGCCTTCAGTATCAGCAGGATGCCAACCGCCTCGGTGGACGCGCCCACGTGATGATTGAGCGGCACCGCGGGGTGAGACCGGATCAGGCCGCCGATGATCACCGCCGCTATCGCCGCGATGAACGCCACGGTCGGGACCGTGAAGACCTTGGCGGATTCCGAGACGCCCCACAGGTTCAGGCCGGTGATGAGGGCCAGCGTGGCCAGGCACAGCCAGACAGTGCTGCCGTAGAGCACGGGAAACGCGGAGGTGAGGGCCTCGATGCCGGCCGACACGCCGACGGCGGCGTTCAGCACGTAGTCGACGATCAGTGACGCGGCGGCGACCAGGCTGGCCTGGGTGCCCAGGTGCGCCTTCGACACCGCGTACGCGCCGCCCCCATTGGGGAACGCCGCAATCACCTGACGGTAGGACACCACGAGCGCGGTGAGCAGGACGACGATCGCGCCCGTGATCGGCAATGCGTAGTGCAGCGCGGCGGCCCCGGCCGCGACCAGGACGACGAGGATAGCCTCCGGCCCGTAGGCGACCGAGGAGAGCGCGTCGAGGGAGAGCGCGGCCAGCCCCTGGACCGCGGTCAGCCGATGCTGCTCCTCATGATCCGCGATGCCGGTACTCGCAGGCGCAGTCGTCATAGCGACAGGATGTCACCAGTAGCTGAGCCGAAGTGGGACGCCAGGCTACTGCCAGGTAACGACCAGGCCGTCCTTCTCGCCGAAGCGCTCCAGGTGCCTGCCGGTCACGTCGTTGACCCGGGCCGTCGAGGTGACAGTCATCTCACTAGGCTAGGGCCACGATGACGATGATCATCGCGATGATCACCACGCCCGCGACGATCAGCACGGCGGGCGGCACCGACGACCGCCGCGACCGCGAAGTGTCGTCGTCGCCGCGTTCGACAAACGCCCGGAACCGCCCGGTATTAGCACTCGGATCTTGCTCAAACTCCGACATGGGCACGACTTTAGCTGGTCAACCGCCGCCTATATATCCGAATCAGCGCAACGGCGCCAGCGCATCGGCCCGGTCGACCAGCCGGGAAAGCACGATCACGCTCTTGGTCCTGACCACGAACGACTCGGCCCGGATACGCTCCATCACGTCCTCGAAGTGCCTGACGTCGGCCGCCCTGATGTGGACCAGGGCATCCGCCTCGCCGGTGACCGTGCACGCGTCCACCACCTCGGGGTACCGCCGGACCGCCGTGGCGATCTCCTCGGGCGAGGTACGCCCACCGCAGAACAGCTCCACGTACGCCTCGGTCGTCCAGCCCATGGCGACCGGGTCCACCCGGGCCGAGAAGCCAGTGATCGCGCCCGCGGCCCGGAGCCGGTCCACCCGCCGCTTGACCGCGGGAGCAGACAGCCCGACCTCGCTGCCGACTAGGGCATAGCTGGCCCGGGCGTCCCTGATCAGGGCGGCCACGATGCGTGCGTCGATATCGTCCACGATCCCGCCGTTCAGTCGACGCCGTCGTACAGGGCCGGGATGCTCGGGGGCTTCACCTGGGCCAGGTTGTCCTGCGCCGGATGCGTGCGCCCGGCGGGGCCCGCCGCGAAGGCCCGGAGCAGGTTCTGCGTGGCCCGGTCGACGAACCGCTCGGCGGCCCGGGTCAGGCCGTGACCGCAGGACGGCCCGCGCATCGCGCACACCCAGCGCATCGTGCCCGACGCGAACACCCCGGCCCCGCTGGCGACCGTGTAGTACACCGAGTCGGAGTAGGTGGAGAAGCCGTCGCAGGTCAGCGGGGAATGCGCGAGCACCTGCATCGGCCGGGGGAACGGGACGGCCGGGTTGAGCCGGTCGTACTCGGGTCCCACCATGCCGGGAAAACTCTCCCCCTTATAGGCGCCGGTGCCGGCGAAGATCCAGTTCGACGGGTCGTAGACGACCCAGGGCGCGCTCACCGGGTTGCACTCGTAGAACACCCCGGTGATGACGCTCTCCGGCCGCGGGTCGGGCGGGTCACGCCACTGCTGCGTGGTCTCTGCGTCATCCTTGCCGAACAGCGGGTCGAGGCCGGCGACCTTGTAGCAGATAATGACCCGGTCGTTATCGGCGAACCTGATGTGGCGGTAGATGGCGTTCGCACCGAGGAAGGCCAGGTTCGTGCCGGCGTTGCGGGCGGTGAGCAGCGCGTTCCGCATCGTCTGGGAGTAGTACTCGTCGTGGCCGAGGGAGATGACCGCGCGGTCGCCGGCCAGGATGCCCGGGTGCTGGTCGATGTCGACATCGGTCTCGTAGGCGAGCTTGACCCCGGTGTGTTCGGCCAGCGCGGTGGCGGCCTGGTCGAAGGCGAGGAACCGCACCGCGCCGTCGCCGTCGTAGGGCCGCTCGAAGCTCACCGCGTAACCACGGTCAGAAGGCAGCCCGTCTGGGCCCTGATAAAGGCTGTAGCCGCCCCAGGTGTTGTAGGCCTGCCAGGTGGTGTTGTCGTCGAGGATCACCACCGCCCCGGCCGTGCTCGCCGACCGGACCGTGATCGGCACGTACCGCTCGGCCCCGCTGGACGCGTCCAGGCGCAGCAGGTAAGAGCCGGGCGGCCAGTTCGTGGTGTCTATGGTCATGGACGGTCGCCACGGGGCGGTCACCATGTGCGTGCCCGGCGCGATGTCCACCGCGGTCTGCTGCTGCCCGCGGACCGGTGCCGACGCCCACACCAGGCGCGCCTGGTGGCCTGAGTACCAGCCGAAGCGGAACGCGTCCACCCGGAACGACCTCGCCGCGGTCGACACGTACAAGCGGAAGCTCTGGCCCGGCAGCACGCTCTGCTGATCCGCGTACCCGCTGATGGCGTCGGCAGGCCCGAGGTCGGTGATCCGCCAGGCCGACGTACCCGGCCGCTTGTTCTCCGCCACCGGGAACGGCTGCGCCGCCGCCACGGCAGAAGGCGCCGAGGTGACCGAACGGTGCGGGGTCGTTGCGGACCCTCCGCTGCACGCCGCGGCCAGCAGCGCCACCGCGAAGGCCACTGCGACGCCGACTGCGCGGCGCCGCCGCTTCCGCTTCACCGTGATCAGGCCCACGGAACCCCATCATGGCACCACGGGGCAGCAAACGAGGCTCGACGTCCCGCTTTCGCCGAGCCTCACTAGATGGGACGCGGAGGCCGCCGTCCTGGTTGACGCGATCGGCATAAACAATGACGACACGCACCTGGTGCCTGGACCGCGGTGCTGGTCCCGGCGGTGATGGAACTGCTCGGGCGGGCCAACTGGTGGCTCCCGGCCTGGCTGGCGCGGCTGCTGCCGGCCGGACGGGCGGATTCTGTCAGCGCGAACGAGCCCGCGGCCTATCCGGCCGAAGTCCGCTGAGAGAAGGAGCCGGCCGCCTTCGGGGGGCCAGGGGGGTCGTCCCCCGGAAGCCAGCAGAGCCCGCCCCGGTATGGTGCGAGGCAGCGGCCGGTTCGCGGTCTTGACAGGAGGGAACGGCATGTCGGGCGATGCTGAGGATTCTGAGACCATGATCCGCGGGATGTACGGGCCGGACGTCACCTTCCTCGGGGTGCCGCGGGCCGACCTCGACTCGCTCGACGAGCTCGATGTCGTCTTCCTCGGCGCGCCCTTCGACAGCGGTACGTCGTATCGGTCGGGGGCCAGGTTCGGCCCGCAGGCGATCCGGGCCACCGACTACCTGCCGCACGACGCGTCCAGGCCGCATCTCGCGCTCGGCGTGGACCCGATGGCCGAACTGCGCGTCGGCGACGCCGGCGACGTGCTCATGCCGCCGGGCGAGACGGAGAAGTCGCTGCAGCGGCTGGAGGCCGCCGTGCACGCCGTCGCGTCGGCCGACGCAATACCGGTGATCCTGGGCGGCGACCACACGATCACCTTGCCGGACGCCACCGGCGTGGCCAGGTACGTCGGCTGGGGCCGGGTGTCGCTGATCCACTTCGACGCGCACGCCGACACCGGGGACAGCCAGTTCGGGTCGCTGTACGGGCACGGCACGCCGATGCGGCGGCTGATCGAGTCGGGCGCGGTGCGCGGCGACAGGTTCCTGCAGATCGGGCTGCGCGGGTACTGGCCGGAGCCGCCGGTGCTGGCCTGGATGGCCGAGCAGCGGATGCGCTCGTTCGAGATGACCGAGATCGTCGCCCGCGGGCTCGACGAGTGCCTGACCGAGGCGCTGGCCATCGCCGTCGACGAGTGCGACGGCGTGTTCCTGTCCGTGGACGTCGACGTGGTCGACCCGGGCATGGCCCCAGGCACCGGCACGCCGGAACCCGGCGGCCTCACCGCCAGGCAGCTGCTCGACGCGGTGCGGCGGATCGCCATGTCGGTGCCGCTGGCCGGGATCGACGTGGTGGAGGTGTCGCCGCCGTACGACCACGCCGAGGTGACCGCGCTCCTCGGCAACCGGGTGGTGCTCGAGGCGCTGTCCGGCATCGCCTGGCGGCTCCGGCAGGCGCTGGGTGCGCCGGTCCGGCCACCGGACGCGCCGCTGCTCGAAGGCCGCTAGCGCCCCCCCGCGAGCCAAAGGGCGCCGGCCCTGCCTGGACTGAGGAGCGACGAAGGAGCGACGAGGGAAGGCAGGGCCTCAAGGGGCGCCCGGAGGCGAGCGGGGACAGCAGGGAGCGAGGAGGGAAGGAGCCGCCAGTGAAGGGGGATGGGGAGGTGGGTGGGGCCCGGAGGCGAGCGGGAAAACACAGCGAGCGGGGATGGCGCTGCCTTGGCCTGGGCCGATAAGCCCGTAATAGTCCCGGCCTAGTACTCTGGGCGGACCGATCGGCAGGATCTATAGTCGGTGCATGCTCGACGTAACCAGGCTGCGCGTGCTGGTCGCCGTGGCCCGGTACGGTTCGGTCACAGCCGCGGCACGGGCCCTCAACTACGCGCAGCCTTCGGTGAGCCACCACCTGGCCCGGCTGGAAGCCGAGACCGGGACCAAGCTGATCCAGCGGGCGGGCCGGGGCATCAGGCTCACCGACGCCGGCCGGCTCCTCGCCGAACGCGCCGCCGAGGTGATCGGCAGGCTGGACGCCGCCGAGAACGAACTGGCCGCCTACACCGGAATGCGCGCCGGGCGGCTCCGGCTGGCGGCGTTCCCGTCCGCGCTCGGCACGATCGTCCCGGCCGCGGCGGCGATGATGCGCGAGTACCAGCCCGGCGTGGACCTCCGGCTGACCGAGGCGGAACCCCCCGAGGCGCTGCGCATGCTGCGCGCCGGGTACGTCGACGTGGCGCTGGTATTCCGGTATTCCGCGGCAGCGCCCGCCGCCGACGGCCCGGACGCTAAGGACCCCGAAGACTGGATGGCGGCGGGGGATCCCATAGCCAGGCCCGCCATGAGCCTGCCCGACAACGAGGGCGGCATCGACATTACCGAGGGCCTGCGCGAACGGCTGCTCCTCGACGAGCAGGTACACCTGGTGACCTCAGCCCAGGCCACCGAGGAACCATCGGCCGACCTGGCCGATTACGCCCGCTGCCGCTGGATCGCGGGCTGCGGCCGCTGCCGGGCCAACCTGCTCAGGCAGTGCTCGCTCGCCGGGTTCACCCCGAAGATCGCGTTCACCACCGACGACTACATCGCCGTCCAGGCGCTGGTGGCAGCCGACCTGGGGATTTCGACCCTGCCGGCGCTCGCCCTGCGCGCCGCGCGGCATCCGGGCATCAGGACCGTGCCGCTCCCGGGCGTCCGCAGGTACGTGTTCGCCGTGCGGTACGGTGACCCGCCCGACCCGCCGACGGTGGACCTGCTCCTGGAGGTGCTCGGCGCGGTCGCCGTGTCACCCCGCGCCGGCGACAGCACCGCTCAGCTACAGTCGCCTGCGTGAACCCGGGCCAGCCGCCGTCCGCCGAGCCCGGCCGCCAGCAGATCCGCGGTGAGCCCGAACCCATCCCCGGTCAGCTCACCCTGCCGGGCAACAGTTTCTCAGGGTTTAGGTAGATGAGGACGGCCACGTCCGGGTGCTGATGACCTGGCCCCGGGCTCACGTAGGTGGGGACGGATCAGGCGCCGGAGGCGGCATTGTCAGGTAACGATCGGAGCGCTGCGCGTGAAAATACGGCCGGTCTGCCGGATTTCTGTAGATGAGGGGGCGCACGCTCGCACGCCTGGAACGCGCGATAACACCCCTACATCCAGGGTCCCGGGCGAGCGCTCCCGGCAGATGCCAAGGCAAGGCTCACCCGCTCGCGGGCGCAAGGGTCGGACACCCGGCCAGGAAGGAGCTACCGAGCTTGATGACAGCGTTGCGTTGCCACCATCTCCTGCTGGCAGTCCACTGCGGGAGGCTGTCACGGCCGCTCGCCCGGCAGACGGGGCAGACGCCTGTCGGCCGCGCCGGCCGGCGTCTGCCCCGGTAGATCAGCCGGACGGATGCCCGGCAGGTGCCCCGGCAGCCCAGACCTGCCAGGGCACCTGCCGACCCTGACCGGGCCAGGTGCGCAGGTCAGCGGCGGAATATACCTCTGGAGGTGATCTGGGACTGATGACAACGTCATCACATTCTCACCCGCCCGGGGCCGGGACGGGGGCAGCCACCAAGGACGAGGCCGCGGTGCTAGCCGCATCCGCGCACCTGACCGACCGGGACCGCGACCTGGTCCGCCTGGTGGCCGTGCACCGGGTGCTGACCACCGGCCAGCTCACCGCGCTCGGCTTCGGCAACCTCACCACCGCCCGGCACCGGCTCTCGGCGCTAGTCCGGCTGGGCCTACTGCGCCGGTTCCGGCCACACCCGCCGATCGGGTCCGCGCCGTGGCATTACGTGCTCGGCCCGACTGGCGCCGCCATGCTCGGCGTCGAGGACCGCGACGAGAAGCGATGGGCACCGCGCGTCCGGGCCGACCGGCAGCTCGCTCTGGAACGCTCCGGGCGGCTGGCCCACATGACCGGCCGGAACTGGTTCTTCGCCGCCCTGGCCCAGCACGCCCGCCAGCACGGCGGCGAACTGCGCGAGTGGCTCAACGAGGCCGACGCGGCCGCCCGCTACGAGCACACGGCGATCAGCCGCGACGACCGGGCACGGCTGCCCCGGCCGGACGCGGCGGGCACCTGGGCCCAGGACGGCCGCGTGATCTCGTTCCTGCTGGAATACGACACCGGCACCGAGCACCTGGCCGTGCTGGCCGGCAAGCTCGACGGCTACCACGTCCTGGCCGCGGGACTGGCCTGGCACGAGCAGGTCTGCCCGGTCCTGCTGTTCTGCTTTGCCTCCCCGCGCCGAGAGCAGGCCGCCCGCCGCGCACTGGCCGCCTCCCGCGACGCCGCCGCGCTGCGGATCGCCACCACCGCGCTCGACCCGCGCGCCAACAGCCCGGCCGGCCCGATCTGGCTGCCGCTGCCCGGCCACACCAGCGGCCAGATGCGGCTGATCGACCTGGACCTGGCGCTGCCCGACCCATGGCAGGACTACCGCAAACAGCGAGCACGCGAGCGCCGCGAGGCCGTCGAGCGCGAGCAGGCGCTGCACTGCGCCGACGAGGACGAGCTTGCCCTGCCAGGCACCCCGACCGGAGAGGAGGAGCTTGGCTATTGGTCGTGACGGCTGCGACCGGCCCGGCCGGGGCACTGCTGCCGGGCAACCAGCCAGCCGTCTTCAGATCGGTACATCCGCTGTGCGGCGGACCCGGCTCATGGGATAAGCCGTGACCTCCGCTGCCGCGCCCTCTGTCAAGGGGCTGAACCCGCTGGCGCTGCTACGGCGGCTGATCAGTCGTGGCCGGTTCACCCACTGCGCCCTTACCGGCCATCAGGCTCTCGCTGAACCATCCGCCACGAGCATCAGGAAGGAGGGGAAGGTAAGACGGCCAGTCCCGCACGCCGCGCTCATCGCACCACCCCGGCGATGAACGGCAAGCCCGCAAGCGATCACATAACACGCCGCGGCCAAGGTCCTGTAGAACCGCTGGGCAAGGGAACAAGCGAGGCGAGGCTGCGGGTATTCGTCTGCAACTTTTGCTCAACCGCCGAGGTGGTGCCCTGGTGCGGCCAGAGCCCGAGCTGCGGGCACCCCGAATGCGCTGAGGCCCTAGCGGAATGCATCGGCCCACACCGGGTCGATGACCGGCGTTTCCACGGGCAGGTGAACGTGGCGATAGTCGAGAGGCACCTATGGGACCGCTACAGGGAGACGGTAGCGGTTGAAGCACGCTGAAGCTGCCCTGGTGCCTGATGCCGCTATAACCTACCTTCATGGCGGCTCAGCTCAACCTGTTCGGTCCGCAGATCGCGACCGACGATGCCGAGCTCGAGGCCGTCGCCGAGGAACTGGTAGCCGCTGACCCGGATGGCCGCAAGATTGGGCGTGTGCTGCGTCGGACATACGACATGCTGCTCGACGGACAGCACACCGGTCGGTACCGCTGGGAGCAGCTCAGCAAGACCGAGAAGACCCACTTCGGCACGCTCGCCGAGATCAACATGCAGCGGGCCTTCGCGTTCGCCGACGGCAAGGCGATGGACTTCGCGATCCGCGGCATCGACGTGGACTGCAAGTTCTCCCAGGATCCCGGCGACTGGATGATCCCGCCAGAGGCGGTGGACCATGTCATCCTCGGCTTGTGGGCGAGCGATGATCAGGGTCTGTGGTCGCTCGGCCTGATCCGCGCCGCCGACCAGGTGCTGACCACGGCCACCGGCAACCGGGACCGGAAACGGTGGCTGTCTCCTGTTGGAAAAGCCGCGATTACGTGGCTGTATCGCAACAAGCCTCTGCCGGAGAATGCGCTGCTGCGCATCCCACCCCGCGACGTAGACCAGATCTTCGGCTACTCCAAGCACGGGGCCAGGCGGGTAGACATGCTGTTCCGGCTAGCTCAGCGGCGCATCATCAGCCGGACGGTCGTCGCCACGGTGGCGCAGCAGGACGACTATATGCGGCGGGTGCGCGGCAACGGCGGATCGCGCGGTAGTCTGCGGCGCGAGGGGATCGTGATCTTTGGCGACTACCGGAGCCACCGGCATGCTGCACGACAGCTGGGCCTCACGGCGCCGACACCGGAGTCGGGTGAGTCGGTCAGCGTCCGCCTTACCCGCCAGCGGTCGCATCACGAGGGACACCCGAGCGTCTCGCTTGAAGGCGAGCGCTGGGTTGCGGCGCTGCCGACCGACCCCCCGGAAGACGCACCGCTGCTTCCCGATACGAAAACATGACGGGACAGGTATCCCCACCGCCTGGCCGTCCCGGGGTCTAACATCGGCCTCACTGGCTAGCGCAAACGGCCAGAGTGTTAGCGACCTCGTTATTGGTGATGTAGCGGCAGTGCTCCGTGAACACAGGGCGCCGCGTTGGCGTAGCCATCCGTCACGTCTCCAGCCGGATCCACGTCTGCTTGCTGTACGCGCACAGCTCACCATTGGCGGTGAACAGCGCACTGCCCGCGGTGGCCTTGCGGGCGGCGCGGCCGATCAACCACGCGAGCGAGATCACGGGGGCGGCGTCCAGCGGGCGGATCCGCTGTCCGGCCATCCGGCCGAGCACGTAGGCCGCAGCCGGGTCGGTTGCGCTGATCGACCAGCCTCCCGGACAGTCCATCGCAGCCCAGACGAGCACGTCGGTAGGACCCGCGTCAGCGGTCTCCGCCGCGGACCAAACAGCAGCCCATGCACGCCCATCGGTCAGCGGCCCAGGGAAGACCGCCATCCCGTCCGCTGCCCGCTGCGGACCGCACACGAAGCAGCCTGGAAACGGGTGCCGGTCCAAGCCGGGATAGCCCGTACTGGCCCTGCGCGCCTCATGGAGGCTGGGACACTCCGGAATCGCCAACTCGACAACCGTCTTCTGCGCCTCGGCGATCAGGTCGTCACCGTGCATGAGCAGCAGCCGCGGGCCTGCTCGCTCGACCCTCATCTCGGTTTCCAGGGGAGGCGGCCGTCTCAGCATGATCTCCGCAGGGTCGCCGATCAGCGCGGCGAGGCGCCCGGCCGTATAGCCACCGTTGCCCGAGCCCGGAGGCCCGCAGAACCGCCGGTCGATGGACAGCGTCGCCCAAGTCATTGTGCCGTCAGCCTCCCCGACCGCCAGAGGTGAATCGCGCCGACGCCTGCTCCGCGTCGCCAGCCACCTCTTCCAGCGTGCGCACGTCGCGCTGCGCGGTGAACTCCATCCGCTGGTCGAGCCCTTCGAGCAGTCCCCATCGGTCGGCCAGCAGCGTGGCCTGCGGGAAGCTCGCGATGCGTTCGGCGATTTCCAGCGCGCGCGTCACGTGTTCGCCAGGTGCCACCACCTCGGTGACAAGTCCCACGGCAAGCGCCGTCGCGGCAGAGATCTCGCGCCCGGTGAGTACAAGGTCCAGCGCACGGCCGAGCCCGATGATCGCGGCGAGCCGGTCGGCACCCCCGTCCAGGATCGGCACTCCCCATTGCCGGTCCGGGAACCCGAACCGTGCCGTGTCCGCGGCTATCCTCAGATCGCACCAGGTGGCCAGCGTGACGCCGCCTCCGAGGCACCAGCCCGAGATCGCCGCGATCGCAGGCTTCGGCGGGAACCGCCGCACGCCGAACACTCCTTCCGGCTTGCCGACTCTTGGTCGCAGCGACTCCAGGGACGTCAGGTCGGCTCCCGCACAGAATGCCTCCTCGTCCCCGGTCACCACCAGCACCCGCGCGTCCGGGTCGTCGTTGAACGCGCGGACGGCTTGCACCATCGCCTCGGCCGTGGGCCCGTCGATGGCGTTGCGGCGCTGCGGACGCCGAATCGCGATCACGGCGGCCGCCCCCACCCGCTCGTATCTGGCTGCACCGGGCCCGGCAGGGCTCGACCCAGTCATCTGCGCTCCCCTGGGTTAGTCCGGAGCGCGGTCCCAGCGATCTGGGTGTTGATCGGAAGGAACAGGGTCGGCACGTGGTATCTCTGCACCTCCAGGTGTGCCCAGCCGGTCCGGGCCAGGGTCGCCTCAGTGTCGCGCAGCACATCGCAACCCTCGAAGAACCAGCGCCACGGCCGGGCCACGGATCGCTGAACCACCCGCAGCACAGGGTGGCTCTGGCCTGCCCGGACGTGCTCCAGGTAGAGAAACTGGCCACCCGGCCGGAGAATCCGACGGACTTCGCGGAGCGTCGCAGCCGGGTCGGGCACGGTACACAGAACAAGCGTGCTCACCACGGCATCGACGCTCGCGTCGGGCAGACCGATGGCGTCCGCCCCTTCTTCACGCAGCTCCAATTCGATGCCGTAGCGCTGCGCCGCCTTCCGGAGCGGTGAGTGCATGTGCCGGTTCGGCTCGATCGCGATCAGCCGGGTGCCGGTTCGGTAATAGCGCAGGTTGGCCCCGGTTCCGGGCCCGATCTCAACCACGGTCGGCGGAAGGTTAGCGAACAGCCGTCGTTTGCGCCGTCCCAGCAGTAGGTGGCCGTAGGCGTTGGACGTGCGCAGGACGGCCGCATTGAGTCGGCCCCGCACGGCGTTGTCGACCGTCGCGGCGCCGTGGCAGGCCTGTGGCGTGGTGGCGCTGTTGTCATGACGGAAACTGTCTGTCGCTGTCGTGTCCATACGGCGAGTGTGGGTGGCGCGCCTGTCAACTCGCTGTCACGTGTCTACGCCGCCGTGCAGGAGGCTGGCATAATGCCAACTGATGTTCCTGGTACTCGGCGCCGTTACCGTGGTCGGCCCGGACGGGCAGCTCGTCGCGCTCAGTGACCGCCAGCGGTCTCTGTTGGCCAGCCTGCTGGCCCGGGCCGGCGCTGTCGTGAGCGTTGACAACCTCGTGGACCTGGTCTGGCCGGAGGATCCCCCTCAGGATCCCGTGGCGGCGCTGCACAACCAGGTGTCTCGACTGCGCCGGACCATTCCGTTCACGCGGATCGAGACCGTGGCTCCCGGCTACCGGTTGGCCGTTGATCCGGACGATGTGGACAGTCAGCGGTTCGACCGGCTGGTGCGGGCAGACACTGCCAGGTCATTGAGCGAGGCTCTGAGCCTATGGCACGGTGCGGCCTACGCCGAGTTCGCCGAGTCGCCAGTGGCCCGGTTTGAGGCGATCCGGCTCGAGGAGGCGCGCCGACAGGCGATCGTGCGTTGGCATGAGCTTCGCCTGGACGAGGGCTCTCCCGACCTTCCGGCTCTGGAGGCGTTCGCCACCGAACATCCGCTCCGAGAACGTGCCCACCTCGTCCGCATGAGGGCCTTGTACGCGTGGGGACGCCAAGCCGACGCGCTCGCGGCGTACCAACGCTACGCCGACCGGCTCGCCGACGAGCTCGGGCTCGAGCCTTCGGCTGCCATGCAGGAACTGCGGCTGCGCATACTCCGCCACAACGTTGCGCCGCCGACCCCGCTGCGAGCGATGCGCGTAAATCACGTTTCCGTCGGCGGCCGTCGAATCGCCGTTGCCACCGTTGGGAGCGGACAGTCGCTGATCGCGCTGCCCGGCTGGGTATCGAACATCGACGTCATCGCCGCTGGCCGCGATCCGCGCTCCTCGATATTTCAACGACTGGTCGGAACCCACGCGTTGGTCGTGTACGACCGCTACGGGACCGGACGCTCCCCCGGTCCGGTCGACGACTTCGGCCTGGACGCGAGCGTGGCCGAGCTGGCCGCCGTCGCGACCCACGCTGGAGCGCCGGTCGACCTGCTCGCCATGTCCCAGGCCGGACCGGTTGCCGTCGCGCTCGCCGCGACGCGGCCGGATCTGGTGCGGCGACTGGTGTTCTTCGGGACCTACGCCAGTGCCGCCGAAGTATTCATGCGCCTAGACCTCAACGCCACCCTCATCGCGTTGGTGCGCAGTCACTGGGGGCTCGGCTCCAAGCTGCTCGCCGACCTCTACCGGCCCGATCTGACCGACGCAGCGGCCGACCACCTGGCCGCGGTGCTGCGAGACTCGGCCGACCGCGACGTGGCCGCCGGATATCTCGCGGCCATCTACGCTGCCGACGTCACTGCCCTCCTGCCGGCGGTGAGCGCACCCGCACTCGTGCTGCACTACCGAGGTGACCGCGTAATACCTCACCGCGGCGGGCTGCAACTGGCCGAAGGCCTGCCCGACGCCCGGTTGGTCACCCTCGAAGGGCGCTACCACCTGCCCGACATTCGCGACCTCGACCACATTGTCGACACCATCACCGCGTTCCTGTCCGGACCGTCCTAGTGGCCACAGTCCTGCCGATCGCCCAAGCGGTTACGCCAGAATGCGAGCACAGCCACCGGTCTCGGCTGACCACCCTGTCCAGCCGCTCGTAGAAGTCGGCGGCGCGCCGATACGGCAGCCGCCGCTGTTGGCCGATGACTCGGTGCTCTTCCGCGAGGGGCTGGCCCGAGTTCTGGCCGACAATGGCTTCCTCGTGGTGGGCCAGGCGGGCGACGCCGGCGAACTCCACGCCGTGGTGGAACGGGAAGACCCCGACGTGGTGGTGACCGACATACGGATGCCGCCGACGAACTCCAACGACGGGCTCCTGGCCGCACAGCGGATCCGCGCGGAACATCCCGGCACCGGCGTCTTGGTCCTGTCCCAGTACGTCGAGACCCGGCAAGCGATCAGGTTGCTCCAGCATGCACCGGTCCGCGTCGGCTACCTGCTCAAGGACCGGGTTTCCGACATCGCCGAATTCGCCGACGCCGTCCGGCGAATCGCCTGCGGCGGATCGGTGATCGACCCCGACGTGGTAGCGCAGCTGCTGCGGCGCCGGGACCAAGACAGTATCCTGGACCAGCTCACCGGCCGTGAGCGGGACATCCTGGGCCTCATCGCCGAGGGCCGCTCCAACCACGCCATTTGCCAGCGGCTGTTCCTGTCGCCGAAAACCGTCGAAACCCACGTCGGGTCGATCTTCACCAAGCTGGGCCTGCTGCCCGCGGCAGACGACCACCGGCGCGTCCTGGCCGTACTCATGTACATACGGAATCCGTGAGCACTGCACTGGCTGCCTGGTCAGTATCCCGCTCATGCTAGCCGCGGCGAGCGTGAGCGGCGTATGACCGCGCCGTCGGCGCGGAACTCGCAGCGGATTCTCCACCGAGAGGTCGAAGGTGGAGGCGATGCCCTCGCGTCCGGCAGCCGCACTGTGCGGTAGTCAATCAGCCCGGCCTTCGGAAGGCAGCAGACCGGAACGGGGTGAAAGCGGCAGGCTGGCTTGGTGGGAGGCTACGTGAGCGCAAATGCGAGCTGACGGCGGTCAAGGCGCCACCGATGGTCACCGTCCTTGCCGGTGCCAGGGTACCCGAACGCCGCGGCGTTCGGCTCCGTGTCCGGTTGTGGGTGATTTGGCCGGTGCACATAACAGACAATCCGGCGGCCTTCGTCGAGTTCGCTGCCGCTCTGGCAACACATCCGGATCGGCAGGACGTCACGCCGGGCACGATAGTGGACACACTGTGTGATTGGCGGTGGTCCGCGCCCAATGCGCTGGTCTCTCGTTCGCCATCTGCTGGCGCAGCAGGGACGGCCTGGCCCCGCTGCCGGGTTATTCGCACGACACCATCGCATCCCCGGCCATACGCTTTGCCACATGGAGGGGACCAGGCACGCGGTCACGAGCGCCGACGGCGTCCGCATTGGCCAGCTGACGGCTGGGTCCGGGCCCGCGCTGCTGCTGGTGCACGGTGGGATGGGCACGATCAGCAGCTGGCAGCGTGTGTGGGGAGCGCTGGCCGGGCACCGGCGCGTGACGGCCATGGACCGGCGTGGCCGTGGCTCCAGTGGCGACGCCGACACGTATGAGCTGAGCAGCGAATATGCTGATGTCGCCGCCGTTGCGGCCGCACTGGCCGGCGAACAAGGTGGCCCAGTGGATGTGGTCGGCCACAGCATCGGCGCCACCTGCGTGCTGGGTGCCGCCGCCGTCGGCGCCCCATTCCAGCGCATCGTGCTCTATGAGCCGCCCGGACCGCAGGCAACGCAGAACAACTGGCCCGAGCGGGTCAGCACCATGGTGGCCAACGGCCAGGCCGGCCGTGCGGTCTTCACCTTCCTCACCGAAATCATGGGTCTGACCCGCGGCGAGGTGGAGGCGCTGCGCGATGCGCCAGGCGGGCGGGACGTGCTACCCATCGCCGCCGCGACCCTGCCGCGCGAAGCCCGCGCGCTGGCCACCTGCGACCTGACTGGCATTGCCCGCCGGGTCCGGCAGCCGGTGCTGCTGCTCCTCGGCACGGCCAGCCCCCCATGGGCTGGCGAGATCACCCGGGAGCTAGCCACCGCCCTCCCCGCCGCGACCGTGACCGGACTTCCCGGTGCCGGGCATGAGGCTCTCGATTCAGCGCCAGATCTGCTCGTCGCAGAGGTATTGCGCTTCCTCGGCAACTAGGCATCCCGCAATGACCACCTGACACGGCTCAATGCCCAGCCTAAACTTGCGCACGTCGCCCAGATGAGCGGCCGTTATACCCCGGCACCCGGATGCCGAACCGGCGACCGCCGACTCGCACGTCAGCGGGTCGAGTGACACCCGGCGGCCCTCCCGTCCTTGGGGGCCTTCTCCATGTGCTGCCCATCCTTGACCAGGTAGTTGCGGGCGAGCCGGAGTTGCTGCCTGGGGAAATCGAAGCGGTGCTCGCGGAGGCCGGTTACCTCGCCGCAGTGCGCCCCGGTAATGAGGGACAGCCACAGGTAGAGGCCGAATTCCTCGTCGGCGGCGAAGACCAGGTTGATGGCTTCCTGGAAAGCGGCCTGCGCGCATTCCAAGTCGCCAAGCCATGCTGCCGATCGAGCAGCACCACGTGCCAAAAGAGCCGGCCCTGTTCGTGATGAGCCTGGTCAAGGCGGCCAGGCGAGCGCTGCTGTCCGCCGAGGGCTACCGACGTAGGGCGGGCCCTGGCGGTCTTGGATCAGTGGATGGAAGACGCGGCGGACCGGGTGGCCGTATGAGCCGCAGACCAATGCCGCCAGCGCTAGACCCCGAGGCGGCCGGGCTGATCCGGGCGGTCCTGACCCGTGACAGATTCGCGATTGACCAGATTCTCACCCACGCCTTCAAGTCAGATGTCGATGTTGACGGCCTGTACTTCGCTTCCCTCGTCGCGCACATGGCGGGCGGCATTCTGGCCGAAGCGTGCGGCAGCAAGGCGCCGGCCGTCGCCCTGGTAGACGACCGGCTCGACGCTATCGTCAGGGAGCGCGTTCGCGCCGCAGAGTTGCAGCTCGATATCAGTCTCGGCCTGGCCTTCTGCCCGCAACACCGCCTCGTGTTCTGCTTGGGCTTCCCGCTCGGCTCGTAGGGCGTACCCGGATCGCGCTTGCCGCGCGGAGGTTTCCGCGGCGATGCGCTGAGCGGCTTCGGCGGCATCGGCGAGCAACTCGTCAAGCCGTGCCGCGCGGCCGTCGTCTGTCGTGCCGTAGCCTGCGGCACTAGCCTCGGGCTCGCTGTCGGTGTCGGCATCCGGCTCAGGAACATGCGGCTGGCTCAGGTCGCCGCCCTCCAGCTCGAGAAGACGCACGCCGGGACCCTGGTGGAGATCGCCCTGGCCCGGACGCTGCGGCTGGCCGACGGCATGACGCTGGACTACACGATCGCGGGCGCGGATGTGGACTGCAAGTTCTCGCACCGGCTGGGCGGCTGGATGATCCCGCCCGAGGCCGACGGGAAGCTGATGCTCCTGGTCCAGGCCAGCGACGAGGACGGCACCTGGTCGGCCGGGCTGCTCCGCGCCACCGGGGAGAACCTGAGCTCGGCTGGCAACCGGGACGGCAAGCGCGCGCTCAACGAGCGCGGCCGGGCGGCGGTGCGCTGGCTGCACACCCGCGCCCCGCTGCAGGAGAACGCGCTGATCACATTGCCCGAACGGGATGCGGCCGCCATCTTCGCGCAGCCCTCGGGTCAGCAGCGGGTGAACGAGCTCTGAGGAGCCGGCGGCGGGCCAACGTAGCGTGCCACGGCACTAGCGCGGCCCGGGAGGCGGCC
>Ga0209039_10002029_pt1 | contig 17857 bp, 20 predicted proteins | sample BogFormECP12_OM1_FD_188238 | JGI IMG/M metagenome (GOLD analysis project Ga0209039, IMG submission 188238) | Bog forest soil microbial communities from Calvert Island, British Columbia, Canada - ECP12_OM1 (SPAdes) (version 2) | ecosystem: Environmental > Aquatic > Freshwater > Wetlands > Bog ...
CTCTAAGCTCTACTCCCTGTGATCTGTGCCAAAGCTATTTCGATCAAGCGATTGATGCAGCGTTGGGGCTCTCCGACCCCCGGCGCTGCTCACTCCCCCCCAGCAGCCATCTCCGGTGATTGTAATCTTTGGACGGTTAGAGGGCGAGAGGTAAAGGCAAGTAGCGATGACCCCAGACCAACTAACCTGCGCTGCGCGTAATCTCGCGCACGGGCTCGGCATCCCGGTCTACATTCGAGATGGCCGGATCTACCAGCACGGGCCGGGCCTCGAGTTCTTACCGCCAAGTGGTGCCCGCTTAACGGTGGCAGGCGCTCCCTCCCTTGAAGAAGAGGAAGTTGACGGGGAGGAATGAATGACCCGCTTACCACTCCCGGCGGCCCCCCGCTATGCCAGCACCGCGAGACGTGCGGGCTCAGCGTGCCCCGTAATAATTCGGCGGCGCGTAATAGGGCGGCGGCGCGTAATATCCCGGCGCGGGATATCCCGGCGGTGGGTAATAGGGCGGCGGTGGGTAATAGGGCGGCCCGCAATAGCCGAAGGGCGGCGCCCCCGTGATCAGCCGGATCGGCGCGGTGACGATTGTTGCGGCGATATCGAGCACGGCGCCCGCCACGCAGAACGGCCACTCCAGTGGCAACGGCGAGCAGGGCGGATAGTATTGCGGGGGATTGGATTGCGGGGGGTTCGATTGCGCCTCGGCGGTCGGGAGCGGCAGAGCGGCGAGCCCGACGGCGAACGCTACCGAAATCGCAATTCGGCGGATACGCATGGGGTCTCCCGGCTTGGACCCTGCGCGCCAAGACTAGCGAATGTTGTCCGACGCGCGAAGGGGAGAAGCCTACCCGGTCTTGCGGGAGTGGGCTAGCGCCAAAAAAATCCGCTACCATTGGCGATGCGGGCTCTCTTCATGGCCCTCTGGATTTTGACCGAGCGGTAGGGCGCCGATTGGCACGGCCGGCTCTTCACGGCTCGATCTCGGGGAACGCCGTCCGTGTCCGCTCGCGATCTCGCTGCCGCTGCCGATCGGCCGACGTCTCAGGCTCGGGACCGCACACCGCGTCCAGGATGCGCAGCAACGCCAGGGTCACGAGATAATCGAGCTGGTCGGTGACGCGCCAGAAGAGGCGCCGAAGCGGTCCGTCAGCCATGCCGCTAAGTCCGCGACGAGACCCGGCACCAGTCCTCGCGGCGATCGAACCGGACCGAGAGAGCGAGGCGTTCGCCCCAGTGGGCCGCGTAGGCTGCCGCGACTTCTGATGACGAGACAAGGTTCAGGTCTTCGGAGTTTTGAGCGGCGCCATTTGTCCAGTTCATGGAACCCATCAGCGTGACCGCTTCGTCTATGACCATCGTTTTGGCGTGCGCAATCCGGGCGGCATCATCAATCCAGATCGGCACCCCCGCCGCGGCCAGAGGCTCGATCCCGCTCGCGTGCTCGCAAGGCGTGGTCTTGTCGGCGATCAACCGCACGTCAACCCCGTGCTCCTTGGCGCGGACCAGGGCCTCGACGATGCCGGAGCCGGTGGTCAGGCCATAGGACCCAACCAGGATCTCGCGCTCGGCGTTGTCAATCGCGCGGGCCGCGAACGCTGCGCAGATCGGCCCCTGTCTGCCGCGAGGCGCGGGCCTGGCCGGTTTTGCAGCGTTCGGGGCTGGCGAGCAGAGCTGAGGCTTCAGGTATTCGCCGGAAAATAAAATTAACAATAGTTAACGCGGTTTTAAAACCGGCCGCGAAATAGAGAAACGATCTATTATTCGAGGTAAACTGGCGCCGGCGTGGCTCAGGTTTGCTCCGGGTTCGTTGCACTGGTCGCCATCTCGGACAAGATCTGGTGGCGCAACCGCTCGATGAGCTGTTCAACGACTTGCTCATCCGCCGCGGTGAAACGCGGGGCCGGCTCGGGCGCGGGTACCGCACCGGCCTGCTTTTCGGCGTCCTTGATCATGTCGAGCAATATCTTGGTGGCGCGCAGATCGGCCGTTGCGGATTTGTTGATCAACTGCGAGGTGATCGCCTCGCGCACGGCGATCTTGCGGCGCCGGCCGTTCTCGGTGACCACCACCTTTTTGTTCAACCCCTCGACCAGCAATGCCGCCAGATTTTTCCGCGGCCGCCCGCGCGGGTTGGCCGAAGCCTCGCCCTGCTTGAAGCGGGTGTGCCGCGGCGGCTTGCCGTAACCGACCTCGTAATCCATCTCGGAAATATCCCTTGTCCAAAGGTCCCTTGTCATATGATCCGTTGCTTACCATATAAGCAATTGTTTATCAATAACATAATACCGGAAAACCGAACCATTCCCGCTTATTTCCCGGTTAAGCGGTTTGTTTCCCGGTTTGGGAGGAGCTGAATTCCCGCTTCGAGGGAACCGGGAACGCGGTCGTAACTCGCTGAGATGACGAGGTTTGTTGACGCTCGGTCGAGCGGTATCTCCGGCGGATTGGATTTTTTACCCGGTTTTTCCCGGCACAACCGGGATTGGCTGAACCCCCGTCAGGGCGAGCTGATGCCGGGCATGCCCCCAGGGCGGGTCGAGCCCAACCCCGCTCAGTCGCCCGAAGAGCTTGGTCAGGGTTCAGCCGGTCGGCGAGCGGGTCGGCTATCCCGGGTTGAACCCCAGCGTCCGGCAATCCGGAGCAGGACCGGCCTACCACACGGCTTTGGTCGATGAAAGGTGACGATTCGGTGAGTTCAATGACGGTCCCATGCGGGGATTTCATGGGGAATTAGCAGCATCGCTGGCAGACGAAGGCGCTAAGCCATTGAAAAGCTGGTGCGCCAGCTTTTCAACGAGTTAAACCAACCCCATTGCGGTGGGCTTGCCGACCTCGTTGATGTTGAACGCCGCCTCCCACACGGCGATCTTGCCGTCCCGCATGACCCATATCTCGACTCCGCGGCCCGCCATGTGGACACCGGTGACGCGATCCCCCCACTCGCCTTCCCAGTGATTGGCAATCGTGTCGTCCATCAGCGCGCGAAATTCCTTGCGCAGCCGGTAGTTTCTCTGCCGCTCACTGCGCGCCCGGAACAGCCTTTCGAGCGCCGCCCGACCACGAAATTCCGGCATGTCGCCAAAGCGGACGATACAGTCATCGGTGAAACCGGAGAGCAAGGCCGGTATGTTCCACGGCATGAACAGCGCTTCGACATGGGCGACAAAGGCCCGCGCCTCTTCGGCCGTGCGCGGGTTGCGGGGCGGGCTGGTGCTCATCGCGAGGCTGCTTCCGTCACGAAGGTCGATCCGTAGCACCGTGACGGTATCACCCTTTCCGGTTGCCGAAACGCCGAGAGCCATCCCCGTTCGCGCGAGCCGGCGAGACGGGCGCTGGCGCGTCGGCTGCAGCTGAGTGAGCTCCACCCCGGCGGCGCCGTCAGCGGCGCAGGCCGATGACCCACCGCTCGGCGCTTACAATGCCGACATCAGTGAGAGCTCGATCTCCGGCATCTCGTCCGGGGCCTTCATGGCGGTGCAGTTCGCAACCGCTTGGTCCGACGTCGTTAAAGGCGTCGGGATCATCGCGGGCGGTCCCTATTACTGCGCGCAAGCTACTGCGCTCGGCGGGCTCACCGGCGCCGATCAGAACTTTACGGCAATCGGCACGGTCGCAGGACCGAGTTTCAGCGACGCGGGATTGAGCCCGGCGACAAGCTATGCGTACGAGGTGACCGCCAATGCCGGCGGTAGTGAGGGACCTGCCTCCGCGGTCGTCACGGCCACGACACTGCCGGTGCCGCCGCGTTGCCCGGCTCCCGGCAGCTGCCCCGTCGCGCGCTGAAGCGGAAGCTGTGTAAACCAGCAGTGCTAGCCCTTTATCGCACGGGCAACGGCTACCAGCGTCGCATCGCAGCCGGGACCGCCGACGATCGACAGGCCGACCGGCAGGCCGTCGACCGTGGTGCCCGGGATGCTGACTTGCGGCACCCCGGTCAGTCCGCCGTGGCAGCATAGGTATAGGAGCCCGTCGCGCTGTGGGCCCGCGATCGACAGTGGCTCGCCGCGCTTGGGAGCCGGGAACGGCGTCGTCGGCAGGCATAGAATGGTCCCGGGCGGCAGCAGATAGCGCATCCGCCCGCGCGCCTCGCGCCGGACCAGTTGCGCCCAGTCGCGCTCGCTCTGCGGGATCATCGAACCGAGCAAAAGGGCGCGCGCGACGCTGAACGCGAAGCGCGGGTTGTCGCGCTCGATCCATTCCTTGAAGGTGAGCCAGGCTTCGTAGGGCTGCAGGGTGCGCTGCGCCCGCGCCCATTGAGTAATCCCTGGCTGCGCCATCACCTCCTCGCGGGTGTCGCCGATCAGCTCACGCAGCCGCTCCACCATCGGCTGCAACGCAGCGCCGACCTCGGGCTCGGCAAAGGCGAAGGCATCGACCGCGATGATCAGCCGTGCCGGCAAGTTTGTCGGGATCGACTCGTCGAGCATGACGCTCGACACCCTTGCAAAGGTGTCACTGTCGCGGGCGAACCAGCCCGTCGTGTCGGAACTCGGCGCTTGCGGCATCATGCCCGAGACGTCGAGCCGTCCATGCGTCGGCCGGATGCCGTAGAGACCGCAGAAGCTCGCCGGCACCCGCACCGAGCCGCCGGTGTCGGTCCCGAGAGCCGTGTCGCAGAGCCCGGCGGCGACGGCGGCGGCCGAGCCCGAGGAGGAGCCGCCCGGCACCCGGTCCGGCGCTCGGCTGTTGATCGGGGTACCGTAGAACGCGTTTTCCCCGACGATCCCGAGCGACACTTCGTCGGTGATCGTCTTGCCGATCAACGTCGCACCGGCATCGAGCAAACGTTGCACCGCCCAGGCATGGCGCGTCGGAATCGGGTTCGACCGCGCCCAATCGGGGTTGCCGCCTCCGGTCGGGTACCCCGCGACGTCGAACAAGTCCTTGGCGGCAAAGGTCTGCCCGGAAAGCTGTCCGCCCTGCCGCCCTTCGATCTCGACACGCGGACCGGGCACGAAGGCGTTGATATCGTTCGGCATGAAGGCCTCGGTCTGTTCAAGAAGTTGTAACGCGATCCCTGACGGCGGCCGCCCGACGAGCGAGTGCGCCCAATGCCTCGGTCATCGGTGTCGGGACACCGAGTCGTGAGCCGATCTCGACGACTGCATCGACGAGCCCGCCCAGTTCGAGGACGCGACCGGCCTCGTAATCTTGCAGCATCGAGGTTCGGAAAGCGCCGAGTTCGGCGTTGACCGCAAAGCGCTTCTCGATGTCCATCCCCGAGGGGGCACCAACCGCTGCTGCGACTGCCGCAACTTCGCGCATCGAGGCTAGCGCGATCCGACCGAGACCGGGGTCGTTCATCAGCTCGTCGATCCGCGCGCGGGCGATGGCCGAGAGTGGGTTAAAGGCGGCGTTGCCGATCAGCTTGGTCCAGATCTCGGCGCGAATGTTGTCGGTAACGGTGACGTTGAACCCGGCCTGGCGAAGCGCCGCGGCGACCCGCTCGGTCCGCTCGCCGGGTGGCCCGCCGGGTTCGCCGAGGACGAATTTGTTGCCGCTGGTCCACCGTGCGACGCCGGGTGCGACGCGGGCGACACCCATATAGACGACGGAGCCGATGACAGATCGAGCCGGCAGGGCCGCCAACAATGTGCCGTCCGGATCAACCGCAGCGATCCGCTGTCCCCCAAGAGGACCGTCTTGACCGTCGAAGTACCACCACGGGATGCCGTTGATGGGCGGCAATAGTACCGTATGCGGTCCGATCAGCGGGGCCAGCGTGGTGAGGGCGGCAGGCCAGTCCTGCGCCTTCATCGTGCCGATCACCAGATCCTGCGGTCCAATTTCGGATGGATTATCGGTGACTTCAAGCCGGACGGTCCCGCCGCCGTCCCATTTGTCGACGCGCAACCCGTCGCGCCGGATCGCCGTCACAGCTTCGCCCCGCGCGACGAGCTTTGGCGAAAATCCGGCGCGGGCCAGCGAGAACACGACCGCGCTGCCTATGGCGCCGGCACCGACAATTGTGATCGAAAGGGCATCCGTCATGGTATTCACATTATCTCTTCACTTGTCGGGCGCGGCGATATGCTGGTGCAAATCTTCGAGGTCCAGACTCCCGAAGAGGCTGCTGCGTTGATCCGGCTGGGGGTCGATCATATCGGGGTACTCGTCGGCGATGGTGCATTCCCGCGCGAGCTCTCGATTACCCAGACCAATGCGATATTCGCCGCCGTACCTGCCGGTCATAAGCGCGTCGCGTTGTCGCTCTCTGCAGACCTCGAACAGGTCGCTCGGGTAGTTGGGGAAACAAAGCCCGACATCGTTCAAGTGCAGGCAGAGGTCGATGACTTCTCGGTAGATATGACGCGGGCGCTCAAGGCACGCTTTCCCCAGACCCCAATCATCCGGGCGATCCCGGTTATCGACGAGACGAGCATCGACACCGCGGCATCGTATCGGGGTGCCGCCGATTTTCTGCTGCTCGACAGCTACGACCTCGAGAAACGGCAGTTCGGGGCGCTCGGCCGGGTCCACGATTGGAGCCTCAGCCGCCGCATTGTCGACGAGGTCGGTATCCCGGTCATCCTCGCCGGCGGGCTTGGTCCGGAGAATGTCGCTGCAGCGATCGCCGCGGTCTGCCCGGCCGCCGTCGATTCGAAGACCAAGACCGATCGGCCGGACGGGAGCGGCAAGGACCTCGAGAAAGTGAAAGCCTTCGTCGCCGCGGCAAAGCTCACCACGTGAACGCCGTCGCCCTAAGCTCGACAACACCATTGTTTTGAATGACGCCCAGCAGCCGCAGCCGGCACGAGAACCCCGGCGCGCAGCCCTTGTCATCGTCGGATTTCGCGATGAATGCGGGATCATAGATGAGGGGCTTGCCGGCATCGGTTGGATGCGACGGCAGGGTGAACGTCGCTGTTCCTCCGCCGACCGTCTGCTGCGCGGCAGCTGGCGACGCACCGATTGCCGCCGCGACGAGCGCGACAGCCGGGGACCAACGCTGCCTCACGAAATTTGGGCTCAGAGCGCCTTCAGCATCGCCTCGGCGCTGGAGACGTCGAACTGACCCGGCTGCTCGACGTTGAGCGCCTTGACGATGCCGTTCTCGACCAGCATCGAATAACGCTGCGAGCGCATGCCCATGCCTTCCTTGACGCGGTCGAGCTCGAGCCCGATCGCCCGCGTAAAATCGCCGCTGCCGTCGCCCAGCATGACGACCTTGTCGTCGGCCCCTCGCTCCTTGCCCCAAGCGTTCATGACAAAGTGGTCGTTGGCCGCGAGGCAAGCGACCGTGTCGACCCCCTTGGCCTTGAGCTCGGCCACATGCGTGACATAGCCCGGCAGATGGCGCTCGGAGCAGGTCCGCGTATAGGCACCCGGAAGCCCGAACAGGACGACCTTTTTGCCGCTGAAGAACTCCTCTGTGGTGACCGCCTTGACTCCGTCCGGGGTCACATAGCGCAGGGTCACCGAGGGTATTTTGTCGCCTACCTTGATCGTCATGGATTTGGCTCCTTCATGCTTGATCGATGCGGAACACAGCCTTGCCGGCGATATGCCGGTCGCGCAGTTCGGGACCGATTTTGGATAAGTCACGCCAGCTGTGCTGAGCGAGCACCGGTTTCAGCGAGCCGTCGCCGACGAGCGCCGCCAGCAATGCCAGATCGGGTGCAAACCGGTCCTCGGCCTCGGAGGTGAAATAGGAAAAGCTCTGGATCCGGGCATTCGGGTGCTCGGCGAAGTCGCGGAAGCTGACCGAGGTCGGCTCGCCGGACGAATTGCCGAAGATGACGATCGTGCCCCTCGCCTCGATGCGCGCGATTGCCGCGGCGAGCGAAGCACCGCCGGCGGATTCGAGGATCAGCGCAAACGGCCCTTTCGCTCGGTCAATGCCTTCGACGATTTCGACAGCACCACGCAGATGGCGGCCGCGCTCCGGCCCCCCAACGATGGCGGTAACGCGGGCGCCCGATCGCGCAGCGATCTGGACTGCCATATGCCCGACGCCGCCGGCCGCCCCGGTGATCAGTACCCGCTTGCCGAGAAGCGGCGCGCCGTGCCGCAAGGTACGCAGCGCGGTCAGACCGGCGACCGGCAAGGCTGCAGCTTCTTCGAAGCGGACGTTGTGCGGCAGTGCTGCCATGCGATGCCCCGGCACGGCCGCGCGCTCTGCCCAGCCGGCATTATCGGTCAGTGCGACGACGCGCGTGCCGGCCTTAGGCCCGCTGCGGTCGGCCGCCTGCTTCAGCACCACCCCGCTGATGTCCTGGCCGGGCCGCCAGCCTTCGGGGCGGCTCTGAAACAGCCGCAATTCGCCGCGATTGAGCGAGAAGGCGCGCACCTCCACCAGCGCCTCGTCGGACGCCGGCTGAGGCTCGGCAACCTCGCGCAATTCGACCGGGGCACTACCGCCGGGAGTGTTGACGACGGCGAGCATGCGCCTCTCGCGCCTCAGTTGAGCCGCAGATCGACGATGTGCCTTGGGTCGGGCTTCAACTCGCCCTTTTCGACCCGGCTGACGATGTCGGTCAGGATCTTGTTGGTCGGTGCGGGGATACCGACCTCCTCGCCCTTGCGGACAACAAAGCCGTTGAGAAACTGGATCTCGGTGCGGCGCCCCTTGAACATGTCCTGGCCGGTCGACGGGCGATGCTCGCCGCCGCCTGGCCGGTTGGCCTCGGCCAGACGGTGCTCGTCAATTTCCTTGGTCGCGGCCGCGTCGCCTTCGCCGGCGCGGGCGATAGTCTCCGGGTCCATGTGGCTGACTTCGTCGAAGGTGTAGCCGAGCGCCTGGCCGACGCGGATCGCTTCGCTGCCGAGCCGGGTCGAGAAATGGCGGATCGCGTCGTTCTTGATCATGTCGCGAGAGATCAGCCCGGTGCAGGCCGACAGCCCGTTGCCCATGACGTTGGTGACGAGCTTCGACCAGCGCTCGCCCCATAAATTCTCGGTCACCATCGCGCTGTCGGCGTAGCCGACGAGCCGGCAGACCTCCTTGGCTCGGTCGGTGACCCGGCCATGCACCTCGCCGACGCGGAACACGGTGTGGCGCGAGCCCGATTTGCCCGCGGCCCGGCGCACCTGGCCCGGCGCATGCAGCTCGACCGTGATCGAGCTGGCGATCGAGCCCAGGGTTTTGCCCCAGCCGACGATGCCGGCGATCGTCTCCTCGTTCATGCAATTCTGCAACGAGACGACGTATCCGCCCGGGGCCAGGTACTGCTTGATCATCGCTGTCGCCCAGGCGGTGTCGTAGGACTTCATGCAGACAAAGGCGATGTCGATCGGCGCCTCTTTGCTGAGCTGCTGCGCCTCGGTCAGATGCAGCGCGCGCGGCCTGACCGTGAACGGCTCGACATCGCGGATATGGGTGATCCTCAGACCGTCCTTGCGGATGGCGTCCACGTTTTCCGGCCACGGATCGATGTAGGTCACGTCCTCGCCGGCCTGCACCATATGGGCCCCGGCATAACCGCCGACCGCTCCCGCGCCGACGATCGCTATCTTCTTCTTTGCCATCACGTCTTCTCCCGTATCAACTTCGCGGCACGGCTCGCCGCGGGTTCCGAGGCAGATCCTAGTACGGCGGACATCCCGCGTCATCTTATCGGTTCGGTCCTGCGGGTTTTCGTGGCCGCGCGCGGCGGCGCGTGGCGGGCGTGGTGCGGCGCCTCCGCGGTTTGCCGCGCCGCGCCGATGGGCGCCGCGGAGCTCTCGTCGCGAGGCGCCAGTCGACGGCCATGCCGATCGGGATCGCGGCGATGCCGAGCGCCATCGCAGCACTAGCGACGCGCGCGAGCCCCTCCGTCTCGGTGGCGACCACGACGAGCGCCAGAACGAGGCCGGCGCCGAAGGTCAGCAGGGCGGTTTTGGTATAGCGCATCCGTTGCGGCCTCGAGCGGCGGCTCCGATCGTGCCGCCTTCCCGATCCGGGGTTCAATCGGGTAGAGGATGCGGGGGCAACACCAATCAGGGGAAGATGATGCTAGAACTCGAGCGCCCAGGCGACCTCATCCAGTATGTCGGCAAGGAAATCGGGATCAGCGACTGGTTTATCGTCGACCAGGCGATCATCGACAAATTCGCCGACGCGACGGGCGATCATCAATGGATCCATGTCGATGTCGAGCGCGCCAAACGCGAGATGCCGGGCGGCAAGACGATTGCCCACGGCTACCTGACATTGTCGTTGGTGCCCCGCCTCGGTCAGACGATCTACCGCGTCAAGCACCGCTCGCGCGGGCTCAACTACGGCTCGAACCGAATCCGGTTCACCGGCCAGGTGCCGGCCGGATCACGCATCCGGCTTCGCCAGAAGATCAAATCAGTCGACCCGGTCGAGGGCGGCGTGCGCATCACCTCCGAGAGCACCGTCGAGGTCGAAGGTGCTGCACGGCCTGCGCTAGTCGCCGAAATTATTAGCATGCAGTTCGATTGACGAGAAGGAGACGCGGTCGATGCCCACAGTCAAAAAGAGCAAAACGCAGAGGTGCGGCCGACCGGCCGTTTTGAACAATTTCCCAAATACAACGAATTTCGCGTTTCGGCCACAAACCGGCCGCGATGCGCACGTAGAATAGGACATGGTTTCAGAGGCTTACGAGGTCGGCCCCGATACCGCGGATCAACGAATTTTCTCCGTGCCGAAGCCACCGTAACAAGCGAATAACAACGAATTCGGCGCGGAAGAACAACGAAAATGAGTGCCGAGGCGCGGCGGTCGGCTCACCCTGCTCGGGCCTCATGCAACTCACGCAGCCGTCCCGCGGCCTCGGCGTGCCCCTGCTCGGCCGCTTTTTCGTACCAGGCGGTAGCGATCGCGAGATCCTCACCGACGCTGCGCCCGGCTCGATAAAGATCGCCCAGCCGAAACTCGGCCTCGGCCAAGCCCTGCTCGGCCGCTGCGGAGCACCAGTAAAAGGCTCCGGCCTCATCCTGGGGTGCCCCCTGGCCCCTTAGCAGCATCACGGCGAGATTGTATTGTGCATAGCGATCGCCTTGCCCGGCCGCCTGCCGGTACCACTTGACTGCTTCTTCGAGGTTGCGGACCACGCCTTCGCCGGTGCAGTACATTGCCCCGAGTTGAAATTGCGCGCCGGCATCGCCTTGCTCCGCCGCCTTGCGGAACCACAATGCGGCGGTAGCCGTGTCCCTCGGCGCGTCCCGGCCGTACAGGTGATTCCACGCGAGGATGCGCTGAGCGTCGAGATGACCCGCCGCCGCGGCTTCGCGATAGCAGCGCGCGGCCATGGTAGCGTCCCGCTCACCGGCATGCCCCTGCGCATAGAGATGGCCGAGCTGGACGAGCGCGGGGGCGTGGCCGGCTTTGGCGGCTTCGCGGAAAAGTTCTAACGCCCGAGCAAAATCCTGCGCGACCCCCTCGCCCCGCGCGTAAAGCGTGCCCAGTCCTGTTTGGCCTTCCGGGTCGCCGGCCTCGGCTGCGCGCTTTAGCCATGCCGCACCGGCTTGCGGATCGAGGAGCACCCCCTCTCCGGAGAGATAAAGGAAGGCCAGCCGAACCATGGCTATCGTCAGACCCTGCCGCGCCGCCAGACGGTACCAATTTGCCGCCTTGGCCGGATCGCGCTCGGCGCCGGTTCCTTGCAGGTGAAATGCGGCGATATTGACCTGTGCCGCCGCCAATCCCTGCTCCGCGGCCTTTTCGAACCATCTCGCGGCTTCCTCGAGCTGTCGGGGAAGCCCCTCGCCGCGCGCGTACAGGCGTCCGAGAGCGAATTGCGCCTCGGCATGTCCCGCTTCCGCCGCCGCGCGATACCATCTCGCCGCCTCGATCATGTTCGGCGCCGCGGCCTCCCCGAGCTCGTAGAAGCTGGCGAGCCTACACATCGCCGGAACATGGCTTGCCCGCGCCGCCCGACGCAGCCATGTTTCGGCGGCAGACGCGTTCCCCAACTCTTGGTCACCTTGCAGAATGAGGAGTGCAAGGTTGTACTGCGCGCGCGCAGTACCCTTCGCGGCGGCCTTCGCGAACCATTTCGCGGCCCTTTCGTCGTCCCGCTCGACACCCTGGCCGGAGAGATGCATCAACGCGAGCGCCACTTGCGCACCATCGTTCCCCTTCTCGGCGGATTTTTCGTACCAGCTCGCCGCGGCGGCCAGGTCGATCGCCACACCGTGACCGTTAGCGTAGAGAACGCCGAGACCCAGCTCGGCGGCTGCGTTGCCCTGCTCTGCGGCGAGCAGATACCAGCGCCGCGCTTCCTCATAATCCTGTTCGCAACCCAACCCGCGAGCGTACATCAACCCGGTCGTGGCCTGAGCTTCGGCCATTCCTTGTTCGGCGGCGGCTCGGCTCCAACGCAGCGCTTCTTCGCTGTCTTGGGATACATCCACGCCATTGGGAAACAAGAGCTGGCGGTTCTCCAGGGCGGCCGCTCCATACCATTTTGCGCAGCCCGACGGCCGATCACCGCTCGTCCCACCGAGATGGAGCAGGCCGAGCTGATATTGGGCCTCCGCGTGACCCTGCTTTGCGGCCCGCAGATAATAGCCCGCCGCATCGGCAAGGTTGGCCAGCACGCCATGCCCGCGGGCATAGAGCAGTCCCAGCCGAAAGTGCGCCTCAGGATCTCCGTTCTTCGCCGCCGAGGACCATTGCCTGAGCGCCGCGGCGTAGTCCCCACGCTCGTAAGCCGCGAAGCCTTGCTGTACGGGGGCTTTGGGGCAGCGCAGCCAGGGGCTGCTGAACCTGATCACGGCTCGCGCATCGCCTCGCCGACGCCGCGGATGACGCCTCGCCACATGTACATAAAGACCGAGCGGCTCCCGATCTGAATGTCGGCGGTCAGAGTCATTCCCGGCACCAGTCGGAAACTGTCCGGAACCGCCTTCAGCTTGACCTCGGTCAGGGCGATCCGCGCCTTGTAATAGGGGTCGACGGCGTTGCCGTTGTCGTCTTGAGTAAAGGCGCCTTCGCTGATCCAGCGCACTGTCCCCGACGCGGTCCCGTGCTCGACGAACTGAAACGGCTCGAGCTTCAAGGTGGCTTTGTCGCCGGGCCGGCAGAAGCCGACATCGCGTGCCAGGATGTGCACCTCCGCCTCGACCGGAGAACGCAGTGGGGCGAGCGAGAAGAGGGGATCACCCTCTTTCAGCACCGAGCCTACGGACAGTTTTGCCAGCTTCAGGACGACAGCGTCCTCCGACGCCTCCAAGCGCACGAGGTCATGATGCCTATCCGCCTTTGCCAGTTGCTCTCGGGCATTGTCGAGCGAATTTCTGGCCGTCACCAGTTCTTGGCTTGCTTGTCCGGCCCATTGCTCGACAAAGGCGTCGCGGTTGGCAGTTGTCGAGGCCAGCTGGTGTTCGCTTTCGCTAAGGCCGTTGCGGTCGAAATCGAGGTTGCGCAGGACCTCGACCCGCTGATCGGTCGCAGTGAGCAGATTGAGACGACTGCCGAACTGGCTCGCCGCCAGACTCGCCCGCATATTTTCGATCTCTTGGTTGATCTTGACCCGATCGTCATAGTGGGCGAGGTCGGCCTCGAGCTTGCTAATCGTGGCTCTGTTCTGCGCGATCTGCTCGTTGTAGGCGAGCAGCTGCGCCTCGAACTGCCCTTTGCGCTGCAGGTAGTAGGCCCTCTGAAGCGCCATGTAGGCGGCTTGCGGCGGCGCGCCAGGAGGCGGATCGTAGTTTTCGTGTGCAAGCTCAGCCTCGGCGCGGGCGATCTGCGCGTCGAGGCTCGCAATCTGGAGCGTCAGCGCGCTGACATCGGCGGCCGTGAACGTCGGATCGAGCGTTGCCAACAGGCGGCCGCCCTTCACCAGTTCGCCTTCCTGCACATCGAGGGTTTTGATGATCGACGGATCGAGCGCCTGAAGGACGATCGTCGGCTCGGTCGTGACGATCTGGCCGGCAACCGACGTCACCACCCGATTCATCGGCATCACTACGGTGACCGCCAGAATTGCGGCGAACAGGCCGGCAAGCGCGTGCAGTGTGAGACGCAACTGCACCGGCTCGGAGCCCTCGCGGATCTCTGCGGTCTCGGACTGAAAGATCTGGATCAGCGCATCGGGCGACGGCTCACGCCGCGTTGCCGGCGCGAAGCGAAACAAGCCCATGGAGCGGCCTTGGTTGGAGATGCTGGTTTTGCTGGTGCCAGAGCCCGCGATAGATATCGCAGCGTTCGAGCAGCTCGTCGTGGCGGCCGATGTCATAGACCCGGCCGCGGTCGAGCACGAGGATCGCATCGGCCGGCACCAGCACCGACAGGCGGTGAGAGATGATGACGAGGGTACGACCCTTGGCGATGCGCAGCAGATTGGCGTTGACGATCGCCTCGCTTTCCGCGTCGAGCGAGCTCGTCGCCTCGTCGAGGATCAGAATCCGCGGATCCCCGAGGAGGGCCCGCGCGATCGCCAGACGCTGGCGCTGACCGCCGGACAAGTTGGTCGAGCCTTCCTGAATGTGGGTCTCGTAGCCGCGCGGCAGATGCTCGATAAACTCTTCCGCGCCGGCCAGCCGCGCCGCATAGACGATATCCTCGAAACTCGCGTCGGGCTTTGCCGCAGCGATCGAATCGCGGATCGTGCCGCTGAACAGAAAGCATTCCTGCGGCACCACGCCGAGGCTCGACCGGAGGTGATCGACGTCGATTTCCCGCAAGTCGTTGCCGTCGATCTTGATCAGCCCCTCGTAATTGCTGTCCAGCATCTGCAGCAGGCGCGCCACGGTCGTCTTGCCCGAACCGCTGCGCCCCATGATGCCGAGAATTGTTCCTTCCGGCACGGTGAACGAAACCCCGTCGAGCGCCGGCTTGGCCGCGCCGCGATAGCAGAAGCGCACGTCCTCGAACTCGATCCGGCCTTTGAGCGGCGTGCGGATGCCGGCCCGCGACCGGCCCTCCTCGGCGGGCCGGTTGACGAGCGCTGCGATGGTTTTCACCGCTAGCTGCGCGTTGTCGTACTGCTCGAGCAGATGTGACAGCTGGATCAGCGGGGAAGCGATCCGCGAGGTCAGCATCATGAAGGCGACGATTGCACCAACATAAAATTGCTCATTGGTCGATATCGCAAGGTAAACGGCCAGCGCGATGGTGCCGCTGACCATCAATCGCTCGAGTGGCGTGACGACGGTCTGGATGACGTTGGCGGTCTTGAGTTCGTCGACGCGCAGCCGCGTCGCCGCGGCGACACGGACATCCCATTCGTGCCGCTGGCGTGCATCGAGCGCCATGGACTTCACGGTACGAATCCCTTGCAGAGACTCGACCAGGAACGCGTTTTTTGCTCCCTCCGCCCTGAACACGGCGGCGGCTTTGCGACGCAGCACCGGTAGCATCAAAATGATCCAGAGACAGATGACCGCGGCAAACCCCAACACCACTGCGGTCAGGATGGCACTGAAGAAGAACATGATCGGCAGGAACACCAGCAATACGAAGCTGTCGAGCACCGTGCCGAACAGCTGCCCCGTCAAGAAATTACGAATTCTGAACATTTCGTTCATATCGCGAGTGATCAAGCCGGTCGACGAGCGCTCGAAGAAATCGAGCGGAAGGCTGAGCACCTTATCGAACATATAGGTCGACAGCTTGGCGTCGAGGCGTGCCGTGACATGAATCACGAGAAACCGGCGCATATAGCCGAACACGGTCTCAAACAGGACCAACACCAGCATCGCCGTGCACAGCACGGCAAGCGTATCAAAACCTTTGTAGTAGAGGACTCGATCGATCAATAATCGCCAGAACATGATCGGCCCGAGCGCCAGTAAGCTCAGCGCGATCGCCGCCACTGCGATGTCGCGAGCGATACGCCTGTCGCGCAAGAGCTGCGATACGATCAGGCCCAGCCCAAAGGGCTGGTCCTCGTCACGCAGACGATAATCGCGTTTGATCAGGATAACGTCACCGGCCCACCCCAAGCCGAGCCGATGCTCGTCGAGGGTCAATAAAGCGTCCTCACCGGCATTCGGATCCTGTAAGACGACGTGCGGCGGTTGCGCCTGCAGCTCGCTCCGCAGCAGCACGATGGGGCTGCCGTTCTTCAACAACAGGATCGCCGGTAAAGCCGCTCCCAACCGCAGCAGATCGGGAAATTTGAGCCGTGTCGCAACCGCCCTCATGCCGCTGGCGCGCGCTATGTCGAGCAGCTCTTGAACCGAAGGCGCGCCGGGCCCGATCCGGTGATCACGGCGCAGCTGCACTGGGCTGAGATGAATGCCCCGATGCCTTGCGACGATCGCCAGGACACCGAGCATCGCTGCTCCTGCTTCGTCGGCGACCGCCTCCGGGAGTTCTGGGTCGACCGACGTTGGGTGTCGCGCTGCCGGCACGATCACGAGGGTCTCACGGCAGCCGCTAATGACTTCTGCTGCATCTGAGAGCTCATTTCGTCAACGACAAGTTTTGCTCCTGGTTTATTCTCGAGCGGCACTGCGCGTCCAGTGACCCGAAGAACTCTCTTTATCGATCGGTGGAGCGAAGGGATATCTATGGGCGCAAAAATACACTCGGCCGCACCGGCGATCCGGTATTCTTCCGTCATTGGGTCCCCAGGCTCGCAAACGACGAGGACCGGCACAGGACAGCGTTGACGTATGCTCAGGATCGTGTCGCTGCCCGATGGGGGTGCAGCGCTGAAGTCGAGAACGATGATATCCGGGTTGTTGTCATCGACCAGTTCGAAAAAGCGGGTTTGCACGTTATCTGCGTGATCCGCCGATGACTCACAGCTTACTGTCGCGTCCGGGATCGACAGATCCGCTCGGGCGAAGACGATGGTCGTGGCGCTGCCCATTCTCCCTGATCTCGCTCTAAAAAACAGGTGTCGATCTGTCTCTCGCAATCACGTCTATCCGCCTACGATACGCAGAATTATTTAGAAACAGTTCTCATCTTCTCGGGTTTTGTGAAAATCTCCCATCAAATCGGCGAATTGTCATTGGCCATCCAGCTCTACATTTACCAATTTGTCAGCCTTTTCCGCCAGTACTGGAGCTGTTGCAGGGGTGCTTTGTTTCGAATGCCGGAGAAGACAGTGACAGAGAAAAGCCGCGCCAGACCAAAAAAGCCGGCGCAGTGGGCCGCCGAAAACGCGCCATCCAAGGCCACCGCGAAGGCACTAGCCGCCAGAACTCTCGGACATCCTCATCTGGCCGCGGTCGTCAGTGTCCGGCTCGACCAGGGTCTTTATGCGCTCGAGATTGGCGGGACGCCTGCTCTGCCGGGTCAGATTTCGGGCTTGGCGCTGCCGGCGATCCAGGTATCGGCCCCGCCGAGCGGCCAGAATCCGTGCGTCGAGATCATCGGCACATCCGGGGACGTCGCCTCGTGGATCGGGCATGACGGCGGTACCGTCGTGGTCAAATCGCCCGCCGGCGGCGGCGAGGTGTGGGTGACGGCCTATGGACTTGCTGAGCATGCGGTGGTTCCGCCGCATGTCGAGGCGCGCCGGCTCGATCATCCGCGCTCGAACGGGGCAGCACCCGGGTCGCTGAGTATTGTTACAGAGCCGGACGAAATCGGAACCGAAATCGTCCTGCACGTGGAGCGGCTCGGGGACCGGAGCTTCCCGGGTCGGGGCTGGGTCGGTAATCGGGGCCGCAAGCTGCGTATCGAGGCGTTCAGCATCCGGCCCGCCGACACGCTGGCGGCGCGCGACATCGAATTTAAGGCGTTGGGTCCAAACGGCCGGCAGACGCCCTGGGTCACCGACGCGAAGCTCTGCGGCACGCGCGGCCAAGGCGTGCCGTTGACCGGGTTCGCGATACGTCTGGCGCCGCATGTGGGCGACAGGTTTGACGTGATTTACGAGGGCGCTTTTTTTGAGAGCGGCGTCGTGGGCCCGAACCGCAACGGGGCGCTTTGCATCCCGGCCATCGCCGACGATCCGCTGGAAGCGATCAATGTGCGGGTGATTCGGCGCGCCGCTCAATAGGGTTCGGA
>Ga0209039_10002030_pt1 | contig 17847 bp, 18 predicted proteins | sample BogFormECP12_OM1_FD_188238 | JGI IMG/M metagenome (GOLD analysis project Ga0209039, IMG submission 188238) | Bog forest soil microbial communities from Calvert Island, British Columbia, Canada - ECP12_OM1 (SPAdes) (version 2) | ecosystem: Environmental > Aquatic > Freshwater > Wetlands > Bog ...
AAGGTATGTCCAGAAACAAGGGTTACCAAAACAAGACCTCAGATCGTTACCGCTTTTTGAGCTTTAATACCCTGTAGCTTGCTACAGGGTCGTTTATTTCCTCCCATTTTTCAACGAAAGCCGGCCATGGTCAGCCCGCAGGCCTCTTAATGACGAACACGTTACACGGACTTTCCCGCAGCACGCGCTCTGCCGTGCTTCCAAAGAGCACGTGCTCAAGTCCGCTCAGGCCGTGGCTCGCCATCACGATCAGGTCAACGTTTTTCTCCTTCGTGTAACGGATGATCTCAATGTGCGCTTTTCCCCGGACCATTTTATGCTCACAGGAACCGAGCTCTTTAACGATCTCTTCACAGAGGGTTTCAAGGCGCTTTTCCATTTCAGTGCCCATTAGGTGGGCGACCCGGATGTAATCGCTCTTCGTATCAGAAGAGAGCTCAAACTCAGCGATGTGGCCTGCGTCCTGATAGACGTGGAGGAGATGAAGAGCGGCGCCATACTTCTTCGCAAGATCGATGGCGTAGGGGAGGGCCGCTTGGGCACTCTTAGAGAAATCGGTACAGAAGAGAATATTCTTATAGGTGACCATGGTTCCCTCCTTGGCTCATCAGAGCATGAAAATAGCAACGATCACAACGCCGATAAACCCTAACAGGGTGGGAACGAGATTGCGCCGCGCGATCTCCACCGGGTCGGTTCCGGTGATGGCTGCAGCAGGGATCACGGCCCAAGGGATGATTGTGCCTCCTCCCACGCATACGGCAAAAAACTGTCCCAAAGCGCCGAGGGTGGCGATATTCAGGTGCGTTGGTCCGCCCAGGGCCTGAGCCAGTGTCCCCATCAAGGGCAGGCCCGCGAACCCCGAGCCATCCAGTCCGGTGATCCCTCCAACGAGACCCTGGACAATGGCGACCGGGACGCGGCTCAACGGGACAGTGTTGGCCAGGGCCTGACCCAGGTCGAAGAGAAGTCCTCTCGCCCCCTCTCCGAACACCGCTTTCGCTGTTCCGGGAGCACCCATGAAGAAAAAGCTGGCGATCAGAAAAACCGGAGCGAAGATGCGCACCCCGAACATGAAGCCTGCCCGGGAATGGTCTGCCAGTTTCCCGAAGCCTTCTCTCCCGTAAACCCCGAGACCGACGATCACCATGATGAGTGCAACGGTCCCGCCGAGCAGGGCAGTGGCATCGCCTCCCCGCAGCTTGAAGTAGAGCATGCCAACGACGTCGAGAGCAAACAGGATGGCAATGACCCAGAGGGCCACACTTTTGAAGCCGGGAGCCGCTTTACTCCACTTATCTCTCTCAGCCGCGGCCTCCGTAGAGAGCTCGAAAGGAGCCCACTCTACCACTTTGCCGCCAAGGGCTTTGAGGTCTTTTTTCACCGACCGGAAGGAAAGCGGCAGGGCAATGATGCCCCAGACGATGAGCAGGGGAAGACTTTTTGCCATAATGTCAGAGACCGGCACGCCGGAAGCCTTCGAGGTAATGCCGGGTGCGCCCTGGATGATGAAGTCCGTAGTGAGGGCGCAGCCGTAGCCGAACATACTGATTGCCATTGCTGCATTGATCGGGGGCAATCCCGCCTTAACGGCTGCCGGCAGGAGAAGAGCACCCACGAGCGCGATCGCGGGAGAGGGCCAGATGACCCAGGCCACGAGCATGATCACAAAGCCCATCACCCAGAAGGCAATCGTGGGAGATTTCATCATCTTTCGAACGGGGCGAAACATTATCTCGGCGAGACCGCATTCCTCGAGCATTTTAGCCATGGAGACGATCATGGAGATTATTACGACCGTCCCCAGGAGTTCGCTGAAGGCGACATTGATCGAGTTGAATACAGCTTGGACGGCCTTCACCAGATCTCCGGTGATTACCAACGAGAGCACGAAGGAGCCGACAATGCAGATGAGAGGCGTATCCAGCCTAAATGCCATTGCGACGAGAACAAGGATAACGAATAAAGCGTAGACCCAATGTGCAGCAGTAAGCTCTACCATAAGTCCCCCCAAAACGGTTTCTTACTCAGAAACCAGTATTTCATCTTCAAGCTAAGACGCCCGCTAAGCCTGCCTCCTCAACTTTTTTGCGGATTGCTGTGGGATCGGTGAGATAGAGATTCTTCTCCAGCATCCTGTCAAAGTAGACCGAGCCGGAGAACGTATATTTGTAAGCGAGACCTTCTTCTGTCTCCATCCTGGTGCGCACGTGGCTTATGGCATCGCCGACTGCGAGTGTATCGGGCAAGACAAGAGGTTTCTCTCTCTTGATCCATTTGACCGCATTATGGCCCGCGAGTTCCCCTGTGACCATGGCTTCGGTTATACCGACCAGAAGGCCGGCCTTCTCCCCGGCGCAGAAGAGATTCTCAACGCCCTTCACCTTGAGCGCATCATCCCTGGGTGCCATGCCTATGTACCGTATCGAGTTGCCCTGCCCGCCGGCGTACGGGTCCTTGTAGCGCGCTTGTTCCATACCGGGAAGTTGCCGCAATATCTCCAACGGGAAAAACGGCACCATCAGTTTCGCATGGCCGTTGTCGAGGATCACGAGGTTCTCGCTGAATTCGGGAAGAGCATACTGCTGACAGGCTTTGATCTCAAGCTTGCCTTTCGATTGCAGCGCTGCAGGCACAGGGATCACGACGACTCCGGTCTTGTTTAGCGTCTCTACGATCTCACGGGATAGCGTTTCCTTGTGCACTTCACAGGCTCCGCTCATAGCGCCTATCCGGTCTCCCTTCCTCCCGACCAATTCGGTAACGCCGCATTTTGCTGTCAGGCTTGCCCGTCCGCCGAACGAGGGGCAGCGCAGGATGCACATAGCACAGCCGTTACCGTATTTGGTGCACTGTGCGGGAGGACCTGCCGTGCCTGTCGTATCGATAAAGACATCTCCTTCCACGCGCACCTTTTCATCTTTTGTTTTCCCGGTGACCGCCTTGATCTGGCCATCCTGCATCTCCGCGTCATCGATCCTTGTTACCAGCTGGATTTGTACGCCTTTTTGTAGGAGAAACTGTTTGACCACGGGTTCAATGATTGACGAATTGTACATGGAGGAATGACGGTGGGATGGAAAATCCATATTTTGGTGGAGCGACGTCTGATCCGTGAGACGGAAGAGATCTCCTCCGGACATTGCCAACATCTCCTCAGCGGCCGTGAAGCGACCGTTGTTACGCATGATGCCGCCCACCAAACCACAGCCGAGCAGCATATCTGTTCGTTCAAGCAGACTGACCTCGGCTCCTTGTTTCCTTGCGGCAATGGCAGCTGCGCAGCCTGCCCATCCTCCGCCGACGATTACGACCTTCATAAAAGTACCTCCTTACTAATTGCTTTGCTTATTCTTGTTTAGCCGCCCCGCCGCAGGGCGGCAAAGGGTTACGACCTGTCTCTTCCGCCTTCTTGAGCCACGAATAGACCGGAGGCAGTTCACTCAGTTCGGACTCGGTAACCACGTCGAGAAAAACAGGGCTCCGCGCGTTAAAAGCTTCATCAAGCCCCTTCTCCAGCTCCTGGGGCGTTCCGATGTGAAAGGCCTTGAGGCCGAAGCCTTCGGCAACACGGGCCATGTTGCCCGCCGTGAAATCGACTGACAAGAACTTTCCTTTGCAGTGGAGTGCCTGCAATGCCTTGATCCATCCGAAAGAGCCATTGTTGAAATGGATCAGCACAGCCGGGATGTTCAACCTGACGAGCGTCTCCAGTTCTCCTGCGGCCATGCCGAGGCTCCCATCGCCGAACAGGCCAACCACCCTTGTCCCGGGGCTGGCAAAAGCAGCACCCACCACTGCGGGGATGGCGTAACCGAGACCCCCGAAAGCTCTCGGGATCAGGAACCGGGAGCCACCGCCCTGTAGTTTCAGGAAGCGGGTAATATAAGGCGTAGGCGTGCCTGCATCAGCTATCACAATGGCGGGCGAGGGAAGACGCTGGTTCAACTCATGTATGATACGCTGCGGTTTTATGGGAACCGCAGGAGAATTGAGGGCCGCCCTCGATTCTTCCCAAAAGCGGACTCTTGTGCGGTTCAGCTCGCCTACCCACGGCGATGGCTTGCGAGCGCTGCCTTCCTGTTTCAACAGCTGGATAAGGTCTGTGAGCACGAGTCTTGCGTCACCGGCAATGTCAACCGTGTTTGCAAAGTTGTTGGAGAGTTGCACGGGGTCGAGATCGATCTGGATGATCTTGCGGGTTGGTTGGTAGGAAGGCAATGTCCAGCGGATGGTCGAGACAGATCCTCTTTTGCAGCCGACGTAGAGGAGCAGATCCCCTTCTTCTACAGCCTGGTTCGCGTACGGATGGAACCCGTTGTCACCGACAACGCCGAGTGCGAGTGGGTGATCGTCCGGCATGATTCCCTGGCCGGAGATGGTAGTGACGACCGGGGCTGCCAGCAATTCGGAAAGGGTGATGATCTCCTGGCCAGCCTGGGAATGGTTTGCCCCGCCACCGGCGATGATCACCGGCCGTGTCGATTCCAGGAGGTATCCTGCGGCCTCTTCCAGGTTTTTGCGGCTTCCCCGTGTGCGGTAGGCGGGATAGTCGACGCACTCAGTCTCTGAGAAAATCATTTGCGCGCCGCCGGAGAACTCTCCTGCGAGGATCTCATGCGGAAAGGCCAGGTGCACTGCTCCCGGTCTTCCGGTAGTGGCCACCCGGAAAGCCCGCCGTACCGTCTCCGGAATCTTCTCTACCTGTTTCAGGAAGCTCGACCATTTGGTCACCGGCTCAAAGAGCTTATGGTGATCGAGCGCTGTAATCGCTCCCTTGCCTTCATCGGCAAGAGAGATATCCGACGTAAAAAGAATCACGGGAATTGACGAGGCATTGGCTTCGGCCACGCCGGGTATGGAATAGAGCGCACCGGCACCGCTCGGGCATTCAAAGATACCCGGTTTACACATGATACGCGCATACGCATCGGCCATGAAACCGGCGGAACGCTCGTCGCGGGCCATGACGTGCCTGATGCCGGGCAGCGCATCGTGGATCGCTTCGTACAGAGTGAGGCTGGTATCTCCGGGTACGCCGAAGATCACCTCTACCTTATATTCGAGAAGCATCCGGACAAGGACTTCAGCGCCTCTCATATCGCCCTCCCACCGAAACGGATATGAGAATATTAGTATCTTTCACGCGGAAAGAACAGTCTTTTTTGTGCGAACCTGTCGCTGCCCGTTTCTTGCTTTTTTTCACCGCTGGCAATTCTTCCTGTTTCTCTAACGGCTTACTGCTCGCTGCTTACTGCTTACTTCTGACTGCCGCTCGCTGCTCGCTGCTTACTTGCTGCATCTATTTCATATCACGTCGAAGTTGATTCCCTGAGCGAGCGGGAGCTCTTTCGACCAGTTTATCGTACAGGTCTGGCGGCGCATATATGCCTTCCATGAATCGGAGCCTGACTCACGGCCGCCCCCCGTATCCTTTTCTCCGCCAAAGGCTCCGCCTATCTCTGCTCCCGAAGTGCCGATGTTCACGTTAGCGATGCCGCAGTCTGAGCCTCTGTGGCTGAGGAATCTTTCAGCCTCGCGGAGGTCATTGGTGAAGATCGCAGATGAGAGCCCTTGAGGCACGGCGTTGTGATAACTGATTGCATCGTCAATCGTCTCGTACTGGATGAGGTAGAGGATGGGCGCGAAGGTCTCCTCCTGAACGATGGGCAGATCAGCCGTGGCTTCACAGAGACAGGGAGTGACATACGTGCCCGCATCAAACAGGCCTCCAGAAAGCACGTCTCCACCATAGAGCACACGGCCGCCCTGCTGCTTCAGTTTTTGAAGCGCCGCCTGCATCGATCCGACGGCCTCCCGGTCGATAAGCGGGCCCATGAGTGTGCCCTCTTCGAGAGGGTTGCCGATAGAGACCTGCTTGTAAGCCTTAACGAGGGTGTCGCAAAGGGCCGGATAGATGCTCCTGTGGACGATCACGCGACGCGTGCTCGTGCAACGCTGTCCCGCTGTTCCCACTGCGCCGAAGAGAATGGCCCTCACAGCCAGATCCAGGTCTGCACTGGGGGTAACGATGATTGCGTTATTCCCGCCCAGTTCGAGGAGCGTCCTTCCCAGGCGCCTCTTTACTGCCTCCCCGATGTGACGACCCATGCGCACGCTTCCCGTGAAGGAGACGAGGGGGACCCGCCGATCGTTGATGAGGGTTTCTCCGACGTCATTGCCCTTGCCGATCACAACGTTGAGAATGCCCTCTGACAAGCCATTCTCTTTTAACACGCGCCACGCAATCTTCGAAGCCGCAATAGCAGAAAGAGAGACTTTGGAGGAGGGTTTCCAAATCACCGTATCTCCTGCGATGAGGGCGAGCATCGCGTTCCAGGCCCACACGGCCACCGGAAAGTTAAAAGCTGTGATAACCCCGATGGGGCCGAGTGGATGCCACTGCTCGTACATCCGGTGCAGGGGCCGTTCGCTGTGCATGGTCAGACCGTAGAGCATGCGTGATTGTCCCACGGCGAAGTCGGCGATATCGATCATCTCCTGGACTTCCCCTTCGCCTTCTGCTCTGATTTTTCCCATCTCCAGACTCACGAGGGCGCCCAGCTCCTTCTTGTGCGCGCGAAGGGCATTGCCTATCTGCCGCACAACCTCCCCCCTCTTCGGAGCAGGAGCCATCTTCCACTCCTCAAAGGCTTGACGGGCGCGGAACGCCACCTGCTCGTACTCCTCTTTGCTTGCGCATCGGATCCTGCTGATCACGCGTCCATCAATCGGAGACACGGACTCGAGCAGCTCACCCCTGCAGGGAAGCCAGGAACCAGTACCTGCGCCCGATTGCTCATCCAATACATCTAACTTCTTCAGAATCTCGTCCATATGTTTCACGTTTCAGCGGAGCAGACATTTCGTGCGTCCCGCTAAGGATGCCTTTCTTCACCCTTGATTTATGCTGATGTATCAGCGCTCATCTCTGATAACCGCCAAAAAAAAATTTGTGTTGCACAGTTAAATTAAGTTCTCTATCCGTAAAAGTCATCGCCACGCTTGTTCTTGGATCCCGCTACCTCAACCCTTGTCCGGGCAGAACTACTCTGTCTTGACAAAGTATAGTACACGTGGCCATTATAAGACATGATAAGCAGGGGTGAGCAATGACAGCGAGGTTGGTGAAATCCCCGGTTCCAGAAGGGGCCTACTATTTTTCGGGTAACGAAGCAGCCGCGGAAGGCGCGCTGGCAGCAGGTTGCCGCTTCTATGGCGGTTATCCTATCACTCCTTCGAGCGAGATGATGGAGCGCATGGCAGCGAGGCTCCCAGAGGTTGGAGGAGTTTTTATCCAGATGGAGGATGAGATCGCTTCAATCTCCGCAGTGATCGGGGCCGCGTGGGCAGGCGCAAAGGCGATGACAGCGACGTCCGGCCCCGGATTCAGCCTGATGCAGGAGGCCGTCGGTTATGCGGCCTTTACGGAGACGCCCTGCGTCATCATCGATGTGCAGAGGGCAGGCCCCTGCACCGGGCAGGCGACCAAGGTCGGTTCGGGCGATATCATGCAGGCCAAGTGGGGTTCTCACGGCGATTACCAGGTGATCGCTCTTTCACCCTGGTCGGTCCAGGAGATGTATGATCTCACGGTCCGGGCTTTCAACCTGAGCGAACGCTTCAGGGCGCCCGCCATCCTTCTGGCTGATGAGGCAGTGGGCCACCTGAGGGAGACAATAAAGATCGCCGCGCAGGTGGAAGCGTGGGATCGAAAGAAGAAGAAGGGCGGTTCTCCTTTTGGCACGACCGAAGAGGATGGCGTACCCCCGATGCCTGCCTTTGGAGAAGGGGAGCGTCTTGCAGTCACCGGCTCGACCCATGATCCGTACGGGTTCCGCAAGACGGATGACCCCGACGTCCATGCGCAGCTAGTTGCGCGTATCAACGACAAGGTATTGAAGCAGAGAAACACAATCGTGGAAACAGAACCCTACTTTCTCGAAGACGCAGACGTAGCGGTCATAGCTTACGGATTCACCGCAAGGACAGCACTCTTCGCGGTCAAACAGCTGAGGAAAGAAGGGCTGAAGGTTGGTATGCTGCGCCTCAAGACCCTCTGGCCTTTTCCTGAGGAGGCGGTCAGCAAAGCCACGGCTGCGCTGGAACGCGTGCTGGTCCCCGAGATGAACCGGGGCCAGGTAGCCGGTGAGGTGAGAAAGTGGACCTCCTGCGATGTTGTTTCACTGGGTCAAACCAACGGTGAAGTCATTCCGCCCGACCGCATTCTGGATGGGCTGAGGGGGATACTGAGCAGAACATCAGGGAGGATCAGCAGATGACCAGGGCGCTGGAACAGTATATCCGGCCGGGAGTGAAGTCGACGCCTTTCTGCCCCGGATGCGGTCACGGCATCCTGATGGGCCTCATCTTGAGAGCCATCGACGAACTGAAGATGGATATGAACAAGATGCTCTTTGTTTCGGGCATCGGCTGCGCCGCCTGGATCCCGAGCCCCCATTTCGATGGTGACACGCTGCACACCCTTCATGGAAGGGCGCTAGCCTTTGCTACGGGAGCGAAGCTTTTCAACCCCGACCTTCATGTCGTGGTCGTGAGCGGTGACGGAGACCTCACATCGATCGGCGGAAACCACCTGATCCATGCGGCGAGGCGCAACATCGACATCAAGGTTATCTGCGCAAATAATATGATCTACGGCATGACCGGCGGTCAGGTCGCTTCCACGACGCCTGTAGGAAGAAAGACTGCGACAACCGTGGAAGGCAATCCTTATCGCCCCTTCGATCTGTCACGCCTCGTCATGGGGGCCGGGGCCACCTATGTTGCTAAGTACTCAGTGACCCAACCGGTCGCACTTATCAATTCGATCAAGAAGGCGTTACAGCACAAGGGCTTCTCTTTTCTTGAGGTGCTCTCTCCCTGCCCGACGCAGTTTGGAAGAAGGAACCGGCTCGATCGGCCCGAAGATCTGGTGCGCGATCTCATCGAGCGGTGCATTCCTGAAGAGGAGGCAGAAGGGATGAGCGAAGAGGAACTCGCGGAAAAGATAATCACCGGGGAGCTGTTGCCATGCCCAACTCAATGAGCGGAAGGGGAAGGATAACACAGATCCGCTTGAGCGGATTCGGAGGGCAGGGAGTGGTTCTGGCCGGTCTGTTGCTCGGAGAAGCCGGCGTCGCAGACGGGAGGTATGTTGCCGGGTCGAACTCGTACGGTGCCCAGGCCAGAGGCTCCGGCTGCAAGGCGGAAGTGGTCTTTTCCGATGCTCCGATTGATTTTCCGCACCTGACCACGGCAGATATCCTGGTGGCCATGTCCCAAGGCAGTTACGACCAGTACTGCGCGGACATGAGACCCGAAACGGGCTTGATACTTTACGACCAGTCTCAGATTACTCCGAAAAAAGACCTCGCGGTGAGACAGGTGGGAATCCCGGCAACCGAGTCTGCTCTCAAGAAATTGAAAAATAAACAGGTGGCCAATATCGTTCTTCTCGGCGCCCTGATTGAGCTGACAGGCGTTGTCTCCACCGAGGCCATAGAGAGAGCAATGGAAAAACACGTAAATGAACGCTTTCGGAGGCTCAACCTCGAAGCTCTCGAAGCAGGAAGGCAACTCGGGAGGCAAACCCCAGGGCGGACCCAAAGGTAGACTTATGGTTGAGGGAAGAACACACAAGCCGGTTATTGAGCCCGATGCCTGTCAGACCTGCAAGGCCTGTGTCTGGGGGTGTCCTGCCGAATTTATCCCCGAGTACCGCAAAGAGGTGCACAGCCTCCGCGGAGCGCTCTACAGCGGCCAAACATGGAAGGCCCGCCGCGGGGAGAAAAGCGGCCTGCCGCCCTGTCAGGAGGCATGCCCTGTTAATCTGCAAACGAGGCTCTATACGCGGCTTATCGCGCAGGGAAAATATCTCGAAGCCCTGGATGTGATCAGGGAGGAGCTTCCGTTCCCCGGCGTCATAGGGCGCATCTGCCATCATCCGTGCGAAGAGGCGTGCCTGAGAGGGGAAAAACTGGATGACGCGATCTCCCTGTGTGAGCTCAAGAGATTCGTTGCCGATTACGAAGTGGGAAAGCGGGAGATACCTGTTCCGGTTGCGGGAAACCAAAAAGGAAAGAAAGTGGCTGTTATCGGCGGTGGACCGTCGGGCATGGCCTGCGCACTTGACCTGAGGAAGGCCGGCTACGCGGTCACCATATTCGAAAGCAACAACAGCCTGGGCGGCACGCTCTACTGGGGAGTTCCTGCCTACCGCCTTCCGAGGGAGGTGCTCGAACGGGAAATTTCTCTCGTGGCAAAAGCGGGCGTTGAAGTGCGTTACAGGACCAAAGTGGGTAAAGACATTTCTTTGAATGAGATTTACGATTCGTACGATGCAGTCTACATCGCGTGCGGTGCGCAGCGGGGTGCGAAGTTAGGTGTGCAGAACGAAGATGCGAAAGGAGTGATCGGCGGTGTTGAGTTTCTGAGGCGGGTTGCTGACAACGTGCCTGTAAAAATTGGCGATCGGGTGATCGTTGTGGGTGGGGGCAACGTGGCGGTTGATACGGCACGCACCGCAAAGCGACTCGGTGCGAAGCACGTGACGATAGTCTGCCTGGAAAAGCGGCAAGAGATGCCTGCGGGCGAACTGGAAGTGGAGCAGGCCCGCGAAGAGGGGGCGAAGATCATTGCACGCTGGGCGCCAAAGAGGATTAACACGCGGGCCGGAAAGGTAACGGGCATTAAACTGATGCGGTGTGTATCTGTTTTTGACCGCGAAGGACGGTTTAATCCCTCCTACAACGAAAAGATCACGAAGACCCTCGAAGCGGATACGGTAATCGTGGCCATAGGCCAGGCGCCGGACGTGGCGTTTCTGAAAGCCCTCGGAGGTATCGAGATGAGGCAGGGTGGCTGGATGAAGACTGATCCGGAGACCCTTGAAACTGTTATCCCCGGCGTCTTTGCAGGAGGAGACGTGGTGGCAGGACCGAGGATGGCAATCGATGCCATCGCCGATGGAAAAAAGGCGGCTGCATCGATCGACCGATATCTCTCGGGGAACCGCTCCGCAACGGGCGAGGCTGGCAATGCTGAGAAGAGAGAAGCCAGCGGAAGGAAAACCTGATGGACAAAGAATGTGAAAAGAAAGTAGAGGATCGGCCCAAACGGAGAACGCTCCCTCCTAAAAAACGGAAAGAGAATTTTTCTCCTGTTGAGAAGGGGCTGACCGAAGAAGAGGCGTTGCAGGAGGCTCGCCGCTGCCTTGGATCTCAATCGTGTGAATCGTGTAATGTCTGTAGTCTGCTTTGCCCGGATCTCTGCATAACCAGGGATGAGGCGAGCGGAGCGGTACTGATCGACCTGGACTACTGCAAAGGCTGCGGCATCTGCGCCGCAGTCTGCCCAAAAGGCGCCATCAAGATGGCTCTTGAAGAATAGGTTTCTCTAGGAGAGCTAAAGATTCCTTGGTCTGGGTAGACCTCCATCCCGCCGAGATGCAAAACGACAATAAAACTCCCGCCTGACACTCAAGTCTCCACCCTACGTCACGCAAAGCCTACCGGTACTCTTACTGGGTGGTACTATACCGATTCGCATTCAAGATGGAGACCTAGGCGGCAGCGAGGAGCCGACGGAGGCGTACTCAGAAGTACGTCGCGGAGAGCGACGCAGCGACAACGAAGGTGTACGCTTGAATGCGAATCGGTATTGCTACATCTGTTCGCCTGCCCGAATCGTCCAGAAGTCATCCGCAAGGTTCCTATTACCCAGGTAGTCGTAGGGTATGGTGAAATAACCCTTCATGCCCCAGCCGTCACCCCACGAATTGCGGACGATGAACCGCTTCTGTGCATCATTGTAACCCACGCCCACAACAGCGTGGCCACCCATGACCTTCTCATTCGGCCCGGGCATATTCACAATGCCGGTCTGTGCGACCTGCTGGGACTCAAAGCTCTCGTACACCGTGAAACCAAATACGAACGGGAACCCGTCAGCAAGACAGGAACGCATCTCGTCCACGGTGTCGATCCTCTGGTAGGATGTGATTTGGTAGTTGAGCGCCTGTTTGTAACAGGCCGCTGTGGGCTTTTTCGTAAATTGCTTGATGATATAGGGCCAAAGCTTCTCCGTGCAGGCCCCCTGTTTGGCGAGCGTCTTGATGCCGTCACGGATCTGGGCGCCCGAGTCCTGGTTCACCGTATGCTCGATGACCCGTTCATTGTAGTACACGAAGAGCCGGCTCATGTCGTTGAAAGGCTTCTTGTCCTTGATCATCAGGAACTCCAGAGCCCCGACCAGCGCGTTTGCCGTGCAGCTGCCGAGCTGCCCCTGGTCTTCGACCGGCGAACAGGTCGGCCGCAAGTCGACTGAAGAGGGCAGTGTTGCAGGTATCCTGTAGACCTTCCGGAACATGATGTCACGTTGGTCAGGGATATCAGGTGTCCACCCGTAACGCTTTATCTTCCTGATAGTGTACACGCTTGAACCTGGCATCGCATCCTCCTCCTAAATGGGATTTGTGGTCCTACGGAAACCCCAAAGGTATTAATGCTTCCGTAGTATCGTAACTTAAGCACTCATGCCGGATATGCAAGGGGGTACCCGAATAATTTGACGTCTAGGGCCAAGAAATCAGGTTGGACATTGCATCGTTCGCTCGCCCTTGGCGATCAGTGACACAGTGTGCGCTTCATGTCTGTTCTATCCTTAATCAAACTGCTTCTCATTAATACATTTGTCAATACCCTCACAAGCGCCGGGCGCGCCACACCCGTCCCATTCCTCATTTATCGATCAAATGCAAACGCCCTGCCAGCGTCCTCGCTCAGGTCTCGTTATTGGATTGACCAGTTATAATAAAAACTTGCGTGGCGAGGGGCAGAATCTCAAGGGACCTGGCACCTCCCATTTACAGGAAAACGTCCCCTATGCAGGACAGACCACACAGGGTGTCCTCAAAGTAGAATCCAGGGCCTGCCGATTAATTCCCCCTTCTTGCTACTAAGTGCACTCAGCCCTGCATGATTACGAAGATATGCCGGGGCCCCGCGGGCCAACCTGGATTATAGAAACTTCCTCCCCATCAATCAGGACACTTCCTACTCGATGGGTCAGACCCGTGTTGCCCTCGGCAGTCACTGAAACTTTTCCCTCACCCTGATCCTGTTTGACGGAAACGGTGATCCACGGATACCGACTTCTTGCGGTGAAGGTGCATGTTGGTGCAGAGGCCTTCACGTAAACTTCTGCGGTGCCGCCGGAAAGCTGGAAATGGATAGTGTCTGGCGAGACGGAGACTGTGCACGAGGTGTCCTGGCCATAGCACGTAGCGCTTACGAGAATGACCAGGAGCATAATGCAGAGCACCACCGGTCTGTTTACTCTATCTAGTCTGTTTAGTCTCATACGTATCTCCTCCCAAGAACCTGCTCTCTGTTTTGCAAAGAATCATTATTGATGAGCTAGTCAAACTATAAGCAGTGGGTGGCTGAATATCAACCGGCAACAGGGCTGGTCTAACCAGATAAACTAGAGAAACTAAAGAAACCAGAGAAATCAAAGAAACGCGGAGCGCCTTATTTTTTGATTCTCTCTTCGAGCAGGGCGCTCAGGCGCTCCAGGTGCTGCTTCTCTTCTTCCGACAAAACGCGGAAGACCCGTGAGGAAGGTTGATCTTTAAGCCTCAACTCCATGACGAGATAGAGATCATAAGAATTCGTCTCCAGGGCGAGCGAGAGTTCCAGTATTTCAGCAACACTCTTTTCCTTTGCCCATTGCAGTGCTTCGGAGACGCGCATCCCCCCCTCCATGATGTCGTCTTCGTTCTCCACCAAGATTATCGATTTTGGGAATCCATCGTTCGGCGGCGCGCCTACGAACTCCCTGTAGAGATCGAGAAGAGTGGCCTCATGGCGCTCCTCGGCGCTTGCCAGTTCTGCGTACAGGTCTGAAATATCGGGCTCGCTCAGGCTGTGACTCAGCTCAGTATAGAATCGGCGAGTGCCGTTTTCGAGGAACCACGCCAGAGCCGCCATCTCTTCGGGCTTTGTGGCAGGCAAAAAATAAGTAATGCCTGATTCCGGCGTCTTCTCTGCGACCAGGCCCTTCCATGCCCTGATCCCGCCTTCCATGCTGTAAACCTGCTTGAAACCTGCACCCTCCAGAGTGGCGGCAGCCGCCCGGCTGCGAACGCCCGCAGCTCAGTAAACGACGGTGGGCTTTTGCGGGTCGAGCTCAGTCAGGCGTTCCGGCAGCTCATTGACCGGTATCAGCCGCGCGCCCGGGAGGTGGCCCTCCTCGTACTCCCTTGGTGTTCTGACATCGACTAGGTTGTATTCATCTTCTCTGTTCTCATTCAAGAATGTGCGCACCGTGTCAGGCGGCCATGTGGAAACACGCTTGAAATAGTCAAGAATTTTCATACCCCACCTCCATGCCAGTTTGCCTTCATTCATATAGCGTCGTTGCCTGCGTCGGCACGACTCCGACGTACTTTATGTACGCCTCCGTCGCTATCCTCCTGGTCGCCTTGCTCTATTTTTGAATGCGAACTGGCATAGCTCTGTATTCCATAAGAAGTCATTTTATAAGGTCTGACATCTCCTCTCGCTCTCCGGAAACCTGGAACATTTTCATGAAACGCCGGTCAATGTAATCCTTCAGCAGAAAGGCCAACCGGCCATCCCAGACCCAGTTCTTTTTCCAGAAGATGCCCCGGCCATCACCCATGTTGAAGATCAGCAGATAGTGAGGCTGAGGAATGAACCTCATCATCTCTCCGCCTTCGAGAGCGGCTTTGAGGTTGTGAAAGAGGATGGGATTCTCTCTCACCGCGTACACGCCTACCTTCGCCAGCGTATGCCCTTCGAGGCTCGCGCAGTCTCCGCCGGCGAACATGTCGGGATGAGCAACGCTCTGGAGATACGCATTCACCAGTAAGCCTCCATCGGGTCCGGTGGGAAGTCCCGACTCAGCAAACATGGGGGCAGGCCGGATACCTATCGCCACGAAAGCCAGGTTGAAGTCAAAGGTGCTCCCATCGGTCAGGTTCACTTTGTCCTGCTCAATCATTTTTACAAAGCTGGCTTCAACAATCTCCACGCCCCTTCCAGTCAGGGAATCGAAGGCAAGACGGCGCACTTTTTCCGGTGCGCCCGGCATAAGCTTCTCGCCGGCTATAAGCACGATCTTTCCTTTGCCACGATTTACGCTGAGAAGCCGCAACAGGTTTGCGCAGACCTCGACCCCAGCCGGACCGCCTCCGATCACGACATAATTCCAGGTGACGCCCTTTTGTAAGGCCTCCGAGACCGCATGCTTGGCCCTCAGGAGATTGACTACGGGTTTGACCGTGACGATGTTACCCCGCTCTGAACTGGCAATTGATGCAACAGGCACCTCGCTTCCCGTGTTGAACGAGACCACATCGTACGCGACGTTCCCGCCGGAGCGCAAAAAGAGCAGACGTCTGAGAGCGTCGATCTTCACCACCTTGTCTTCGATGAATGCGGCGCCCTGATTTTCGGCCATCTTCTTAACATGGAAGCGCACCTCCGAAGGATGATACGTACCGGAGAGCATCCCCGGACCCATGCCGGAGTAATAGTGGTACGCAGAGGCACTTATGAGCGTCACGCTGTGCCCCCGCTTGGTGAACGAGGAAAGGTTTTTGAGGGCGGTCAGGTGCGCATGGCCTCCGCCGACGAAGACAAGATGTTTACTCATACCGTCGTTGGTTTCTCTAACCAGAGAAACCATTTGGTCCGAAGGCGAACTGGCACTAGTGTGACCCCCAGACTTCTTGCAAGCGCTCGTCACGGCCGCAGTTGTAACGGTAGAATTTATAGCGGATAGGATTCTTCTTGTAGTAGTGCTGATGATACTCTTCCGCAGGATAGAACTCGGACGCGGGAACAATCTCCGTGTAGATAGGGCCTTTGAAACGGCCGGATTTTTCCAAGGTTTTCTTCGACTCCTCAGCAAGCCGCTTCTGCTCTTCGTTGTGATAGAAGATGGCGGTCCGATATTGATTGCCGACGTCACAAAACTGCTGGTTCTTCACGGTCGGATCTATGTTGTGCCAGAAGACGTCAAGGAGCTTTGTGTATGTGATCTTTGCAGGGTCATAAACGATCTGCACAGACTCCGCATGGCCTGTCATGCCTGACGAGACTTCCTCGTACGTGGGATTCTTCTTCTGGCCGCCCGTATAGCCGACGGTCACCGATAAGACGCCTTCGAGCTGGTCAAACGGATGTTCCATGCACCAGAAGCAACCTCCGGCGAACGTCGCCTTCTCTGATTGCGGAGAGTCGGCACTCTTTTCCGGCGCTTGCGGAAATGCAAGGCCGAGCGAAAGAACGATCGCGCTTGATAACGCAACAAGAAGCAGTTGAGATTTCACAATATGCTCCTCTCTCTTACCCCGGCAGCTACTGTAAGCTACCGGGGATACGAAACAAGGTTAATCGAGTCCTCACTCACTCCGGCCGGGAAAGGTTCATGCCTTCTTCATGCCTGTACGTATGAAACTCTTCATTTCTCCTTCACTCATCGCAGGCATGTTGGGATGGTCCTTCTTAGCATGCTTTATCCCTTCCATCATGATCTTCTCCACGGCTTCGCCGTCATCTTTTGCATCAACCTTTATCTCGTAGTTGCACGGGCCTGGACACGTAAACGAATACTTCATTGAGGATCACCTCCCTCCCTCAATCGGTTGGGCGATAAGTCCAGACGCGTCGCTGAGATCTTTCGTCCCTGTTCTTAGTCTAAGGTTCAAATTTCGTATGTCAACAGCCTCGTGAACTTGGACATTTACACATCTGGACCGACGGGCGCCCCGCGACGAGGCGTCCTGCGGCCAAGTCTTGACAAACCGCCGACCGGGTAATACTATCGAAAGAATGCTCACGTGGCGCTGAGAAAAACACTCTTGAAGGAGAAGATCGAAAAGAGGCAATTATCCATCCCCGTCGAGGGGAAGGGGCAGACTTCGGGGATTCTCTCCATGCCTGAAGGGCCCCACAAAAAAGCAGCGATCATCGTTGCGCATGGCGCTGGCAACGACATGAACAACCCCTTGCTGGCGAGCTTCGCTGACGGGCTTGCAGCATCCGGCTATCCTGCGTTGCGCTTCAACTTCCTTTACAAGGAGCGTGGCAGCAAGGCACCCGATAGTGAAGAGACCTTGATAAAAACATGGCAGGCTGCGTACCGGACGCTCGAGCAGGTTACCGGTCTCGATATCGGTGTGCGGATGGCTGCGGGAAAATCGATGGGTGGTCGCATCGCATCACAGATGGTTGCGGATGGGCTCTTACGGGTGGATCGACTTGTATTCCTCGGATACCCGCTTCACCCCGGAAACAACAAAGAAAAACTTCGCGATGCACATCTCTACCGGATCAAGATTCCCATGCTCTTCTTCGCGGGAACGCGCGACGCTCTCTGCGATCTGAGCCGGCTTGAAACGGTGTTGAAAAAACTTCCCGCTGCCTGGGAAGTTTACACTGTAGAAGGAGGAGATCATTCCTTCCACGTGCCTAAATCCATCGGAATGACAGACGAAGATGTCCACCGAAAGATAGTCGAAAAAACCCTTGACTGGCTCTCGCAGGCCGGCGCGTGAGTGCTGCAGTGTGGGCATGGGGCCGTTGGCGGCGCATAGCTTCTAAGGCTTTAGAGATTGGTATTGTCAAGAGTTATATGAAGAGTTATATGAAAAATGCGGAGCGCGGCTCAACCTTTCCTGAGCGAAGCATTGCGGAAGTCTCTCGGGACCCGTCTTACGTTCGGAGGGAGCGGTGCGCAGTGTGGGGCGCATGCCGAGGACTGTCTGAGCGGTAAGCCTGCTGTCGACAGCAGGCGTGCGCGAGTTCCACAGGCAAG
>Ga0209039_10002032_pt1 | contig 17803 bp, 16 predicted proteins | sample BogFormECP12_OM1_FD_188238 | JGI IMG/M metagenome (GOLD analysis project Ga0209039, IMG submission 188238) | Bog forest soil microbial communities from Calvert Island, British Columbia, Canada - ECP12_OM1 (SPAdes) (version 2) | ecosystem: Environmental > Aquatic > Freshwater > Wetlands > Bog ...
GCAGAATTGCGGCCGCGTCGGCGGGCAGATGTTTGCGCAACAACTCCGCGCGCTCTGAAACTTCACTGCCAGAGAAAAAGAATCGCCCCGGCCGCGCCGCCGAATCCGCTTTCAGCCGCACCGCCGCATTCCGCACGCCCATCCGGTGCATGAGCAGGTCGCTCTGCTTGTGCAATGCCTGCCCGACGCGCACCCGCACCTCTTCCCAGTCCATCCGGGATACGCGCGCCAGCTTGCTTTGCCATCCAAAAGCCATCGGATTTCCTTATCTTACATGCTGAAAAGGCCGCTCTCGACCCACCCGTTACCCCTGTAACCTCGCTAATCCTCGACTTTGACCGGGACTCTGCCCGCCGCAGTACGATTGAAGTTGTGGGCAATTTGATCCCATCACGTTCCCACCCGGTGGAAATAGTTGTCCACCTTTTGCCCCGCCGCCGGACTGGACTTCGGCGGCTTTTCAGGATATTCTGTAACATATTGAAAATAAGGCTGTTGCTGTCTGTGATTGAGACCGTCCAGCGCCCCAATGGAGAACGGCTTGCTACCGCTTAACTCGGGGTTGGTATAGTTCGACGTGGGGAAATAGTGCCACGCCGTAACCCTCAGCAGGCTGCTGAGAAACTAGGGCTTCGTATCAGGGTATCGCTTTAGCGATGCCGTAAGTTCTTCGAAATCAATTGCCCCTTTAGGGGCTGGGCGTCGACATACGGCTTTTTCCGCAGCCTGCCTGATACTCGATTTGCCAGGAGAATTCGCTTGGGCTTGTCCGTTAGCATTTTTGGGTTGGGATACGTCGGGTCCGTATCGGCCGCTTGCTTCGCCTCCATGGGCCACAAGGTCATTGGCGTTGACGTGAGCCGCTCCAAAGTTGAGATGATGGATTCGGGCCGCACCCCAATCATCGAAGCTCGCATGAGCGAAATGGTCGCAGAAGCGCACCGGGCCGGCCTCCTGCACGCAACCACCGACGCCACCGCAGCCGTGCTGAATTCCGAAGTCTCGTTCGTCTGCGTCGGAACGCCCAGCTTGAAAAATGGCAAGCTCGACCTCAGCCACATCGAGCACGTTGCCAAAGAAATCGGCGCTGCTATCCGCCAGAAAAAATCGCCGCACGTTTTTGTTCTGCGCAGTACGGTGCTGGCCGGCACGACCGAAAAGGTTGTGCTCCCCATCCTCGAAGAAGAAAGCGGCAAAAAGTGCGGCCAGGATTTCACCCTTTGCTATAACCCCGAGTTCATGCGCGAAGGCAGCGCCGTCGCCGACTTCCTGAACCCGCCCTACACCATTCTCGGAGCGAGCGACACCCACCACCTCGCGCCGCTGCGCGAACTTTACAAGAAAACTCCCGGCACTCTCTACGAGACGACCATTCCGGTCGCCGAAATGGTCAAGTATTTTTCCAACTGCTATCACGCGGTGAAAGTAGGCTTCGCCAACGAAATGGGAACCATGTGCAAGCATCTCGGAGTCGACGCGCACGCGGTCACCAAAATTTTCACCTCCGACACCAAGCTGAATATTTCTTCCGCCTATCTTTCCCCGGGCTTCGCCTTCGGAGGTTCCTGTCTTCCGAAAGATCTGCGCGCCATCACCTACAAAGCCAAAGAACTGGATCTCAAGCTTCCCCTGCTCGAATCCCTCATGCCGAGCAACACCGAGCACGTCGATCGCGCCGTGGAAATGGTGATGAGCACGGGCAAGAAGAAAATTGCGCAGCTCGGCCTGAGCTTCAAGGCCGGCACCGACGATCTGCGCGAGAGCCCGCAAGTGCAGTTGATCAAGCGCCTCATGGGCGAGGGCCTGGAAGTCAAAGTCTGGGACGAAGACGTCTCTCTAGGACGACTGGCCGGCTCCAATCGCCAGTACATTGAAGAAGTCATTCCGCACATCGGATCCGTGCTCTCCGCCGACCTCGAAGGCGTATTGCGCACCGCCGAAGTCGTGATCCTCGGCAACAAATCGGCCAGCAAAGATCAACTCGCCAAATACCTTCGCCCCGAACAGATCGTGATTGACCTCATCCATCTGGATAAGACACGGCGTCCGGAAGGCGTACGAACCTATGAAGGAATTTGCTGGTGAGAACTTTGCGGGAAATTTCCCGTAGAGACGCGGCTTGCCGCGTCTCCGCAGACGGGGCAAGCCCCGTCTCTACGGATGAAAGTCTTGATGGTCTCGGTTTAACGACGAAGAGCAGGGGAAACTGAAATAACCAACGTCAGGATTACTGGCGGGGTTCCCCCAGCAAGACCGCGCGCAGGCGATCGTAGGCGCGGTTTCCGAGCACGCGCTGCGCGCCGCGGCGGGCCTGATGCTGAAGGCGTTTCTTCCACAACCCGCGGCCGTGGCAGGTGGCGCCGAACTCCTCGATGGTGAAGTCACGCAGCATGGCTACGCGGCCGAGTTCGTAGGGGCTGGTGCCGGGCGAGTTCGCACAAAACTGGCTGTTGGCAACGGTTGCGAATCCCGCGCGGCGCGCCATCTCGAGCGTTCGCCGGTCGTAGCGCCCTCCGGGACAGGAGAAGTGTTCGATGGGGTGTCCGACGACGGTTTCGATCTGGAGCTTCGCATCCACGACTTCGCGCTTCAGTTCCGTCTCCGGGAGATCGGAGAGATAAGGATGCGTCATCGAATGGCAGCCGATCTGAAACCCCTGCGCGTCGAGATCGCGCACCTGGCTGGCACTCAGGTAACCGGGCGTGCCCAGGAATCCAGCGGTGAGGTAGAAGGTTGCGTTAAAGCCGAACTCGCGGAGCACGGGCGCGGCGGCGATCAGGTCGGTCTCGCAGCCATCGTCGAAGGTGATACAGACGCTCCGCTCGGCAGGATAACGTAGAGCTTCGCCGACGTTCAGGCCGCGCCAGCCATAGCTCTTCATCCACGCCATCTGACGGCGGAAAGTTTCGAGCGGCAGAATGTAGCGCAGGTAGCCGGCGGCGGATTGGCACAGTGGGCGCCCCGGCAGCTCGATCTCGTGATACATGAGAAAAACGCAGCCTGGTTTCGCCATCAGAAAATCCTTCGCAGTTGGGCTTTCACCGATTCCGGAACGCGGATGCCAACGCGGTCCAGCGCTTGCTTGCCCAGCTTCAGAAATTGGCGCATGCGGTAGGAAGCAGCATGTGCATTTGCAAACTGAGCGAGCAGCTCCTTGTCCAGAATGCCGGAAGAAGGCAGCGCCAGTTCTCCCTTGACTCCGATGTAGGCGCCATTGGCCAGCGCGGCCAGGATGCCTTGGGCATTCGTTGGCGCGGAATCGAGTTGCAGGAATAATTCGCGGAACTGTTTCTTCCAGTGCAGGTCCTGGCCATAGAAGGAGCGCATTGCGGGTTTGCGCTCGCGCAGTTTCTGGAGCAGCGCGAAAGTCTCCGGTCGCGGTGCATAGCGTCCATCGTACTTCGAATTCCAGGTTTCGATTCCCTGCGGAAGGGTTTCGAATTTCTCGATCCAGTCGAAGAAATCGTTCTTGGGATGCGCGATGACGGAAACCGCCCCCTGCTGTTCGATCTGACGAATAACCGTCTCCGGATCCTGGCTGTCCACGCGCCGGGTTGCGCCATAGCCGAGAATGTGCATCCGCTGCTCGCACTCATATTCCAGCCCGGCGACAAAAAGAAGCTTCTCATCCGACAGCGCCTGGCACTCGTCAATGTACTGGCGGAGCTGGCCGGCATCAAAATGTTCCGCGTGGTCGGTCATGCACACGAATGCGCAACCCTCGTCCAGAAACACGCGGCGCAGTTCGGCGAGCGTGAATTCTCCATCCGAGTACGTGCTGTGAACGTGCATTGCGCCTTTCAGCATGTGCTCCTCATTATGTACCGTCATTGCGCCCCACGCTGCAGGATGCGCCGCGCGAAATTCAGCCAGTCCCCCAGTTCGGGAAGCGGGTCATTCCATAGAAACAGATCGTGAACTGTTCCTGGGACAGGCTTGAGAACCGACGCGAGAGTCTGGAATCGTCCTGGATAAGGCCCTGGATAACCCGGCGGTGGTCCTTTCCAGACTTCGATCAAATGACGAAAGTCCCCGAGAAACCACCGGCAGCGCACTCCGCTGCGGTAGCCGTGGACCGGCGGAACATCGCCGTGCTCCGCCATTTGGGCCAGCAGGGCGGGGAAGTTCACGCCGGCATAGCAGGCCAGCGGCAAAGAATTCCAGAAGCGTCCATTCACCTCCATGAACACCGGGGGCTTGCCCGCCTGCCAGCGAAATTCCACCATAGCCACGCCGTGCCATTCGAGAGCTTCGAGGATCGCCAGGCCGGCGCGGCGAATCTCCGGTTCCGGTTCAATACTCACGCGCACCGCGCTGCCCGATCCCGTTGGATAGACATCGCGAATCCGCCGATGGGCGAACTCAGCCCGGAGTTCCCCATGATGCATCAGACCGAAGTAACCTGTTCCTTCGCCTTCCACATATTGCTGGACCAGTACGCCCGACGATCTCCGGCTGATGTCGCTGTACGCGGATTGGAACTCGGCGGGCGTGCTCGCGTAGCGTGGCCGGCCGCCGGTTCGTACGTTCCCCTGTTCACCAAGCTCTTCGGAGGCGCGAGGCTTGAGCACGACTGGATATTCCAGAGAGCGAGCCGCGTGTTCGGCCTCATCGGCGTTGCCGACCAGGATGGTCCGGGGCACGGTGATGCCCAGCGACCGGGCCAGTTCCGTGGTTTGTTGTTTGTCGAAGGCGCGCAAGACCTGCTGGTGGGATGGCAGTACCATGCATCCGCCCGCGCCGAAAACGCGCTCCCGGTGGAGGGAAAGCGAAAGCGTTGTCGCTTCGGTCATGGGCAGAACGAGCGTGCCCGGCTGGGCGGCAGCCAATTGCGCAATCCGGCTCGCAAACGCTTCCGCTTGCCGCTGTGGCGAAGGATACTGGAACGTTTCACGGGCGAAGCGAGACCAGCCCGCCTTGTTCCAGGAGGTGGAGTCGCCCACCAGCACCGTGTGTCCGGCGCCAGTCAGTGAGCGGACCGCCGCGACCGCTTGGTTCTGGTTTCCGTCTAGGACCAGGATTCTCATAGCCTGACGGCACCGGCTCCACTCGCGCGGACCCCAGTCGAACTTCCCGGCGTCAGCTTACGCAAGACTTCGGCAAACTGCTTCACCACGTGAGACCAGTCGTACTGCGCGGCCAGGCGTACTGCGGCCTGCTCAAGGCTCCGGCGGATGCCAGCATCACGGAGAAGCAGGATCACGGCATCCGCAAACGAAGAGGCGTTATCGGCCAGAAGAAGATCGCGGCCACTCTGCACCTCAAGCCCTTCCGCTCCAATGGAGGTCGAGACCATGGCTTTGCCCATGGCCATGGCTTCGAAAATCTTGAGCCTGGTTCCGCCTCCAACCCGCAGCGGAACTATAACCACCGAGGCCTTTTCCAGATACTCCGCTACCGAAGGCACCGTGCCGGTCACCTCGACCGATTCGGAAGCCAAACGCTGGACTTTCGCGAACGGATTCCGCCCGACAATCTGGAAAATCGCTTCGGGAAACTCTTTGCGAATCCGGGGCCAGATCTGGGAACAAAAATACTCCACTGCGTCGATGTTCGGTTCCCAATCCATGGACCCGGTGAACACCACTCGCGGTGGCCGTGCCGAGGATGCGGGCGCGACGTTGAACTTCCGCGTGTCCACTCCCGTCGGAACGACTGTGATCTCGGAGGCCGGATTCATTTGCAGCATTTGCTGGCGATCGTGTTCAGAGACGGCGATGATGTGATGAAATCTTTCCAGCGTCGCGCGCTCGTAACGGGTCATTTTGGCCGATTCAATGGCGAACGACAGTTTCTTGAGCGGATTCGATTCCACTGCCGCCATGCGCCGCCAGAGCGAGCTTTCCACGTTGTGTTGAAAGAGCACGCAGGGCACGGGCAACCGGGCTGGAAAGTTCGCAGAGGCGGAAAGAAAATCGCATACCGCCACGTCGAAGCGTCCGCTGGAAAGCCGGTCGGCGACGGTGGTCTGAACCGCGCGATGGGTGAACTTGGAGACGGCATAGGGTGCGCGCCTCGGGAGCCGCCACAGGTAGTCCACTCCACGCTGCATCGCGTTGGAATCGAGAGCGGCCGTGTAAATGCTCTCGGATCCGGGGATTTCCCTGGCCAGCGCTGCCTCATAATCCGGATCGCGCCGGCCCCCGTAATACGAGAGCAGCGTGACTTCGTGGTCTTTTGCCAGGAAGCGCAGAAGGTTATAGGAGCGGATTTTTCCTCCCGTATCGACGGGAAGAAGTTTGCCGGCCTTGACCCACAGCACTCTCACCTGGAACTCCCCGGGGATTGCGGTGAAACCACGGTCTTCAGCGCTGGCGCGAGTTCCGGCGGGTGATCTTCTCCCAGCACCGTGGCATCGATGTGGGCCGCAGTCAGAGGACGAAGGCTGCGAACCAGCCGGTTCCCCTTCAGCCAGAGCTTGCCCTCGAAGTAGGACCGGTACATCAATCGAGAGGCTCTCATTTCCATGTCCATGCCGCGTTCGGTTCCGTTCGTTACCGTGCTGTAGCCCAACTCGGTCAAGGTGTTGCCCAGCACGCTTTCGAAGCGCAACAACTGCTCGGGAGAGAAACCCTTTTTCCAGCGGCCGACCGGATTGAACTTCTCCCGCGGCTCGCTCCGGAACGAAGTGTTGGGCTTGCTGACCGACCCGTAGCCGACTTCCTGAATTCGATCGTAGTCCAGCTCGTGATCGATGAACCCGCCAATGGTCTTCAGCGTTTCCCGTGGAGCGGCAACCAGGTCTTCGAAGTGGACTTCCATATAGTCCGGTCCCAGCTGCCGTCCATAGCGCCGGCCATGCTCGACGATCCACTCCCAATAAATCCCCGCTGCCGTCAAGCTGATGCGGTCTTGCCAGGGGAATGGACGAAGGTATCTCACATTGCTCAGCGACATGGCAACATCCCGCCCGTCGCGAATGATGTGGACCACCAGCGCGTCGGGGATGAGGCGCTTGATCAAGGGCAGATGAAGAATGCCTTCTGGAGAATTTTCGGCCCAGCGTTGCATTCCTTGCGCACGGCTAATCTCCTCCATCACGATGCGCAGGAAGTCCCCGATGTTGCGGCACCGCTCCAGGACTTCATTCTCGATTTGGCCGGCATCGAGTCCCGAAGCCCGGAAGAGCTTGCTGCCCAGCCAGACTTGCAGCAGCTTTTGCCGGGCCTCGCGCCTGCCGAGATCGCCGAAATGCGGAGCCAACAGATTGAAGGCGTTCGATTCGGCCAGGTAAACCGCAAATCCGCCCGCCGACAGCAGCATGTTGTAGAGCAGAGTCGTGCCGGAGCGAGGACTTCCCAGCACGAAGACCGGCGCTGCGCTTCTTCGGACGGAGTTCACCTTTGTGTCCAAAATACGCTCCCCGCAAATTCCACTCAGTCCGTTACCGATCTACTGCATGCAGGTGGCCGCTCAATCGGGCCATGAGTTCGGCTTGCAGGTATGGACCGCATGCGATCAGGCCTGAAATCAACGGCTTCTTCCGATTGCACTTCAGATCGGTGTTCTCCAGCGTCTGCACGAAACCGCCTGCGCTCAACACCAGAGCCGCTCCCGCGGCCACATCCCATTCATGTTTAGGAACGAGTGTGAAAGTAATATCCGCGCGCCCAGCCGAAACCAGGCCCAGCTTATACGCTACCGATCCCATGGGACGAATCTTGAACTCGGCGGACTCGAACCCCTTCCACTCGCCGCGCTTCACTTCGCTGCGGCTGGCAAGCACGAGCGCGCCGTGCAGCTCCTTGCGCTGGCTCGGTTGTGCGGGCTTGCCGTTGTAGGTCACCCCGGTTTCGCGCGATCCCAGGATGAGCTCATCGGTTGCCGGATTGCAGATTCCGCCGGCGACGGGAATTCCATTCTCCACCATGGCGATCGAAACGCAAAACTCGGGGATGCCTTCGACGAACTCGCGCGTGCCGTCGAGCGGATCGACCACCCAGACGCGCGGTTTGTCGAGGCGAGTGAAGTCGTCCACCGTCTCTTCCGAGAGCCAGCCTTCGCCGGCGCGGAGTAGCGTCTTGCGCAGAATATCGTCGACCGCGCGGTCGGCTTCGGTGACGGGATCGTGTCCAACTTTGTATTCGGCTTCAATGGCGCCGGGAGTGAAGCGGTTGAGCACCGTACGCGCCGCTTCCAGGCCGGCGTGAATGCGTTCGAGAGTTTCTCGCGAATTGGAAGAAGACATTCAAACTCCGTTAGTAGTAGTTAGCTTTCCTGTAGAGACGCGGCTTGGCGCGTCTCATGCCTGCGTGCTCCAATCTGCGCGGAGCGAGACGGGGCAAGCCCCGTCTCTACAGGAAAATTAGGCCCACAACATGCGCGCTCCCGTCATCAGCAAAACCGTGCACAGAATTCTCCGCAGCCAGAGTACGGGAACGCGCGTGCTCAGATGCGAGCCCAGAATTCCGCCAGGGATCGAGCCGATTAGCAGGGAAACCACCAACTGGGGATCGACGTTACCCGCCCGCCAGTGCAACAGGCTGGTGACGCCGGTCAGAATCACGGCGTGGGTAATGTCGGTGCCGACCATGACTTTGGGCGCGAATGAATAAAACAAAAGAAGCATCATCATAATGATGCTGCCTGACCCGACCGAAGTGATGCCGACCAGGAATCCGCCGGCCAATCCGATTACACTCATGCCGGCAAACGATTTCATGGTGGGCTGGCGTTTGGCGAGATGATCTTCAATTCGTCCCTGAAACAGAAGCAGCGTGGGAATCAATACCAGCAGCAGTCCCACGGCCGACTTGATGAAGTCGTTGACGCCGGCGCCATAGACGTGGCGCAGGTGCACCAGAAAAGTCACGCCGAGGTAGGAGCCGGGAATGCTGCCGACCGCCATCGCCAGAACGACTTTTCTCCGGACGGTGCCTTTGCTCAAGTGCATGATGCTGGCGGGAATCTTGGTGAAAAAGTTGAACAGCGCATCTGATCCGACCGCGATGATGGCGGGAACACGCAGGCCGAAAATGAGCATGGGCAGCAGCAATACGCCGCCGCCCAGACCCGTCAACCCGATCAGCGTTCCTACGATGAAGCCGATCAGCACTTTTAGGAGCAAAGAGTCCATGCCGTCTTTTTAGTTCTCAGTTCCCAGTTCTCAGTAAAGCAACACCGAGTTGCCAAACTGAGAACTGAGAACTGCCTTTCGAGAACCGCCTTAGCTGTTGCCGTTGGCGCCGACAAAGCCCTCGCGCTCGAGGTGCAGAATGATGGCCTGCGCCGCTTCCTCGGGGCTCAGCTTGGCGGTGTCAATCACCACTTCGGCATCGGTGGGCGCCTCATACGGATCCGAGATGCCGGTGAATTCCTTGACGATGCCGGCGCGAGCCTTGGCGTACAGGCCTTTGCGGTCGCGCTGTTCACACACTTCGATCGAGGTGGCTGCGTGCACCAGGATAAACCCCCCGAACGGCTCAATCATCTGCCGCACCGCTTTGCGCGTCGCCTCATAAGGAGCGATGGGGGCGCACACCGCGATGCCGCCATTCTTGGTGATCTCGGAGGCCACGTAGCCGATGCGGCGGATGTTGATGTCGCGATGCTCCTTGGAGAATCCGAGTTCGCTCGACAGGTGCTTGCGCACCAGATCGCCATCCAGCAGCGTGACCGGACGTCCGCCCATCTCCAGGAACTTGGTGATCAGAGCGTTGGCGATGGTGGATTTGCCCGATCCCGAAAGCCCGGTGAAGAAAATGGTGACGCCCTGCTTGTGCCGTGGCGGATAGCTGCGGCGTAATTCCTGCACGACTTCGGGATACGTGAACCACGCCGGGATGTCGCGGCCTTCGTTCAAGCGCTGGCGCAATTCCGTGCCCGAGATGTCGAGTACCTTGGCCCCCTTCGGCACTTCATCGGACGGGATGTAGCGGTCTTCATTCTGCAGATACACCATCATCTGGAAGGGAACCATCTTTACGCCCATTTCCTTCTCATACTTCTTGAACAGTTCCTGGGCGTCGTAAGGGCCGTAGAAGGGCTTGCCGTCCGTATCTTTTCCGGGGCCGGCATGATCGCGGCCGACGATGAAGTGGGTGCAGCCGTGGTTTTTTCGTATCAGGCCGTGCCAGATCGCTTCGCGCGGTCCGCCCAAGCGCATGGCCAGCGGCAGCATCGACAGCTTGACCGTGCCATGCGGGTACTTGGAGAGCAGCAACTGGTAGCAGCGGGTGCGGACGAAGTAATCGACGTCGCCGGGCTTGGTCATACCGACCGAGGGATGGATCAGCAGATTCGCCTCGACTTGCTTGGCGGCCCGCATGGTCAGTTCGACGTGAGCGCGATGCATGGGATTGCGCGTCTGGAAGGCCACGACGGTGGTCCAGCCCAGACGGCCGAATTCGGCGCGCAGGTCGGCCGGGGTCAGGCGCAGCGAGCGGAAATCATAGTGCGCCGGCGCCTGCAATTCTTTAATCTTTCCGCCCACGTACCAGGGATGGGATTTGTTGATGGCGTAGTCTGCGCCGGGGTGCGCGGCGCTGGTGGAACCAAAAACCGCATGGGCTTCGGCTTTGCGGTCCGGCTGCCAGACATCTTCAACGCTGAGCACGGCGAGCATCACGCCTTCGGGGTCGCGCAAAGCGACCTTGCTGCTGCCCGGCGTCAGTTTCCTGGCGAATTCTTCGGTGACGTCGAGCGTGATCGGCATGGGCCACAGCGTGCCATTCCCGAGCCGCATGTTATGGCATACGCCCTCGTAATCGGCGCGGTTCAGGAACCCACGCAGCGGCGAAAAGCCGCCGCTCATCAGCAGTTCCAGATCGCAAAGCTGCCGGGCCGTCAGGTCCCACGAAGGCCAATCTTTAGAGTGCGCTCTTAACTCCGCGGCGCGCGCGGCCGGCACTTGCAGCTGAACAAGTTCTCCCCCGTGGGGGGCGATAAGGTGACTCGTCGTTGCGTTCAAAACAGTATTCCTCCCGGATGTTTTAACTAAAATTTATGCTGAAATCAAAATCACTGGGGGGCTCTATCTAAGCTCGCCCTATTTGCCGTGGTTCGTCAAGCTACCCGCTGGGGCTGGAGGTAACCGCTGGAACATAAACGAAGCCACGAATTAAGATCGGTACGCCGGTGTGTAATCCGGCCGAAAGTCAATGGAACATGGGGAAGCAGCAATTCGCCTTCCGAAAGCCAGCCAATGGCCCACTTCTAAACCATTACAAACAATAGCTCACCACGATTTTACCTCAAATGAACCCAGCCCGCTGCACAGGTGTGAAGCAGATTGCAACCTTGCGCCCAAGTCTGGAAATGAAAGTGCGCTGCGACCCCCAGCGCAACCGTTATGGCTCGTTGGTCATTGCTCATTCTGATATTCCGCCGAAACCACGCCCGTGTGGGCCCGACCGAGTCAAGCCTGCAATCTCGGTCCGATTCGCCAAGGTTTTGGCAAGGGCACGAGTGTACAGCCTGCGGAAAAACTAAAGTGGTCCCCGCTCGCGTAGGGACGGCCGCCCCCGGCCGTCCAAGCCGAGCGCAGCTCGGCAGCCGCCTGTGGTTACACCAGTTCTGGATTCGCGATAGTGCTTCGTATCAAGGCATCGCTTTAGCGATGCCGTAAGCTCTTCGAAATCAGACGCCCCTTTAGGGGCTGGGCATCAAATTCCGGCTTTCCCCGCAGCCCCCGTCGCTACCACCCGTGCTTCATCGCACGGGCAAATTTCTGCGCGGGCAGCGTGTTCAGCACGTCCTCTTTGGTGAGCCAGGCGCGCCGCGCTTGGGTGACGCCGTAACGCAGTTTTTCCATGTGCGAAGTGTGGTGGGAATCGGTGTTGATGACAATCTTCACGCCATGCTGTTTGGCCAGCCGCAGATGAACGTCGCACAGATCGAGCCGATCGGGATAAGAGTTCAGTTCCATTGCCACTTTGTGTTTCGCCGCTGCTTTGAGAACCGCGTCCAGATCGAACTGGTAGGCGTCGCGGCGCAGCAGCAGCCGTCCGGTGGGATGCCCGATCAGTGAAGTATTGGGATTAGCGATGGCCTTCAGCAGCCGATCGGTCATGGTGGCGCGATCCTGATTAAAATGCGAATGCACGCTGGCGATGACGATGTCCATCTCTTCGAGCACCGAGTCCGACAGATCGAGCGAGCCATCGCCCAGAATGTCCACTTCAATCCCCGCGAAAATGCGGATGCCCTTCATCTTCTTTTCGACCGCCCGGATTCTTTCGATGTGCGCCAGCGCGCGTTCGTCGGTGAGCCCGTTGGCGAAGGCGAGATTTTTCGAGTGATCGGTGATGGCCATGTACTCGTAGCCGCGCTCCCGCGCTGCTTCGGCCATCTCTTCAATAGTGTTGCGGCCGTCGGTTTCGACAGTGTGCATGTGCACGTCGCCGCGGATGTCGGATTGTTCAATCAGCACCGGCAGCGTGTGTGCGGCGGCGGCTTCGATCTCTCCCAGATTCTCGCGCAGTTCCGGAGGGATGAAGTCGAGCTTGAGCTTGGCGTAGATTTCTTCTTCGGTCTTGCGTGCGACCGGCTTCCCATCCTCGACTCTAGCAAGGCTGTATTCGTTGAGCGTGAACCCCATCTTGAGCGCGCGCTGCCGCAACGCCACGTTGTGTGCTTTAGAGCCGGTGAAATATTGCATGGCCGCTCCGAAGGACTCGGGAGGCAGCAGTCGCACATCTACCTGCATGCCATTGCGGTGCCGGAAGCTGACCTTGTTCTCTCCTTGCGCGATAATGTCGACCAGGCCAGGGAAGCGCAGCAAATGTTCGATGATCTTCTGCCGCGGTTCTGCCTCGATACAGGCCTTGCCAGTGACCAGAATGTCGAGGTCGCCGACGGTTTCGCGGCCGCGGCGCAGCGATCCGGCGGGCGTAACTTTTTCGACACCTGAAGCGGCCAAGAGATGCTCCACCAGCTTTTCGGCCAGCTCTTCGGCCGTGTCGAGCAGGAATCGTCCGGCAATGCGGCGATAGTCTTCGATCGCCTTAAGCAGCTTCTGCTCGTGCTTTTCGCCCATGCGCGGCAGCGTGCGGATCTTGCCTTCGCGCGCCAACTTCTCCACGCCCTCCAGGTCGCTGACCTGATAAGCGCTCCAGATCAGAGCAATCGTCTTCGGCCCGAGGCCCTGAATCTTGAGCAGTTCAAGCATCGAGGGCTTGTATTTCTTCAGCAGCTCGGCGTGCGCTTCGATGCTGCCATCTTTAAAAAGCATCTGCAGATTCGCCAGCATGCCTTTGCCAATGCCCTTCACTTCCAGCAGCTTCTTCGGCTCCTGAATCAGGTCGGCCACCTGCTGCGGCAGCGCTTCAATGGCTTCGGCGGCGTTGCGATAGGAGCGCACGCGAAACGAGTCTTGACCGTCGATCTCCAGCAGATCGGCAGTCTCGTAGAGAATTCCGGCAATCGCCTTGTTGTCCATCCAGAGTTACAAATCCAGAGTTGCGGGCCCAGGGCTGTCAACGCGGGAACCTTACCAGCGCAGTTTATTCTTCACTGCGAATTCCCCGTGGTCCTCCCGCGATGCCCGCCGTTTCTTCACACCAGCTCGATCCGAAGGTCGCGCCCAATCGCCCGCGCGGCCCGGCACAATGTTTGCAGCGTTACCGAGGCGTTGCCTGGATCCAGCAGCCGGTCCAGCGCCGCACGACTCGTGTTCATGCGACGCGCCATCTCCACCTTATTAATCTTCGCCCTCTTCATCGCTTTCTGCACCTGCCACGCAAGCGCCTCTTTGAGCGCGGTGGCGCGAGCTTCCTCAAGGATGCCTTCCTCTTTCAAGAAGTCATCCAGCGATGAGCCAATATGAAGGTTTTTCTTTTTCATTTTGTCACCTCCTTCATCCGCCGCTTCGCGAGCGCAAGCTCCTCTGCCGGCGTCTTGCGCGTCTTCTTTATAAAGCCGTGAAGCACTACCAGAGCGCCTTGGTGGAAGCACACAATCAGCCGTGCAATCCGTTGGCTCGGCAGCGTTGAGCGAACTTCCCACAGACCGTTCTTCAGGCTTCGTACCAGCGGCATTCCGATCGGCCAGCCGAATTGCACCCGCATCAAGTCCAGTCCGATCACGCGACGATCACCCCGGTCGAGGCTGCGCAGCCATTCCAGCGCAGGCTCCTTGCCCAGGTCCGTCCGGTAAAAGCGAACAGGTATTTCAGGCGCATGTTCTTCGGCCATCCTGCCGCACTGCTTAAGGATGTATCAGAAATGGTACATTGTCAAGGGCCCGCAGGCTGACCAGGAACGTGCCTGAAAGGTGCGGAATGTTGCGTGCCCGCAGGCGCCGGAGGACACAGCCAGCGCGGTCGTCGTTGACACAAATAGCTCGGTCAGGAAAAACCGGCCTGAGTAAAGCGACCTCCGATCAGGGGGTCTTCGTCACATTGGCCGCTTGCGGCCCTTTCTGTCCCTGCACGATCTCAAACTCCACCTTGTCGCCCTCCTGCAGGCTCTTGTAGCCCTCGGTGGTGATTGAACTGTAGTGAATGAATACATCCGGTCCATCGTCGCGGCCGAGGAAGCCGTATCCCTTGGCGTTGTTGAACCACTTGACGGTGCCTTTCAAACGTTCCACGTGCGCCCCCCTCTTTCTTGCGGATTTCCCTGAAAAGGCGCGATTCCTGGGGCCCGCAAAAATGTGTAGGCATTGTGCTGCTCACCGCGGGGACTGTCAAGGTCAGCCGTCACATAGCCGCGGAAAAAGCAGGGTATCGCCTCAGGGCCTGCCGTAAGTTCTTCCGCCTGTAGAGACGGGGCTTGCCCCGTCTTCGGGGACGCGGCAAGCCCCGTCCTACCGGAAATCGGATTCCGCAGCCTCTTCCTACCGCGCTGGTCGCGCCATCTGAGCCAGCCATAGGATTCCCGAGATCGTCTTGGCATCGCGGATGCGGCCATTGAGCGCCATCCGCTTTGCCTCCGATAAAGGGAAAAATCTTATTGCAATCCTCTCGTCCGGCTCGGGCCGGGATTTGCCGGCCTCGAGGCCCCGAGCCAGATAGATAGTCATGGTTTCGTCGAGAAAACCCGGGCTCGCGTAAAAATGCAAAATTCTCTTCCAGTGGCGGGCGCTGTAGCCGGTTTCTTCGAGTAACTCGCGCTTGGCGGCGGTGAGCGGCGTTTCGCCGTCGTCGATGCGTCCGGCGGGCAGCTCCCACATCATCGACTGCGCAGCGTGGCGATACTGGCGCTCGAGCAGGAGGCGCGGCTCGGCTTTGCGTGCTGCTTTCACCGGACCATCGCTGGTCGCATCATCGAGGGCCAGAACATCGACGGCCAGAACATCGACCGCCAGAACAACGACCGAGCCGGAATGCCGTATGACATCGCGGCGGGCGCGCACGCCGCCAGGCTCTTCCACGTCATCCGTGGTGACGCTGAACACCGGGCCCCGGTAGCTGACCCGCGAAGAGAGGATGCGGGCTTGCGCCGATTTCGTCCCGATTGATTTCTTTCCTTCCGATTTCGCCATGACAACAATATAAAGGTCTCTGGTTCTAGGTGTCAGGTGTCAGGGGATTCAAGAGCAGCTCGTTTCCTGAGACCTGACAACTAAGACCTGTTATGCTGCGCCGTTGAGCCGAAAACCGATTACGGGAAGAACGAATGACCATGACGAGAAAGCCCACCGTCGCCATCGTCGGCGCCGGGAGCCTGGCAAATTTCCTGGCGGTGGCGCTGCACGACGCCGGTTTCACCATTACCGAGATCGTAGCCCGCGATTCGCCCCGCTCGCGAAGGCGCGCGCGCGCGCTCGCCGCGAAGGTGGGGGCGAGGGCAGTCACCGCCCACTCCGCCGCGCTGGACGCCACTTTGTTTTGGTTCTGCGTTCCGGATCGTGAGATTCGTGGCGCAGCTTCAGCTCTGGCGGTTTCTCTGGCGGCACCCGCGGCCGCTCACAAGAAGGGCAGAAGTCCGAGCCGACTTCCAAGCAAGTTCCCAAGCAAATTCCCGAACAAAGTCCGCTTCGCTCTGCACTCCAGCGGAGCGCTGCTCAGCCGCGAACTCAACCCTCTGCGCCAGGCAGGCGCCGCGGTCGCGTCGGTGCATCCGCTGATGACCTTCGTTGCCGCAGCGCATCCCTCAGAGCATCCTTCTATGACGGGAGTGCCTTTCGCCATCGAGGGCGACGACGGGGCGACGCGAGTGGCGCGGCAAATCGTAAGCGAGTTGGGAGGCGAGAATTTTTCCTTGCCCGCCGCGCGCAAAGCAGCCTACCACGCGTGGGCGACCATGACTTCGCCCCTGCTGCTGGCCTACCTCGTGACCCTCGAAGAAGCCGCTCAAGCCGCCGGCCTCACGCCAAAGCAAGCCCGCCGCAAGAGCCTGCCCATCATCACGCAGACTTTGGCGAACTACTCGCGCCTCGGTCCGGCCCAGTCTTTTAGCGGCCCGCTGGTTCGTGGAGACGCGGAGACGGTGGCGAAACACTTGGCGGTGCTGAAGAAGCATCCCGGAGCGCGCGAGGTTTATGTGGCGCTGGCGCGAGCCGCAATGCGCGGCCTGCCGGTGAAGAATCGAGATGGCCTAAAGCGCTTGCTGCGCAACTAAGACGACGGAGACCCTTCCGCAATCACGTAGGGACAGCCGCCCTCGGCTGTCCGGGCGAGCGAAGCTCGCCGCTTGCCATCCGGGTACATCGTCTGTGAATGGGCTCTAATGCTGATCTTTATTATTAATGCTGCCCCCGGCGACCGCTGAACAAATGCCCCAGCTTCTCCTGCTTCGTCTTCAAATATTCTTCGGTGTGTGCAGTGGGCGCGACTTCGCAGGGCACGCGCTCGGTCACCTGGATACCGGCGCGTTCCAGCGCGGCGACTTTGTCGGGATTATTCGACAGCAGGCGCACGCGCCGAATGTCCAACGCCTTCAGTATCTCGACCGGCATGAGAAACTCGCGGTGGTCAGGTTTAAAACCAAGGCGCTCGTTCGCTTCCACCGTATCAAATCCGCTGTCCTGGAGCGCGTAAGCCTGCAACTTCGCCATCAGCCCAATGCCGCGGCCCTCCTGCTGCTCATAGATCAGGACGCCCGCCCCCAGTTGGGCGATCATGGAGAGCGCCATTTCCAGTTGCTGGCGGCAATCGCAGCGCAGCGAGCCAAATACGTCGCCGGTCAGGCACTGCGAGTGAATGCGCACCAGCGGCGACCCGGAGTGCACCTCGCCCATCACCAGCGCCACCGCCTCTTCGGTCTTGGCTTGATCGCCGGATGCCGACGCCCGGGTCGCAAACCCGTGAATCAGAAAATGCCCCCAGCGCGTAGGGAAGTCCGCGGACGCCACCTGTTTTACCTTTAAAGAACTCACAACTAAATTATAGCCTTCGATTTCAAGTACTCACCGCTTCGAGACTTCGATGCTTCGACTGTTGGGTACTGTCCTAGAACTAGTCTCATAAATGGTTTTGGGCAGGGCCCGGCTTCAGAGCCTGCCCTGAGCAAAGCCGAAGGGTGCCGCTACCGGCCAATAAGAATGCGGGCTTTAGCCCCTGAGGGCCGGATGCCTGCTCAGAGAACCATTTATGAGATCGGTCCTAATTCAGTTTCTTCACCACAGAGTCGCAGAGTCACGGAGAAACACTGTGGACCGGTAAAAACCAGAAGGGGAAGGTTTTGCCAAGCAGTTGGGTTTCTCTGTGTCTCTGTGACTCTGCGGTGAAAAAGGCAAACTAGGACACTACCGGCTGTTCCACTGTGCGCGGCGGACACGATTACAAAATCGCGTGTCTAGGCGAAAGCGAGCGACGGCTGGTAAAATCAAGAAAAGCAAACCCACCATCCAGTGGGGCTATAGCTCAGTTGGGAGAGCGCATCGTTCGCAACGATGAGGTCGTCGGTTCGAGCCCGACTAG